>ERZ857965.3574-NODE-3574-length-11480-cov-2.905295_pt1 | contig 11480 bp, 11 predicted proteins | sample MGYA00519758_ERZ857965 | MGnify/ENA primary metagenome ERZ857965 (study PRJEB31778, sample SAMEA3449381) | human gut metagenome | biome: human gut; feature: human-associated habitat; material: faeces | place: United Kingdom | collected 2010/2012 ...
TAGCACTTACAGAGAAGGGGTATAATCCGGTGAACCAGATTGTTGGTTATATTATGTCCGGAGATCCGACATATGTGACAAGCTACAAGAATGCAAGATACCTGATCATGAAGGTTGAAAGAGATGAGCTTCTTGAAGAACTTCTCAAGAATTACATTGAAGTGAATCTGAAGTAGCCCATGATGAAGAAGAGAATTATTGGATTAGATTACGGTTCGAAGACTGTTGGCGTGGCGGTCAGTGACCCTCTTGGTTTTACAGCTCAGGGTCTGGAGACGATTACTCGTAAGGACGAGAATAAACTCCGAAAGACGTATGCGCGTATTGAGGCTTTGATCCGGGAATATGAAGCAGAACAGATTGTACTTGGTTATCCGAAGAATATGAACGACACCAAGGGCGAGCGAGTGCTGAAAAGCGAAGGGCTGGCTCAGCGGCTGACCGAGGAGACGGGACTGCCCATCCACCTGTGGGACGAGCGTCTGACCACCGTGGACGCCCACCGGATTTTGTCCGAGAACGGACGGCGGGGCAAAAAACGCAAGCAGAAGGTGGACGCAGTGGCGGCTACCTTAATCTTGGAAGGCTACCTGGGCTTTCGCCGGAATCAGAAAGAGAGGGAATGAGGATGCTGTTTGACACCGATGACAACTATGTGGTACTGGAGATGATTGGCCCCGACGGCAAGGAGCAGCGGTACGAGCTGCTGGACATAGTAGAGTTTGAGGGCGTGGCCTACGGCGTGTTCTGCCCCCAGGAATTCCCGGAGGACGGGGACATCATCCTCCGTCTGGAGGGGGAGGACGCCCAGAAGCCGGAGGGCTATGTACCGGTGGAGGACGAGGGCATTGCCCAGGCGGTGTACGACATTTTCCACCTGAAAAATATGTCCTCCTTTGATTTTCAGACTTATCTGGAGGGGGAATGACCCCTTTTCGATGAAAAAACAGCAGGACAGGTGTCCTGCTGTTTTTATTTGCATTATCTCCGGAACCCCGGTTTCCACTCCCAGACGCAGCGGATGACCCGACCGTAGGTGATGGCCAGGGCGATGCCGCCGACAAAGAGGAGGAGGTACTGGAGGGCGCCGCCGGGTGGGTAGTAGGAGACGACAGTCTCACAGACCCAATAGACCACCACGGAGCAGATAATAAGGATGGCGTTCCGCTTCTTCTCCCCCTCCCGCCAGGGCAGGAGGACGAAGATCAGCAGGAGGATGACGCCAGGGAAGAACAGGTCGCTCTCCCCCCAGACGAACCACGCTCTAAAAATCTCCATGGCTTACACGAAGCGATACATGAAGCTGGTAGTGATCTTGTCGTCGTAGGTCTTTTCCACCTTTTCGTACCACTTGTCGTAGTCTTCCTTCTGGAGGGCGGCGATGCTCACGTCCTGCCAGTGGTACTTTTCCCCGTAGCCTTCAAAGTACACCAGCTGGTAACCCTGGGCGTCCTCGTCCTTGAGCAGGGCAGTGTCCCCTTCCTTGCGCTTCTCGTCAAAGAGCCAGGCTTTCAGGGTGTCCGTCACGTCCTCCTTGGAGGCTTTTTCGTACTTGCCCTTGTTGTAGTTGGAAGTGCTGTCGCCGGAGTTTTTCTCCGCCAGCGCCCCCAAGGCATCGGCGTCGCCGCCGTCTTTCTTCCAGGTCTGCTGGAGTTTTTCCGCCTTTTCCTTAGCGGCATCGTAGTCGTAGACGGTGTTGCCATCGTCGTCCTTCTTCGTCTCGCCGTCCTTGTCGGTGGCGGCCTCCGCCTTCACCAGGACGTTGCGGAAGTTGGCGCCGTGGTACTCGTCCAAATAGCGCTTGTCGAACTGCACCACATAGTAGCCGTTCAGGGTGGCGTCCTTATCATCGGTGGCTTCCGTCTCATTTTTGATGGTCTTGATGTCGCCGGCCGTGCGCTTTTCATTGGTCAGCCATTCGCTGAAGCCGCAGCTGCTGAAGGAGGAATAGGTGCGGTTGCTGTAGTCGGTGCAGCCATATTCCTTTACCAGCTTTGCCACTTTCTTGGTGTCGCCCGCCTTCATGGCTGCTTCCAGGGCTGCTGCGCCCTCCTTGGCTTTCTTTTCGGCGGCCTTGGTTTCTTTTTCCGTCGGCTCTACGGTCTTTCCGTCCTTGTCCGTCTTTGTCTCGGTCTTTACGGGCACTTCGTAAGCCTCATACTCGAAGGTATCCAGCTCCGCCTTGTGCTTTTTGTAATACTTTTCCGCATCTTTGTCCGTCTTTTGATAGGACTCAGTGACCTTCTTCTGGTACTCCTGTGCCAGCTGGTATTCCAGGGCGACCTTCTTGTAGGTCTTCTCGTTCATATACCGGCCATAGGTGTTCTGGAGGTAGTATTTCAGGGAGTAGCCATTCTCCTTGCAGTGCTCTTTCAGATCTGTGATGGCGTCCTCCACCTCCTGCTCTCCCTCCTTGCTGAGGCTGTACCCTTCCTTTTCCGCCTCCTGCACCAGGATGGATACATTGGTCAGCTCCTTCTTGGCGCTGTCTCGGAAGTAGTCGTACCAGGTGGTGCCCTCATAGATCTCCTGATCCTTCAGGCTCTTGCTGGTATCCAGGCCGTAGTACTTAGCATAGGTGCTGGCGCTGTTGTAGCTGCTGTAGAAGTAGTAATCCACCTCAGCGGCGCTGTAGGTCTTGTCCCCTACCGTCATAGCGGTCATGGAGCGCTGGAGGGTGCCTCCATCGAAGAAAAGCAGGGCGACCACCAGGATGGCCACCACCACGCCGATGGCGATGTAGAGCTTGGTGCGGCGCTTTTCCTTCTTCTCCTCCAGCGCCTTCTTGCGCTCCTTCATAGATAGACCCTTGAGGGCATCCTCCCCTTTTTTCTGGTCTGTATGGTTGAGGTTCTTGGTTTCTTCACTCATAGAACGGATTCCTCCAAAATTCGGTTTACGTTCCGGGTTTTTGACCCGTTTGCTTGATCACATCGGTACATTATACTCGATTTGTCCTACCGTTGCAAGACATAACGAAAAAAACCTGGGGAAAATCCCAGGTTTTTGAAGTGCGATCTAGCCGGTTCACCGGCGTTTCCCCACCGCAAGGGATAAAAAAACCCCGCGAAGGCCGTGTGATCTCTCTTAAACCTGCACCAAAAGGGCAGGTGGGTTGCCTCCGCCAAGCTTTACTGCTTCCAACTTCCAGCCCGAAGGCCGGGAGGCCTGCAAACCACCAAGCGAGGTGGGCATCCCGAAAGAAAATTGTGGGTTTAATGTGAGATCATCACGTACCCCGCAGGGCGCGTTTCTGTTTCAAGTTCTGTCGTTATCTTATGCGGCAGGCTGGGCGATCATTCCTCGTCCTCGTCCTCGCTGAAGGCTTCCTCCATGAACACGTTATAGACCGCTTCCGCCTCGTCCTCATCCTCCAGGGTGACCAGTTCGTCCTCGCCGTTGACGGTCTCCACCCGCATGATGATCAGGCCGTAGTCCTCGCTCTCCTCCGCTTCATCGGGATCCACATCCTCGTCCAAGGTGGGGAAGAAGGCCATATAGATATTGCCGTTGTACTCCACGGTGTCCAGGTACTCCAGAACCACTTCTTCGCCGTTTTCATCGGTCAGCGTGATAAAGGTTCCGCCGTAATCGTTGCTCATGGTGTCTTCCTCCGGTGTGATCGGGCGTTGCGCCCTTGCTTTCCTACATTGTAGCCAAAACCGGTAGAAAAAGCAAGGGGCTAATGCAAAATTCTTGCGGCGCTATGCGCCGAAGTCCTCCAGCAGGGCGGCCAGCTGCCGCTGCCCCTTGGCGTGGATGCCCTGAGCCAAGGCGATCCGATCCAGTTCGGGCAGGGCACGGACGGGGATGCCAGTGTTGCTGATGAGGCTGCCGCCGGAGTAGACGCAGACCCGTCCGGCCTGATCCACCAGGAGGTATTCCCCGCTGTCCTCTGCCGTAGCGCTACCCCCCGCCTGCACGGGTGCGGTCAGCTGCCAGGCCAAAACGCCGCAGGTCATGAGCAGCGCCAGGGTCATGGCCACGCCGATGAACCAGGCACGCAAGGTTCTGATGTTCATGTTCACTCACCCCTTTCCCTGCCAGTATGCCCTGGAAAACCCTGGTTTTATAACAGAACCGGAGGATTCTCCCGCCCACGGAGGTTTTTTTCAAAATGTTCGCGGAAAACAGACGTTTATTTGACAACTGTGGTATAATACCTTAAAAGTTCCCACGGAACTTTGAGAAGGCAACACCCTTTTCCCACGCTTTTCAGGAGGTGTTTCCATTTTGGCAAACGCAAAAGCGAAACAAAACCCATCGACCACCAAGCCGCGCAGCTTCTTCAAGCGCCTGGGCGTCATTCTCGGCACCCTGCTGCTGATCTTTGTGACCACCTGCGCCATCGTGGCTTGCTACGCCGCTGTCTATGTACACAACGTGATCATGCCGGAGGTGGAACAGTCCAGCGCCGCCCTGCTGACCTCCAACACCGACTTGACCTCCAACCTGTACTACTACGACAGCGAGAAGGATGACTATGTGGCCTATCAGCCCCTCTACGCCTCGGAGAATCGGGTGTGGGCGGACTTGAAAGATATGCCTGATGACCTCATCCACGCCACCATCGCCATCGAGGACAAACGCTTTCGGGATCACCACGGGGTGGACTGGCTGCGGACGGCGGCGGCGGTGAAGTATATGTTCACCGGTCAGCAGATCCAGGGCGGCAGTACCATCACCCAGCAGCTCATCAAGAATCTCACCGGCAACGATGAGACCACCGTGCGGCGGAAGGTGCTGGAGATTTTTGAGGCATTGGAGTTCGACAAGACCCACACCAAGGACGAGACCATTGAGTGGTATCTCAACGTGATCTATCTGGGGCATGGCTGCTACGGCGTGTCCACGGCGGCGCAGAAGTACTTTGGCAAGACGGTGAATGAACTGTCCCTGGCCGAGTGCGCCTCTCTCATCGCCATCACCAACAATCCCTCCCAATATGACCCCTACACCCAGCCGGAGAACAACAAGGAACGGCGGAATCTGGCTCTGGACTTGATGTGCGAACAGGGGTATATTTCCAAGGAAAAACGGGACGAGGCCAAGGCGGAGGAGGTCAAGTGCGTCTTTGGCTCCAAAGACAGCGAGACGACCACCGGCGGGTCGGACAACGGCTATTATAGCTGGTACACCGATGCGGTCATCGAGTCGGTCATCTCCGACCTGGGCAAGCAGTACGGCTACGATGAGACTACCGCCACCAACCTGATCTACTCCGGCGGCTTGCAGATCTACTCCTGCCTGGATCCCAAGGTGCAGGCCAAGGTGGACGCCGTTTACGGCGATGCCAACAACACAGCCCAGTACAAATCCGCAGGCGGTCAGGCTCTGCGCAGCGGCATCACGGTGGTGGACAACAACACCGGCGCTGTGGTCGCTCTGGCCGGCGGCATTGGGGAGAAAACCGGCAACCGCATCTGGAACTGCGCCACCGACTCCCTCCGTCCCCCAGGCTCCTCCATCAAGCCCCTGGGCGTGTACGCACCGGCCATGGAGGCGGGTTTGATCCTCCCCTCCTCCGCCGAGGACGACACCCCCTTCCAGCAGAACAGTGACGGCACGCTGTGGCCGGTGAACGACGAGGGGTATTACTCCGGTCTGACCGACGTGGACACCGCCATGACCCACTCTTTAAACACAGTAGCGGTCAAGGTGCTGGCTCAGTTGGGGCTGGAGAACTCCTATGACTTTTTGACGGAAAAGTTCGCCATCACTACCCTGGTGAAGGATTATGAGACCAGCACCGGCGTCACCCGTTCCGACCTGAACTACGCCCCCCTGGCACTGGGCGGCCTGACCAAGGGTGTGACCACCCTGGAGATGGCGGCGGCCTACGCCGCTTTCCCACGGGACGGCCTGTACTCCTCCCCCTACCTCTACACGGTGGTCACCGACAGCACCGGCAAGATCCTGCTGTCCAACGGAGACTACAGCGTGAAGGTGGACGAGGACGGCAACGCCGTCATCACCGGTCAGCCCACCAGCACGGCCATCCTGAGCCAGGCTACCACGTTCTACATGAACCAGATGCTCCAGCATGTAGTCACCGATGGCACCGGCAAGCTGGCCAAGCTGAGCAACATGACCGCCGCCGGCAAGACCGGTACCACCACCAACGACTACGATCGCTGGTTCGTGGGCTACACCCCCTACTACACCGCCGCCGTCTGGAGCGGCTACGACCGGCAGGAGCGCATCAACTCGGCGGGCAACCCCTCCTGTATCCTGTGGCAGAAAGTCATGAGCGCAGTGAGCGAAGGGGAGACGGACATCGGCTTCAACGGCGACCTGGAGACCACCACAGCCTATTGCTGCACCGCCAGCGGCCTGCTGGCCACTAAGGCGTGTACCGCCGCCGGATGCGGGAAAAACCAGGTGTTTTTAGCTGGGGACGCCCCCTCTGAGTACTGTGACCGACACTACTACTCCAACGGCAGCATGATCCTCAACTACCAGCGCACTGGCGCCGCCGCCAAGGCCAAGATTCGGGGCGAGGTGTCCTATATCCCCAAAAAGGTCGTCAAGCCCAAGAAGGAGACTCCTGTGGATCCGGAAGCGGAAGACGAGGACGACGAGGAGGAAGACGAGGACACCCAGGCGAACAAAAAGACCGAAAACAAGACCAACAAGACGAAACCCCATCACCAGGAGGACGAGGACGACGATTGACCTGTCCCCCATCGGCATACACCCATCCCCAGAGCTGAGACCAGCTCTGGGGATTTTTGCGTGGTTTTTGGGGCGGTTCCACCGGTTCCCATGGGAACAGTCCAAAGGCTTCCTGTGCTTCCGAAGAATTTTCGGGTAAATTGGCGGTTGCATTTTCCCCTCAGCTGTGCTACAATTCTGTCAATTCAACTACAAATGCCCGTCAACAACGGACAATCTGAGAGAGAGAAGGACAGGTATCGCATATGTCTCCTACACCTAAATATTTCATCGTGGAAGCCACTGCGCTTCCCGACATCTTCTTGAAAGTGGCAGAAGCCAAACGCATCTTGGAACTGCGGGAAGCGGACACGGTCAACGAAGCCACCCTGAAGGTGGGCATCAGCCGCAGCGCATTCTATAAGTACAAGGACGCCATTCGCCCCTTCAACGATATGCTCAACGGTCATATCGTCACCTTCCAAGTGCTGCTGAAGGATGAACCGGGCGTGCTCTCGTCCATTCTCGCATCCTTCGCCGCCTCCGGCGGCAATATCCTCACCATCAACCAGTCCATCCCCACCGGCGGCGTGGCAGCGGTCACCCTGTCGGCGGAGACCTCCAATCTGACCACCACCTTGGAAGAACTGGTTCACAGTGTGGAACATCTTTACGGGGTCATCACCTTTGAAGTGTTGGCCGGTTAACAGTTTCGTGGCAGATTGAGGTGTTACTATGGTAAAAGTTGCAATTTTAGGGTACGGCACCGTGGGCGGCGGCGTGGCAGAGATCCTGCACAAGAACGGCGCCCACATTTCCCAGCGGGTGGACAATCCAGTGGAGGTCAAGTACATCCTCACCCGTCGGGACTATCCCGGCGACCCCTTTGAAGATAAGATCGTTCAGGATTTCTCCATCATCGAGCATGACCCCGAAGTACGGGTGGTGGCCGAGTGCATTGGCGGCACCACCGTGGCTCTGGACTACGCCCGTCGGGCGCTGAACGCCGGCAAGCATGTGGTCACCTCCAACAAAGAACTGGTGGCCGCTTACGGCTATGAGCTGCTCCAGATCGCCAAAGAGAAGGGCTGCTCCTTCCTCTTTGAAGCCAGTGTGGGCGGCGGCATCCCCATCCTGCGGCCCATGAGCAGCTGTCTGGCTGCCAACGAGCTGTCCGAGATCGTGGGTATTTTGAACGGCACCACCAACTACATCCTGACCCGAATGATCCGAGGCGGCCTGTCCTTTGACGACGCCCTGAAGGAAGCCCAGGAAAAGGGCTACGCAGAAGCAGACCCCACCGCCGACATCGAAGGCCATGACGCCTGCCGGAAGATCTGCATCCTGTCCTCTCTGGGCTTTGGCCGGCACATCTACCCCGAACAGGTGCCCACCGAGGGCATCACCCACATCACCCTCTCCGATGTGGCCTACGCCCGCAGCGGCGGCTACAAGATCAAGCTGCTGGGCCGGAGCATCCGCCGAGAGTCGGACGGAAAGGTGTGCGCTTTCGTAGCGCCCCATCTGGTGCATGAGGAATCCCCCCTGGCCAACGTGGAGGACGTGTTCAACGCCATCCAGGTCACCGGTGACTCCATCGGTGACGTGATGTTCTACGGCCGTGGGGCGGGCAAGCTGCCCACCGCTTCCGCTGTGGTGGCAGACATCATGGACATCGTCAAGAGCAAGGGCAACAAGAAGCCTCTGAGCTGGGGGCCTGGCGGCGAGGATACCGTCTACTCCCCTGCTGATCTGACCAGCCGGTGGTATTTTCGGGTGGCTGGCGACTTCTTCGCAGACGGAGCCACCCGCCTGCGCAACGGGGACGCCAACGATGGCGAGTCTGCGTTCATCTCCGATGAGGCGCTGACCATCGGCCAGATCCAGGATCGGCTGAAGGAGCTGGATGTGAAGGCACTGTATCGGGTGCTGGATTGAGGCAATCGCCGGGTTCTGACATAAACTGAAGGGGAGCGTATACTCCAAACGCTCTTTGAAGATATTTTGGGGGGTTACATCTCATATGGCATTGATCGTACAAAAATTTGGCGGTTCTTCCGTCGCCGACGTCGATCGTGTCCGCCATGTGGCCGGTATCATCACCGACACCTACAAGGCGGGCAACGATGTGGTCGTCGTCCTCTCCGCCCAGGGGAAAACCACCGACAAGCTGCTGGCTATGGCGGAGCAATACAATCCCAAGGCATCCAAGCGGGAGCTGGATCAGCTGCTGTCCACCGGTGAACAGCAGAGTGTGGCACTGTGTGCCATGATGATCCAGAGCATGGGTTTTCCCGTGGTCTCTCTCAACGCCTGGCAGGTGGGGTTCAAGACCAACTCCACCTACGGCAACGCCCGCATCAAGAAGATCGAGACTGACCGCATCCAGAATGAGCTGGATCAGCATCGCATCGTCATCTTCACCGGCTTCCAGGGCATCAACAAGTGGGAGGACGTGACCACGCTGGGGCGCGGCGGCAGCGACACCTCCGCCGTGGCGCTGGCTGCGGCGCTGCGGGCAGACAAGTGCCAGATCTACACCGATGTGGACGGCGTTTACACCGCTGACCCCAACAAGGTGCCCACGGCGAAGAAGATCGATCAAATCACTTATGACGAAATGCTGGAGCTGGCTACGCTGGGTGCCAAGGTGCTCCACAACCGCAGCGTGGAAATGGCGAAGCGGTATCATGTGAATCTGGAAGTGCTGTCCAGCTTCACCGGTCATCCCGGCACCATCGTGAAGGAGGTTGTGAAAAATATGGAAAAATCTCATGTGAGCGGCGTCGCCAAGGACAAGGACGTAGCAAGACTGGCTCTGGTCGGCCTCCAGGATCGCCCTGGTGTGGCGTTCAAGATCTTCTCCCTGCTGGCCAACGAAAAGATCAACGTGGACATCATTTTGCAGTCCATCGGCCGTGACGAGAGCAAGGACATCAGCTTCACCGTCGTCCGCAAGGACGTGGAAGCGGCACAACAGCTGCTGAAGGAGCATCAGGAGGCTCTGGGCTTCGATTCCATCGAGGTCAACGACCGCATCGCCAAGGTCTCCATCGTAGGCGCCGGCATGATCAACAACCCCGGTGTGGCAGCTTCCATGTTCGAGGCGCTGTATGACGCAGGCATCAACATCAGCATGATCTCTACCAGTGAGATCAAGGTCTCTGTTCTGGTGGACGAGACGGATGCGGATCGTGCGGTTCAGGTTATCCACGACAAGTTCTTTGCACTGAGCTAAATTTTCGACAAAATGCAAGCATTTTGTCGATGAGAAAAGGCACGCAGCTGTGTTGCTGCGTGCCTTTGTTGTTTTTATGCGTGTCTTTTCTGTGCGATGCGCTCCGTCAGGCGGTCATAGGGCTTGCTGGTAAAATGCCACATGAGGGCGCTGCCCAATAACCCCATGCAGGCGCCAACCAGGACATCAGAGGGGTAATGGACGCCTACATAAGGACGGGAGAAGGCCATGGCCACGGCCAGGAACCAAAACATTCCTTTCAGCCATCGAGATTCCTCTCCCCTGCTGTAGGTACTGGCGGCAGCAAAGGAGGAACAAGCGTGGCCGGAGGGAAAAGACCAGCTGGTGGGTTTGGATTCGATAACCTGGAGTTGAGGCAGGTCTAAGAAGGGACGCGGGCGCTGAACCAGGTCTTTGAGAAGGATGTCGTTGCACAGGTAGCACACCAGCATGGTCAGCAGCGAAATGCAGCCCACCTTGCGGGTCTTGCCAAAGAAAAGCATGACAACGGAGAGGATGATCCACAGGACGCCAGCGTAGCCGACGGCAGTCAAGGGCACCAGAAACTTGCTCAGGAGCGGGTTCCGGACGGTGTCCTGGAGCCAGAGCATGATGCTTTGGTCGATATGATAGATAGACTCCAGCAAAGAAAAACCTCCCATCTCCCCCCGCTGGCCTGACAGAGTTTTCCGGTTTTTCCACCGTCTGTTCCGGCCTGGGGGACTGCTGTCTAGTGTTGCATATTGCGGGAGCGAGCGCAAGGGGGATTTTATTATTTTTTTGTGAATTTTGTCGCCCATTTCTTGAAAAGTGTTTCAAATAGGAATAAAATATGACAAGATTGTTACGTTAAGATGGGAGGGTTTGCAAATGGCACAAATGATCTGTATCTCGTATCTGCCTTGGCAGAGCACGCCCTTCCGCACCCAACGGCTGGTGACCCATCTGCCGGACATGGAGATCTTGTTCTTCCAGCCTGCCATCGGTCAGCCTGCTTCTTCCGAGGGCATCCATATGCTGCCCAACCTCACGGTTTACTCCCTCCCTGCCTCCCTGTTCAGCCAGGATCTGCGCCCCCGCACCATCCGGCGGGGCATTGAGCTGATCAACCAGCAGATGGAACGCAACGGGTTTGAGGAACCGCTGCTGTGGGCGTGTACGCCGGTGGTGGCGCTGATGCTGGATGACATCCCCCATCATGGGCTCATCTACGACTGCGACCGGTTCTGGCATCACCTTCCGGTGACGTTGGAGAGCAATCTGGCCTATCAGGCCGATCTCATCTTGACCGCCTCCCAGGGCTTGGAGGAACGGCTGTCCCTGTGCAACGACAACATCGCTCAGATCCCCTGGGGCACTGATGCGGGGCTGTACGCCTCCATGGAGCAGGAGCGCCTGCCCATCCCGCCGGATTTTGAGCCCATCTGCACCTGCGGGCCCGTGTTCGGGTATCTGGGCGCAGTAGACCACCGGCTGAACCTGAATCCGGTGCTCTCTGCTGCTGCCGCCCATCCGGACTGGCAGTTCGTCTTTTTGGGCAAGTACAGCCCCAAAAACCCCTATCTGGAGGACGCAGAGCTGTTGGAGA
>ERZ857965.3577-NODE-3577-length-11476-cov-22.053761_pt1 | contig 11476 bp, 9 predicted proteins | sample MGYA00519758_ERZ857965 | MGnify/ENA primary metagenome ERZ857965 (study PRJEB31778, sample SAMEA3449381) | human gut metagenome | biome: human gut; feature: human-associated habitat; material: faeces | place: United Kingdom | collected 2010/2012 ...
CTTACCGCGGAGTTGTTCTGGCCCAGGCCGTTTTGATAGGCGCGCTCTTCTTCGTACAGGCGGCCGAGCGTGGGGGCATCGACGTTCTCGGCAAAGACCGAGAACTTGCCGGCGCGCAGCTGCGGATCGATCATAAAGCGCACGAGGGGCTCGCCGACAAAGACATAGCGGCGCTTTTCGGCCTGCGCCTTCACAAACTCGCGGACCTCGCGCGAAAGCTCGGGGTAGAACGGGGCGAGCATGGGATCGTCGTCGGCGGCGATAAGGATGGTATAGAGTGCCGGCGCCGTGTTGACGCCGTTGATCACCAGAGTCTGATCCTCCATGTCGCGAGCGGCCTGCTTGGCAAGCTTCTTAAAGGAGAACGGGGCACGGGTGGCACCGAAGATGCCGGCCACGTGGTCCTCGAAGATGTTCAGGAAGTTCACGAAAGATCACTCTCCGTATAGGTTCTTTGGTATCCGAGCAAATATAGGCATATCCCAACGATTATAGAGGATAGGGTTCCCGCAACCGCCGCCTTGGCGACGACCGCGGCTGCAAGGCTGGCAATTTCCATATGGTGTGCAAGACAGGACGCCGCTGCGCAGCCGATGCCGGTGACAGCGATTGCGGCGATTGCGGCAAGGTTTGAGCCCTGATTGGCACGCTTGGCATGGGCATTGAGCAGCGCAGATGACGCCGCGGCAGTTGCCGCGACCAGCACAAAGGCAGCCCAAAGGAGCGGGTCTCCCAGCGCTGCGGCAACGTTACCGAGCCCCAGTACGCCTCCGGCTGAAAGCGCGACCGTGGCCAGACGGGCAAAAAGCGCGCCCATGCCCGTTGCCGCGGCGGCGCTTGCCGGGCCGAGCCAAAATGACGCGACGCCGGCGGCGACCCCAGCTGCCAGGAAGGTATTGCCGGTCAGACAGCCAAGCGCGAGTGCACAGGTGAGCGTGGCGCTCGCGGCAGTCTCGGTGCGACCCCAGGCGATCCACCAACCGGACATGGCGGCGGCAAAGATCACCGCGACGGGCAGCATCGACAGGATGCCCTGTGCCTGCATGGTGGCGTTGGCCATGAGCACCAAAAAGCCCACAGCCGAGATGGCCGAGCCAATCTGGGGGGCCAGGCCAGCCGCCACTCCGATCGCGATGGCCGCAATGACCAGGCCGGGAAGCGCCGCGACCCCGGCCGTTTGCATCAGCAAAAAGCTAAAGGTGCCGCACGTTAGCGCCGAGATAGTGCGCATGGTGTAGTCGCGCGCATGGCTCCAGCGCGTGCCCGCCCAGCCGAGTGCGGGGTCGACCTCGATGGCGTCGTCCTCGTAGTGCGACGGCTCGATATCGTCGAGCTCCTGCTCGTCATCCGAAAGTTCGCCAACCATTTGCTCCAGGCTGCGACGGCCTTCGCGCACGCTGCCCAGACCGGCAAGGAGCTGGTCGCAAAATGTCTCGACGCTGCTGGGGCGGTCCTGCGGCATGGGGGAGAGCGCGCTCATGAGCGCGGCCTCGGCTCCCGGGGGAAAGTGTGGTATCAGCTCGCTGGGATAGGTGGCGCCGCCGATGATGCGGTCGAGCGAGTCGGCGGGCGTGGCCGCCATAAAGGGAGCGCTGCCGCACAGGCCCTCATAGATTACACAGGCGAGGGCAAAGACATCGGCGCGCTCATCGACCGTGCCGGTCTCGATATCGAGCTGCTCGGGCGGCATGTAGCCGATGGTGCCGCCGCGCGAGCCGCCAAAGCCACCGGCGGACGACAGTCGCGCCATGCCAAAGTCGGTGAGCTTTACATTGCCCGAGTGGTCGATGAGCACGTTGGCGGGCTTAATGTCCAGGTGGAGTACGCCATTACTATGGGCGAAGGTGAGCGCCTGGCCTAGGGCATCGGCAATGGCCGCGGCCTCGTCAAAGGTAAGTGAGTGACCGTCCACGCGGTGCAAAAACTCGGCCAGCGACATGCCATCGACATATTCCATAACTAGGTAGGCATAGGCTGTGTCGTGCGTAAAGTCGATGACCTGCACGATGTTGGGATGTTGAAGCATGGCGGCAGTGTGCGCCTCGCGCAGGACATCCATGATGTCGCTGGCGGGCATGCCGGCACCGTTAATAAGGGGGATGCGCTTAATGGCGACGCGGCGGCGCAGGTGCGTGTCGCGGCAGATCTCGATGGAGCCAAAACCGCCGGTCGCAAGTGTCTCGAGCGGCTGGTACCGCTTGAGCAGCTCGCGAGAGCTGGTGCCCTCCAAAGGAACGTCCGGCGAGAACCGGGCGGTATGTTGCGAGAAAAGCGGCATGGCCAACCCTCGTGCGTTTAAAGTTCGTTTGCGAGCGGCGGGCGCGGGGCCGAGCCGTTCGCGGTGGCATAGATGCTGCTAGTGTAGCACGCTCGGGTGCATGGGGAGGATAGCGGGATGCGAGGCTGCCTGCCTGTCTTGGCCTTAGCGCTTCTTCTTGTTCTTCTTCTGCTTGCGCCGCTTGCCCTTGGTCTCCTGGGGCTTGTCGCCCTGCTTGGCCTCGGCGGCGGCCTTCTCGGCCTTCATTTTCTTCTTCTTGGTCTCGATGCGGAGTTTTTTGTTGATGCGGGCCTTGAGGAAGGGACCGAACTGCTCGGCATCGCCACGGACGAAGGTGTCCTTGGGGATCGTCACGCCCTGGTCGGCGAACATGGCCACAAAGATGCGCTCGCCGTCGAGTACGTGGTCGAGCTTGTCAAACGGGAAGAACTGCGACTTGCCGCTCTTGCCCCAAACCATCAGGCCGTCCTCGTTGGCGGCGACGCGGCGATAGCGGCCACCCATGGACTCGTCGGCCTCGACGGCGTCGATAAAGTCGCGGGCGAGCGTGTGGTGCAGGTTCTTGCTCCACCAGGCCAAAAAGGCGCCGAACACGATCAACACGACGCCGAACTTGATCCAGCTGCCGCCGGCCACCAGCATGCCGATGCCGATGAGCGCGGCAACTGCCGCGGCGACATACAGCGAGCCGCGACGCCTGGGCGAGGCGACCAGGCGGGCGAAGTCGGTGACCAGGTCGTTTTCGTACTGGTACTCGTTGAGGTACAGGATGCCGTCATCGGCTGCGGCCTGCTCCTCGAGCGCGACCTCGACCTGGTCGGCTGCTTCGGAGGGAACGAGGTTGCTCTCTGCGTCTGCCATGCTCTTTGGACTCCTATCGCGGCGGGCTCGCCGTACGGGTTATTATGGAATGCAGTATGCCGTGCGACCGCATGGCCGCCGCGGCAACAAGACTCAGTATACCCGGGGGAGCACCCATGGAATCGTTGTACCGAAAGTATCGCCCGCTCACCTTTGACTCCGTGGTGGGCCAGCAGCATATCGTCTCGACGCTCGAGCACGCCATCACCGAGGGGCGCCTGTCCCACGCCTACCTGTTCTGCGGACCGCGCGGCACGGGCAAGACCACCATGGCGCGCATTCTGGCCAAGGCGCTGCTGTGCCGCAATGCCGAGGCGGCGCGCGCCGAGGGTGCAAGCGGCTGCATGCCCGACGGTACTTGCGAGGAGTGCGAGCTCATCGCCGAGGGCAACCACCCCGATGTCTACGAGCTCGATGCCGCCTCCCGCACGGGCGTGGACAATGTGCGCGAGGAGATCATCAACTCCGTCAACTTTGCCCCGGTGCGCGGCAAGTACAAGATCTATATCATCGACGAGGTCCACATGCTCACGACGGCGGCGTTCAACGCGCTGCTCAAGACGCTTGAAGAGCCGCCGGCGCACGTGATCTTTGTGCTGTGCACCACCGACCCGCAAAAGATTCTGGAGACCATCCTCTCGCGCTGCCAGCGTTTCGATTTCCATCGCATCGGCAACGAGGATATTGAGCATCGCCTGGCATACGTGTGCGAGCAGGAGGGCTTCGATTACGACGACGAGGCACTCGCCATTGTGGCGCGCCATGCCAAGGGCGGTATGCGCGACGCGCTTTCCACGCTGGAGCAGCTGAGCGTCTTTGGCAACGGTTCTGTGCATGCGGACGACGCCCGCTCGCTTTTAGGCGAGGTTTCGGACCAGATTCTGGGCGAGTTTTCCCGCGCCATTGCCGATCGCGATGTTGCCGAGCTGTATGGGCTTATTCGCGCGCAGGTCGAGGAAGGTAACGATCTGCTGGAGCTGACGCGCGACCTGGTGGCGCACGTGCGCGACGTGTATGTTGCCTGCGTTGCCCGTGCCCGTGCCGAGTTGTTTGAGGGCGGCTCCGAGCAGGCCGAGGCGCTTGCTGCCGAGGCCGCTGCCTTTGGCGAGCATCCTGCCGACCGCCTGGCTCGTGTGCTGACAGTGCTCGACGATGCCGCACTGGAGATGAGGGGCGCGAGCGACGTGCGCCTGGTGCTCGAGATTGCCTGCACGCGTCTGGCGCGTCCCGAGGCTGATTTAACGATTGAGGCATTGGCCGAGCGCGTGGCACGCCTGGAGGCCATGGTTGCCAACGCCGCCGTGCCGGCGAGCGTGGCTGCTGCTCAGGCCGCCGCGCCTGCAGCATCCGTACCCGCTGCTGCCCAACAGCCGACGCTCATTTCGGGCGCCCGCGCTGCCGCCCCGGCGGCATCCGCTGCCCCCGCTGCTACGTCCGCGCGCCAGGGCGGTATGCCTTGGGACCGTGGTGCTGCCGCTCCGACGGCTCAGCCTGCGCCCAAGTCCGCGGCTCCGGCTCCCGCGCCCAAACCTGTAACGCCTGCACCTCAACCCGTTGCGGCTCCGGTTCCCGCACCCGCTGCTTCGACCGTGCCGGCGTCCAAGCCCAACAACGCTGCCCAGGTTGCCGCCGCCGGTGCTGCCGAGACCCCCGCGGTCGAGGACGCCGGCGAGCTCCAGCGCAAATGGGCCGAGGTCGTCGAGCGCGTCAAGGCTCGTCAGGCTTCCTATGCAGGCCTGCTACTCAACGCCCGCGCCACGGCCGACGACGGCTCCAAGCTCACGGTCTCGTTCCCCGCGGGCTCGACCTTTGCCATCAAGATGCTCGGTCGCGCCGACACGCAATCGGTGGTCCTGCCGACGGTCTGCGCGGTCTTCGGTCGTCGCACCGTCGACTACGTCCTGGATGGAGGTGGCACGCCGGCTCCTCAACATGAGGAGCATTCTCCATCTGCACGGGCTGCGGTATCTGCGGACCCGCAACCCGTGTCCTCGGCGGCCCCTGTATCCTCGAGCGCCAGCGCGCCGCAGCAGCAAGCGACGCCGGTGATGACACCGACCCCGTCGGCGCCTAAGCCCGCCGCGCCCAAACCTGCTGCTCCGGCGCCCGCGCTCAAGCCTGTCGCGCCTGCGTCCAAGTCGTCCGACCTGGGCAAGGCTCCCTGGCTGCGCTCCGACAACCCTGCCGGCGCTCCCGCTACGGGCAAGCTCCCGACCGAGCCCGCGCCCCGCGCGCCCGAGCGCTCTGCTGCTCCCAAATCTCAGCCTGCCGCGCCGTCTGCGCCGTGGGAATCCGAGCAGGTGCCCTACGACGATGCCATGGTCGGCGGTTTTGCTGCCGATGCCGGCGGGGACGATCTGCCCCCGTTCGACGTGCCGGGTGCGGCGTCCGCGCCCAAGCCCGCTGCAACTGCCCCCAAAGAGGAGGACGCTCCTGCAGCTCCCTGGGAGTCCAACCCCGGCGCCGGCAGCCCCTTCGGCCACCAGGGCGCAGCCCCGAGCATCCCGCAGACCGAGGACGAGGCCAAAGCCCTCATCCGCAGCGTCTTTGGCCAGGCCACCATCTTCAAACCGGTGGAGTAGCCGTGCGGGCGGGCATACTGCTCAAGAAGAGATCTCTTTGTCCGGGCGCATCTGTATTTCGGACATGTGTAGTGTGGTGCCGCGTATATCGCATTCGAGCAGACAGGCGCGTGACGGTCGGCCTAGGGTGCTGAGGTCGATACGATACGTCGCGTGGCTGTCCGTGTACTCGACTTGCTCGGCGTTGACGGTTGCTCCGATTGTAAATAAAGAGCCCAGTTCGGCATCGACAATCTTGAAGTCCTTTATCTTGACCTTGAACTCTTGGTAGAGGGACGGGCTGTTGTAGTAAATGGTTCGGGTTCCGTCGGTGCACTCATCGGTCGCTTCCCATTTGACGACGGGCTGGTCCGAGCTGGCTATCAGCAGTTCTGCTCCAAAGGCTATGGCATGGGTGATGACAACCAGCAATGCCCAGCCGACAAAGAGATAGAGAACCACATATGCAACGGGGTGTTTTGAGCGGATGTTTTGGAGCACGTCGGGGGCATTCATGGGGCACCTCCAAATTGCTATCTATGGCAATCAAATTATACCTCGCCGTCATGAGCGCCGCCTCGAGTAGTGGCTCGGCATTTTGTTATCTAGCTGGATGCAGAAAATGCCGGATTCCGGCTCTACAAGATTTAGCTTTCAATATTATGCAGATGCGAATTATTCAACTTTGCATAATCTTTGGGCGCGGCTTGCACTCCAGGACATGTATATCGACTGAGGGAACACGTCCGCCCCGCTTGCTTGCCCCGCGCCGTGGTACGATTTTTGAGTTTGAAAGTCCCGCCGTGCTCCGGCTGCCCTTGCAGCTTGTCGCGCGGCCGCACGTAAAGGAGCCATCATGGCCGGTATGAACATGCAGCAGATGATGAAGCAGGCTCGCAAGATGCAGGAGCAGCTTGCCGCCGCGCAGGAGAACCTCAAGTCCCAGACCGTCGACGCCTCTGCCGGCGGCGGCATGGTCAAGGTGACCGTTAACGGCGAGATGGAGCTCGTCAACCTCACCATCGATCCCGATGCCCTCGATCCCGAGGACGTCGATATGCTGCAGGATATGATCATGGCTGCCGTCAACGAGGCCGTCCGCGGCGTCAACGAGCTCGCCAACAAGCAGATGGGCGCCATCACCGGCGGCCTCAACATCCCGGGCATGCCGTTCTAAGACACGCATATATATGAGTGCGAATCACAGCCTGCAAAAACTGCTCGATGAGCTGGGCCGTCTGCCGGGCATTGGTCCCAAGTCGGCCCAGCGCATCGCCTATTACCTGTTGGAGGCCGATGCCGAGGAGGCCCGCCGCCTGGCCGAGGCCATCCTGGAGGTCAAGCAGGAGGTCCACTTTTGCAGCCGTTGCTTTAACTACGCCACGGCCGACGAGTGCTCCATCTGCCAGGACCCGATGCGTGATACCACTCGCATTTGCGTGGTGGGCGAGCCGCGCGATGTCCAGGCGATTGAGCGCACGGGCAGCTACCACGGCCTCTACCACGTATTGGGCGGCGTGATCAGTCCCATGGACAAGATTGGCCCCGAGCAGCTGCACATTCGAGAGCTGCTGGCACGCTTGGGTCACGAGGATATCCATGAGGTCATCATCGCCACCAACCCCAACATCGAGGGCGAGACCACGGCGAGCTATCTGGCCCGTACCATCAAGCCGTTGGGCGTCGAGGTGTCGCGTCTGGCAAGCGGCCTTCCCGTGGGCGGCGACTTGGAGTATGCCGACGAGCTTACGCTTGGCCGCGCCATCGAGGCCCGTCGCGCGATTTAGGCGGCGAGCCTGCTCCTGCCGTATGTTTTCCTCGCGATGCACGGGGTAGTCATATTTTCCCCGTGCGACTGTGAGTTTGTTGTGCAACAAAGATGCTTCGTATCCGCTTATCGCATGGATGCTTCCGCTCGCATCCTTAATTTGCCCATTCGTTGCGCAACCTTTTGGGTTCGCTGATACACTCAAATATGGATTTGAATGAATGCGCCGCTTCTGAGCGGCGTGTTTTTCTTGGAGGAGAACGCATGCGGCCCGGTGGCACTCAGACAAAGCGCGGCGCCGCGGTGCGCATGCGACGCCGACTGGGCTTGGCGCCGCGGGCGTACGTGCTGCTGTCGTGCTCGCTGGTGCTGGTCATGGCTGGCGTTTCTGCCTATGCCATGACCGTGCCGTCCATGATGCAGGCGCACGCCGCACGCGAACCGCGCGTGGGGCATGAGGTCAAAAGTGATCTGGGTACCACGACTGGATATGCTTGGGCAAGTGTGGTCGCGCATATTGTGTTTGGCACCGACGATGCGGACGGCGCCGAGGCCCCGGACAACGAAGTCACGCTTGCCAATGGCAAAACCATCGTGCTCACCAACACCAAGATCATCGATCGGTTGTCCAACAATAGCGTGGCGGCAACGGTGAATAAGGTCGAGCAGCAAAAGGAGCAGGACGCCCAGCAGTCCGGAAAGCCCGGTAGCTCGGATACTTCTGGCTCCGGCTCGGATTCATCGAGTTCGGGCGGCGGCTCTGGGTCGGGTTCCTCTACCGGAGGGTCTGGAAACGGCGGCTCGACGGGCGGCAACACTGACAACGATGCAAACTCCGGTGGCCTTTCCGCTGCTGAAGAAGAGAGCATTCACAGTTGGCTTGTGACCAAGTACAACATGCTCGACGGCTATGTTTCTCGTGCCAATGACGTGGTCTCGACCTATAACTCTACGGGAGATCCCAGACCGTGCGACAGCCTGGTCGGGGAGATGTTTGTCATTCGAGCCGAGTTCGGTCGTCAGACATTCTCGCCCCGGTCAAAGTGGTATCAGCAGTATGCCAATCTGTGGGGCTGTTACACCAACCTATGTCAATGGGTCGGCCATTACGGCGATGATGACGTCGCGCTCGGTAACTTCAACAATAACGTGGCGGCGCTTGCCCTATGATGACCGATCTTGCATCCACCACACCACAATCGCTCGGTCGCGATCCCATGGTCGGCCTGCGCCTGGCGCGTGTCGACGGGTTTGAGCCGGCCATTGCGCTCGGTCAGGACGAACTGCCTGCCTATCTGCGTCGTTTTACGATGCTGTTTGCCGACGATGCCACCATGCGCCGTGGCGGTATCGGCCGCGTGACGCGTGCCGTCAACGCCCAAGGCGAGGCCGTGGCACTCAAGCAGCTCATCTTGCCGACGCGCGATGAGTTTGACGACGATGCCGCTCACGAGGCGCTGGTCGCCAAGTTCAAGGCGGCGTTTCGCGAGGAATACGAATGCCATCGCGCCCTTTCGGGCCTTAAGGGCTTTCCCCGCCTCTATGGCTGGGGCGAGGTCGACGGTGTGCCTGCAATTGTCATGGAATGGGTCGAGGGCGAGACGCTTGCCCGCTTGCGTTCGCGACTCGCCGTGGACGATGCCGGACGCCTGTCGCCGCTTGTGGCGGCGCGTCTGGGTCGCGACCTGTTCGATCTGCTCTGCCGTATGAGCCTGGTGGGTGAGGGCTTTGTCCATCGCGATATCTCGCCCGCTAATACTATGGTGCGTGCGGCGCGTCTGCCGCTTGACCGGCAGCTTGCCGAGGGCACCTTTGACCTGTGCCTGATCGACTTTGGCTCGTCGCTGGCGCTCGAGCCTGCGTCGGCCGTGGCCGGTACCGGCGGCAAGGCGTCGTTTACGGAGCGCTATGCCACGCTGCGTCGCGCGACGGTTGCCTATGCCCCGCCCGAGATGCTCACCGACGATATTCCCGATCTGCGCGCTTTGCGTATGTCGCCGGCGATCGACGTCTATGCCGCGGCAAGCACGGTTTACGAGCTCATTGCCGGCGTCGCGCCATACGAAGCCGCGCCGAGCACTTCGGGCACCTCGGGTTCGCGCAAAAAGACGCGCGACATCGCGAGCCCCTACCGTCTCAAAATGGACACACGGCCCGACTATCCCATTGGTGCCCATGCGCCCGGTTGTGATTTGACTCAACTGCTTCGTCGTGAGCCCGATGTGGCGCTCGCCGCGGCCGAGCAGGCCCAGCAGCTAGGGCTTGAGCCGGATTCCGAAGAGCTACGCGATGCGCTGGCGTTTGTCGATGCCCAGCTGTTCGACGTGGTGATGGCCTGTCTGTCCAGCCATCAAAAAGATCGTCCCGAGCCGGCGGCGGTCGAGGCGGCGCTCTCGGCGTTTTGTGACCACTATGCGCAAAATGTCGGTCGTTCGCTCCGCGGCGAGCCGCTCACGCCGTGCCCCATGGATGCGTCTGGCCGCGCGGTGCGTCGCGCGCTGATGGTCGGCGCGACGGTCGTCTGTGGCGTGGTTTGGGCTGTGGTCGTGGTTTCGGCCGCGCTGCTGGCGTCGGGCGCTCGCGTGACGGCGACTTTGGGATCGCTCGTGTGGTCTGGGTCGCTACCGGGTATTATTGCCGCACTGGCGTTGGCGCTGCCAGGCATAGCCGGCGTTGCCGCGGGGGCACTTGCGCGCGATCGGCGCTCGGGCTTCCTGCAGGGTGTGCTTGCGCTTTCTGCCTGCGAGGTTCCGGTGCTGGTTGTGGCTGCATGTAGCGTATTTTCCCAACGCGCCGTGATGGACGGCCTTGTTGCCGCTCTGGTTGCAACCTATACGCTTACGTGGTTTTTGCTTGCGATGGGCTTTGCCTTTGAACTTCCCGTTTCGGCACCGCGACGCACAAAAGCCCAGATGGCGACTCCGCTTGCCGGTGGAGCCGCAGCTGCCCGTACTTTTGGCGGACCTGTCGAAGTATCGTCCGATTCTATTTCTACGACCAAGGAGGCCTAGGTCATGGCATCTCAAGTTGAGCTCACCCCATGCGGGGCCATGTTTGACATCTTTAAGCGCGCGGCGCATCTGAGCCATATCGAGCTGTGCGGCTTGGTGCTTTCGTCCCGTCCGCTCGCCGACGGCCGCAGCCCGCAGAGCCGAGCCGCCGATCGCTCTTGGGTTTCCCGCTTTATCGTTCGCGCGCCGGTCGGCACGCTTCAGCAGCGCTACTTTGCCGAATACGGTACCTCGGCTGCGCGTATTATGTCGCAACTGGCCCTGCGCCAGCGCAATCCCATGGACTCCACGGCTGTGATCAATATGGTGTGCGGTCCTGCAGGTGAACCGATGGTACGCGCGCTCGAAGAGTGCCACCAGGACACGAATCTCTATCGCAACGCGCTCGATCGCCTGTCCCAGGCGGCGGAACTCATGCCCGCCGAGCGCGCCGAGGCCGTGCTGGTGCTGTTTGTCGCCGTCGGTTGTTCGGCGGATGTGCGGTCCTCGGTGAACTATGCCATCGACTACGCGCACGCGACCTGTGGCGGAGGCACATCCACGCCGCGTTCGCTTGGCATGTCGCTGACTGCGGGCGAACGCGAACCCGCCCCGGCGCACCCCTTGGGCTTGCTGCGCGTGCAAAACAGTTTTGTCGTGAGCGCCCCGCGCTGGATTCAGCCGAGTGAGCAGGGTGTTGAGATTGGCGCGCTGGCCACTGGTGAGGGCGATATTACCGACGTCGGCGACGATGTCTCGGCCCGCCATGCCCATATCTGGTGCGATGCTCAAAATATCTGGCACGTCGAGGACTTGTCGTCCACCAACGGAACCGTGGTGGTAAACGGGGCCACGCGCGTTTGCATTCAGGTCGAGCCCGGCCGTTCCGCCCAGCTCAATCCCGGCGACGAGCTCAAGCTCGGCGAATCCACTACCTATGCCATCCTCTTCGGTGCCCTCTAGCCGGCAGTTAGGGACGTTCCTTTTAATATGAGCAGGACATTGTCAAGAGGCAAAA
>ERZ857965.3578-NODE-3578-length-11475-cov-3.149475_pt1 | contig 11475 bp, 12 predicted proteins | sample MGYA00519758_ERZ857965 | MGnify/ENA primary metagenome ERZ857965 (study PRJEB31778, sample SAMEA3449381) | human gut metagenome | biome: human gut; feature: human-associated habitat; material: faeces | place: United Kingdom | collected 2010/2012 ...
GATTTTTCTGTAGCTTATAATATACCCTATCCTATCAAATAATCAATGCACAAAATGCCGAAAATGGATTGTTTTACAAAAATTTTATGATTCCTTTATAAAAACTAAAAGCCCTTTATGAAATCTAAAAAAAGAAGAAGCGTTTTATGCTACGCTTCCTCTTCTTCTCTGCTGATCATTCTTACATATCTGCTGAAATTCTCTTAATTTTTCTTTTGCCTGAGGGCTTAAATCCTGAGGTACCTGAATCCGGATCGTCACATACTGGTCACCGTGTATGGACGGATTCTTCATAGAAACAATTCCTTTACCTCTAAGACGGATCTTTCTGCCGGTCTGTGCACCCTCAGGAATCTTACAGATCACATCTCCATATAGCGTTGATACTTTTGCCTCGCCGCCAAATACAGCCGTTGTAAACGGGATTTCCGTGGTTGTGTAAACATCCATGCCCTTCCGTTCATATCCTGGTTTTGATGCGACTTTCACTTTCAGAAGAAGATCTCCTGCTTTTCCGCCATTGATTCCCGGATTTCCTTTTCCGCGAAGCCGAATACTCTTACCCGTATCAATGCCGGCCGGAATCTTTACCTTCAATGCTTTGCCTACTGCTTTTCCATTATTTTCCGTCAAATGTATGACTTTCTCACAACCAAAGGCAGCTTCGTCAAATCCTACTGTAATTTCTGCTGTAACATCTGCTCCGCCCTGGCTGTAATTTCCATACGATCCACTTTCGCCAAAGCCACTTCCACTAAAGCCGCTTCCTCCAAAGCCACTTCCACTAAAACCAGTGCCGCCAAAGCCACTTCTTCCAAAGCCACTTCCACTAAAGCCACTCCTTGATCCTTTCGAAGAACTTCTTGCAGCGCCGCCAAAGCCACCAAAGCTTCCTCCAAAAATGTTCTTCAGGAAATCGTCCATATCGCCATTTCCTTCAAAATGATATTCATGGAATGTACCGTCCGGTCCTGCATACTGGTAAGTACCGCCTCCATTTCTGCTATAAGCGCCACCATAAGCACCACCTGCTGCACCGCTTCCATCGAATGCAGCATGACCAAATTGGTCGTACATTTTTTTCTTTTCCGGGTCACTTAATATATTGTAGGCTTCTGTTGCTTCCTTGAAGCGCTCTGCCGCCTGTGCATTTCCCTGATTTGTATCCGGGTGGTATTTTTTTGCCAGTTTCCGATATGCCTTTTTTATTGTGTTCTTGTCTGCATCCCGGCTAACTCCTAGGACTTCATAATAATCTCTTTTTGCTGACATAATCTGTTCCTCCCTTAGTTTGCTGTTTTTCATATTCAAGAATGTCTGCAGATTGTATTCTGATACCCTCTGATATCTTAAATTACCCCACAGGAATTTACCTGTGGGGTAATCATATCTGCCATAAAACATAATTTCTCGATTACTTCAGAACTCTTTTTGTTCTACTTGTAATATAACACTCATTTTTTATAATGTCAACATAAGATTATATTTTTTTAACGCCCGGAATTATTCATATTTACAACCAATAGGCTCGCCCATTTTTACCAATGTCTCTGCCTGTGCTTTTGTATTATGGATAATATCCTTGTCCGGTTCTGCCATGCCAGGCTCTGTCATCATCACAATCGTAGAACCACCGAATTCGAACATTCCTTTTTCGTCACCACGTTTTACCTGAGCAGAATCTTCTTCATGATTATTGATTTTTCCAACCATCAAAGCTCCTACTTCCATAAGAAGGATTGTTCCTAGCTCCTTTGTCTTTAGAAGACAGTATTCCCTCGAATTCATTTTGTAAATTGGATAGTAATCATTTGCCACTGGGTTCACTGTATGAAGTACGCCGCGAATCTTCCGCTGCCTTGACTTTCGTCCATCTGCCACATAGCAGTACCGGTGATAATCATCCACGGTCAGACGGATCACATAAATCCAGCCGCCCATATAACGTTCTGCCAAACGCTCATCTTTTAAAAGCTGCGCTGCCGAGTACTGTGTGTGTTTGATCCAGAATCTCCCTTTCTGCGTGATTGGATATGCAGTGACTTTTCCGTCGCTTGGGCTGATCAGAATATTTTTCTGTTCATTGATCGGTCTTTGCTCCGCCTTGATCTTCCTTGTAAAAAATGCATTATAGGAATCAAATTCTTGCTTTTCATAAATGCCAAGATCAATGTGATTCTTTTTTACAAAGGAAGGGATTATCCTCCTGGAAAGTCTTGTACTTAAAAACTTTCCACAAATATCAGAAACTGCCGGAGACAAAAATGGGCGGAGCAGCATTCTGGTCAGCGCATGACCATAAATAACTTCTAACAGGTGATCCTGTCCAGTCGTTCCGTCTATTTTCGTTCCATCACGAGTGATATATGTCACAGCCATGTCTTTTCCCTCACTTAATGTTCAATCTCTCATATATTCTTTCACGATTCCACCTGACTTTGCAGGAATTCTCTACCAGATATGCAGTCCATGCAGCACTGCCAGTGCGACAATGACAACCATGACAGTCTGTCCCAGCTTCTTCGGCTTGCGGAGTCTGAAATTTGTGATAAACAAAAGTCCGATGATCAGTACAAGCGCATGCAAGGCAATGATAAAATCTTTGCCAAGTATCGGACGGAACACATATAAAATAGGAAGTGCAACTGCCATAGAAGTAATCGGAAGTCCTTGATAACATTCCCTGTTTTCCGTGGTCTCTTCCTGACGGATTTCTTCAGACACATTATACCATGCCAGACGGATCAGTCCTGCCAGCACATAGAACATCAGAATCGTAACTCCGATACCATGGTTCATTCCCATACGATATGCGATCAATGTCGGACCCACACCAAAACAGATAATATCTGCCAACGAATCAATCTGAATTCCAAACTTTTTCTCTGCTTCAGTACGATTTTTTTTCGTCCGGGCAATCTTGCCGTCAAACATATCACAAAATCCTGACAGTGCCAGACAGACAATCGCCATTCTCGGATAACCATTCACGGAAAACAGCATTCCCCCCATCGAAATCAATACACTTACATACGTCAGCACTACTGTGTAATCATATACACCTAACATCATTCATTTCCCTCAACTTTCTTATCCCTTTTTAACATTTCTTCCTATTGTAAAATTCGCAACAATTGTAAGCAGTGCACTTAAGATCAGTTCTGTATAATATCCAAGTCCACGGCTTAAAAGCATTCCCGGAAGCAGTAATTGACTTCCAAAAACCGGTAAAAATATTCTTAAAAATAACTGTTCGCTGATTCCCATTCCTCCTGGCAGCGGCAACATATCCACAGCCACAGAGATGGTTCCCTGCAATATAATTATGACAAATGCAGAACTTCCGGAGAGTCCAAATGCTTTATATACAAACCAGGTTGCCGCGAACAATGCAAATCTCTGGAATACTGTAATTGCAAACACTTCCACAAGCACCCATACATGCTCCCGCAGATACACCGCCGTCGCACGGTACTGATCCATAGAAGCATTCAACTTTTCAAGTCTTGAACTCTTTTTCTTCATCAAATGCATTTTTTCCAGAAGGTCAAGTCCTTTTACAAGAATTGATCTTGCAAGCATCGGATGAAATACAAGTACCAGCATTCCTGACACACAGAATACATTGAGTGCCGTCCCCAGATAAAAAATGTGACGAACCCGGTAAAGGTGTGCCTTAATAAAGCCCTGACCAAAAATTGTCAGTGTAACTCCGACTACCACAAGTACCAGCTTATATGTAATAGTCACGATCATAAGAACAAGCGTAGACACCGGAATCGGAATCTTCTCTTTTTTCATATAATATATCTGAGCCGGCTGTCCGCCTGTCGCTGACGGAGTAATACAGCTAAAGAAAAAACCGACCGAAGAAAATAAAAAACAGGTCCATTTTTTCAGTTTGATTCCAAGCGTATGCATCATATAAAAAATGATGATGGATTCACCCCAGATAAAAATCACGACACAGATCACACCCGGAATCAGCCAAAGCGGATCCACTGTCTTCACAATGTGGACGATTTCTCCCAGATCCTCCCCGTGAAAGACGCCATACAGTGTTCCGGCAAATACAAGGATCAGGAATACTATATTAAATATCATTTTTTTCTTATCTGCCATTCTTCCTTCCCCCTGTCAGTTGTTTCCTTTTGGCCCGAAAAAACAAATCCTTCCATACATGTTTCAGCCGGTTAATGATATGTTGCAGCCAATCTGACATATTTTCAATGATTCTCTGATAAATCCGATATCCATTCGTACGTCTGCTTATCTGCCATGTTACTTCTGCCACCAAAATTCCACTAAATACATCAACCAGTACATGCTGTCTGAGCGCAAGGGTAGAAATAAATACCAGAACTGCGATAATCTCAGACAAATTTTGGTACCACTTTGGAACATTTTCACATTTTCTAAGTCCTATACAGCAAAACCAGCTCGCCATACAGTGAATAGACGGAAACAAATTTACCGGCTTGTCAATCTGGTACAGGAAACAAACTGCACCAGTAAAGATATCACTGCCTGTAAGTTCCGGTCTTGTATTTGTAGTTGGGAAAAATACAAAACAGACAAAACAGATCAGCCGCGCATAAAAGTCAGCAGTAAAAAATTGATACCTGTGCTCCTCTTTCTGCGCCGCAATGAGTAGATAATTCACAACCCAGAATATATAGCATCCAAAATAAATTATGATGAATTGCGGCATAAATGGAACAATCCTGTCAACAGAACTCGACAGATTGTGTGCCACAATTCCTGTTTTGATTAAGGGTGCACCCCAGTATACCACAGAATTCAACAAAAATGTAAATATCGGTGGCAATAAAATTCTTAAGATTTCTTTTTTCTCTTTTTTACACATTTTCTCTCTGCTTAATTTGTTCATAATACCTATTTTATACGCAGAAAATAAAATAACAACATACTTTAGAATATCTTAATAAAATTTATGAGTTTCCTTAAGAAACTGTGGAGTTTCGGCACTCTGCTAAGCTTTCCAGACCCTTTTGTCATATTCACACACGCTAAAAAGCCGACTAAATAAGTGATTTTCTCATTTAGTCAGCTGATATATATTTTCAAGACTCATTCATAATCCTCAATGTGAATTTCCAGTCTGCCTGGCAAACAGATTTTTTATAAGAAGTCCTTGCAGGATACAAGAAGGTCTATCTTCTTCCACTGTGTCTCTTCATTAATACAATTCCCTTCTTCCACGGAGGCAAATCCACACTGTGGGGAAAGTGCAATCTGCTCTCCCACTACCGCTTTTGCTTCCTCATAACGTTTCTTAATTTCATCGTGGTCTTCCAGAACAGGATTCTTTGTGGAGATCAGCCCTGCCACAAAGAGAGCGTCCTTATCTTTTAACACTTTCCAAGGTTCAAAAGAACCTGAGCGCGCATCGTCATACTCTACAAAGAATGCATCATACGGAATGTCTGCAATGACTGGTGCCACTGCATCATAAAATCCAGAAAATAACGGATTCCCTTTGAAATTTCCTTTGCAGAAATGTGTTGCAACAACCATATCAACAGGCTTCTTTTCCAGTGCTTTTGTGGACACATTCCAAAACCAGTTCAACACCTCTTTCTGCGTATAACCAAGTGCTTCTACTTTCTGTAAAAACTTCTCATCGATCAGGTAGGTCCATGAAGTATCGTCAATCTGCAGATAGCGGCATCCATGATTATAAAAATCCAAAATTGCCTCCTGATAAGCCTTTGCAATATCATCAATCAAAGCTTTTAAATCTCTTCCATAATACGGAGTTTCTTTGTTGCCAAGCTGAAGGAAGTGATCGATCAGAATCATATTCGGACCGGAAATACATTTCTTCGCAGTCACACCTTCATACTGGGATGCCAGCCTGTGAAGATAATCCCATGCTTCCACCTCCGGGTGAACCTTATTCTTGTCATAGAAAATCTTTCCTGTTACTGTTCCAAGCTCGATTTCATTACTCGTTCCATTGATTTCCTTCGTAAAATGAATTGTATCAAATCCATCGAACTCTTTCAGCCAGTCCAGATGCCACCAGCGGCGGCGGAACTCTCCATCTGTGATAAATGGAAGGCCATGCTCCACTTCTTTTTTAACCAGCTTTGCAATCTCCTCGTCCTCAACCTTTTTCAAATCTTCTCTTGTGATTGCACCACTTTTAAACTCTGTTCTCGCTTTTTTAATTGCCTCCGGGCGGAGGAAAGAACCTACAATATCATACTTTATCTGAATCATATCAAAATCTCCTTTTCCCATGTTTTTTGTTATCCTTTTCATGCATTACACTATACAAGAGAAAAGAAGATTTGAAAAATACATAAAAAGCGCAGTTTGTCATAACTTTAAGTTATGGCAAACTGCATTTCTTAAGAAATCATTTTTCCATTGTGTCTGTTGGTCAGTATCGTCTAAATCTTCCTGATCTTGTGAAATATAATTGTCTCGAACAATATCTGCACTTTCTTCATATAAATGTTCCAGCGCCTCGAATTTTTCTTCAAACTGCCCGGAAAATTTGTTCCAGATCTGTGCATGATATTTCTGAAACCCGAAAAGATCTGTCAGATAACTAAACCGCTCCAAATCCTCAAATGTCATTTTTCTATTTTCAAGTAAAATATCTCTGTCCTTCTCTCCACAAAAATACAAAAATGCATATTTTTCAATATCTGCCTGATTCATATTCCGCCTCCTCTTTTTTGTTCCGTTTTGCCTCACTTTTACAACCGATTTTATCTTGATTCAACTGCAAAATCAATAGAAAAGGTGCAAAAAACGAGACAAAATTTGAGACCAATAAACGATACATTACAGATGTCGAAATCAATGCATTTACTATATATTTTGATACTTATCTTCGTGGTGCTCCAGCCAGATAAAGACACCAACACAAATCACCACAGAAATGAGTGAGCCTGCCGGAGCTGCACATCCCATTGGGAACAGCGTATCCTTAAAATGCACTGACGCATAGTAGGATAGTGGGATTCTCGCACACACAATCGATATCGAATTATGAATGAACGAAATCACTGACAGACCATATGCATAGAAATATCCACTCAGGCAGAAATGAATTCCTGCGAAAATGCAGTCTGATGCATAGCTGCGAAGATATCCGGCTCCACTTACTGCAACTGCACCATCATTTGTAAATAATCCTACCAGCGGAACTGACACAAACTGTACGATAATCGTCATAATTAATCCATATGTCACCGTAATCATCAGCACATATTTTAATGTCAGCTTTGCACGGTCGTGTTTTCCCGCTCCGATATTCTGCGCCACAAGTGCTGAGATTGTAGACATCATAGACGATGGAACAAGGAATAAAATACTGATGATCTTCTCCACAATTCCAACTGCTGCCGCATCTGTCAGTCCTCGCTGGTTTGCAAAAATCGTGATTACAACAAAAGATACCTGGATGAAACCGTCCTGCAGGCACACCGGAACTCCGACCTTTAAAATATTTTTCATGGTCATGCGTTTCGGTCTGAAATCCGATTTTTCCAAACGAATTCCACTCTTTCTTTTCAAAATCACAACCATCGATACAACTACACTGATTGCCTGTGCGATCGTCGTTCCAAGGGCAGCACCGGCTGCATCCAACCCCAGCAACCCAATAAACAGATAATCTAATCCGATATTGGCCGCACATGCCACCGCAATAAAATACATCGGACTCTTAGAATCCCCCATCCCCCGGAAAATGGAGCTGATAATATTATAAGCTGTGATAAAAGGAATCCCTATAAAACAAATAGTCAGATAACGAACTGTCCCTTCTACTGCCTCCGCCGGAGTAGACATAATCCCAACAATTGGTCGGACAAGCACAAGAAGGACTGCCATCAGAACCATAGATATTCCCATAAACATCGTCACCGTATTTCCGATACATTCCGCTGCCTGCCGTTTATTTTTTGCACCGATACTACGACCGATCATCACTGTCGAACCCATGGCAAGTCCCACTATCATTACCGTTAACATATGCATGATCTGACTTCCGATCGACACTGCTGTCGTACTGCTGACTCCTCCGAACTGCCCTACAATGAACAGATCTGCCATTCCATATAATGTCTGTAAAAAGTATGACAACAAATACGGTAAAGAAAAATAAACTACCGTCTTGAACACACTGCCACTCGTCAAATCTCTCTCCATAATAAAAATTACCTTTAAATCCTACTTCTGTATTTTCTCCATTTTACATATATTCTGGATTATTTCTTTCCATACTTTCTCTTTAAGTCCGGCATCTTTTCTTCCATCATTTTCAAGAGCCTGTCTTTTTCTCCTGAATCCATTCCATCTTTCGCAATAATTGTAATCTGCCACTCCTTTGTAAAGAGAAGGAAATAATGCTCTGTCTCAATTAATGTATCCATAACTTCATATCTGACTGCATTTTTCCCACCGGAAAGCGGATTCTGAATCAAAATATCTGCATCACGAAATACAATTGGTGCGATCACTTCTGTTTTTCCATAAAGCTCATTCAATTTTTTCAGGAATCCTTTAATCTGTTTGCTCTCGATCATTTTTAATTCCCCATAAAAAATGACAATTGCAAATACTGCCAGCAACATCGTAGACGGTCTTCCTGCCAACATACAATATGCTGCCAGCAACACAAATGCTGCACTGGCAATTGCACTGATCTTACGGATTCCCGGCTTGATCAGATATTTTCTCGCCTCTTTTAATGCTGACTCATTAATAACCGACTGTACTTCCATTTTAACCTCTCCTCATATTTTATTCCTTATCACTTTTCAGATATTACAGCATATTTTCCCAAGCCTCAGGCTGTCTCTGCCTCAGACTCGATTATTTCCTTGAAAAAATGTGTTTTATAAACACATAGAGTACAATTACAGATGCGCCTAAGTATCCAATTGCACCAAGTGCCGGGATGCCCAGAATCTTCGGCTTCATATCTGTCGTGCAGATAATGCTGGAACTAATAAGCAGCGCCATGACCCAAAGACCCATGACCACATTTCTCGTGACACGGCGCAACAAATTCGCCAGGTCTTCTCCTGCATGCAGATCCAGATTGATCCTCGTCTGACCTTTCATGTAACCGTCTAAAAGATCTGCCACAAGAGCCGGAATATCCACTGCTTTTCTCATAGACAGATAAATGCTCTTCGCCCCGGATTTTGCTTCTTTTTTCCAGTCATGATTCTGGATAAACTGACTTTTCAGCCGGGATGCTGCAATCTCTACCATATTAATCTGCGGACTGATATCCGCAAGCACCCCCTCTACATGAGCAAGTCCTCTCGCCAGCATAGTCAGTCCGTGGGGCATGGTGATTTTATTTTCCTTCATGACATCCATGAGATCCTGAAGGACTTCTGCCACGTCAATATTTCCCATATCTGCCGTTCCATACTTTGCCATCAAACCTCGAATGTCCTTATAAAGCTGGCTTGGATCTGGCTCTCCGCGAAATTCTCCAAGCGCCAGCACAGCATCCTGGATCATGCCGATATCATTAAGGGCAACACCTTCCACTGCCTTGGCAATCTGTTCCCGGTCGCGTTCTGTAAGTCGTCCCATCATACCCATGTCGATCCAGACAATCTTACCATCCCGGATTCGTACATTTCCCGGGTGCGGATCCGCATGAAAAAAACCGTCGTCCATGACCTGTTTGATGAAATTGTCCACATATTTGCTTCCTATTTCATTCATATCATAGCCATCTTCCAGCAAATGTTCCTTATCATCAATGGCGTAACCATTAATGTACTCCATCACAATAACCGAAGACGTGGTGTATTCTTTAAAAAGAACCGGCGTATCCACAAATGCAACGTCCCTGTTCTTCTCTTTGAACTCTTCCATATTCCCGGCTTCAATGATGAAATTCATTTCCTCTTGAGTGACCTTCCACAGCTCATTCAATACCATTTTAAAATCCACCATGTCAGTGATACTGATTGGTGGAACAAGGGATACCAGCTTGTGCATGAGTCCGATATCTCGCGCCATGGTCTCATAAATACCTTTTCGCTGTACCTTAATGACCACTTCTTCTCCAGTTTTTAGCCGTGCCCGATGCACCTGCGCGATAGACGCTGAACCAAGCGGTGTCTCATCGATCCACTCAAATTCTTCCTGCCACTCATATCCAAAAGAGTCCCGAAGTACCTCCTCCACCTCATAAAAAGGCATCGGAGGTACATCGGAACACAACTTCTGCAATTCATCACAATAATTCTTCGGTAAAATATCTGATCTCAGGGACATCAACTGACCGACCTTAACAAAAGTCGGTCCCAAGTCTTCCAAAATCAACCTCAACTTTTCCGGAGTGATTCCTTTTGAAATTTCATGCTTGTGAAGAACCGCCGCTATTTCTCGAAATCTTCCTTTGTATCCATTTTTATTTTTCTTTTCGGACACGTTATTCTTCCTCTGTCTCAGTTTCTTCTACAGTTTCCATCTTACTGTCAGTTTCAGCTTCTTCTGTCTCCGTTTTCTCATGGTCATCGACATCTTCCACCTCAGTTGCTGAACCTGGAATATCATCGTCCTCTACGACCTCCGCTTCCACAACCTCTGCCTCATGTACCGTATGCATCTTTCCATTGGAAGCTTTGTAATCTTTGATCGTAGACTTCACATTATGCTTTAACTCTTTGTTGAGCACCTTTCCCTGCTCAACTGTCTCCTCACCTTTTTTTGCAAGAGTATCCAGAATATCTGCAGATTTTTCCACTGCATACGCTGCTGTTCCGATTCCTGCAAGTGCCAATTTCTTTAATCCTTCTCCTAATCTTTCCATAAGTCATATCTCCTTTACGTCTATTCTAAAACTTCTATATCACGGAAGTCTTGTTCTAAATTGGATTACTGCAATATCTGCGCTATCTTCGGCAAAAATATAATGCACCCTGCGATTGCTGCCATAATTGCCGCAATGAGCACTGCTCCTGCTGCGGTATCTTTCGCAACTTTCGCCAACGGATGATATTCTTCTGTCACCATATCCACCACCGCTTCCACTGCCGTATTCACATGTTCCAGCGCCATGACCAGTCCGAACAGCACCATACAGATGCACCACTCAATCGCTGAAATCTTCAAAATCACACCCGCAATCACAACAAGCACTGCCGCCACACAATGAATCTTCATATTCCGTTCTTTCCGGACACAAGTAAAAATTCCCTGAAAGGCATAGCCGAAACTTCGATATAGCGGATCTTTCTTTTCCATTTTCATTCGAATCACCTACTTTTATATGTGTCACTATTATAACAAATTTCATTGATAATATCCAGTATGCCCGCAAGTTTTCCCTTTTCAAAATGTGTACCAAAATTGCACAATTCAAAAAGGGACAGGTTAAACTTCAATTGGGGACGGGGTTTTTTTCCAAACAATGTCATTAAGTTAAGGATAAAATTGTAATTATTGAGGCTTTGACACTTC
>ERZ857965.3580-NODE-3580-length-11473-cov-2.672797_pt1 | contig 11473 bp, 9 predicted proteins | sample MGYA00519758_ERZ857965 | MGnify/ENA primary metagenome ERZ857965 (study PRJEB31778, sample SAMEA3449381) | human gut metagenome | biome: human gut; feature: human-associated habitat; material: faeces | place: United Kingdom | collected 2010/2012 ...
CAGGTGCGGCTCCACGGCGCCGAACCAGCCGTCGTCCCGCAAGCTTGCCTTCAACGACGCATCGTCGAACCAGCCCACTTCCGCGGCCGCCTTCTGCAGCAGACGGCCGTAATCATCGCGCGTCGCCTGCAGCGACAGCACGGTGCGCAGGCTGCCGTGCTCGCGGCACGACACGGCCACGGTGCGCGCCTGCGGGGCGCGGAATGCAGCGCCCGCCATCAGCAGCGCCGTGCGCAGCGCATACGATTTCGCCAGTTCGATGCGGTCTTCCGGGCTGTCGGCAACGCAGGAGAAGCATGCCGGGCGCGGCACCTCCAGACGAATCAGCACCAGCCCCTCGTCCACATTAGAGCGCATGTCGAAGTCCAGGCGGAACGGCGCCGGGGCGTTTTCGGCTGCAATGGCTACCGCCATGCGCTGCGCCCATTCGCTGGAGGGCAGCGCCGCCGCAGGGTCGTCGTAGGCGGGTTGCAGGCAGTCTTCCAAGCTCCCCTCCGCCTCGGGCAGCACGTACACCTCGTGCAGCGCGCTGCGTGCCGCGTCCGGATAGCGTTCCGCCGGCGCATCCGGCTCTGCATGCCGCACGTCCTTCGCCAGGTTCAGCGCCGCCTCGACGGCCATCATGCGGTCGTAATCGCGGGCGGGCAGGCCATCTGTCTCGCAGGCAATCCAGTAGCGCCCGTTGCGATCCAGCAAGCGGCACGTGGCTTCGGGCGCATCGTCCCACGCGGGCAGGCCGATGCCGGAAAGCAGCCGCACCGTGCCCTGGAAACCGGGCGCCGGGCGCTTGTTCTCCACCAGGCTGCGCAGCGATGCGAACACGTCGTCGGAATGCGAGAGCAGCTGCTCCACCGGGTCGACGGATGCCGCCTCCGCCTCCTGACGGGTTTTCTCCACGCGCCGCGCAAGGTCCCGCGCGCCTTCGGGCGTGGCAGGGCACGCGCTGACGCCCACGCCTGCCTGCGCGGAGCCATAGCGCACGCCCTCCTCGAACGCCGCGCGGACGGCCGGGGAATCCCCGTTGCGCGAGCGCAGGTAGGCGGACGCCACCAGCACGGCACCGGCCACGAACAGCACGCCGTATACCAGTTCGAGGGCGAGCGCCGTCGCGCCGGCAAACGACCGGGCATAGCCCAGCACGCCCAGACTCGCGACAACCACCAGGCAGATCAAACCCACGGCGAAGCGAACGGCCGTTCCGTCGAAGCGCCGATGCGACGCGCTGCCCTCCGCGCCGGATGCCGCGCCGGCGTCTTCCGCACCGGCGCGCACCTGCTGTTCGGAAGGACGATCCTCCCCTTTGTCTTGCATGTCCCGTTTCCCCACTATGCGAATCGGACTAGGCGTTCTTCAGGAACGCCGCGTAGCCCTTGTATGCCTCGTACACGTCGGCCTTGCTGGTGACTTCCCACGGCGCGTGCATGGACAGCACGGATACGCCGGAGTCGATGACGTTCATGCCGTACTTCGCCAGGATATAGGCGATGGTCCCGCCGCCGCCCTGGTCCACCTTGCCCAGCTCGGCGAACTGGTAGAACACGCCGGCGCCGTCCATGATGCCGCGCAGCTTCGCAATGTACTCCGCATTCGCGTCGTTGCTGCCGCTCTTGCCACGCGAGCCCGTGAACTTGTTGAACACCAGGCCGCGCCCGCAGAACGCGGCGTTCTTCTTCTCGTATGCGGATGCGTACGTGGGGTCGAAGCCGGCGGATACGTCGCTGGACAGCATGCGGGAGCGGGCCAGCATGCGCCGCAGCGCAAGATCGCCGCCCTGGCCGGCCAGGTCCATGATCTCGGCCATGACGTTCTCGAAGAACAGGCTGGTCATGCCCGTGGCGCCGACGCTGCCAATCTCCTCTTTGTCCACCAGCACGCACACGCCCGTGCGCTCCAAGTCGCCGGCATCCAGCTGCGCAATCAGGCTGGGATACGCGCAGGCGCTGTCGTCCTGGCCGTAGCCCAGCACCATGCTGCGGTCGAAGCCGCAATCGCGCGCGGGGCCTGCGGGGACCACTTCCAGCTCCGCGGACAGGAAGTCCTCCTCGGAAATGCCGTACTTGCCCTGCAGGATGGAGAGCAGCTGGGCCTTCACCGGGTTCTTCTTCTGCTCCTTCTGCTGGTCCGTGGGGTTGTCCGTCTCCGCTATCTTCAGGGGACGGCCGCCTGCCAGCACGTCCAGGTCCTCGCCGTCCACGACCTTCGCAGCGTTCTTCGCCATCTGGTCGGCCCCAAGGTGCGGCAGCAGGTCCGTGACCACGAAGGCGGGATCTGCGGGATCTTCGCCCACCGTGACGGGCACCACGGTGCCATCCGTCTTCGCAACAACGCCGTGAATGGCAAGCGGCAGCGTGACCCACTGGTACTTTTTGATGCCGCCATAGTAATGCGTGTCCAACAGCGCAAGGTCATCGGCTTCGTACAGCGGGTTCTGCTTGATGTCCAGGCGCGGGCTGTCGATGTGCGCGCCCAGGATGTTCACGCCTTCCTGCAGCGGGCGAGAGCCCATTTGCACCAGGATGATGGACTTGCCGTAGTTGTCGGCATACACGCGGTCGCCGGGCTTGAGCTGCCCGCCGCGCTGACGCGCCTCCTGAAGCGAGATGTAACCGGCCTCGCGCGCCTTCGCGATGGCGTTCGCCGTGGCCTCGCGCTCCGTCTTGCTGTTCGACAGCCAGTCGATGTAGCCCGTGCCGAACTCCTGGACGGCGGCGGCTTCATCCTCGGTGTATTCCTTCCACGCGTTCTTGCGCTCCATAGCGTCCTCCTTCAATTGGTTTTCGTTCCCTATTATGACGGTTTGCACGCCGCGCGCCACGGTTTCCCCGCCAAGCCGATGTATGGCGCGCGCCGCATCGCCGGCGCTTCGGGCGCCCCGCATCCCGCACGCCCTGCAGGCGCACGCACGGAAGCGCCACGCTGCCGTGCCGCCCGATGCGGACGGCTATCTGCCGTGCGTATGATACGTTCGCGAAAAATACCGCGACGCTCCTTGCGCACGACGCCGCGGAATGCGCTACATTAATGAGCCGCGCGGTCGAAAGCCGGCTGTTGCAGAATGAACGGAAACGAGGGGAGCGAAATCGCATGGGCGAATTTCCCGGAGCCGACGAGGCGCCGCTGATCGGCATCGTGCCGCGCCATTTCCTTGAGGATCGCGCGATACTGCTGCACGAGCGGTACTCCCATGCCGTCATCGCCGCCGGGGGCGCGCCGCTGGTGCTGCCGCTTTCCGACGACCCGAAAACGTACAAGACGCTTCTACCGCTGTTCGACGGCTTCCTGATGCCCGGCGGCCAGGACATCAACCCGGCGCTGTACGGCGAGAAGCCGAAATCCGGCAACGACCGCTACACGCCCGAGCGCGATGCGCTGGAGATGCGCTTGCTGGATTACGCCTACGTACATGATGCGCCGGTGCTGGCTATCTGCCGCGGCATGCAGATGATGAACGTGTTCTTCGGCGGCACGTTGCACCAGGACCTAAACGCGCTGCACGGCCATCCCGCTGCGGACCGCCGCATACCCTGGGGGCTGGACCCCAAGAAACCGGCGGAAGAGGCAAGCCCGGCCACCTGGTCCGCGGAAACGGGCCGCGAATATATAGAGCATTGGCGCGCCGACCGCTACAACCAGCGCGTGCATATGGTGGACGTGCGCCCCGCTTCACGGCTGGCGGGCATTGTAGGATGCGCGCCGCTTGCCACGAACTCCATCCACCACCAGGGCGTAAGGCAGCTGGGAAGCGGCCTGGTCGTGGACGCCGTGGGCCCGGACGGCCTGGTGGAGGCCATAGAAGTTCCCGATCGCACATTCATGCTGGGCGTGCAGTGGCACCCGGAATTCATTTTGAACGACCCCGGCATGAGCAACTTCTTCACGATGCTGGTGAACCAGGCGCGCGTCTACCGCCGTCGCAATTCCGCCTAGCATAACGAAGGCGCAATGCAAGCGTCACGGAACGTCCACCGCCATTCGCTACCATAGTAAATAAAGCGAAATCGCATAGAAAGCGAATGGTACATGAAGAAAATCGTAATCGTCGACAGCGACTTCGAGGACGCGGAAATCGAGAAGCGCATGGCCTACGAGGCGGGCATGGAGATCGAGGCGTTCCAGGACCCCAGCCCCGACGGCATCATCGAAAACGCGCGCGACGCCGACGGCATCATCACGTCGTACGGACGCTTCACGCAGCGTGTATTCGACGAACTGCCGAACGCGCGCGTCGTCTCGCGCACCGGCGTGGGGTACGACAGCATCGACATTCAAGCGGCTACGGACTGCGGAGTGGCAGTCTGCAATGTTCCCGGCTACGGTACGGAGGTGGTTTCCGACCACGCTATCACGCTGGCGCTGGACGTGCTGCGCCGCACGAACGAGCTGGACGCCGCCCTCCGCAAGGGCATTTGGTCGCATGCCGACCAGCGCCCGTTCGGCCAGGTACATGGCCGCGTGTTCGGCGTGGTGGGCATGGGCGAAATCGGCCGCGCAACGGCACGTAAGGCGAACGGCCTGGGATTCACCGTCATCTGCACGTCCCGTTCCCTGAAGCCCGGCCGGCGCACGCCCGAGGGCTACGACATCGTGACGTACGACGAGCTGCTGCAGCGCGCCGACGTTGTGTCGTTCCATACGGCGCTGACGCCCGGCACGCACCACATGCTGGATGCCGAGCGCCTGGCGCTGATGAAGAACACGGCCGTGGTGGTGAACACGTCGCGCGGCGCCGTGATCGACACCGTGGCGCTGGCGGCGGCACTGAAGGCCGACCGCCTGTGGGGCGCCGGCCTGGACGTGTTCGAGCAGGAGCCCGTCGGCACGGATCATCCGCTGTTCAGCGCGCCGCACACCGTGTTCACGCCGCACGTTGCGTACTGGTCCGAGGAATCCGGCATCGAGCTGCGCACGCGCACGACGCAGGCCGTCATCGACGTGCTGTCTGGCAATCGCCCGTTGGATTGCCTGAACCCGCAGGTTTTCGGAGAGTAAGGAGCGGCGCAATGCCAGAGAAAGCGAACGGATTTCAGAACGAGAGGCACGGCAACGGCGCAGAGGAGGATTACGCCGCAAAGCTTGTGGTGGCCGCACAGGCCATGGAGCGCATGATGGGCGGCGCGGGAACGAACGCGAGCGCCGCACCGCGCCCCTCCGACAACGCTGCGACGCTGGCCGCCGGTGCAGAGGCATCCACGGTCCCCATCCGCCACGGCACCCGTAACCTGCTGGAGCGCGTGGCGCCGCACATTTTCCGCATCGACCTGCCGGTGCCCGAGGAGCTGGACGTCACGAACAGCTACGTGGTGCTGGGAGGCAAGCACAACCTGGTCATCGATGCCGGCTGCAACCTGCCGCAGACGGAAGAGGCGTTCGACGAGGCGCTTTCGCGCCTAGACGTACCCCGGAGGGCGACGGACGTGTTCCTGACGCACTCCGACTACGACCACTGCGCCGGTCTGACGCGCATCGGGCGCCAGGGCATGATCGTGTATTCCGGCATGGAGGACTATGCCGACCGCGCGAAGCCCGCCCTGAGCTGCGCGCCCTACACGCAAGCCGTCGAGCGCATCGGCGCAGAGCACGACGCGCCCTGCAACCTTGACAGCGACTACTGGGCCCCCATGCGCGACCGCGGCACGGACGATATCCGCGTCAGCACGCTGGAGGACGGCGACACGCTGGAGGCGGGCGACTACCGCTTCGAATGCATTGCCACCCCCGGTCATGATCCGTACTGCATCTGCCTGTACGAGCCCACGGCGAAGATCCTCGTTGCCGGCGACGTGCTGCTAGGCAATGCCTACCCCGCCATCACGCTAACGGCCGACGAGGATGCGATCAGCCAGTATTTCGCCAGCTTGAGGAAGATCCGCGACCTGCCGTGCAACCTGGTGCTGTGCGGGCACGGCCCCGAGTTCACGGATTTGGCCGGCCGCGTGGACGAGACGATTGCGCACCACGAACGCCAGCTGGACAACATTCGCGGCATTCTAGACCAGGGCATCATCGACCCGCTGGAGATCGCCTACGCCACCACCCTGCTCCCTCGCCGCAGGGACTGGGCGGACCGCAACATGCTGGGGAGGGTGACGCTCATCGGCCAGACCATGGCGTACCTTCGCCATCTGATGGAGCAGGGCGAATACGACCACCCCGAGCTCATCGTGCCGAAATAGCACGCTCGCCCTGCGGAAGGCCCTCTGGGGTTTTACCGCAGGCGCGCGCTACGCACCGTTTCATTCCGCCCTTCGACCAGAGGATTCACCATGACCGCATTCTCGGAACACCCCGCTGAACAGCCGGAACTTGTCCGCCTCACGCAGGTAAGCGACGGCTGGCTGAAAAAATACGTGATGGAATACCGTCTGCCGGACGGCTCCACGAAAGAATATGAAAGCGTCTCGCGCAAGAACGCCGCCGACTACGAGGCGGAGCTGCGCCGCCCGGCCGGCACGCCGGCGCACACAGACGCCGTCAGTATCGTCGCCACCACGGACGACGACGAGATTCTGCTGATAAAGGAATTCCGCTACCCGCTGAATGCCTGGTGCGTCGCGTTCCCGGCCGGCCTGCGAGAAGGCAACGAGCCCATAGAGGAATGCGTGGAACGCGAGCTGCGCGAGGAAACCGGATACGCCGTGAAGCGCCGCGCCGATGGCACGCCCCAGCTGCGCGCGCTGCCGCAGCCCAGCTACTCGTCGAACGGCATGACGGAGGAATGTCTGTCCATCGTGCGGGCGAAAGTCTACCGCGCCGGCGAGCAGGAGACGGAACCCAGCGAGTTCATCCAGGTATTCCCGCTGAAGATCGCCGATATCCCGCAATTCCTGGAACGCAACCGCCTGCCCATCGGATCGCGCTGCCAGCTGGTATTGGAGTCGTATGCGGACCGCATCGGGCCGGGCTCCGACGCCTGCCTGGAATAGCAGCGCACGCCCGCCGGCCTCCCGCTAGCGGGCGTCCTTGCCCTCCAGCACGCTCAAAGCGCTGCGGTATCCGCCCGCACCGTAATTGAGCGCCTTCGAGACACGCGCGATCGTGGTCGCCGACGCGCCCGTCTCCTTTTCGATGGCAGTATACGGCTTGCCTTCGTCCAGCATCCGCGCCACTGCCAGCCGCTGGCTGGTCTCCTTGATCTCGCGGATTGTCATCAAGTCCTCCAACAGGGCGAAAATCTGGTCCTCGTCCTGGAGGTTTCCCAGCACATACAGCAGGTCATCGACCTCTGCCGTTCTCAAATCAGCCATATTTATCGGCCCAGCTTCATCAAGCCGTACTCGACGGAATCTACGAGGGCGTTCCAAGACGCCTCGATGATGTTCTCGGAAACGCCGACCGTGCCCCACGTATCCACGCCATCCGTGGTGGTGATAAGCACGCGCGTGGTGGCGCCGGTGCCGTGGTTCTCGTCCAGAATACGCACTTTGAAGTCGATGAGCTCGATCTGCTTGATCTCTGGATACGCGTCCGTCAGCGCCAGGCGCAACGCGTTGTCCAGCGCGCCCACGGGGCCAACGCCCTCGCCCGTTGCCACGAAGCGCCGATCTCCGACATGCACCTTGATGGTAGCCTCGGATGCGGCTCCCTTCGCCCAGGCGTTCTCGTCCTCGCGATCATCCACGATGGCACGGAAGCTTTCCAGCGTGAAATGCGGTTTGAAGTCGCCGATGTGCATATGCAGCAGGACGGCAAGGCTGCCGTCGGCCGTTTCGTATGAATAGCCCTCGTTCTCGCGCTCCTTGATGTCGTCCAGGATGCGTTGCGCCAGGTCGCGGTCGTGCGACAAGTCCACGCCCAGCGTCTTCGCCTTCGTGACAAGCGATGCCTTGCCGGCAAGCTCGCTGACCAGCACGCGCGTGGCGTTGCCCACGGACGCGGGATCCGCATGCTCGTACGCCTCCGGGAAACGAGCGATGGCGCTGGCGTGCAGACCTCCCTTATGCGCGAAGGCAGACGCGCCCGTATACGGATAATGGCGCGGAAGCACCATGTTGCAGGTATCGGCCACGAACTGCGCGACGCTCGTCAGCTGCGTCAAGTCATCGACGCACGTGCGGTTCATCTTCAGCTGCAGGTCGGCAATGACCGTCAGCAAGTCCACGTTGCCCACGCGCTCACCATAGCCGTTGATGGTGCCCTGCACCTCCGTGATGCCGGATTCCACGGCCGCCAGCGTGTTCGCCACGGCACAGCCGGAATCGTTGTGGCAGTGGATGCCGAATGCCTGGTCCGGGAAGCGGCTCGCGACGTCTTTCGCAATGCGTGCGACCTCGGACGGCAGCGCACCGCCGTTCGTCTCGCACAGGTCGATGGAATCCGCGCCCGCCTCATGCGCCACGCGCACAACCTCCAGGGAGTATTCCGGGTTGCGCTTGTATCCGTCGAAGAAGTGCTCGGCATCGAACACTACGCGAACGCCGTGCTCCTTCAGGTATGCCACGGATTCCCCCACCATGCGAAGATTCTCTTCCAGCGTGGTCTGCAGCGCGCGCTCTACCTGGGCATCCCAGCTTTTTCCCACGATAGTGCAAACCTCGGCGCCGGATTCCAGCAGATCACGTAAGCCGGAGTCCTCGGCAGCGGCCACGCCCTTCTTGCACGTGTTGCCGAAGGCAGCCACCTTCGCATGCTTCAGGCCCATGGACTTTACGGCTTTGAAGAACGCGATGTCCTTCGGATTCGAAGCCGGAAAACCACCCTCGATGAAATCGATGCCGAACTCGTCAAGCCTGCGGACGATGTTGAGCTTATCCTCCAGGGAAAGGGTAATGCCCTCGGCCTGCTCGCCATCGCGGAGCGTGCAGTCGTACGTATAGACCTTATCTGCCATAGTTAACTCCCTCGAAAAATACCGGTTTCGCCATTGTATAGCGAAACCGGCAGGGTCGCAGGCACTATTGCCCGCGATAGTGGAAAACCGCCGCTTTCCGGCAGCCGCCGCGCCGGCGAATCATCCGGGCGAACGGAAGCGGGCCGCCGGGGAGCAGCGGGGCCAGCGAGCAGCGCTATTCGCCGTCCTTCGGGGCGGCGCCAACCGTACCGTCGCCGTCGAGGTCGCGCCCCGTGACCTCCTCGATCTTGTCCTTCGCCTCTTCCGCCGCAGTAGCTGCCGCTGCCTGCGCGACGGCGGCCTTCTCGGCGATGCCGGCCTGACCGGCCGCATCCCGGGCCTTGCCGATGGCGCCGTCCACCGCCGGCTTCGCCTTACCGGCGATATCGGCTGCCTTTGCCGCAGCCGCATCCGCATACGGCTTCACCTGGCCGGCAACCTGTCCGGCGACTTCCTGCGCCTTCGCGACGGCGGCATCCACTGCAGGCTTCGCCTGGCCGGCAACCTCCTGCGCTTTCGCTGCGGCCGCATCGACGGTCGGTTTCGCCTGCTCGGCCACCTGGCCCGCCACTTCCTGGGCCTTCGCTGCGGCCGCATCAGCTGCCGGCTTCGCCTGCTCGACGACTTCTTTCGCTATTGCCGCCGCAGCATCTGCCATCGGCTTTGCCTGCTCGGCCACCTGGCCGGCGACTTCCTGCGCCTTCTTCTTCAACTCGTTGAAATCCAATCCGGCCATGGTGCTCTCCTAACGTTCGGTTGGCTTGATAATAGTCGGCATGAGCTGCCCGACTCCATTGTGCCACGAATCGGGGCACGGCAGTGCAACCGCACGTGCAAATCGGCGCCGCGAACGCTTCGCGATGCTACTCGGAAAGCACCGGATCGGCGGCGCTGTATTTTCGCACCACCGGGTACATGGCACGGAATGCGCGGTCTGCGCCAGACTCGGCCGTTGCAGCCGTGCGTAACACGTTCACGACCACGTTGCCCTTGATGCCGCCCAGCTCCTCGCCGGCGAACACGACGCGTGCGCCACTGGGGCCCATCTGGCCGGAGAACTCGTGCTTCACGCGCATCAGCGCCTCGTTCGAGAACGCCTCGATATCCGCGCCCACCGGCAGCAGAAACGGGATGCGGGCATCCACGGAGTCGCCGATATCGACCAGCGAGTTCTTGTTGATGATCGAATTCGGTATGAGATGTGTGCTTCCGCCGGCATCCACGATGGTCGTGTGGCGCCAGTTGATATCCGTCACGCGGCCGGATTGGCTCAGGACCTCGATGTACTGGCCGGGCTCCACAACGCGCCCGAGCGAGACGGACAGGCCGCCGATCAGGTTCGACAGCGTGTCCTGCAAGCCGAGGGACAGCGCGATGCCGCCGATGCCGAGGGCGGTCACCAGACCGGTGACGTCGTAGTCGAAGCACGTTTTGAACAGGATTGCGATGCCGATGAGCCAGATGCACGCGCGCGCGATGTTCGCGAAGATGGAACTGGCCGGAAAGCTGATGCTTTCGCTGCGGCCAATGCGCGTGATGCCCTTATAGGCAAGATGCTCCACGACCCACGTGCAGAACAGGATGAACGCAGCAAGGGCGATGGTGATCCACCAAGGATAGTTCTCGTTCAGCATATGGATGAGATCCACGCTGCAAGCTCCTTTTCGCCCCGCCCGCCATTCGCATCGCGCGCTCCGTTCGTCTCGCGCGCCTCAGATTATAGGCTACACCCGTTTGCGCACGCGGCGCCGTACGGTTCCATCCACAAAAGCCATGCCTCCGCATCTTCTTGGCGCACATCGTACAACCGCGTACGCGTGCTATTCACGCCAGCCGCCGTAACCATGCTCAGGCTGGACGTATGCGCCAGGCGTTGGAAGGGGTTGCTGCGCGTGTAGCCGAACTGTATCTTCTGTCGCGGGGCAAGCACGAACTCCGTAGACAGGCCGCTGTTGAAAATGCAGGCGAACGAGCGATTCAGGGCGAAGCCGGATTCGTTACGCCACAACACCGTGCCCACGACGGCACATGCCGTCGCCGCAGCGCAGAGCACGTATCCCAGCAGGAATGCCTGGTCGATGGAGTGCGCGACAATCGCCGCGCGAGAGAACGAGAACATCCCCACCAGCTCCGGACGGACGTATGCACCGTATGCCAGCTGTGCCACGGACAGGCCCGCCGCGCAATACAGCGCAGGGTTGCACCAGATGCAGCGACGAATCAGGCCGCGGCGCAACGCAACAGGCGCCACAGCCACCAGATTCTCCTGGCGCGGGCGACCCGCGAATTCCGGCAGCAGGCCATCCAGCAGCTCGTCAACGCGGTCGATCCTCACGAACGGATGGATGACGAGCCCCTCGGCATTCAGTTGATCGGAATTACCCGAGCTGTCGGAAGATGCGGCATCGATGCGTCCCAGGGACACTTCGCAGTACCCTATCCAACGGCGCACGAACGACTGGCGGACGACCACGGATTGCACGCGCGCCACATCGATGCCGGTGTAGCGGCGTTGCAGCAGACCCTGCTCGACTTCGACGCGCGACCCGCGTCGGCACGTGGCGAAACCGCCGTAACGCAGCACGACGGACACCATTCCTGCCACCCAGCCAATCAGCACAAGCGTCAGGAATGCGGCAACGAGCA
>ERZ857965.3581-NODE-3581-length-11472-cov-3.645353_pt1 | contig 11472 bp, 7 predicted proteins | sample MGYA00519758_ERZ857965 | MGnify/ENA primary metagenome ERZ857965 (study PRJEB31778, sample SAMEA3449381) | human gut metagenome | biome: human gut; feature: human-associated habitat; material: faeces | place: United Kingdom | collected 2010/2012 ...
GGATAATAAAGAAAGAATACTAGTAAGAAAACTTATAAATAAAAATATATGTACAGAACTAAAACTTGTGGAGAATTACGCCTTTCGGATGTAGGTCAAAAAGTTACGTTGGCAGGTTGGGTACAACGCAGCCGTAAAATGGGCGGTATGACTTTCGTCGATTTACGGGATCGTTACGGTATAACTCAGCTCGTATTTAATCAGGAAAATAACTCTGGATTATGGGAGAAAGCCAATAAACTGGGACGTGAATATGTTATCCAGGTAACCGGAATGGTGACGGAACGCTCCAATAAGAATCAAAATATACCTACCGGGGAGATCGAAATAGAAGTTTCGGACCTGATCCAGTTAAATAGTTCTGACATTCCTCCTTTTACAATAGAGGATGAAACTGACGGAGGAGACGATTTACGCATGCAATACCGCTATCTGGATTTACGTCGTCCTTCGGTCCGGAAGAATCTGGAATTGAGGCATAAAATGGCATTTGAAGTTCGTCGTTATTTGGACGAGCAGCATTTTATTGAAGTAGAGACCCCTGTACTTATGAAATCCACTCCTGAGGGTGCACGTGATTTTATTGTGCCTTCACGAATGAATCCTGGCGAATTTTATGCATTACCTCAGTCTCCTCAGTTATTCAAACAATTACTGATGGTTTCGGGATTTGACCGGTATTTCCAGATTGTAAAATGTTTCCGTGATGAGGACCTTCGTGCAGACCGTCAGCCGGAATTTACGCAGATTGATATGGAGCTGTCTTTTGTAGATGTGGACGATGTGATTGATGTAAATGAACGTCTGCTGGCTTATCTGTTCAAAAAGGTACTGGATGTGGATGTGAAACTGCCGATCCAGAGGATGACCTGGCAGGATGCGATGGATCGTTTTGGCTCTGACAAACCAGATCTGCGTTTTGGTATGGAACTGCAGAATGTATCTGAGGTTGTCCGCGGATGTGAATTTGCTGTATTTAAGAATGCACTGGAAGCGGGTGGAACTGTCCGTGGTATCAATGCCAAGGGACAGGGCGGTATGCCGAGAAAGAAAATTGACAAACTGGTTGAGTTTGCAAAAGACTATGGTGCAAAGGGTCTGGCTTATATCGCCATTCATGAAGACGGAACTGTAAAATCTTCTTTCGCAAAATTCATGACAGAAGATGAGATGAGCCGTCTGGTAGAAGCCATGGACGGACAGGCTGGTGATCTTCTGTTGTTTGCTGCTGATAAAAATAAAGTTGTCTGGGATGTACTGGGTGCACTGCGTCTGGAACTGGCGCGTCAGATGAATCTTCTGGACAGCAGTGAATATCGTTTTGTATGGATCACAGAATTCCCTCTGCTGGAGTGGTCTGATGAGGAAAACCGTTTCAAAGCGATGCATCATCCATTTACCATGCCGATGGAAGAGGACTGGGATAAGATCGACAGCGATCCGGGTGCTGTCCGCGCAAAGGCATACGATATCGTATTAAACGGTACCGAACTTGGCGGTGGTTCTGTCCGTATTCATCAGGATGACATTCAGGAAAAGATGTTTGAGGTGCTTGGATTTACCAAGGAGCGCGCACATGAGCAGTTTGGATTCCTTCTGGATGCATTCTCCTATGGTGTGCCGCCACACGCAGGACTGGCTTACGGTGTAGACCGTATGATTATGCACATGGTACATGCAGATTCCATCCGTGACGTGATTGCATTCCCGAAGGTAAAGGATGCTTCCGATCTGATGTCTGAGGCACCGGGTTCTGTGGATGAGAAACAGTTAGAAGAACTTGGTATTGCGATCGTAAAGAGCGAGGATAGCGAAGAATAATTTCTATGAAAAAATGGAAAGCAAACTGGAAAAAAATACTCATTGTACTGATCCTTATTTTGCTTTTGGTGTTTGGAATTCTGATGTATGGCAAAGTCAGTGAGCTGACCAACCAGCTTGCCTATCTGCAGGATACGACCAACATCATTCTTTCGGATGTAGGAGGAATGCAGTCAAGCATTGAAAAAACACTCGAAGAAGAGGCCAGTATGGTCGAGGATTATTCCATAGAAGTAAAGGATATGGATTTTGCCCGTCACGAGTATAAGGTGGAAGTTTCCGTGATTCCGAAAGAGTATACCGATAATACAACGATGAGCATCTATTTCGGAACAACGGAATGTCCGCTGAAAGCAGACGGTTACATGTTCAAAGGAAATATCACACTTCCGCTTAACAAAACATTCAACGGAAATGTCACGTTCCTTCTTGCAAACGGAAAAAAGAAGACAACGGAAGTGGTGGAAGACTTTGATGGTGTCAGCGGAAAATTTGATCAGGTTTTATCGGGAACTTTAGATGGAACGCCGGCATTAAAGGACGGAAAACTTTCTCTGAAAGGAAAGTGTACCTATACGCTTGATAATGTTGCAATGTATCATTTTAAAAGTTTTGAAATAGCAGCATCCCTGGATGGAGAGGAAATCTGGACGCAGGATCTGATGCAGAATCTGCTAGAGGAAAAACAGGAGTCATCAAAGGACGATAAGGATCTGGTGACGACAGAACAGGCGGTGGAGGAGAATTCGGAAGGATCTATCGTTGATTCAGGTTCCGGTACCGTTACCTGCAGGATGGTATATGAGAAGCCACAGCAGCAGAAAGAAGACGTAGAACAGACGCAGGCACAGGAAGGACAAACCCCTTCGCGGAAACAACTGCGTATCTATCTGCGGGCTGTGACAACGGAAGGGTATCGGTTTGAAACGGATCTGCTGCGGGAAGATGCCATGGAAGAAGAAAATAAATGGTCTCTGGATAAGGAAAGCATAGATACAAAGATGTATCGCAGTGTGTATGACCGGAAGGATCAGGAACTTACCATTGACTGAAAAAAGAAGTACGGTCAGTTATGACTGTACTTCTTTTTTTGCGAGTGGCAGGGTAAAGATGAACTCTGTTCCCACTCCTTCGGTGCTGATGACGTTGATATGTTCATTGTGTGCCTGAATAATTTCTTTTACAATAGCAAGTCCCAGACCGGTTCCCCGTTTATCTTTTCCCCGGGAAAGGTCCGTTTTATAAAAGCGGTCCCAGATTTTTTTGATACTTTCTGCAGGAATTCCGATTCCGGAATCTTTCACGGAAATAAGAACTTTTTCATTTTTGATGCTTGTTTCAATCTTGATTGATGCATCATTGTGGGAAAACTTTGTGGCATTGTCGATCAGGTTATAGAGAACCTGCTGGATTTTGCTCATATCACCGTGAACATATAACTTTTGTCCTGTTAAGACAAGATCAAAGGAAAGCCCTTTGGCAGAACAGGTTCCTTCAAAGGTGAGGATGGTCGTCTTTATCATGCGGTTGATATCGAAATCTGTAAGGTCAAGCATCATACCCCGGTGCTGTCCAAAACGGTTCAGATCCAGAATTCCCTGTGTCAGTTTGGTCAGACGTTCGGTTTCAAACAGGATGATATTCAGATATTTATTCTGTAGCTCCGGTGGAATGGTTCCGTCTAACATGGCTTCGATATATCCTTTGATTGATGTCAGCGGAGAACGGAAATCGTGAGAAACATTCGAGATAAACTTTCTCTGGTCTTCTTCGAGTGTGTCCAGTTCATTCGCCATATAATCCATGGTGTTGGCAAGATATCCCAGTTCATCGTTCCGGTGGATCTGTGTGCGCGGTTCAAAATTTCCTTTGGCATAACTCTCGGAGACGATTGTCAGCCGATGCAGTGGACGGTAAAATCCATGTGCAAACAGCAAAAGGAGGAACAGTGCTGTCAGAAAAACAAATTCAATGGTATAAAAAACAATGTTCATAAAACCGTTTGCATTCTGTGTGATGGAGGACACGGTCTTATGGATCATGACATAACTGTGAATCCGGTAATTGCTGGTGATCGGAGAAAATACCGTAAGGTTTTTTTCGGAAAACGATCCGTAAAAGTTACCGGTCATATAATAACGGTTGCCAAAGTCGGAAGTGTTGAAACCTTTGAGCGTTTTATAATTGGCATTTGCTGCATCTTTGCCGACGGATTCATCGGTAGAATCAAAAAGAATATTTCCCTGATTGTCCATGATCCAGATTTGGGCAGAAAGATATTCGCCAAGACTTTGCATCTGTTTTTGAAAATCCTGCAACGAAAAACTGTATTTATTATAATTGTCAGCATAACCAGATGCAATCTGTACAGATTCCCGGTATAGCTGCTGTGCCTCCCGGTTTTCGGCATAATGCGTGATCGCATGCTGTGTGAACGTACACAGGATGATAAAGCCGAGAGCCACAAACAGGACATAGCCGAAAATGAGTTTGGGGATCAGTGTTTTTTTCATCCTTTTACCTCAAATTTGTAACCGATTCCCCAGACAGTTGCGATCGACCAGGTTTCATGGTCTTTGATCTTTTCCCGGAGACGTTTGACGTGGACATCTACTGTGCGGGTATCCCCGATGTATTCATATCCCCAGATGTGATCCAGCAGCTGTTCGCGGGTAAACACCTGGTTGGGAGAAGCTGCAAGGAAATATAACAGTTCCAGTTCTTTTGGAGGCATGTCAATCGGATGCCCATTGTACATGACCGAATAATTGGACAGATTGACGGTCAGATCCGGATATTCCACACATTTTAATTCTACAACGGACTCGGTTTTGGCAGGCTGGAAACGGCGGAGAACCGCTTTGACGCGTGCTACCAGTTCCTTGGAATCAAATGGCTTTAATATGTAATCATCCGCACCGAGCTCTAGTCCGAGTACTTTATCAAAGATTTCGCCTTTGGCGGAAAGCATGATGATCGGAACGTTGCTTTTGGTACGGATTTCCCGACAGACCTGATAGCCGTCAATGCCCGGAAGCATCAGATCAAGCAGGATCAGGTTAGGGTTATAGTGTTCAAATGCGTGCAGGGCTTCTTCCCCGTCATTGACGATTTTGGTATCATAGCATTCCTTGGTCAGATACAGGGAAATAAGTTCTGCAATATTATTGTCATCGTCCACAATCAGTATTTTCTGTTTGGACATGGAAATCCCTCCTTATTATAAAAAATCAATAGGTATTTAAACATCAAAAGCAGCAATGGTCACACCGGCACCGCCCTCAGACGGCTCTCCCATCCGGTAAGATTTCACGTACCGCTGGTTTTTCAGATGTGCCTGTACGGCATTGCGCAGTGCACCGGTTCCTTTTCCGTGAACGATCCGGACGGATGGCAGATGAGCCACATAGGCATCATCAAGATATTTATCCAGATGGGCAATGGCTTCGTCTACCGTCATACCAATCAGATTGATCTCTGTAGAAATGGATGCCGCTTTGCTCATTTTTATTTTTCCGGAAGAAGTACCGCCGTATTTTTTTGCTGCCGGAGAGGCATCTTCATCAATCAGTACCAGATCTTTGATGTTGACCAGGGAACGTAAGATTCCCATCTGGACATACAGATCCCCTTTGGCGTTTGGCAGTGTGTGCACGGTTCCCTTTAAGTTCATGGACAGTACACGCACGGAATCACCGATGCGCAGCTTTTTAGGTACTTTGTGGTTGACCGTTTCCTTTTTCTTCATGGAGAGTGCTTTTTCACTGGCACTCATTTTGTCACGTACACGGCTGCGTTCTTTTTCCATTTTGGACATAGGCGCCTGTCCCTGTCCGTACTTGTTGAAATTGCGGATGGTCTCATCGGCAAGGTCTTTGGCTTCTTTGAGAATCTGTACGGCTTCTTCATTGGCTTTGCGCAGGATCTCGTCACGGCTGTTGTCCAGACGTTCATTTTTTGCGGTCAGTTTCTTCTTTAAATCTTCAATTTCTGCTTTGTATTTCTGGATTTCCAGCTGTTCTTTTTCAATGGTGATACGGCTCTGTTCCAGATTGGCAAGCATATCTTCGAAATTGACGTCGCGCTCACTCAGGCGGCCTTTGGCATCTTCAATGATATTTTCTGCCAGTCCGAGTTTGGAACTGATGGCAAACGCATTACTTTTTCCCGGAATACCGATCAGCAGACGGTAGGTAGGACTGAGCGTATCGACATCAAATTCACAGCAGGCATTTTCAACACCTTCTGTGGAGAGCGCATAAACTTTCAATTCACTGTAATGCGTGGTAGCCATGGTGACCGCTCCATACTGGTGCAGTTTGTTTAAGATGGAGATGGCAAGTGCGGCACCTTCGGTCGGATCGGTACCGGCGCAGAGTTCGTCAAACAGACACAGGCTCTGGTCATCCGCCTTTTGTAAAATGCGGACGATATTGGTCATGTGGGAAGAAAACGTACTCAGGCTTTGCTCAATACTCTGTTCATCTCCGATATCTGCAAAAATTTCGTGAAAAATGGCAAGTTCCGAGCGATCTCCGGCCGGAATGTGCAGACCGGACTGTCCCATCAGAGTCAGCAGTCCCACTGTTTTTAAAGAGACGGTTTTACCACCGGTGTTTGGACCGGTCACGATCAGCTGCCGGAAATCCGCACCGAGACGTACATCAATCGGAACCACTTTCTTAGGATCTAAGAGTGGGTGGCGGCCTTTGCGGATGTTAATCCGTCCCTCTTCATTAAAGACAGGGGCAACACCGTTGTAACTTTTGGCAAGTTCGGCTTTGGCAAAAATAAAATCCAGTTCCGCAAGAACAGTATAATCCTGACGGATTCCGTTTGCGTTTTCTGCCACACGGTTGGAAAGATCTGCTAAAATGCGGTCAATTTCTTCCTGCTCTTTTAAAAACAGTTCCTTAAGTTCGTTATTTAAATTGACGACAGCCATTGGTTCAATAAATAAGGTAGAACCGCTTGAGGACTGGTCATGTACCATACCGGGAACCGAGGTTTTGGATTCGGCACGAACCGGCAGACAGTAGCGGCCGTCACGCATGGTAATCACAGCATCCTGCAGATAGCTGCGGGTGGTTGTGTTGTTCATAAGACCAGTCAGCTGTGCGTGAATGCGGTCGTTCATCCCCCGGATGGATTTACGGATTTTAGAAAGTGCCGCAGAGGCGTCGTCTGCAATTTCGTCTTCCCCGACAACACAGCGGCGGATTTCATCCAAAAGGGGAGAAAGCGGCTGGATCTGTGAAAAAAGCGGTGACAGGGAATCTGTTTTTTCATCGTTGCGGTCGCTTCGGTCGTATGCTTTGACCCGCTTGGCAACTTCCAACAGAGAACAGATCATAAGGAGTTCTGTGGTATTTAAGGTGCCACCGATATCGAGACGCTTCAGGGAAGCATTGACATTGTGAACACCGGAAAAACTGATGCCGCTTCCACGGTACAGGCGGCTGAGTGCGTCTGCCGTAGTTTCCTGCAGATGTGCAATTTCCGCAGGATCGGTCAGGGGAACCAGTTTGTGACAGCGGTCTTTTGCCTCTTCACAGCTGGCATAATCTGCCAGACGCTCCAGTATTTTATAATATTCAAGTGTATGATAAACTTTCTGATTCATAGTGATATTCCTTTTTATATAGTATTCTCTCTTGTATTATAACGCAAAGTGTCATTTTGGAAAAGAAAAATAATGTGATTGTTGCAAGTGCATGGAAATGCGAATATAATAGTGGTTATGAGTGATAAACAGCAACCAAAGAATGCGTTTGTCAGAGAACAGATTAAGGACAAACCAAAGAATTATAAACGTATGTGGGTCCGGTTGGGGGAATCTGCTGCCTGTGGGGGTGTATTTGCGCTGGCTGTGTGTCTGGTGCTGCTTTTTATGATTCCGGTTCTGCGGCAGGAGGAAGGTTCTGTGCCGGATACCGGAGCACAGGATTCACAGCAGGCATCGGTGGAAGAAACGGAGCAGGGGTCTGAGGAAAAGGAGGAGACACAGACTCCGGAAGAGAGACAGCCGATGACGCTGGACGATTACCAACAGATTCAGACAGAGCTGTACGCCATTGGAAATACGGCAAATAAGTCCATCGTTACGATCACGGGGGTGGTCAGTGATACGGACTGGTTTAACAACTCTTATGAACGGGAAGGTCAGGGCTGTGGCACGATCATTGGAGAAAGTGGAGGTAAACTCTGGATTCTTACGGAGAAAAAAACGATTAAAGATGCTGCAAAGATCAAAGTTACCTTTGTAAATGATGCGGTGGCAGAGGCAAAGCTGGTCGGATACGATGGGAATACCGGTCTTGCGGCACTTACCGTGGATCTGGAGGATCTGGAAGATTCCACGAGGAATGCCATCACCGTGATGAAAACAGCTGGTTTAAACACCATACATAAGGGAAGTATTGTGATTGCCCTCGGCAGTCCGCTTGGAACGAATTATTCGATCCTGACCGGAACCATTACGGCGACCAACAATGAAATTTCCACCCCGGACAATAATTACAGTGTATACACGACAGATATTGTTGCCAGTGAAAATGGAAGCGGTGTGCTGATCAACATGGATGGCGAACTTGTCGGTGTTGTGATGCAAAGCTATAGTGCGGCTTCTGCAAATACGCTCACTGCAGTGGAAATATCAGAACTGATGCCAGTGATTGATCTATTATTTGCGGACAAAGAGGTGCCGTATTTTGGTGTGCACATTTCTACGGTTACCCAGCATATTGCGCAGAAATACGATATTCCGAAGGGCGTATATATCAAAAAAGTCGAGATGGATTCGCCTGCCATGGATGCGGGACTGCAGAGCGGGGATGTGATCCGTTCCGTTGCAGGCCAGGAGGTTGTAAGTGCAGAGCAATTCCGGGAGGTGCTGTTGCAGCTGACACCGAAAGAAACCTATTCGGTTACGGTTATGCGGGAAGGTACTAAGGGGTATAAAAAGATTACCTGTAAATTAAAAGCAGGGGTTTTGCAGTAAAATTGGACATAAGGAGTTATTATGAAATATATTGAATCTCTCCGAGAAGGAGAAAAAGTAAATGAAGTATATCTGTGTAAATTCAAACAGGCGGCACTGACCAAAGCCGGAAAAGCATACGACAATGTGATCCTGCAGGATAAAACAGGAACGATTGATGCCAAGATCTGGGATCCGGGTTCTGTGGGAATTGATGAGTTTGACGCGCTGGATTATGTGGCGGTTACGGGAGATGTCACCAGCTTTCAGGGAAATCTGCAGATGTCGATCCGGCGTGCACGCCGTGTTTCAGAGGAGGACATTGATCCTAAGGAGTATCTTCCTTGTACGGACAAGGATGTGGAGGAGATGTATGCCGAATTGACAGGATATATTGATTCTGTGAAAAATCCTTACCTGAACCAGCTGCTGCACAGATTTTTCGACAATCAAACATTTGCGGACCGGTTTAAATTTCATTCGGCAGCAAAGAGTGTACATCATGGATTTGTCGGGGGGCTGTTGGAACATACCGTCAGCGTGACAAGAAACTGTAATTATTTTGCGCAGAATTATCCGTTTTTGAATCGGGATCTTCTGATTACGGCGGCGATTTTCCACGATATCGGTAAATTAAAAGAGTTGTCGTCGTTTCCGGCAAATGATTATACCGATGCAGGACAGCTGCTTGGGCATATTATGATCGGTGCCGAGTGGGTAGGCGAGGGAATCCGTTCCATTGAGGGATTTCCGGTGGTTCTGGAAAATGAGTTAAAGCACTGCATTCTGGCGCACCACGGAGAACTGGAGTATGGATCTCCGAAGAAACCGGCACTGGTTGAAGCGATGGCTTTGAGCTTCGCGGACAACGTGGATGCAAAGATGGAAACCATGCGGGAGATTCTGGCAAATGTACCGGACAATAATCTTGAATGGCAGGGGTACAGCCGTCTGCTGGAGACAAATATACGCAAGACAAGCAAATAAGATGAGATAAAGTCGGAGCCGAAAGATATTTTGACTCCGACTTCGCAGGTTAAAAGGATGAAAAAAAACGATTTATTTTCTTTGAAAATTACAGATATGGGAGTCGACGGGGAAGGCATCGGAAAGTACGATGGGATGACATTTTTCGTCAAGGATGCGCTGATCGGAGATGAAATTCGTGCCCGTGCCACAAAACTGAAAAAACATTATGGATATGCCCGTGTGGAGGAAATTATCACACCATCTCCATACCGTGTAGAACCGCAATGTCCGTTGCACCGCCGCTGCGGTGGCTGTCAGATACAGGCACTTTCCTACGAGGAACAGCTTGCATTCAAGGAAAACAAGGTGCGCAGTAATCTGCAGCGGATTGGTGGATTTTCCAAAGAGGAGTTAGAGCGGGTGTGTCTGCCGATCGTTGGGATGGAGCATCCATTCCGTTATCGTAACAAGGCACAGTTTCCGGTGGGACAGGATAAAGAGGGAAATCTTGTGACTGGATTTTATGCAGCGCGCACGCATGCGATCATTCCGGTGGAGGATTGTCTGCTTGGGGTAAAGGAAAATAAAGATGTGCTGTCTGCAGTAAAGGAGTGGATGTATCAGGCACAGATTCCGGCTTACGATGAGGCTACCGGAACCGGGCTGGTGCGCCATGTTTTGATCCGCTATGGATTTACCACCGAAGAGGTGATGGTATGCCTGATTATTAACGGAGACCGGCTGCCGGAAAAAGAAACTCTCATCGAGCGGCTTTCGGTGCTGCCGGGGATGACTTCCATTTCCTATAATGTAAATACCGAGCGCACCAATGTCATTCTTGGAAAACACACGGAATGTATCTGGGGCATGCCATACATCACGGATTATATTCATCTGCGTAATACCGGAGATTTTTCAGTGGAAGATACGGCGATTGCCTATCATATTTCTCCGCAGTCGTTTTATCAGGTCAATCCGGTACAGACAGAGAAACTCTACAGCACAGCGCTGGAGTATGCAAAGCTGACCGGAAAAGAATCCGTCTGGGATCTGTATTGCGGGATCGGCACGATTTCGCTCTTTTTATCCCAGAAGGCAAAGCAGGTATACGGAGTGGAAATTGTTCCTCAGGCGATCGAGGATGCAAAGACTAATGCTGCATTAAACGGTATTACGAATGCAGAGTTTTTTTTGGGAAAAGCAGAGGAAGTATTGCCGCAGTTTTATAACAGTGACGATCTGGATGCCGGTATGCGCCATCCGGATGTGATTGTGGTAGATCCGCCTCGGAAGGGGTGCGATGAGCAGTGTTTGTCCACGATGCTTGCCATGCGTCCGGAGCGGATTGTCTATGTGAGTTGTGATTCTGCTACGCTTGCCAGAGATCTGCGTATTTTAGTAGACGGTGGATATGAGCTGCAAAAAGTGCGGGCATTTGACCAGTTCGCTCACACCGGACATGTAGAAACTGTTGTTTTACTTTCCAAGGGTATAATCGACTCGCAGAAAGTAAAGGTTGAGATGTCTCTCGAAGATATGGATATGTCTGGATTTCAATAGCATGTATTTATAAGTAGATGGATATTATATTATAAGTAATACTAAATTGACCGCATAGCCTTATGCTCGTAAAATAATTTTGTGATTATTTTATTAAATAAGAGTATAATTATTTGGAGGAACCAATGAAAAAGACAACGAAC
>ERZ857965.3582-NODE-3582-length-11471-cov-4.001664_pt1 | contig 11471 bp, 12 predicted proteins | sample MGYA00519758_ERZ857965 | MGnify/ENA primary metagenome ERZ857965 (study PRJEB31778, sample SAMEA3449381) | human gut metagenome | biome: human gut; feature: human-associated habitat; material: faeces | place: United Kingdom | collected 2010/2012 ...
AGGGCATAACCAAGTAAGGTGGATAGGTAAAGATGTTAAAAAGTTTCTTATATGCAGTTTTGAAGGTATATATTTATATAAGAAGTGATTGGTATGAACCAGTCACTTTTTTTGTATATAGAAAGTCGCATTTCCTATTATACAAGAAGCCTCCGGCAGGATGCGCACTCGCGCGAATTAGAATTATATCAAAAGAATACAATTCTCGTTCATTGTGTGTTGTCGCGTAATTCAGAATCCGTTACAATAAAGTTATGATTAGTGTGTACAAAAAAGACAAAATCACATACGAGATGAAATATGTAACAAGGAGGTCGTGGTATGTCGGATTTGAAATATGACACCATCATTATCGGTGCGGGTGTTTCAGGTTGTGCTGTGGCACGGGAATTGTCGCGTTATGATTTGAAAATCTGTGTGCTGGATAAGGAAAGTGATGTCTGTGAGGGGACGAGTAAGGCGAACAGTGGAATTGTTCATGCAGGACATGATGCAAAGCCAGATACATTGAAAGCGAAACTGAATGTTCAGGGGAATCTTATGATGGAAGAGATGGCAAAAAAGCTGGATTTTCCGTTTAAAAGAAATGGTTCACTAGTTGTCTGTCAGAACGAGGAAGAACTTTCAAAACTAGAAGAACTGAAAGAGCGAGGCAAAGAAAATGGAGTGGAAGGGTTAAGGATTCTGACGAGAGAAGAAGCACTTGAACTGGAACCTGCGCTTGCAGATTCTGTGTATGCGGCGCTTTATGCACCAACTGGAGGAATTGTCTGTCCATTTCTTATGAATATTGCCTATGCGGAAAATGCAGCAGTTAATGGCGTGGAGTTCCGGCTTGGAACGTGCGTGCAGAATATACAGAAATGTCAGATTAGTGATGACATTTATAATACTGAAAATGAACAGAGTGGAAGTAATATACAAAATAAAGACGATGAATGTAATGAGAAGTATGAAGAGAATAATGGAAAGCAAGTAAATGGCTTCGAAGTCATTACAAATCAAGGTATATTTTTTGCAAAATATGTGATTAATGCTGCCGGAGTTTATGCGGACGAAATCCACAACATGGTCAGTGAGAAGAAACTTCACATTACACCGCGAAGGGGAGAATATTGTCTCCTTGATAAAAATGCGGGAACTCTGGTCAGTCATACTATTTTTCAAGTGCCAGGGGAAATGGGGAAAGGTGTTCTTGTAACTCCGACCATACATGGCAATCTGATGATCGGGCCAACTGCCGATGATGTTCCAGATAAAGAAGATAATGCGACGACGAGAGCAGGGCTTGATAAGGTGTTAAATGATTCTGCGAAATCCGTAAAAGGCATTCCGACACGCCAGGTCATCACATCATTTGCAGGACTTCGTGCACATGAAGATGGTGGAGATTTCCAGATAGAAGAATTAACTGATGTGCCAGGATTTATCGATGTGGCTGGAATCGAATCACCAGGACTTACCAGTGCCCCTGCAATCGGAGTGTATGTCTGTGATTTAGTAAAAAAAATGATGGAAGATACAGATCGGCAAATAAATCCAGGAGATTCGGGGAATTTAAGAAGTTTCGAAGTAGCTGATAAACAAAAAAGTTCAGGCAGATTACAGGAAAAAGAAAATTTCATAGAGACGCGTAAAGGAATCGTACATTTTGCAGAACTAAGTCTGGAAGAACAAAAGGAACTGATTCAGAAAAATCCAGCGTATGGACAGGTCATCTGTCGCTGTGAAACCGTGACTGAGGGAGAGATTCTGGATGCAATCCGAAGACCGCTTGGAGCGCGGACGCTGGATGGAGTAAAGCGAAGAGTCCGGGCAGGCATGGGACGATGCCAGGGAGGTTTCTGTACACCGAGGATTATGGAGATACTGTCCAGAGAGTGTGGAATTCCGTTGGAAGAAATCTGTAAAAATAATCCGGATTCCCGAATCATTGTAGGAACAAATAAGGACAGGCTGTAGGGAGGTGCAGGAATGAAAACTTGTGATTTAGTCATTATCGGAGGCGGTCCTGCAGGACTTGCAGCAGCGCTTGGAGCAAGAAAACAGGGAATAAAGGACATTTTAATCGTAGAAAGAGACAAAGAACTTGGCGGAATTCTAAACCAGTGTATTCACAATGGTTTCGGACTTCACACATTTAAAGAAGAGCTGACTGGACCGGAATATGCAGGACGTTATATTGAGCAGGTAAAAGACGCCGGAATTCCATATGTGGTCGATAGCATGGTGCTGAGCATTCAAAGCATGAGCCAGTATAAGAGTAGTCTTCAAGCAGATCAGTGTGAATATAACAAAGAAAAATATTCAGAAGCAGATCAAGATAAATATAGCAAGAAGAAATATACAGATAAAATTATCACTATGGTTAGTCGTACGGAAGGTATCATTCAGATTCAGGCAAAGGCAGTAATACTTGCCATGGGTTGCCGGGAGCGTCCAAGAGGAGCGCTTAATATTCCGGGATATCGCCCGGCTGGAATCTACAGTGCCGGAACGGCACAGCGACTGGTAAATATGGAAGGTTATCTGCCAGGACGTGAAGTCGTGATTTTAGGTTCTGGTGATATCGGACTGATCATGGCAAGACGTATGACACTGGAAGGGGCACATGTAAAAGTAGTTGCGGAACTGATGCCTTATTCCGGTGGACTAAAGAGAAATATTGTGCAGTGTCTGAATGACTATGATATTCCACTGAAGTTAAGCCATACAGTCGTTGATATTCATGGAAAAGAACGGGTGACAGGAATTACACTTGCCAAGGTCGATGAGAAAGGAAAGCCAATTCCGGGAACGGAAGAAGAATATGCATGTGATACTCTGTTGTTATCCTGTGGATTGATTCCGGAAAATGAATTGTCACGGGAACTGGGCGTGAAATTAAATCCAGTGACCAGCGGACCGGTTGTAGACGAGAGTCTGGAGACAAATGTGCCGGGAGTATTTGCCTGTGGAAATGTGCTTCATGTTCATGATCTTGTGGATTTTGTATCAGAGGAAGCGGACAGAGCAGGAACATGTGCGGCGAGGTACATTTTACAAGAGAATCAAAGCAGTAATCCTGGCATAGACCAAGAGAGTCAGTATAGTGATTCAGATATAGGTAAGGCTTCCAAGATGAATGATAATAATGATCCAGTGATTCCACTCATTTCTACTGGCTGTGTCCGCTATACCGTTCCATCTGCCATTCATTTGTCCAAGATGCCGGACAAATTGAAAGTGCGGTTTCGTGTCGGAAAAGTTGTAAAAAACTGTGCAGTCGATGTATACTGTAAGGAAGAGAATAGCGAGAAACGGATTAAGACAAAGAAACGTCCAGTCGTAGCACCTGGGGAGATGGAAGAGATTCTGCTTGGCAGGGAAGAACTTTTAAAATATCCGGATTTACAACAGCTTATCATCACGGTGAAGGAGGGATAGACTATGGAGGAGAAGAAACTAATCTGTATCGGCTGCCCTCTTGGATGTGAATTATGTGCAGTATTGGAACGTGGAGAGGTTATAAGTGTTACAGGAAATACTTGCAAGCGCGGAGATGCTTATGCCAGAAAGGAACTGGTAAGTCCGGAGCGTACCGTGACAAGTACGGTGAAAATGAGTGACGGGCGCATGCTTCCGGTGCGCACGAAGACGGATATTCCTAAGGCGAAAGTATTAGAATGCGTGCGAGAATTAAAACATGTTGTCGTAGAAGCGCCAGTGGAAACAGGGCAGATAATTGTGCAGGATATTGCGGGGACAAATGTACCGGTGATCGCTACAAAGAAGATGGGAGAACGTGTATGAAAAAATATGTAATGGCTCTGGATCAGGGGACAACCAGTTCCAGATGTATTTTGTTTGACAAAAAAGGAAATATTTGCAGTGTAGCGCAAAAAGAGTTTGAGCAGATTTATCCAAAACCGGGCTGGGTCGAGCATGATCCGATGGAGATTTGGGCATCTCAGTTATCTGTTGCGACCGAAGCAATCAGTAAAATCGGTGCAAGTGCTGATGAGATTGCGTCTATTGGAATTACGAATCAGAGAGAGACGACGGTTGTGTGGAACCGTGAGACGGGTATGCCGATTTACAATGCAATCGTGTGGCAGTGTCGCAGAACTGCAGAACGGATCGATCAATTAAAAGAAGATGGTCTGACGGACTATGTGAAAGAGACGACAGGACTGATACCTGATGCATATTTTTCAGCGTCAAAAGTGGCATGGATCTTGGATCATGTAGAGGGAGCCAGAAAGCAGGCAGAAAATGGAGACCTTGCTTTTGGAACAATTGATACATGGCTGATCTGGAATCTGACCCGTGGGGAAGTACATGCGACAGACTACACCAATGCCTCCAGAACGATGATGTTCGATATTCATAAATTAGACTGGGATCAGAAGATTCTGGATTATTTCAAGATTCCAAAGAACATGCTGCCAAAAGTAAAACCGTCCAGTGGAATTTTCGGATATACAGAAGTCGGTATGTTTGGCGAGAGTATTCCAATCGCCGGGGCAGCAGGTGACCAGCAGTCAGCATTGTTCGGCCAGTGCTGTTTTGATGCCGGAGAAGTGAAGAATACATATGGAACCGGCTGTTTCCTGCTTATGAATACAGGAGAAAAGGCTGTGACTTCAGAAAATGGACTGCTTACGACTATTGCAGCCAGCGCAGACGGAACCGTCCAGTATGCATTAGAAGGAAGTATTTTTGTGGCAGGAGCGGCAATCCAGTGGCTGCGTGATGAGATGCGTATGATCCGCAAAGCAGCAGATACGGAGCGTTATGCAACTGCGGTCGAAGATACTGCAGGCGTTTATCTTGTTCCGGCATTTACCGGAATCGGAGCGCCGTACTGGGATCCATATGCAAGAGGTACGGTCGTGGGCATCACAAGAGGCTGCAAAAAAGAACATTTTATCCGGGCGGCACTGGAATCTATGGCGTACCAGACCAATGACATTTTGAAAGTGATGGAAGAAGAATCTGGTGTACAGATCCGAACGCTCAAAGTAGATGGTGGTGCATCAAATAATAATTTTCTGATGCAGTTCCAGTCCGACATTCTTGGTGTTGATGTGCTCAGACCACAGTGTGTGGAGACAACAGCTCTCGGAGCGGCATATCTTGCAGGAATTGCAGTGGGTTACTGGGAAGATGTAGAGGACGTGCGCGCAAACTGGGCATTGTCCCGAACATTCCATGCAGACATGACAGACGAAAAGAGACAACATTTGTTAAAAGGCTGGAAGAAAGCAGTCGGTCGTGCATTCGAGTGGGTGGAGGACTAGATTATGAAGCGGGAATTTCAATATCCGTCGCGGGACGGAGTGACACAGATTCATGCAATCGAATGGGAGCCGGAGGGGGAGATCCATGCGGTTATGCAGTTATGTCATGGTATGGTCGAATTTATCGACCGATATGATGCATTTGCAAAATATCTGAACGAACATGGAATTTACGTGGTCGGACATGACCATCTGGGACATGGAAAATCTGTGCAAAATGAAGAATATCATGGATATTTTCATAAAACGAATGGAAATGAATATGTAATCGGTGACATTCACAAACTTCGGGAAATGACGCAGAAAAAATATCTGGATAAGCCGTATTTTATGCTTGGGCATAGTATGGGGTCTTTCCTGATCCGTCAGTATATGGAAATGTACGGATCAGGGCTTTCCGGAGTTATAGTTATGGGAACCGGAGCGCAGCCGGGAGTCGCGTTATTTTTTGGAAAATTACTGTGCAAAGTCATCGCTGCATTTAAAGGTGATGATTACCGGAGTGCATTTGTGGATAACATGGCATTTGGTGGATATAATAAACGGTTTGAGCCTGCCAGAACAGATAAGGACTGGTTGACGCGTGATGAAAAAGAGGTGGACGCCTATCTGGCGAATCCATGGTGTACGTTCCGCTTTACAGTCAATGCATATTATCATATGTTCTGTGGCATTGAGTATGCACAGAAAAAAGAGAATATTGAAAAAATCCCAAAAGATTTGCCGTTGTATCTGGTGGCAGGATCAGACGATCCCGTTGGAAACTTCGGAAAAAGTGTGGAAAATGTTGCAAAAACGTATCGGGAATGTGGAATTAAAGATGTGTCCCTTAAGCTTTATGAGAAAGATCGCCATGAGATATTAAACGAGCTGGATCGTCAGACCGTTTACGAGGATATACTGGCGTGGGTGGAAGCGCATTTGCTATAGCCAGCATCGACTGAAACGGGAGAAGACTTGTAAAAGGTGAACTAGAAAAAACGCGAGGAGATGAAAAATTGGCTGAGAGAGAAAGAAGAGTCATTTCGCTGGTCGGCGGTGGTGGCAAGACAACGACCATGTATGCGCTGGCTGAAATTTTCAGAGAAGAAGGGAAAAAAGTAATTGTGACGACAAGTACACATTTGCAGACCCCGCCAGAAGAAATCCGTGCGTGGAATATTGAAGAAGTGAGAAGTCTCTGGAAATCTGACCAGATTGCGGTCATTGGTACAGATTGTGAAGGTAATAAGAATCTTGCAGCAGGAGATCAGGCAGCAGTAAATCAGATGGAAAATAAGAAATCTGTGAAAAAGATGCGTATGCCAGATGGTTCATTTTTACAGGAGGTTTTGCAGGAAGCGGAGGTTGTACTAATTGAAGCGGATGGAGCAAGGCATCTTCCCTGTAAAGTGCCAATTGAGAAAGAACCAGTCATTATTCCGGAGTGTACAGATGTCATTGCGGTTGTGGGAATGGACGCATTAGGAAAGCCATTAGAAGAAGTCTGCTTTCGAAAAGACCTTGCAGTTCAGTTTTTAAATATGAGTTATAAACATCTGATAGCAGAAGAGGATATTGCAAAAATCCTTTCATCAGTGAAAGGTGCACGAAAAGGCGTGGAAGACCGGAAATATTGTGTCGTTCTGAATAAATGTGACGATGAAATCCGCAAGGAGCGGGCCGAGAAGATCCGCTCCTTGTTAAAAGAAAAGAGCATTGAAAATGTAATGATCACAAATTGTGAAAATCGTCAAAATGAGTTGAAGAAATATTTCTGATAAAATTCTTGAATTATTCCTGCATAACCCGAGCCATATCTTCTGGCAGCGGTGCAGTGAAACTCATATGTTCCCCGGTAATCGGGTGGGTGAATTCCATGTGGTGGGAGTGCAGAGCTTGACGTGTCATGTACTCCATGTCTGGGTTGTACAGGTAGTCACCAATTAATGGATAACCGAGATATTTCATATGAATACGGATCTGGTGGGTGCGGCCGGTCTCAAGACGAAGAGAGACAAGGCTGTGCCCATTTGCTTCTTTTACCACTTTATAATGGGTGACTGCATCTTCTCCATGTTCCCAGTCTACGGTCCGTTCGATGATGGTTCCGTCCTTGCGCCCGAGCGGAGCTTGGATGGTTCCTTCGGAAGGTGTGACAGAACCTCGTGCAATCGCGAGATATTCCCGGTGGACTTCCCGGTATTTTGTCATGTCCGAGAGAATACTGCCACTGACCAGATGCTTGGACACAATGGTAAGTCCCGAAGTATCCCGGTCCAGACGGTTGCAACACCGGAAAATGAAAGGTTTCCCCTGAGACTGAAAGTAGTAAGCCAGAGCATTTGCTATAGAGTTTGTGTAATTATTTAAAGACGGGTGAATCGGCATGCCGGCAGGCTTGTTCAGCACAAGAAGATCCTCATCTTCATAAATAATATCCAGCGGCAGGTTTGTCGGTGGAATCTTCTCAGAATTCTTTGTTTCACAGATACGCACCTGCAGGTGGTCGCCCTTGGAAAGTTCCTGACGCATATAATAATGTACCCCATTTACAAGGATACTTTTCGGCATTCTTTTAATCTCCGACAGATTCTGCCCCGAGTAGCGCTTTCGGCGTAAGAATTGCTCAACTCTAAGGCCGGCACTGTCTTCATCTATAATATAATCGATATTTCGATTCATTGCATTTCTCCCATATAATGTCTATAATAAAAAGTAATCTGGCGATTAGTGCTAGTATAGCACATTTTTCAGTGTAATGGAAATCCAGTGAATTACGTTATTTATCAGCCATTATTTATAAGAAAAGAGGAAACCAATAATGACATCACTTAGTACTTTATGTTATATAGAAAAAGATGGGCAATATCTAATGCTTCACCGTACAGTGAAGAAAAATGATGTGAATAAGGATAAATGGATCGGTGTGGGCGGACATTTTGAAGTAGATGAAAGTCCGGAAGAGTGTGTGCTTCGTGAAGTGAAAGAGGAGACAGGATATACGTTGACTTCTTATCGGTTCCGTGGGATTGTGACATTTGTATCCGGAAATGGTGTGACAGAGTATATGCATCTGTTTACTGCTGATGAATTCGAAGGAAAATCCATAGCATGCGATGAAGGCGAACTGGAATGGGTGAAAAAAGAGGACGTGTTGAAACTAAATATCTGGGAAGGCGACCGGATATTTTTACGGCTTCTTGCAGATGAAGAGCCATTCTTCTCACTGAAGCTTGTCTATGATGGTCATGATACACTGGTGTCAGCAGTGTTGAATGGAAAGCCAATGGAGCTTTTTGATATTTTAAATCCAGACGGCAGTAAAACCGGAATTGTGAGAGAGCGAGTGGTTGCGCACCGTGAAGGAAGTCTGCATGCGACAGTGCATATGTGGATTGTGCGTCCGAATGAGAAGAGTGGTTATGACGTTCTTTTACAGAAGCGTAGCCAGACAAAAGATTCCAATCCAGGCAGCTATGATATATCCTCCGCAGGACATGTGGACTCCGGAGATGAGATCCTTGAGTCGGCCATTCGCGAGCTGAAAGAAGAACTTGGTATTGAGGCAAAACCGGAAGAACTTCATTATATAGGTGTACATTGCGGAGCATTTGAGGCAGAATTTTATGGGAAAATGTTCCGGGACAGAGAACTTAGTTCAGTCTATGTATACACAGAACCGGTGGAGATTGAAAACCTCAAATTACAGAAAGAAGAAGTGGAAGCGGTTCGCTGGATGGATTACGAGGAGTGCAGGCAGAAAGTTCATGACGGCACGATGCCGAACTGTATTTATGAAGATGAATTTCGGATGGTCGGGGAATACCTTGACAGAGTAAGTGTCGGCCGTTAAGATGAAGTCAGAGAAAATATAGTACAGACAGGCTGCACAAAGATGCAGTTATAAAAAATGAATCTGTGCAGATAATGAATAGATGAAAGGAAGGTAAGCATATATGGCAGTTGTACATGTAACAGGAGATACATTTGAACAAGAAGTATTGAAAGCAGAAGGAAAGGTACTGGTTGATTTCTGGGCCGGCTGGTGCGGACCATGTCAGATGCTTGGACCGGTTATTGAAGAAGTGGCAGCAGAAGTAGATGATGTAAAGATCTGCAAAGTGGACGTAGACCAGTGCATGGATCTTGCAAGACAGTATAAGGTTGTGTCCATTCCGATGCTTGTTGTATTTGAAAACGGCGAAGTGACAGGAAAGCAGCTTGGACTGATCAGTAAAGAAGAAGTATTACATTTAATTGGGAAATAAAAAGGAAACGGGTATACAAATGACAAGAACGGGAATTGTAAATGGAAGATTTCAGGTGCTTCACCTGAAACATATGGAGTATATTCTTGCAGCAAAGATGCGCTGCGACAAATTATATATCGGAATCACGAATCCGGATGGAGCTCACACGCGGGATACGGTGCATGATGAGAACAGAGGAACGAAAGCAGGGAATCCATTGACCTATTTTGAGCGGTGTGAAATGATCCGCGGTGCAATGGAAGAATTTAATGTGCCTGCGAAAGAGTATGATTTTATTCCATTCCCGATCAGCATGCCGGAGTATATCGCACAGTATACACCAAAAGAAGCAGTATACTATGTAGGAATGTTTGATGCCTGGGATGAGGAAAAGTACAAGATTTTACGAAGCCTTGACCTGGATGTGAATATTCTTTGGAGAAAAACGGAAGAAGAGAAAGGAATTACTGGATCAAAAGTACGAGAGCTTATCGCCACAGATCAGGAGTGGAAACAGTTTGTTCCCAAAAGTGTGTATCATTATCTGACAGAAAATGAACTGGACAAGCGTGTAAAGCGTCTGGAACTTATGAGGATTGAAGAAAAAAAGGCCATTGAACAGATGAACATTGCAGAGGCAGTGGAACGTCTCGAAATGATGGAATCCCAGGATATGGATTAAAGGAATAGACAAAAAAGTATGGTTGATAACAATTGAGAGAGATTTTTGCTATCAACCATACTTTTCTTTTAAAAGCATTTTTAAATTCAAGATGGAATCTAACGAATCACTGTTCCGGTCTTTCCTTCCAGCGCCTCGTTTAATTTATCGTAAGAAGTGATGAGTGCACTTCTGCCTTCTCTGCCTTCTACAAAGTTTACGGAAGCATTGAATTTTGGGAGCATGTTGTAAACTCCAAAATGTCCTTCTTCCATATATTTTTTAGCCTGATCGACTGTAATTTCGCCAAGGTCTTTTTCGTCGGCACGTCCCATATGGATCTTAACTTTCTCAACACTTGTCAGAATGATCAACATATCAGCATCTGTCTCTTCTGCCATCTTACCGGCAGTCAAATCTTTTTCAATAACAGCGCTGGCTCCTTTGAGATGATTGTCCTGCTCAAGTACCGGAATTCCCCCACCGCCACATGCGATAACAACCTGATCTGCATCTAACAGGGCTTTGATCGCATCAATCTCGACAATGCTGACTGGATTCGGTGCAGATACGATTCGACGGAATCCCTTTCCCGGCTCTTCCACGATATAATTTCCCTTTTTCCGCTCCAGATTAGCTTCTTCTGCATTCAGATAACGACCGAGAACTTTGGTTGGTGTATAGAATGCCTCATCATATGGATCTACAACAACACTGGTAAGAACGGTACTGACTGTGCGGAAAATCCCGCGGTTTAAAAGCTCTTCGCGAATGTTGTTCTGGAGATCATAACCGATATATCCCTGACTCATGGCTGAACAGATACACATAGGTGCTGCTGTATAATCTTCATGCTGCTTTGCAAACTCATTCAATGCGGTATGTATCATTCCGACCTGAGGTGCATTACTGTGTGTAATAGCTACCTGATATCCGTTCTGGATAAGATCGGCAATTACTTTCGCTGATTTTTTCACTGCCTCTAACTGTTCCGGCAATGTTGTTCCAAGTGCCCGGTGTCCCAGAGCGACAACAACTCGTTTCTTCATAGTATAGCCTCCTGCTAAAAGTATTCTACCTTTAATCATACATGAGTGGGTTAAAATTGGCAAGATTTTAAGTGATTCTTGAAGAAAAAATCTGACAAAATATGTTTATAGAAGAAAAAACAATGCATAAATCCATGAAGGACCGCGACATTCTTACTGCATATATTATATTAGCTGGGAGATGGCTCCCACCTATAGGTGGTGAGAAACAAGCTGGTATCAGTGGTGGGAGTCAATCCCCCAGCTG
>ERZ857965.3587-NODE-3587-length-11465-cov-3.147064_pt1 | contig 11465 bp, 10 predicted proteins | sample MGYA00519758_ERZ857965 | MGnify/ENA primary metagenome ERZ857965 (study PRJEB31778, sample SAMEA3449381) | human gut metagenome | biome: human gut; feature: human-associated habitat; material: faeces | place: United Kingdom | collected 2010/2012 ...
TAAAAAGCACAGGCTAGGAAATGGCCTGTGCTTTTTGCATGGTTGGGGTCCCGGGGGCCGGCGCGGGGCAAGCCCTCTCTTGCCAAGGCTCCCCTGGCTATGGTATAATACCCCATATTATAACAAAGGCCCTGCCCGGCCGCCCCGGCCTGGCACCGTGGAAGAGGAGGAACCATGGCATATCAGTCGTCCATCAAACTGACCAAAGTGGTCGAGCGGTTTGAGCTGGAAGTGCTCAATGCCGGCAAGAATTATGACCACTGCCTTGTGCGCGCCGATGACATCAACCGCCCTGCCCTGCAAATTCTCGGCTTTTTCGACTACTTTGCCCCCGACCGGATCCAGGTCATCGGCAAGGTGGAGTGGACCTACCTGAACAACCAAAGTCCAGAGGAGCGTCAGAAATGTTTTGATGCGTTCTTCAAATTCCCCATCCCCGCTCTGATCCTCACCCGTAGCCTGACCCCCTTCCCTGAGCTGATGGAGATGGCGGTGAAGCATAAGCGGACCGTCCTGCGCAGTGAGGAGGATACCTCCCTCTTCATCCCCAACCTCACCGATTGGCTGAAGGCCCGCCTTTCCCCCCGGATCACCCGCCATGGCGTGCTGGTGGACGTGTACGGCGAAGGCGTGCTCTTGATGGGCGAGTCCGGCGTCGGTAAGAGCGAGACCGCCGTGGAGCTGGTCAAGCGGGGCCACCGCCTGGTGGCAGACGACGCGGTGGAGATCCGCCACATCGGCACCCGCCTGGTGGGCTCTGCCCCGGAACTCATCCGGCACTATATTGAGCTGCGGGGCATCGGCGTGGTGGACATCCAGCAGCTCTTCGGCATGTCCGCCGTGCTGGAGGAGCAGGCCATCAACCTGGTGGTCAACCTGGAGCAGTGGAACGACCAGGTCTTTTACGACCGCCTGGGCACCAACGAGGAGTTCACCACCATCCTGGACATGAAGATCCCCTCCATCACCATCCCCATCAAACCCGGCCGGAACCTGGCCATCATCATTGAGGTGGCCGCCATGAACAACCGCCATAAGCGCATGGGCTACAACGCTGCCCAGGAGTTTGCCAAGCAGCTGGATGCCCACTTCGAGCAGATGATGCTGGACTCCCAGCTGGACGCGGCGGACGACTATGACGAGTATGAGAGCTTGCACAGTGACGAGGAGGAGACAGATTGAAACGACACCATATGTTCCGTCTGCTGGCGCTGACTTTGGTTTTCACCATGGTCCTAGGGCTGGTTTCCTGTGGGAACCAGCCCCAGCAACAGAGCCAAACCGACACAGGGACCGAGACCAGCGGACAGGCCGAAGGGGTCAACCTCAACTACGGCATCTCCAATTCCTGGGACTCCCTGATGCCCTACTACAGCGTTTCCGGCAGCAACTATTCCCGGATCATCTACGACAAGCTCTATGACCGCCTGGCTTACATCCAGCCCGACGGCACCTGCTCTCCCCGGGCAGCCACCAGCTGGGAGAGTGCCGACGGCGGGTATGCCATCCTGTTCCACCTGGATGAAGGGGCCGCCTTCCACGACGGAACCCCCGTCACCGCCCAGCATTGGGTGGACACCATCGCCCTGGTGACCAACCCTGCCTGCAACGTCCTGGGGCGGGATACCTTTGCCGGCCTCACCGGCACCGACGAGATCGGCGCTGCCATCGAAGGGGAGAACCTGGGGGCCGAGGCGGTGGACGAGCATACCCTGAAGCTCACCTTTGACAACCCCGTTGTCCCGGAAGAGTTTCTGGTGGAGTATAACCGGGACATCTATGTCCTGCCCACCCACCTGCTGACGGACATCGCCCCGGAGGATCTGGTCACCAGCGACTTCTGGCAGAACCCCGTGGGCTCCGGCCCCTGTCAGTTCGTCTCCGAGGTTTCCGGCAGCACCCTGGTGCTGTCGGCCAACAAGGACTACCAGCTGGGGGCCCCAGGGTTTGACACCCTGACCATCACCGTGATGGACAAGGCAAACCTCCTTACCGCCCTCATCGCCGGGGACCTGGACTACTACACCTTCGGCGGGAGCATCTCTGAAGAGAACCGCCCCGTGGCGGAGCAGGCCGGCTTCACCGTGGAGGAGGGGACGGTGCCCAGCACCTTCTATGAACTGATGATCAACAACGAGACGGTGGACAGCGCCGAACTGCGCCACGCCATCGAGAAGGCCCTGGACAAGGAACTGCTGTGCCAGCAGAACACCGGTTCCCTGGGTACGGTGACCAACACCAGCATCCTGCCGGGCACGGAGTACTCCCGGCCAGCAGGGGAGAGCACCTACGACCCCGAAGGGGCCAAGGAACTGCTGGCCCAGGCGGGATACGATGGGGAGACCTTCACCCTGGCCTGCACCAGCCAACGGGCCAGCCTGGCCGCCCTGATCCAGCAAAACCTGGCGGATGTGGGGATCCAGGTGGAGATTGAGACGGTGGACTCTGCGACCATGTTCGCCGGCATGAGCGACGGCACCTACGACCTGGCCGTGGCCAGCCACACCCCCACCAGCCTGCCCCTGTGGTTCACCGGCAGCCGGTTCACCGCGGACAACAACCTCTTCCGGGTGCCCGACCTGAGCCAGTACACCACCCTGCTCACCGCCCTGGAGGAGGAGACCAACGAGACCGCCCGCATCGACCTGGTGGACGAGTGGGAAGCCCTCTTGAACCAGGAGATGCCCTTTATCCCCCTGTGGTTCTCCTATGCCCTGCATGTGCAGTCCAAGACGGTCACCGGCATTGACTATGCCGCTGCGGCCTGCTGCAACGAAAACGTGTGGCAGTGGGAGATGACCCAGGCATAACCGGGGCCCGCACCATTATTTTGTAACCTCCGTAAGGCCGCCTGCCGCGGCCTGTGCCCTCCGGGGCCGGAAGTGTAGGAGGAATTTTCTTTGGCAAACTATATCGTAAAACGTGTGTTGGGTGCGATCCCGGTGTTTTTCGGCATCACCCTTCTGGTATTCATTCTCATCAATATGGCCCCTGCCACCATTGCGGATTTGGCAGGGGGAGAAGACGCCTCCAGCGCGGCCGCCCAGGCCGCGCTGGAGGCAAATCTCGGTCTGGACAAACCTCTCCCGGTCCGTTACCTGCTGTGGTTGGGGGAGCTGCTCACCGGCGACCTGGGCCAGTCCTACCGCACCGGGCAGCCGGTGCTGGACATGGTGGCCCAGCGGGTGGTCCCCTCCCTGATCCTCACCGGCACTGGGGTGGCCGCAGCGGTGCTCATCGGCATCCCCCTGGGGGTGATGGCGGCCTGGAAACCCCACTCCCGGTGGAGCAAGCTGGCGGGGGGGCTGACCCTTTTGAGCTTTAGTGCGCCGGGATTCTTCCTGTGTATCCTGGGCATCTTCCTCTTCTCCGTGGTGCTGGGGTGGCTCCCTGCTGCGGGGATGTATTCTGCCGGCAGCGGCGGGAGCGTGGGGGACCTGCTGCACCACTTGCTGCTCCCGGCTGCGGTGGTGTGTGTGAGCAGTTTGGGCAGCCTGGTCCGACAGACCGCCACCGCCTGCGGGGAAGTTTTGGGGGAGGACTACATCCGCACCGCCCGGGCCAAGGGTCTGCCGGAGTGGGCGGTGGTGTGGAAGCACGGCTTCCGCACGGCCTTGCTGCCGGTGGTCACCACGATCTTAAACCACATCCCCCACATCATCGGCGGTTCCCTGGTGGTGGAGCGGATCTTCGGCTGGCCAGGGATGGGGAGCCTTCTCTTCAACTCGGTGTCCAGCCGGGACTATACGGTGGTGATGGGGGTCACCGTCCTCATCGCCTTGGCGGTGCTGGCCACGGGGATCCTCATGGACATCGTCTACCGCCTGGTGGACCCAGGGGTGGGCTGGGGAGGTGGCAAGCCATGAAAAAGACACGCCCCATCCTCCGGGCCTTTTGGGCCGACCGCCGGGCGGCCGCCGCCGCTGTGTTCCTGGGGGTGGAAATTCTGGTGGTGCTCCTCCTCCCCCTGTTTCTGGGGCAGGACCCCAACCTCACCGACCGGGAAGCGGGCTTTTGGGCCCCTCCCAGCAGCCAGCACCTGCTGGGGACCGACGACGTGGGCCGGGATATCTTTGCCCGCCTCCTCTATGGGGGGCGGACCTCCCTGCTGGTGGGGTTTGCCTCCGCCGCCCTGGGGGCGGTGCTGGGGGTCCCCTTGGGTCTTTTGGCGGGGTATAAGGGGGGAAAGTGGGAATACTGGATCATGCGGGCCTGCGACACCTTCCAGTCCTTCCCCAGCATCATCCTGGTACTGGCCATCGTGAACCTGGTGGGGCCCTCGGTGTGGAACATCATCCTGGTCATTGGCGGCCTGGGGTGGGCCTCGGTGGCCCGGCTGGTGTACAGCGGCACCCTCAGCGCCAAAAAGGCGGAGTATGTGGAGGCCTCCCGGGTGCTGGGGGCCACGGACCGGGACATTCTCTTTCGCACCATTCTGCCCAACGTGGTCTCCCCTGTGTGGGCGGCGCTGCCCCTGAAGGTGGTGCGGGCCATCCTGTCGGAGTCCAGCCTGAGCTTTCTGGGGGTGGGCCTGCGCACGCCGGAGGCCTCCTGGGGGAACATGGCCCAGTGCGCCATGGAGCTGGTGAACCTTACCACCCGCCCCTGGGCGTGGATCCCGCCGGGGCTGTGCATTGTGGCCACCGCACTGGCCCTGCTGCTGGTGGGGGAGGGGCTGCGAAAGGCGCTGCACCCCCGGCAGCGGGGGTAAATGGGAGTTGCCTTTTCCCATGCATTTGGTGTACAATAGGCAGGTACGAGGAATGCCAAAGGAAATGACAGCCAAATGGAGGTGCTGCCCTATGAGAAAGACCAAAATTATCTGCACCCTGGGTCCGTCCACGGACTCCCCGGAAATCTTGGAGGCCATGATGAAAAGCGGCATGGATGTGGCCCGCTTCAACTTCTCCCATGGCACCCACGAGGACCACAAGCGCCGGCTGGAGATGCTCAAAGACCTGCGCAAAAAACTGAACATCCCGGTGGCCGCCTTGCTGGACACCAAGGGACCGGAGATCCGCCTGAAGACCTTTGAAAAGGGAGAGGTGTACCTGGAGACCGGCCAGCACTTTACCCTCACTGCCCGGGAGGTCACCGGCACCCGGGAGATTTGCAGCGTCACCTATAAAAACCTGGCCCAGGATGTGCGCCTGGGCAGCCAGGTTATGCTGGATGACGGCCTGATCAGCATGAAAGTGGTGGAGAAGACGGAGACCGACGTGATCTGCCGGGTGGAAAACGACGGCGTCATGAAAAACAACAAGGGCGTCAACGTGCCCGGCGTCCGCCTGTCCATGCCCTATATGAGCGCCCAGGACCGGGCGGATATCCGCTTCGGCATCGAGGAAGGGTTTGACTTTATCGCCGCCTCCTTCTGCCGCACCGCCCAGGACGCCATGGAGATCCGCCGGATGCTGGATGAAAACCACTCCAACATGCGCATCATCGCCAAACTGGAAAACCAGGAGGGCGTGAACAACGTGGACGAGATCCTGGCCGTGGTGGACGGCGTGATGATCGCCCGGGGAGACATGGGGGTGGAGATTGACTTCACCGAGATCCCCGTGATCCAGAAGGACATCATTGCCTACACCCTGGGCTATGGCAAACACGTCATCACCGCCACCCAGATGCTGGACAGTATGATCACCAACCCCCGCCCCACTCGGGCGGAGATCACCGACGTGGCCAACGCCGTCTACGACGGCACCTCGGCCATCATGCTCTCCGGGGAAACTGCCGCCGGTAAGTACCCTGTAGAGGCGGTAAAAACCATGGCCGCCATCGCCGAGCGGACGGAGGCGGACATCAACTATTTCGGCCGGATGCGCAACATGACGCCGGACATCCGGTTGGGCATCGGCGGGGCCACCGCCCACGCCGCCTGTACCACTGCAACGGATACCAACGCCTCCGCCATCATCACCGTCACCAAGAGCGGGGCCACCCCCCGGCTCATCAGCCGGTTCCGGCCGGAGACCCCCATCATAGCCTGCGTCATGGATGAACCGGTGCAGCGGCAGCTCTCCCTCACCTGGGGGGTGAAGCCCCTCATCATGCCGTACGTCCAGAGCACCGATGAGATGATTGAAGGATCTGTGGCCGTGGCCAAGGAGGCAGGGCTCATCCACGACGGGGAGATTGCGGTGGTCACCGCCGGCGTCCCTGCGGGCATCGCCGGCACCACCAACATGATTAAGGTCCACCTGGTGGGCAGCAGCCTCATCAGCGGCGCCGGCGTGGGCAATGAGAACGTGAAGGGCGTCCTCTGCGTCTGCCGGACCTTGGAGGACGTGAAGCAGAAGTTCCGCCCCGGCATGATCCTGGTGGTGCCCCACACCAACAACGAGATGCTCCCCTATGTCCGAGACGCCATCGGCGTCATCACGGAGGAGAACGGCATGGGCAGCCACGCTGCCGTGGTGGGGCTGAGCCTGAACAAGGCCGTCATTGTGGGGGCCATTGGCGCCACCCGCACCCTGCAGGATGGGATGAAGGTCTCCATGGACTGCCGGCAGGGGTCGGTGCAGAGCCTGGCAGAGTGATGGGAATACGAGAAAAAACACACCGTGGGAAGGGATTTCCACGGTGTGTTTTTTTGATTTTAGGAACAAGAAACAATGGCGGCTTGCGGACAGTTCCGCAAGCCGCAGGTTACTCTTTCATCGTTTCTACCAATCGGATTAAGGCTTCTGCTTGCTGTTCACGCAAGCCATCCAGGTGGAGAACCTGGCTTTTTTTCTGTTGAGGAAACACCAGGGCGTCCACCGAAAAGTCCAGCAGGGTCATCATTTGAAAAAGGAGGGGGACGGAGGGTTTCCGACGGGATCCTTCGATGTTGGCCAAATGGACCGGGGTAATGTCCAGCATTTCTGCGAACGTCTCCTGGGTATATCCTTTCTTCATCCGGGCAGCGCGGATGGTGTCGCCGAGGCGATCAATGGCTGGGGTCATGGGGTCATCTCCTTGTGCCTTAATCTTAAAGATTAAAATAGGACTTGCAAATATTCTTAAAGAATGGTATGATATAATCACAGAGAAAATATAGAGAGGGAGGAGAACGCGTAGCGTATCGTTGTGTTGATGCCTGTAATTGTGGGAATGGGGTCATCAGTTTTCTCCAGGAAAGGAAACAGCCTGTGCGTACGATGAATATTTTCTAATTCTGTAAGTGTGACAGGAGGGAGTTTCTGACTATGTGTGGAAAGGCTTAGGGATCAGTGGGTTGCCGGATTAGTATAGATTAAAATCACGATTACAATCATTGACTGTATTATAGAGAGGAGAAGAGCAATGAGTTGTCCCTATTATACTTGGAGGTCTGATTTTTACTGTACCAAGCAGCACAACTATGTGAATGAAGACGTTTATTACAAGTATTGTCGGAATTACGATTATAGTGGTTGTCCAGTTTACGGTGATGCAGGTAGTAGCACCGGGTGTTTCCTGACATCAGCCTGCGTGGAGGCAATGAATCTCCCGGATGACTGTGAGGAACTGATGATTCTCCGTAAATTCCGGGATACGTGGCTTGTAAAACAGCCAGGAGGGCAGGCAGAGATTCGGGAATATTATCGAATTGCACCGGAAATCGTGAACACGATTCAAAGGCGAGAAGATAGACAACAGATATTCCAGAGAATTTACGACGACGTGGTATGTCCGTGTGTCTTGTGGATCAAACAAAAACAATATCACAAAGCGTGGAAAAGATATCGGAATATGGTAGAAACGCTCAAAAAAGAATATGGTTAATGAAGATGATAGACCGCTCACAAGGCGAACTATCGATTGAGAAATGATTAGGGGGAGGAAACGTGGATTTAGTACGACAAGTGATAAGTTTTCTGGACGGTAATCATTGGACCTATCACAAAGAGAACGGGTGGCCAGAGGGGATGCATGTGTTCGAACTCAGTTTTATATTGGAGGGGATAACCGTTAAGATGAAAGTGAAAATAGATGAAGAACGGAAGGCGTGCATTATCACTGGATTCTTTCCGATTCTCGTGGACCCGGTATATAGCTACCCCTTGTGTCAGCTCATTGCAAAAGAAAATCGTTCTAAATTGTTTGGTGCACTAGAGTACGATGAGAGAAACGGAGAACTCACTTATGAATATACATATCCTGCAGGCCGCGGCATCGATTATGAGGAGTTCGAAAAAATGTTCTATATCGTATTAAAAATGGTTTCGGATGAGTACAAAGTGCTGAGGGGATGTTGTCAAGGACGATTTACAAAACAGGAAGTCAGCGAAATCGCAAAAAAAATACAAGGTTTGGTAAATGACATTGTAAGATAACACAACCGAAGGATAAGTAATTTAGGGAGGGGCTTATGGGAATTTTTGATACATTGAAAGAAATGAAAGCACGATATGACGAGGGTGTAGAAGAGAAGAGAAAAAGAGAAGCAGAGAGAATACAACGTGAGAGGCAAGAACGAGAGAGAAAGAAAAGAGAGGCAGAAGAGAAGGAACGAATGATTCTGGACAAGTTGGCTTCAGGAGAGCTCATGCAGTCCCTGCTTTACCATTGTCAGACGATCTCTTGGTTGGGAGAGTCTCAGGGGAGTTGGGATTCCAATCGTAGACAGTTTATCATAACTCCAGTTGCTTTGATTGTGAATAACCATGATACTGATGTGATGTTTCGTTGCTTAGAAGAAGTGGAAGCAATTGGAGGAAAGAAATTTCGTTACTCACTCCATCGAGAATTTAAACCGGTTATGGATCCGGGAGGAAATTGGATTCGTATGCCGACAAGTGAGACCATAGAGAACGATTATCAAATGGAAAAATATGAAAATAATGATGGGTTCCAATGGATTGCAATATTTTTTGAGACCTATGGATACAACACTATTACGGAAACCGATACACTGCGGCATTTTGCGATGGCACTGCGTAGAGAGATTGCAAAACAGTATCCAACAGGGATGGCCTCCGAAATGAGAAAGAATGCCTATGGGTTTTGGTGGTTCGAAATTGTAGTGGAACCCAAAAAGCAAAAATCGGTTCTGTAAAACGGGAGAACGATAGTCTTCCTCTCCCTCTTGACATTCTCCCCCCGCAAGCATATAATACCCTCGTTAGAACACAGGCACCGACGGGAACCTTGCCGGCCCCGGGGCCCAGAGAGGGGAAGCCATAGGCTGAAAACTTCCCCGCCGCCACAGCCGGACCAAGCACCCTCCCTGAGCCGCCCACCGAACCCCCGCTGCGGGGCAGTAGACTGGGCCGGGCCCCGCCCGTTACTGCGGAAACGAAGCGGCATGTCCCCCATGGGCCATGCAAGCAGGGTGGAACCGCGAGATTGTCTTTCCAATCCCGCCCCTGAGAATTTCCAGGGGCGGGTTTTTTATGCCCATGCCCCAAATCTGACCAGGAGGAACCATACCATGGCTGACGAGAATCTGTACACCTTTGAAAATCCCGACTACAAAAAGACCTACTGGCACACCTGCTCCCACGTGCTGGCCCAGGCGATGAAGCGCCTCCATCCCGAGGTGAAGCTGGCCATCGGCCCGGCCATTGAGAACGGGTTTTACTACGACTTTGACACCCCCGAGCCCTTCTCCGAGACCCAGCTGGCCGAGCTGGAGGCGGAGATGCGGAAGATCTGCAAGGAGAAGCTGAAGCTGGAGCGGTTCGAACTGCCCCGGGCCGAGGCGGTGAAGTTCATGGAGGAGCGGGAGGAGCCCTACAAGGTGGAGCTCATCAACGACCTGCCGGAGGACGCCACCATCTCCTTCTACAAGCAGGGGGAGTTCACCGACCTGTGCGCCGGCCCCCACCTGGACTCCACCGGGCGGATCAAGGGCAACGCCTTCAAGCTGACCCAGTGCTGCGGCGCCTACTGGCGGGGGGCCTCCAACCGCCAGACCCTCCAGCGGATCTACGGCATCGCCTTCCCCAAGAAGGAGCAGCTGGACGAGTACCTGGCCAAGATCGAGGAGGCCAAGCGCCGGGACCACCGGAAGCTGGGCAAGGAGCTGGGCCTGTTCATGATGGCCGAGGAAGGTCCCGGCTTCCCCTTCTTCCTGCCCAAGGGCATGGTGCTGAAGAACACCCTGCTGGAGTACTGGAGAGCGTGCCACAAGCGGTACGGCTATGTGGAGATCGCCACCCCCATCATCCTCAACCAGGACCTGTGGCACCGCTCCGGCCACTGGGACCACTACAAGGACAACATGTACACCACCGTCATCGACGGCGAGGACTATGCCATCAAGCCCATGAACTGCCCCGGCGGCATGCTGGTGTATAAAAACGAACCCCACTCCTACCGGGACCTCCCCCTGCGCATGGCAGAGCTGGGTCTGGTCCACCGGCATGAGATGTCCGGCGCCCTCCACGGCCTGTTCCGGGTGCGGTGCTTCACCCAGGACGATGCCCACATCTTCATGACCCCCGACCAGATGAAGGACGAGATCAAGGGCGTGGTGAAGATCTTCGATGAGATCTACTCCACCTTCGGCCTGACCTACCAGATCGAGCTGTCCACCATGCCCGAGGACCACATGGGCGATGAGAAGATCTGGCACTTTGCCGAGGAGACCCTCCAGGCCGCTATCCAGGAGATGGGCAAGGACTTCATCCTCAACCCCGGCGACGGCGCCTTCTATGGCCCCAAGCTGGACTTCCACCTGGCCGACTCCCTGGGCCGGACCTGGCAGTGCGGCACCATCCAGCTGGACTTCCAGATGCCCGAGCGCTTCGACCTGGAGTATGTGGGAGAGGACGGGGAAAAGCACCGCCCCGTGATGATCCACCGGGCCCTGCTGGGCTCCATCGAGCGGTTCATCGGCGTCATCACCGAGCACTTTGCCGGGGCCTTCCCGGTGTGGCTGTCCCCGGTCCAGGTGAAGGTCCTTCCCGTCACCGACCGGGCAGCGGAGTACGCTGACCAGGTGGCCGCCCAGCTCACCGAGAACGGCTTCCGGGTGGAGGTAGACCACCGCAACGAGAAGATCGGCAAGAAGATCCGGGAGGCCCAGCTGGAAAAGACCCCCTACATGCTGGTGGTGGGCGACCGGGACATGGAGAACGGCACCGTCTCTCCCCGGCACCGGGCCGCTGGCGACCTGGGGGCCATGTCCCTGGCAGACTTCCAGGCCAAGCTCCGCCGGGAAGTGGACGAGAAACTGATGGACAGCGACCTGTAATCCCCCGTGGCAGCAAGCAAGGAAACCCTGCGGGACCGGCTCATTGTCCGCACCAGCGTGGTGGGCATCGTCACCAACCTCTGTCTGGTGGCCTTCAAGTTGTTGGTGGGGGTGTTGGCCAACTCCATTGCCATCATCCTGGACGCCATGAACAACCTCAGCGATGCCCTGTCCTCGGTGATCACGATTCTGGGCACCAAGCTGGCCGGCCGGCCCCCGGACCAGAAGCACCCCTTCGGCTACGGCCGGGTGGAGTACCTCACCGGCATCCTCATCGCGGGGATCATCCTCTTTG
>ERZ857965.3588-NODE-3588-length-11455-cov-2.636228_pt1 | contig 11455 bp, 12 predicted proteins | sample MGYA00519758_ERZ857965 | MGnify/ENA primary metagenome ERZ857965 (study PRJEB31778, sample SAMEA3449381) | human gut metagenome | biome: human gut; feature: human-associated habitat; material: faeces | place: United Kingdom | collected 2010/2012 ...
GTTTTTTCTCTTCTCAGACTGGTAAGTGTGCGAACGCAGTGAGTGCATGCACCAGTCTGCAAATTCTCAAAAATGCTTGCATTTTTGAGAGAGGGTGTCGGCAAAGCCGACACCCTCAACCCGTCCTCAGTGAGGACGGGTTTTTTGTTTTGATTCGGTCGCTTGCCAGTTAAGCTTCTTTGAACTTCTCCAGCATCGCTTCCGTTTCTTTGCGTTTGGCTTCCAGTTCTTCCTGCAACATCATGTCCTTGACCTTCATCAGGCGGATGGTGTTGTTGCGTTCGTTCTCATCCAGCTTCATGGAGATGTATTTGATGTTCTCCTCCATTTCGGGGATCATCACATACTCCAGCGCGTTGACCCGCCGGCGGGTCTTTTCGATCTCCTCCGCCAGCAGCTGGGTGGTCTTTTCGATCTGAGCCAATTTCAGCATATCCTGGAACACCGAAGACAGGGCGTCCACTGCGCCATCCAGCTCACAGGAGGTGGTGGCGAAGCTATAGGGATAGATGTCACCGCTGCCTGGATTCTGGGTGGAAAAGTGGTAGATCGGCGTGTCAACAGACATGATATTTTTAAAACTCATGTTCAATTCCACGCTCTGCTTCGGGTAAATCAGGGACTGCTCCAGCATTTCGGAGGACATGAGGGCGGAGGCCACCGTAAAGGAACCGTGCGCCCGCATGAGCGCTTCTTCCACGCGGGTTCTCAGCGCCCGGTTTTCACGGATCATGTCCAGGAACTGCTTCATCAATTCGTCACGCTTGTCCTTCAGGAGCTTATGGCCTCGGACAGCTGTTTTCAGCTTCTTCTTCAGTCGGGTCAGCTCCATGCGGGTTGCGTTTACAGTGGTGGAAGGCATCTGCGTATCCCTCCTTACTGTGCGTCTTTCTTCGGCATATACTTCTCGATCAGTTCCGGCTTGATGCGCTTCAGCTCTGCTTCAGGCAGGATGCTCAGCAGCTCCCAGCCCAGATCCAGGGTCTCAAAGACGGAACGGTTCTCATCGGCGCCCTGTGCCACATAGCGCTTTTCAAATTCGTCTGCGAACTTGGCATACAGCAGGTCGTTCTCCGACAGAGCGGCTTCGCCCAGGATGGACATCAGTTCCTTGTTCTCCTTACCAGTGGCGTAGGCAGCAAAGATCTGGTTCATGGTGCCAGAGTGGTCTTCTCGGGTCTTGCCTTCGCCGGTGCCCTTGTCCTTCAGTCGGGACAGGGAGGGCAGCACGTCCACGGGGGGCAGGATGCCCTTGCGGTACAGCTCACGGGAGAGGATGATCTGGCCTTCGGTGATATAGCCGGTCAGGTCGGGGATGGGGTGGGTCTTGTCGTCTTCCGGCATGGTCAGAATGGGGATCATGGTGATGGAACCAGGCTCGCCCAGGTGACGGCCAGCCCGTTCGTACATGGTGGCCAAGTCGGTGTACAGGTAGCCGGGGTAGCCGCGGCGGCCGGGGACTTCCTTCTTTGCGGCGGAGATCTCACGGAGGGCTTCGGCGTAGTTGGTGATGTCGGTCAGGATGACCAGGACGTGCATCCCCTTGTCGAATGCCAGGTATTCCGCGGCGGTCAGCGCCATACGTGGGGTGGAGATTCGTTCCACGGCCGGATCGTTTGCCAGGTTGATGAACAGAACGGTACGGTCGATGGCGCCGGTGCGGCGGAATTCTTCCACGAAGTATTCCGATTCTTCAAAGGTGATGCCGATGGCGGCAAAGACGACGGCGAAGTTGGACGCACCCCCGTCCAGAACCTTTGCCTGACGGGCGATCTGGGCGGCCAGCTGGTTATGGGGCAGGCCGGAGCCGGAGAAGATGGGCAGCTTCTGACCACGAACCAAGGTGTTCAGGCCGTCAATGGTGGAGATGCCCGTCTGGATGAATTCGTTGGGGTAGTCACGGGCGGCGGGGTTCATAGCCAGACCGTTGATGTCCCGATGGGCTTCCGCCAGAATGGCGGGGCCATCGTCGATGGGGTCGCCCATGCCGGAAAAGACACGACCGAGCATATCGCCGGAGACTGCCAGCTCCAAGGGACGCCCCAGGAAGCGGATTTTGGAACTGCTCAGGTTGATGCCGGCAGACGGCTCAAAGAGCTGCACGACAGCCTTATCGCCGTTGACTTCCAAAACCTTCCCCCGGCGGAGCTCGCCGTTGGGCAGTTCGATCTCACACAGTTCGTCATAGGTGACACCGGAGACTCGGCGAACCACCATCAGAGGGCCGGAGATTTCTTCGATGGTACGATATTCTTTGATCATCAGTCCTCTTCTCCTTTCTCTGCGATTGCGGTGATCTGTGCTTCCATGTCGGCGGCCAGCTTGGAGTAAGCGGCTTCATACTGGTCAGCGGGAACGTTCTTGGCACGACCCATATCCACACGGGCTTCGATGTTGAACAGGTCGTTCAGGGAAGCGCCCTTGGCGATGGCGGCTCGGCAGAGCTTGTCGTAATCCAGGATGATGGTGAGCATCTGAAGCTGACGGCCGTGGTCGGAGTAGGAGTCGATGTCAGCAAAGGCGTTCTGCTGCAAGAAGTCCTCTCGGATGATACGGGCAGTCTCCAAGGTCAGCTGGTCACTGGGGGACAAGGAGTCCTTACCGACCAGCTGGACGATCTCGTTCAGGCTGGATTCTTCCTGGAGGATGGCCATAGCCTTGTCACGGTTCTGGAAGAACTGCTTGCCCAGGTGTTCATCATACCAGGGGCGGAGAGAATCCAGGTAGAGGGAGTAAGAGTTGAGCCAGTTGATGGCTGGGAAGTGACGGCGGGAGGCCAGGGAGGCGTCCAGGGACCAGAACACCTTGACGATACGCATGGTGCCCTGGGAGACCGGTTCGGACAGGTCGCCGCCGGGAGGAGAGACTGCGCCGACAGCGGTCAGGGAGCCGTTGCGGGTGTCGCCGTTGCCGGAGATGCACTGAACCATACCGGCACGTTCATAGAACTGTGCCAGACGGGAGGCCAGGTAAGCGGGATAGCCTTCTTCGCCGGGCATTTCTTCCAGACGGCCGGACATTTCACGCAGTGCCTCCGCCCAGCGGGAGGTGGAGTCTGCGATAACGGCCACATCATAGCCCATGTCACGGAAGTATTCCGCAATGGTGATGCCGGTGTAAACAGAGGCTTCCCGGGCGGCAACGGGCATATCCGACGTGTTGGCGATGAGGATGGTACGCTTCATCAGAGATTCGCCGGTGCGGGGGTCTACCAGTTCGGGGAATTCCCGCAGAACGTCGGTCATTTCGTTGCCACGTTCGCCGCAGCCGATGTAGACCACAATGTCCACGTCAGACCACTTTGCCAGCTGGTGCTGCACAACGGTCTTACCGGAGCCGAAGGGGCCGGGGACGGCTGCTGCACCGCCCTTGGCGATGGGGAACATGGTGTCAATAATTCTCTGGCCGGAGCAGAGGGGCACCTTGGGGGGGAATTTCTTGACGTAGGGGCGACCCACACGGACGGGCCACTTCTGGAGCATGGGCAGCTCGATTTCGCCCTTATCGGTTGCGATTTTGGCTATCGGCTCAAGCACGTTCGCTTCGCCCGAATATACCCACGTTACCTTGCCGCTCACGCCGTTGGGCACCATTATTTTATGGAGCACGGCTTCTGTTTCCTGAACTGTGCCCAGCACGTCGCCCGCGCTCACGTCGTCGCCCACGTTTGCCACGGGAATAAAGTTCCAAAGCTTTTCGTGGTCAATGGCGTTCACGCTTATGCCGCGGTTTATTCTGTCTCCCGCCTGCTCGCGTATAACGTTCAACGGGCGCTGTATGCCGTCGTATATCGATTCTATAAGCCCCGGCGCAAGCTCAACGCTCAGCGGCGCGCCGGTGGATTCAACCGGCTCTCCCGGGCCTATGCCGCCCGTTTCTTCATATACCTGTATGCTCGCGCGGTCAGAGCGCAGCTCTATAACCTCGCCGATCAGCTTTTTTTCACTAACGCGCACCACGTCGTACATCTGCACGTCCGCCATGCCGTCGGCCACTATAAGGGGGCCCGATACCTTTACTATGGTTCCTTTTATTGCCATTTGCCGCTCCTTATCAATTAAATAATATGTCTGCGCCTATCGCCTTTTCAACGTTGCTCTTTATCTGCGCCATGGCAACGCCCGTGCTGCCGTGCGAATCGGGAATGGGGATTATCGCCGGCACGGATTCGCGCTTGTATTGTTCCACTGCCTCGCCGCACTGCGCAAAGAGCGGCTCCGTTATGAATATCACCTTTACGCCGCCCTTGGCAAGCCTGTGTATGCGCCGCGCAGCCGCCGCGCCGTCCGTTTCCGCGAACACGGCAAGCCCCGCCGCCTTTGCAAGCAGCACGCTGTCGCGGTCGCCTATCATGGCTATTTCATGGAAATCATTCGCCATATAGCATCCTCATCCTTTCCGCGATAACGTCCGCGCCAAGCCTGTTCCTCAGCGCCGTCATAATAAGCCTTACAACCTTCGCCTCCTGCCGCTTTGCAAGCAGGAACCCAATTACGGGCGCGATGGTGTCAATATCGTTCTTCCCGCGGGAGGCTAAGCGCATGAGCGCATTGTCCCGCGCCCGCTCGAGCGCAGCGGCGTCTCCGCTTTGGGCGTATTCTTCAAGCGCCTTTTGCAGCTCCGCCTTCATTTCGCCCGCGGGTAGGCTTTTTGCATAGCCTTCGCCCATGTGGCTTTGGTAGGCTTTAAGTATGGCCTTTGGGTCGATGTCCCCGCCCGTGAGCAGCAGCGTTTCAAGCCGCTTCTCGTCCGCGCCAAGCGCCTTCATGCGCGCCATGGCGATAAGATTGTCGAAATCGCACGTCGCCTTAAAATATGCCGTTACGAACGCATTGCCCGATGCAAGCGCGTGGTCGATATATCCTTGGTCTATTATGGTGCTTATGCGCGCGGGGTCTATGCGCCCGGCGGCTATCTCGGCCTCCGCCCTGTCCATAGCCGCGGCCATCTTTTCGGGCAGGGGCTTATAGTCCTTCGCCTGCACCATGCGCATCAGCTCCTTCGACTCATAAAGCCCGCCGTGGGCATAAATTCCGCCCGCGTCCGCGCCGATAAGCCTGCGCTTGAGGAACAGCTTCAGGTTCGTTGCATCTGCGCCCAGGAAGAAAATGTCCGTCAGCCTTTCGTCCGTGGTCACTTCTTTTATGAGCGCGTTTGTCCGCTCAAGCTCGCTTTCTATAAGCGCCTCGCTGTCCATATATTCGGCGTCCGGCTTGGCGCCGTAGCCCATTTCCGTAAGCATGCGCCAGGCTTCCTCCGCCGTGCCCTCGCTCATTCGCTTTACCGTTTCGCGGTCTATAAGGCTGCGCTCACGCGAGCGTATGCGCGAAACGGCGTAAATTGCGCTGTTCTGTGGCATGATCGTGTTACCGCCTTCCTTTTAGACTTTATCGCTCGAACAGTATTCCGGCTACCGCGCTTTCCTCCGCCGCGCGCACTTCCCTGAGCACCGCCGCGAAGGAGCAGTTCTTTTCGTATCCCGCGGCCTTCAGTATAAAGCCGCCGGTAATGTCAGCATCCGCCGGAGCAATCGTAAGCGGGGCGCGGTTGCTTTGGGCAAGCGCGGCGTTCACATCGGCAAGCACGCTTTTCGCGTTTGCTTCGTCACGCGCGGCGGGGATTATCGTTTCTCCGCCTTCCGCTTCGCGTATGAGCAGCGCCTTTATCAGCGCGCTTCGCTCAGCGTCGCTCTTTTGCTCCATGCGCTCCGCCGCCAGTGCAAACGCTTCGTCTATCAGCGCACGCTTTACCTTCAGCGCGTATTTGCGCGAATCAAGCGCGGCGTTCGTGCGGCTTTTTTCCTGCGCCGCGTCGTTGAGCCGCTTTGTTCTAAGCTCCGTTTCGTTTTCTGTGCGGAAGCATTCGTCCTTGGCTATCAGCGCTATGCGTTCAGCCTCCTTGTCGGCGTCCGCAAGGGCTGTGTCGGCTTCGGCCTGCGCGTCCGCCAATATGCGCCCTATCAGCGCATCTGCGCCCGAATTGTTGTTTGCCATGTTTGGTTTCCTCCCCACGCAAAAATTACGCGAAGAGCACCAGGAACACGCTGACTATAAGCGAAAGCAGCGCGTAGGTTTCAACCATCAGCGCAAGCATCATGCCGTTGCCGAAGCCGTCGGCGCGCTTTGCAAGCATCTGTATGCCGGCTGCGGAAACCTTGCCCTGATGTATGGCAGAAAGCAGACCGCCGAAGCCAACCGGCAGGCTGGCCGCGAAGTACGCAAGGCCGCGGCTAAAGGTTATTGATTCGGTGCTGCCGCCGAGAAGGCCGGAGAATATGAGTATAAGTATGGATACGGCGAAACCGTATATACCCTGCGAACCGGGCAGCAGCTCAAGCACCAGGCAGTTGCCGAAACGCTCCGGCTGATCGGCTATAACGCCGGCGGCGGCCTGACCGGCCTTGCCCACGCCTATGGCGGAGCCTATGCCCGAAAGTATGGCCGAAAGCGCAACGCCGAGACCCGTGAAGAATATGCCGAGTTCGTTTGAAGTAAGGGTGGAAAAAATACTGCCTTCCATTTTTAATGTTCCTCCTGAAAAAATTGTTGTAATTGGTTATTATTTCATCCCGCCATGGCGGGTTAAACGCAAATTATTCCGCGCCGGAATCTATAACGTTCACGGTGTCCGTATTCATGGCGAGCGGCTTGAACTTAACGCCGTCCGCTTCATAGAACTTGCCGAAGAACTCTATAAACTGCAGCCTTGCCGTGTGCGCGAACGCGCCCAGCGTATTTATGAAAAGGCTGAACATGTGCAGCGCGATAAGCAGCGCCGCCGCCAGTATAAAGCCTATCACAATGCCTATTATGCCAAGCCCGCCCAGCGCATCGTATACCATGCCGCCTATAAGATTGAACACCATGCCCATAGCGCCCGAAACAAGGCCAAGCGCGAATATGCGCACATAGGAGAGAATATCGCTCAAGTACCCTGTTATGTTATAAAGCGCGCTCAAGCCTTTGCCAAGGCGCATTACGGGGTTCTTTATCGAGCGGCCGGAGAAAAGCAGCAGCATGCCGCCGCCAAGGGCTATGAGTACGAGCGATACCGTCTTTATCGCGGGCGCGGCAAAGAGCAGTATAAGCCCCGTCAAAAGCAGCATCCAGCTAAGCTGATCGAATATGGCGCTTTGCGGGTCGCCATCGCGGAAGCACATATACATTTTCACGATTATGCCCGTGTACATATGCACTATGCCCAGCCCGCAGGACAGCAGCATCATCTGCATAACGTCCGTCATGGGATCGAACAGCAGGGGGAATACGGTGGTATTGAACAGATCGTTCCATTCAACGCCGAAGAACGTGCCTATAAACGGCGCGCACAGCATAGTTGAAAGTCCGCCGTAGGTTATCACCTTAACAAGCTTGGCCGTGTCCCCTTTGGGCTTTAGGAAGCGGGTGAATAGCAGCCCGCCTATGAAAAGCAGCATGCCGTACCCAAAGTCTGACAGCATCATGCCGAAAAACAAAAAGTAAAACGGCGCCATCACCGCCGCCGCGTCTATCCCGCGGTAGGACGGCAGGGCATACATTTCGGTTATGACCTCAAACGGCTCGATTAGCTTTTTGTTCTTCGTAGCAGTTGGCGGGTTTTCGTCGGCGTAAGGATCGCGCGTTTCGATATAATATGCGTCCGTAACGCTTGATACCGCAAGCTGAATTTCGTCCAGCTTGTCCGCACGTGCCCAGCCGTCCAGTATATATGCATACTGCGTGGACTTGAGCGCCGTTTCGCCCTCCGCGCGCTGCTTTTCTATGGCGTATGCGTCCGCAGCCATGTCAAGCCGGCTGCGCTTCTCCGCTGCTGCCGTCAGCTCGGATGCTATCCTGTAAAGCTCCGCCTCTGTCGCGTCCATCTGCTTTGCGGCTTTTTCCATGTTCTCGCTCGCCGTGCCGGTAAGCTTAGGCGGTATGAACTCATTGAAGCCCGCGTCCTTAACGTAGCGCAGTATGGCGTCCCGCTCGTCCCTGTTGCAGGCTATAACAACTGCCGTAAGGTTTTCGTTCGGGTATGCTTCAAGGCCGATGTGCGTATCGAGCGCTGCTTCAATATTATCCACTGCGTCCATCACCTTCGCGTCCGCCGTGCCAAGTATGTATGCTATGTGCTTGGTGGAATGTATGGCCTCAAGCGGGGTCAGCATCTCGCGGAATGGCTCAAGCTGCGCCCTCAGCGCCGCCAGCCTTTCAAGCTCCGCCCGCTTCTCCGCCTGCTCCGCTTCCAGCTTTTCTATGCTTTGGCAAAGCGCGTCGCCCTCCGGCTGAATGGCTTCAAGCTGAGCCTCGGTGCACTGCGGGGTGGGGGAGAGCATGGGCTTTTTATAATATGGCTTTATGGCCCTGCGTGCGGCGTTAAGCCTGTCCGCCTTGGCGGTAAGCTGCCTAAGCTTTTCGCTGTCGGTCAGTTCCCCTTCGGAAATAAGCTGCACCGCGCCCAGCCTTTGCAGCGCCTTCAGGGTGCTTTCCTTTTCGCAGGATAGGCCGATAAGCGTGAGCCGCTTCATTGGAACTATCATGCCTGTCCCGCCTTTCCTATTATATATTCCGCCGCCGCGTAAAGCTTCTTCGCCGCTGCGGCGCGCTCGCTATCCGCGCGTTCGGCGTTTTCGGCCATTATCGCGTCAAAAAGCTTCTGCCCTTCGGCTTCGGCCTGCTTTTCCGCTTCTGCCAGCTTTGCGCGCTGCTCTGCGCGTGCGTCCGCGGTGGCCTTGTCCGCCGCCTGCTGCGCCGCGTCTATGCGTGCGCGCGCATCCGCCGCTGCCTGCTTCTTTATCGCCGCGGCCCGTTCCTCCGCCGCCGCGATGCGTTCAATCATGGTTGCCAAGGCATTTTCCTCCTTTTGCTTATAATTATGCCATAAGCAGCGCTTATTATAAAGAACTGCCATATATGGCATATCAGTGCATGCTCCGTTGCATAAACCCGATGTTAAGGCAACTACGCCTATTATCATTATACTTAACGGAATGTTTATTTGCAAGCGGCTAAAGCCGTGTTTTATCGTTTGTTATGTATTTATCGGCGAATGCCCCCGTTAAGCCTGCGATTTAGGGGAGCTTTACGTTTGTGTATAAATATTAACGCCTTATTATAAGCATTTGCTATATTTCGGTTGATTAGCCCTTTTCGCCCAAAGCGTGCTATGCTATAATATATATTTATGTGTAAATATATGCCGGGAAGGTGAGAACGATGGCGATAGACGAACGCGAAAGGCCGGTGCTTGAATTGCTTGACAAAATGGGCATACCGTACCGCCGCTACGAGCATCCCTGTGCGCGCACGATGCACGACTGCGAAGGCATAGGCGCGGACATAGGGGCGCAGCATTTTAAGAATCTGTTTTTGTGCAACCGCAGCGGCACAAAATTTTATCTTTTGCTGATATGCGCGGACAAGCCGTTCAGGACGGGGGATGTTTCAAAGCAGCTCGGCTCGTCGCGGCTGAGCTTTTGCTCCGATGCGCAGCTTATGGATAAGCTGGGGCTTGTTGCGGGCAGCGTAACGCCTATGGCGCTTTACCGCGAAAGCGCAAGGGACGTTGTGGTGGCTATTGACGAGGATATTTTTGATATGAACATGGTGTGTGTGCATCCGTGCGTGGCCACGGCGTCGCTTGCAATAAGCATGGAGGACCTGCTTAAATATATAGGAAGGACCGGCAACGAAATAAAGCGCGTGCATATAGAGTGAAACGGGCAAAAATTCTTGACAATAGGGACAATATTAAAGATAATGTTATGTACCGCCATAGGCGGAAAATTTTTTTATTTTTGAAAATTGAAGGAAGAGACTTATTTATAGTTTCTTTAAAACATTGCAAATATATCCCACAGCCTCAAAAATAATTACTTACTACGACGTTTTCGAAGGAATCCTAGGCTAAGAATACTTAGCAGACCTGCTACAAAGAGTCCACGATTTGTCTTTTCACCAGTAGATGGCAGTTGCTTATCAGTTTGATGACTAGCTTCAGTTTTAGCCTAACCATTGTCACGATTAACAAGTTCAGCATCTCCAACAAGGTCCTCTTTACCTGAAGCCTTGGCAGTTGTTTTAGTTGCCTCAGTATCTTTTCCACCAAATGAATTGATCTTTTCTGAAGGCTGATCTACCGCCTCAGTTGGCGTCTGAGCATTAGTCAAACGAATAAATTTCGCTGTTAATGGATCCAAGGTCAAGATGTGATTGTTGATTGCAACATCTGATAAGTCACTAATTCCAGATAGATTGACCTGATTTCCATCCGCCAAAACTATATAGGATAGACCATTTGTAATCTTGCTCAAATCAAACTGACGAGACTTGCTATCAGCATTGACATAGACAAGGTAATGGTCACCATTGAAAGCAACAGTTTAGTATCTCAATACCAAATCTTCTTAAGTGACATTGTTCGTACCTGGAACTGTCAATAGCGTCACACGTGCATCCACATCTGCTTTTGATTTAAAGTCGAAAGCATCTGTAGTCTTACGTAGGGCGATTAAACCTTTGGCAAAGGCACGTGTTTTCGTATTTTCTGGGAATGACTTAGTATCAGTCGCCTTAGTACAGTCAAAATGGTTAATGGCGTCACTAAAATCATAAGAATCATGGATAAAGTACGGATAATCAAACGGATTTCCTTTTTCATCAACTAAAAGATGAGCCTTATTCGGCACCTTGTCCTCAGATACAGGATAACGGTAGGCAGGATCACGGAACTGTTTGGTGCGGCCGTATTCCTGACCAGAGTGAATAAATGGTGTTCCCTGAGCAGTCAAGACCATGAGGTTCCCTAGACGCAAGCGACGATGAATTTCAGCATTATTCTCAGGCTTGCTTGGATCCTTCTTGATTGATTGGGCAATGATATCAAAAAGGGTCAAATTATCATGAGCAGCAATATACTGGATAACGTCACCTGGAGAATCAGCCTCGAAGTTAGTTGGTTGTGCCTTGATATTATCAAAAACTTTATTAATATCACCATTTGCATTTCTATAAGTAAGCGTAACATATGGCTTATCAAAAGTAACATCTACTATTTTTAGCCCCCAAGAAATTTGTGCAAAATCACCATCTATTTTCAGTCTAGTAAGCTCATTTAATTTTGCTGTTTCTTCATTTGGATCTGTTACAATAATTAATTCATCTCCAACTTTATACTTAGACATATCTTCATCCCCTTACCTTTTTATATTAATTTAACATATTTTAAATATTTTTTCAACAATTTTGTAAAAATTTATAAAATTTTTCTTTATATTCTATATTAATTAATATTTATTATTGACAAATAATTATACAGTTTCATATAATATTTACATATGATTAAATTATAATATTTATATATAACAACTTCAATATTCTCTATATAGCAATATCTAAATTCAATACTCTCATTCCAATATTTCTTAACATAAAAGAAGAAGGAGCATCCTTTATAGATACTCCTTCTTCTTTAC
>ERZ857965.3591-NODE-3591-length-11443-cov-3.322269_pt1 | contig 11443 bp, 8 predicted proteins | sample MGYA00519758_ERZ857965 | MGnify/ENA primary metagenome ERZ857965 (study PRJEB31778, sample SAMEA3449381) | human gut metagenome | biome: human gut; feature: human-associated habitat; material: faeces | place: United Kingdom | collected 2010/2012 ...
GGTGGACGCGCGTTTCAGCCGCATTCAGTTCACGCCCGACCTGCTGCCGGCCGACTTGCTCGGTACGCTGATATACAGTCAGAAGACCGAGGAGTTCTCGGTCAGAAAAGGACCGATTTTCGCGAACTTCATTCTCGCCGACGAGATCAACCGCTCGCCCGCGAAAGTGCAGAGCGCGCTGCTCGAGGCGATGCAGGAACGGCAGGTCACTCTGGGCGACACGACCTACCGGCTTCCCGAGCCGTTTCTGGTGCTCGCTACGCAGAACCCGCTTGAGCAGGAGGGCACTTACCCGCTGCCCGAGGCGCAGGTCGACCGTTTCATGCTCAAGGCGCGTATCACCTATCCCAAAAAGCAGGAGGAGCGCGATATCATGCGTCTGAATCTGGCCGGCGGCGGGCTGCCGAAGCCCAACCGGGTGATTTCGCCCGAGGACATTGTGAAGGCCCGCGAGGTGGTGAGCGACGTCTACATGGACGAGAAGATCGAGAAGTACATCGTCGACATCATCTTCGCCACGCGCGAGCCGTCCGAGTACAAGTTGCCGAATCTCGTTTCGCTGATCGCCTACGGCGGATCGCCCCGCGCGAGCATCTCGCTGGCGAAGGCGGCCAAGAGCTACGCGTTCATCAAGCGGCGCGGCTACGTGATTCCCGAGGACGTGCGGGCCGTCTGCCACGACGTGCTGCGCCACCGCATCGGTCTCACGTACGAAGCCGAGGCCGAGAACATCACTTCGGAGGAGATCATTACCGAGATACTGAACAACGTGGAGGTACCTTAGTCTGAACGGAGGATCGAGAGATGACGGACAGAGCGACGGAAAGCAGCAGCGAGATCCTGCGGCAGGTGCGGCGGATCGAGATCAAGACGCGCGGGCTGAGCAACGACATTTTCGCGGGCAAGTATCACAGCGCTTTCAAGGGCCGGGGCATGGCCTTCAGCGAGGTGCGCGAGTACCGCATGGGCGACGATGTCCGCGACATCGACTGGAACGTGACCGCCCGCAGCATGAAACCTCATATCAAGGTCTACGAGGAGGAACGCGAACTGACGATGATGCTGCTGGTGGACGTCAGCGGTTCGCGCATGTTCGGTACGACCGCCCGTCTCAAGAAAAATACGATCACCGAAATCGCCGCCGTGCTGGCTTTCTCGGCCGCGCAGAACAACGACAAGGTAGGGTGCATCTTTTTCAGCGACAGGGTCGAGAAGTTCATCCCGCCGAAAAAAGGACGTTCGCATGTGCTGACGATCATCAAGGAGCTGATAGGGTTCCGCCCCGAGAGCGGAGGGACCGACCTCGCGGAAGGGCTGCGCTGCCTGACCAACGTTCTTAAGAAGCGCTCGACGGCGTTCGTGCTGTCCGATTTTCTCGATACGACGGGCGACCGGGCCGATTTCGAGGATGCGCTGAAGATCGCTTCCGGCAAGCACGATCTGGTCGGCATCCGGGTTTACGACCGGCGCGAGGCCGAGATGCCCGACGTGGGGATCGTCGAGCTGCGCGATGCCGAAACCGGCGAGCGGGTGTGGGTCGACACGTCGTCCAAGACCGTGCGCGACCATTACGCGTCGAGCTGGCGGCACACCGAGTCGGTCGTCGAGGCGGCGCTGCGGCGCAGCCGGGTCGACAGCGTGGCGGTCGCTACCGGCGAGGATTACGTCGCTTCGCTGATGAAGCTTTTCAGACGGCGGTAGCGTCCGTCCGATTTCTGTTTTTGAAAAACGTTACGCGAGTTTATGCTGCATATGCTTAAAATAGGAGCTCTCGCCGCGCTGACGCTCGGCGCTGCCGCCGTCCGGGCGGCCGATCCGGTCGTCTCGGCCCGTTTCTCGGCCGACTCGGTAATGATCGGCGACCAGTTCAGTCTGGACATACGGGTGGACAAGGACGTGATGGAGGTCGTCGACTTTCCCGTGTTCAACGGCTTTCTGAGCGATTCGGCCGACATCGAGATTCTGGCCGAGAGTCCCGTGGACACGCTGAAAGCCGAAGGAAGGCGGATCACTCTCGGCAAGAGCTATCTGCTGGCCGGTTTCGACGAGGGACGCTACCGCATGGGACGCTTCCCCGTGCTGCGGGTCGATAAGAACCTGATCGACACGGTCTGGTCGCGCGATTCGCTGGCGATCGATATTCATACGCTGCCGGTCGATACGCTGACGCAAACGATCCACGACGTGAAGCCCCCGCTGCGGACGCCTTTGCGTTTCGCCGAGATACGGGGATGGCTGATACTGGGCTGGCTGGCGGCTGTGGCCGTCATTGCGGCCGTATTGCTCGTTCGGCGCCGGATGGAGCTCCGGGCCCTTCCCGGCGGCCGGCGGCCCGGCGAGCCGCCCCATGTGTGCGCGATCCGTCAGCTCGAGACGCTGCACAACCAGAAGCTGTGGCAGAGCGGTAAGCAGAAGCAGTATTATACGGGCATTACCGACATTTTGCGTCGCTACATAGGCGACCGCTATCGCGTCAAAGCGATGGAGCTGACCTCGCAGGAGATTCTCGATGAGATGGAGCGGCAGCGGTTGAGCGGCGAGGCCGCCGACCGGCTGAAGAACATCCTGTTGACGGCCGATTTCGTCAAGTTCGCCAAGTTCGTCGCCGATGCCGAGCGGAACGAGGAAGTGTACAGCGATGCCTACTATTTCGTCGAACAGACCAAGGAGACGGAAGTAGAGCACACGCCGGCCGAGCTGGAGCCGGTGCAAAAGCAGGAGGAGGTGAAGCCATGATACGAAGAACGATTTTGACCGTATTGCTGCTCGTCTTCTGCGGCGCGGCTGCGGCTCAGAAATATCCCGAGCGCCGCGCGATCCGCTCGAGCAACCGGCAGTACGAGAAGGGGGCCTATCCCGAGGCCGAAACGGCCTATCGACGGGCTTTGGAGAAGACGCCCGACTCGCCCGAGGCGACGTTCAATCTGTCCGATGCGCTCTATAAGCAGGAACGTTACGACGAGGCGGGCAAGCTCGCCGCCTCCGCCGCGCAGCAGCTGGCAGCCGACCCGTCCCGGCGCGAGGAAGCCGCTCAGGCATTTTTCAATCAGGGAAACGCGCTGTTCAAGCAACGCAAGTTGCAGGAAGCCCTCGAGGCTTACAAAAATTCGCTGAAGCTGAACCCCGGCGATATGGAGGCCAAGTTCAACTACGCCTACACGAAAAAACTGCTCGATCGGGATCAGAACAACCAGAACGATCAGAACAACCAGAATAACCAGAACGATCAGAATAATCAAAACAATCAGGATAATCGGGATAATCAGAATAACCAGAACGACCGGAAGAACGATAACGATCGGAACAACCGAAACGACGACCCGAATCGGGACCCGAACAAGGACCCGAACCGGAATCCGGACGGGGACGGCGATCGGAACGATCCGAGCGACAAGCCCCGTCCGGATTCGGGCGAGCAGCCGCAAGACGGCGGCATGAGCCGCGAGGAGGCCGAACGTCTGCTCGATGCCGTGCAGGGCAGCGAGGACAAGACCAAGGAGAAGGTCGACGCGAAGAAGGCGAAAGTCGTCGGACGGTCGGGCAAAAACTGGTAGTTCGGCCGGGGGGAACCTGTTCCGTGCGACAGAAAAAGGACGCTTTCTCTGAGGACGAAATATCGGGACGGGACGGAGCCGCTTCGGACTCGGGCGGGCGTTTCCCGCAGGGCGCTCGGCGGAGCGGAAAGTCCGGAAAAGGCAGAACCGCTGTCGGGAAAAACGGATAGTAATGAACGGGAATAAATCGGAAAGTAAGTGGATATAGTGAGATTTGCCAATCCGAAGCTGCTGTGGCTGCTGACGCTGGTCGTCCCGATGACGGCCTATTACGTTTACCGTTTGCGGCAGGGGCGCGCGACGATGCGCATCTCGACCGTGTCGGGGCTTCGGGGCGTGCCGCGCGGAGCGCGCTATTATCTGAGGCATATGCCTTTCGTGTTGCGCTGCGGAGCCGTTGCGCTGTTGGTCGTTGCGCTGGCCCGTCCGCAGAGCTCCCAGAGCGATTCGAGTCGGACGACTGAGGGAATCGACATCGTGCTGTCGCTCGACATTTCGGGCAGCATGCTCGCCCGCGATTTCCAGCCCGACCGGATTTCGGCCGCCAAGGAGGTGGCCGCGAGCTTCATCGCCGACCGGCCGAACGACCGGATCGGTTTGGTCGTTTTCGCCGGGGAGAGTTTCACGCAAAGCCCGCTGACGACCGATAAGGCTTCGCTGCTCAATATTTTGGGCACGGTCCGCAGCGGCATGATCGACGACGGCACGGCCATAGGAAACGGGCTGGCCACGGCCGTGAACAGGCTGCGCGAAAGTCAGGCCAAGAGCAAGGTCGTGATCCTGCTGACCGACGGTGTCAACAACAGCGGCCAGATCGCTCCGCTGACGGCGGCCGACATCGCTTCCACGCTCGGCATCCGCGTCTATACGATAGGAGTCGGCAGCGAGGGACAGGCTCCCTATCCGGCCCTCGACATGTGGGGAAACCTCAGTTTCGTCCCGATGAAGGTCGAGATCGACGAGAAGATACTCTCCGATATAGCCGAGAAGACCGGAGGGCGCTATTTCCGCGCTACCGATAACGAGAAGCTCCGCGAAATCTACAAGGAGATCAACCGTTTGGAGAAAAGCCGGGTCGAGGTCGAGAGTCAGACGCGTTACGACGAGCGTTTCGCCCCTTTCGTTCTCGGCGCGTTGCTGCTGCTTGCGGCCGGATTCGCCATGCGCCGGCTGTGGTTCCGCCAGATTCCTTAAAAACAGAGATTGTCATGTTCCGATTCGCAACTCCCGAATATTTCTATCTGCTGCTGATTCTGCCTCTTTTGTGGGGCGTACACTTGCTTTCGGCCCGGGCCCGGCGGCGGGCGATCGAGCGCTTCGGCGATCCGGCGACCGTTTCGGAATTGATGCCCGAGGCTTCGACGGCGCGGCCGCGCTACAAGTTCGTGCTATTCTCGGCGGCCGTGCTGCTGCTGGTCGTCGCGCTGGCCCGTCCGCAGTTCGGTTCGAAACTCAAGGAGGTGACTCGCACCGGGATCGAGATGATGCTGGCGGTCGACGTGTCGAACAGCATGCTGGCTCAGGATTTCGAACCGAGCCGTTTGGAGCGGACCAAGTTCGCGATCGACAGGCTGACTCAGCAGCTCGAGCAGGACCGTATCGGGCTGATCGTGTTCGCCGGCGACGCCTATATGCAGCTTCCCATTACGTCCGACTATGTGGCCGCGCGCAGCTTCGCCGCCCAGATATCGCCTACGATGGTGTCCAAGCAGGGTACGGCGATCGGCGCGGCGATCGATCTGGCCGCCAGCTCGTTTTCGTCTGGCAGCGAGGGTAGCCGCGTGATCGTCGTCATTTCCGACGGCGAGAACCACGAGGACGACGCGCTCGCGGCGGCGAAGGCGGCAGCCGAGAAGGGCATCAGAATCTACACGATCGGCATAGGCACGCCCGAGGGCGCTCCGATTTCGATCGACGGCGAGTTCATCAAGGACGAGCAGGGCGACATGGTCGTGTCGAAGCTCGACGAACAGATGCTCGAACAGATCGCGCTGACGACCGGCGGAGCCTATATCCGGGCTACGAACCGCAGTCTGGGGTTAGACGAGATCGTGCAGAAAATCAACGAGGTCGAGAAAAAAGAGCTCACGTCGACCGTGTTCGAGGATTTCAACGAGCAGTACCAGTATCTGATCGGTCTGGCGCTCGCCTTGCTGTTGCTTGAGTTCGCGATGCTCGAGCGTCGGAGCCGCCTGCTGGCCCGTTTCAATATTTTCAGAAAACGCTGAAATATGCGGGCGAACCCCGTACTTTTGGGGATCGTTGTCCGTTCCGATTCCATTGTCGTATGTTGGACCGTTTTACGGATCGACCTGTCGGGATGAGCTCCGTATACCTGCGACGGATAACAACCGGGAGCCGGTCGGGACGAACATCGGAAAAGCGGAATCGTTGTCCCGGAATATGATTCGGGCGGTTTCCCCGTTCAGACTTGACGGCCGGGCGTGCTTGGTTCCATGTATGGAAATTTCGTGTGGATGGGACCGCTCGTTGGATAGGGAACGAGAAGTCGCGTCCCCGCTTGTCCGGACAGATCGATCCGGATGGGATTCGGAAGAATAGCCATGCGGATCGTCTCTTTTCCCGTTTCGTTTTCGTTCGCGAGCTTGCCGGGCGGCTGCGGTGATGAAGCTATGATTTTTGAGACGCTCCGGCGGAAATTAGCCGAAAATCACGTACATTTGTACCGTATGGGCGCTGGCCGCCCGTGCGTGAACGAATTTGGAAGAAGCCATGACCGGAGACGAGAGGGAATTCGAGACCTTGCAGGTCCATGCGGGCTATACGCCCGATGCGACGCACTCGCGCGTGACGCCGCTGTATCAGACCACCGCTTATACTTTCGACAGTGCGGAGCACGGAGCCGACCTGTTCGCACTGCGCGAGTCGGGCAATATCTATACCCGTTTGCAGAATCCGACGACCGATATGCTCGAGAAGCGCGTGGCCGCGCTCGAGGGCGGACCGGCCGCATTGGCCGTTTCGTCGGGGCATTCGGCTCAGCTCGTCGCGCTGACGAGCATATTGAGCCCGGGCGACAATTTCGTCAGCTCGCCCTATCTGTACGGGGGCACGCACAACCAGTTCAAGATCGTGCTGCGCAATTTCGGGCTCGAGTGCCGCTTCGCGCCGGACAACGATCCGCAGCATATGGAGTCGCTGATCGACCCGCGCACGCGGGCGATCTATGTCGAGACGATCGGCAATCCGAGCTTCGCCGTGCCCGATTTCGGCGCGCTTGCCGCGCTTGCACGGCGCTACGACCTTCCGCTGATCGTCGACAATACGTTCGGAGCCGGCGGCTACCTGTGCCGTCCGATCGAGTACGGCGCTGCCGTCGTCGTCGAGTCGGCGACCAAGTGGCTCGGCGGGCACGGCACGTCGATGGGCGGCGTGATCGTCGAGGGCGGAACCTACGATTGGAACAACGGTAAGTACCCGATGCTGTCCGAGCCTTCGGAAAGCTATCACGGGCTGCGATTCACGGAAGCCTTCGGACAGCTGGCTTTCATCGCCAAGTGCCGGGCCGAGGGAGTGCGCGATCTGGGGTGCTGCATCTCGCCGTTCAACTCCTTCATGATCATGCAGGGCATCGAGACGCTGTCGCTGCGCGTGCAGCGCGAGGCGGACAACGCGCTGGCGCTGGCACGCTACTTCAAGGCTCATCCGCTCGTCGAGCAGGTGTTCTATCCCGGGCTGGAGGACGACCCGCACCACGAGCTGGCCGCCCGCTATCTGCGTCACGGCTTCGGCTGCGTGCTGTCGGTCGTGCTCAAGGGCGACAAACGGCAGACCGAGTCGCTGGTGGACCATTTGCGGCTCGTGTCGCATTTGGCCAATGTGGGCGACAACCGCACGCTGATTATCCAGCCGGCGGCGACGACCCATTCGCAGCTCTCCGAGGAGGAGCAGCGCGCGGCCGGTGTCCTGCCGACGCTGTTGCGTATCTCGGCCGGTATCGAGCATATCGACGACCTGATTCGCGATTTCGAGCAAGCCTTTTTTTACGTGAAAGCCTGACGGACGGAAATGCCGGTACGTTACTACAAATACGACAAGCCTTTCGTGCTCGAGAACGGGGAGCGGCTCCCCGAGCTGCAGATCGCCTATCATACCTACGGCAAGTTCAAGGGAAACAATGCGATTTGGGTCTGCCACGCGCTGACGGCCAATTCGGACGTGGCCGACTGGTGGCCGCGGACCGTCGAGCAGGGGCGCTTTCTCGATCCGCGTCGGTACTATGTCGTATGCGCGAACGTCATCGGGTCGCATTACGGCTCGACGGGGCCGCTGAGCTTGAATCCGGCGACCGGAAAGCCCTATTACGGGTCGTTCCCGTTCATCACCGTGCGCGATATGGTGAACGCGCATCTGCTGTTGGCCGACCATTTGGGGGTCGGGTCGGTCCGGGCCGTGATCGGCAGCTCGATCGGAGGGTTTCAGGCGCTCGAGATGGCGCTCGCGAGGCCCGGTTTCGCCGAGCGCCTCGCTCTGATCGCTACGGCCGCACGCAGTCAGCCGTGGACGATCGCCTTCAACGAGTCGCAGCGAATGGCCATCGAGGCCGACGGAACGTTCGGCGCCGAAGACGGCGAGGCCGGGAAGCGCGGCATGCGCGTCTCCCGCTCGGTCGGACTGCTGAGCTACCGGGGCTCGTCGGCCTACAACGCGACGCAGCAGGAAAACGACAACCTGTACAAGGTGGCCGGCTTCCGGGCCACCACCTATCAGCAGTATCAGGGCGACAAGCTTTGTCGCCGCTTCGACGCCTATTCCTATTACCGACTGACGCAGGCTTTCGACTCGCACAACGTGGGCCGTTACCGGGGCGGCGTCGAGAGCGCGCTCTCGACGATCCGGTGTCCGGCGATGATCGTCGGCATCTCGTCCGACATGCTGTTTCCCGTGTCGGAGCAGGTGTTCCTGTATCGGCACATTCCGAACAGCCGGCTCCGGCTGATCGATTCTCCGTTCGGGCACGACGGCTTTTTGGTCGAGTACGATAAGCTGAATGCGATCCTGAAGCCGTTCGTGAACGGCTCGATATAGCGCAGCGCGGCAAGTCCGGCGGCGACGGAATTTTCGGACAGGCGGCGGACCCGGCGGGGCGGAAACGGCCCGCTGCGGAACAGGATAGATAACCCGACAGTGTGCGAAAAACGACGATAGAGTAATACGAATAACCTACTAAACCTAAAGCTTATGATACCGAAATTATGCCGTTCTGCGGAATCGCTCGCGGCCGCCCGGCGCATTCTCTTCGCCGGAATGTCGCTGCTATGCGTGGTTCCCGCCTTTTCCCAGAAAGTGCACGATGCGATCCGTCCGCTCCCGGCCGGGGCCGTGCGTCTCGACGGATTTTTCGAGAACGACATCCGGAACTCGATCGACCACTGGAACAAGGGCGTCGTGCCCTATGCCGCCATGGTCGACTTTTTTCGCAACGGACGCAGCCAGTTTGCGCTGGGCGAGATGTGGGGCAAGGCGGTCCGTTCGGGCTGCATGTTCTACCGTTACACGGCCGATCCGGAGCTCAAGGAGATTCTCTCGCAGACCGTGAAGGACCTGCTGAGCACGGTGCGGCCGAACGGCAGCATCAGTTGCGTGCCTCCCGAGAAGCAGCCCGACGGGCCCGGCGGCGATCTGTGGGAACGGAAGTACGTGTTGCTCGGCTTGGACCGCTATTACGATCTGGTCGAGGCCGATCCGGCCGTGCTGCGGGCGATGACCGATCAGGCCGATTGCATCATCGAGCAAGTGGGCGAGCCGCCCAAAGTGCCGATCACGTCGCTGGGCTGGAGTCCGAACCATATCGAGTCGAGCACGCTGCTCGAACCGTTCATGCGTCTTTACAACCGCACGGGCGAAAAGCGCTACCTCGATTTCGCCCGCTATATCGTCTCGACCGGCGGCTCCGAAGGATACGATATTTTCCGTCAGGCCTATGACAACGTGCCTCCCCACGAAATGGGCGGTCCCTATCCGAAGGCCTACGAGATGATGTCGATGTTCGAGGGGGCGGTGGAGTATTACCGCGTGACTGGCGACGAGTACGTTCGTTCATGAATCTGTACGACAATATCCGCCGCAACGAAATCACGATCGTCGGCAACGGCGGAGGCGACCAGCCCTATCATCCGGCCGTGATGGGCGAGGGGTGGGACCATACGGCCGTCGAGCAGACCAATCCCGATATCACGCGCATGATGGAGACCTGCGTCGGCGTGACGTGGATGAAATTCTGCAGCCAGATTCTGCGCCTTACGGGCGACCCGTCGGCCGTCGACGAGATCGAGAAGTATATCTACAACGGGTTGCTCGGCGCGATGAAGCCGTCGGGCGACGGCTTCAGCTACGTCAACCTGTTCAATGGCGAGAAGGTCACCAATTACGGTTGGGGGACAACGTTCGGCTCGCTGCCGGTTACGTGCTGCAACCTGAACGGTCCGATGGGTCTGGCCTATATTCCGTTCGTGGCCGTCATGGAGTCGGATCGCGGCCCGGTCGTGAACCTGTACAATGCCGCGCGTGCCGAGCTCTCGACGCCGCAGGGCGACTCGCTGAGCCTTCGCATCGAGACCGACTTTCCTCTTTCCGATCGGGTGCTCGTGCGGGTCGATCCGCATGCCGCGTCCCTTTTCACGCTGTCGCTGCGCATTCCGTCGTGGAGCGAACGGACCGTCGTCAAAGTCAACGGCAAAAAGGTCCGGAGCGTCGAGCCGGGCGCTTACCTCTCCCTCGAACGGATCTGGAAGCCGGGCGACCGCGTCGAGCTCGCGTTCGACATGCGCTGCCGGCTGCTGGACGCTCCGCGCGGCAGCAACCGGGCCGGAGACTCGTTTCAGGCTTTGGTCTGGGGGCCGATCGTGCTGGCCCGCGACGAGAACATCGATCCGGACTACGATGAACCGGTGCGCGTCGTGGCCGGCAAGGACCGTGTCGTTCGCGTGAAGCGCGTCGCTCCGACGCTTGCCTCGACGCGGCTGGAGTTCGAGGTCCCGACGGACGACGGGCCGATCCGGATGACCGACTACGCCTCGGTGAACGGATGGGAGGGAGCTCATATCTGTACATGGCTGCCGGTGAAGTAGCCCCGGACCGGAGCGGCGGATAGGTTGCCGGAGCGGTCTCCTCGTTCGGCAACCATGCCGGAAAGCCCTTCGCGGGACGGGAGCCGCCGATGTCCATATTTTGTTTACTTTTTTCGATCGAATCCGCGAAAGTACGGACGAATCTGCTTATTTTTGCAACGCTGTTTTTTCGTATCTTTAACCTCGTGCGACCGGACGTCAGCGTTCGGGCGTCGGGGCAGGGGCCGCCGCGAAGGCGTTCGTGGCGTCGGCTCCGAGCGAGACAGCCTGTATGAATTTAAAGGATAAAGGATAACGATGAGACTACCCGAATCAGCCAATGTTCTCTTGCTGGGCTCCGGAGGGCGCGAGCACGCCTTCGCATGGAAGATCGCACAGAGCAAGCGCCTGGCGCGCCTGTTCATCGCTCCGGGCAATGCCGGAACGGCCCTTTGCGGCACGAATGTCGATATCAATCCGACCAATTTCGGCTCGGTCAAGCAGTTCGTGCTGTCGAACAACATCAACATGGTCGTCGTGGGGCCCGAGGAGCCGCTGGTGCGCGGGATATACGACTTTTTCCGGGAGGACAGCCAGATCAGCAACATCCCGGTGATCGGGCCGTCCGCGCTCGGCGCGCGCTTGGAGGGTAGCAAGGAGTTCGCCAAGGATTTCATGACGCGGCACGGAATTCCGACGGCCCGCTATCGCAGCTTCACCAAAAAGAACGTCGAGGAGGCGTATGCGTTTCTGGAAACCCTGCAGGCTCCCTATGTGCTGAAAGCCGACGGTTTGGCCGCCGGCAAGGGCGTGACCGTC
>ERZ857965.3593-NODE-3593-length-11437-cov-7.633281_pt1 | contig 11437 bp, 10 predicted proteins | sample MGYA00519758_ERZ857965 | MGnify/ENA primary metagenome ERZ857965 (study PRJEB31778, sample SAMEA3449381) | human gut metagenome | biome: human gut; feature: human-associated habitat; material: faeces | place: United Kingdom | collected 2010/2012 ...
GTTGCAAATTTCGGAAGCCCGTTTTTAGCATAATTTTGACGCTTTAGTATTTCCCGCCGACGGAACCTGAACAGGAACGGCTTCCTACTTTTTATGCAGGTCCGGATCGTCGTGCCTTTCTGAATTAAATCCCAATTACCCTAAATACACAACCTTATCTTCCGGCTCTGCGGCTGGTTCCATATCGATCAGGTACAGTACCGGCTGTTTATTTCCAAAGGAACTTACTGCCTCGTACTCGAACCTTGCACGGATCTGCATCCAGGATTTTGCTTTTACATCGATCTTCTTTTCTGCTTTGCATGGATATCCGTAATAACGTACATCTTCCGCACAGCATGTCATGATCTCTCTGACCGGAACGAACATATTGTCCGGCATTCCCTTCGGGCGGAAGATCTGTCCTTTGAAGTCGATTTCTTTATGCAGATATAATTCCGGATGATCATATGCATCCACATACCACACACCAAAATCAACATCATCCAGTACGATCTTGTCTCCTTTTACATCATATGGGAGATCTTCTTCGGATGGCTCGATGATCTTGCCTTGCATATCTTCGAAGATCAGCTGTGCCATCGGATTCTGTACCTTCAGTGCACGTCTGAATCCGGATCTGTTAACACCATCTGCACATCTGTTAACAACGATCAGCTCAGACTCTGTGAGCTGTTCCATCAGCATATTTCTCATATTCATCAGATACATATCCAGTGTTGTACCATTTACGGTAGAGTATACTCCCTGAAGTTCGAAACTTCTCGGGTATCTGATTGAAAGCAGATCCTCCAGCTTCCACATTCCATTGTACTCGATGATAATCTGTGCCGGATGATAGTTTCTTTCACAGTTTTTGAAAAATACAGTGTTCAACTGGTCAAATTCTTCGATTTTCAGAACTGCCATATTTTTTTCTTTTAAATATTCTTCCGGATACTCTTCTTCTCCTTCTTCACAGAGAAGTAACAGTGTAAGTCCCGGTTCAATCCATTCCTGTTCCATCAGGGTATCCTTGATCATGGTTGTCTTACCACTGTCTAAGAATCCCGTAACGATAAACATAGGTGTTGCCATACTCGCACCTCTTTCTTTTATGGTTATATTGTGATTTTTGGCTCCATAATAATATGGAGCCAATTATTAGTATTCTATACGTGGAATAATTTCAGAAGGTCGTCCTCTTTCAGGTCTGTTCCGATTACACAGATACGTCCTGTGTAGTCCGGCTGTCCTTCTCTTACTTCGTACTCTTCCGGTACTAAGTCGAACTGTTTCCATGATCCGTCTGTCATCTGGATAATACCTTTGGAACGAAGAATTGTTCCGTAAGATGTTGTCTCTGACAGTGCCTTCAGCAGATAATCCAGTTCTTCTTCGGTATATTTATGAACAGTCTCTTTGCCCCAGCTTGTAAACACATCATCTGCATGATGATGGTGGTGATGATCGTGATCGTGTCCACAGCAGCAATCGTGATCATGGTCATGATGATCGTGGTCATGATGATCGTGGTCATGATGATCGTGATCGCAGTGATCATGATGGTCGTGATCGCAGTGATCATGATCGTGGTCATGGTTATCATGGTCACAATGGTCGTGATCATGATGGTCATGGTGATCGTGGTCACAATGGTCGTGATCATGATCGTGATCTTCATGATCTTCAAACAGGCTCTCAATCTCAGCACCCTTTGTCAGTGCATGACTGATTGCCTCTTTGCCAAGCTCATCCCATGGTGTAGAGATGATCGTTGCTTCTGCATTTTCTTCACGAAGTGTGTGTACGCATTCTTCTACTTTTTCATCTGTCATCATCTGTGTACGGCTTACTACGATTGTTGACGCATGCTCTACCTGATCTTTGAAGAATTCTCCAAAGTTCTTCATGTACATTTTTGCCTTTTTACCATCTACAACTGTGATTCTTCCGTCAATTTCAATGTCCGCATCTTTTTCTACAGCTTCAATTGCTCTTGCTACGTCAGATAATTTTCCAACTCCTGATGGCTCAATGATTACACGGTCCGGATGATACTCATCTAATACTTTTACCAGAGCTTTGCTGAAGTCACCAACCAGTGTACAGCAGATGCATCCTGAGTTCATCTCTGTAATCTCGATTCCTGCATCTTTTAAGAATCCGCCATCGATACCGATCTCGCCAAATTCATTCTCAATCAGCACAAGTTTCTCTCCTGCCCATACATCACTGAGCAGCTTTTTGATAAATGTAGTTTTTCCTGCTCCGAGGAATCCTGAAATAATATCTACTTTTGTCATGTTTATTGCCTCTTTTCTATCTATTTTCAAAATTAATAAAAGTCCCGACACATATATTATCACAAACAGCGGGTGGTTGCCAGTCCCCCAATTCTAATATTTTTCTCAACTTTTTATAAATCACCCGCAAACTCTGCTGCCTGCTGCTCATTATAGATATTTGGATTGCAGACAATTTCTTCTTGTACACATAGTAGAGTAAAAAAACGATATCTGTACCGGATGGTACAGATATCGTCTGCTTTTTATGATTATTCTAAAATGTTCTTATAATAATCCGCCGATTGACAGGAACAGTGGTGCAAATACCAGTGATACAACTGTCATCAGTTTGATCAGGATGTTGATAGATGGTCCTGATGTATCTTTGAACGGATCACCTACAGTGTCTCCAACTACAGCTGCTTTATGAGCCTCGCTTCCTTTTCCACCGTGGTTTCCATCTTCAATGTATTTCTTAGCGTTATCCCATGCTCCACCTGCATTAGACATGAAGATTGCCATCATAACACCTGTTACAAGTGCTCCTGCAAGAAGTCCACCAAGCGCAGAAGGTCCAAGAAGGATTCCGACTACCAGCGGTGCAAGTACTGCCATGACACCAGGAACCAGCATTTCTTTTAATGCTGCTGTTGTTGAGATTGCAACGCATGACTTGTAATCTGGTTTTTCTGTACCCTTCATGATTCCAGGCATTGTCTTGAACTGACGTCTTACTTCTTCGATCATCTGGTATGCTGCTCTTGATACAGATGACATTGTCATAGCTGAGAACAAGAACGGAAGCATTCCACCGATCAGCATTCCGATGATTACACGTGAGTCAAGGATATCAATTGACTTAAGATGTACTGCTTCTGCGTAAGATACGAACAGAGCAAGTGCTGTCAGGGCTGCAGATCCGATAGCAAAACCTTTACCCATAGCTGCTGTTGTGTTACCAACGGCATCCAGTTTGTCAGTAATCTGACGAACGTGTGGATCAAGCTCGGACATCTCTGCAATACCACCGGCATTGTCAGCGATCGGTCCATAAGCATCTACAGCTACTGTGATGGCTGTTGTAGAAAGCATTCCTACAGCGGCAAGCGCGATACCGTAAAGTCCGCATGTCTGGTAAGCAATAAAGATACCAACGCAGATCAAAAGGATCGGGATTGCTGTAGATTTCATACCTACTGCGAGACCACTGATGATGGTTGTTGCAGATCCAGTCTCTGACTGTTCTGCGATTTCTTTTACTGATTTGTAATCTCCGGACGTATATACTTCTGTGATGATACCAATCAGAAGTCCTACGATCAGACCAGCTACGATAGCGATTGCTGCCTTAAAGTCTCCGAAGAATACTTTACTGAGTACACAAGATACGATCAGTACCAGTGCACTTGCTACATAAGAACCAGTCTTTAATGCTTTGTGTGGGTTCGAATTCTCATCACCTTTTACAAAGAATGTTCCAAGGATAGATGCAACCAGTCCGAGTCCTGCGATCAGAAGCGGGAAGATTGCTCCCTCAGCTTTATAATACACGATTCCAAGTGTCAGTGCAGAAACGAGTGCTCCTACATAAGACTCAAAAAGGTCTGCTCCCATACCTGCAACGTCACCTACGTTATCTCCTACATTGTCAGCAATAACGGCCGGGTTACGCGGGTCATCTTCCGGAATACCAGCTTCCACTTTACCTACAAGGTCAGCTCCTACGTCAGCAGCTTTTGTATAGATACCACCACCAACACGGGCAAACAGAGCGATTGAAGAAGCTCCTAAACTAAATCCTGTAATAATATCAACGTTTTTAGTCAGAATGTAAATCATGCTGACACCAAACACACCAAAACCAGCTACACACATACCCATTACAGCTCCACCGGAGAATGCAATTGAGAGTGCTTTGTTCATTCCTTTTTCTTTTGCTGCATTTGCAGTTCTTACATTTGCCTTAGTAGCTACTTTCATTCCACAGTAACCTGCAAGTGTAGAGAACAGAGCTCCTACTACGAAGCATACAGCAGTGATCCAGTTCCCGATTCCTACTCCGATGAGTATAAATAATACAGCAACGAAGATGATCAGAATCTTATACTCTGCTGTCAGAAATGCCTGCGCACCGTCACTGATAGCAGCGGCAATTTCTTTCATTCTGTCGTTTCCGGCGTCCTGTCTTCCTACTCTTGCTGCCAGATAAGCTGCAAAAAGAAGTCCAAGAGTTCCAAATACCGGAACAAGATACAATAACATTTCCATAAATTCTCTCCTTCCGTCCGACTTTGTCAAATTCATGTCAGACATGTATATCTTAACATATTCTTAACTTTTGATGTCATTATTTTTTATTTTTGTACGTTATTCCGATTATTTTCTGTGTATTGTCCAAATTTCCGACCTTTCATTAATTATTTATAATCTATTTTTACCAATAACTTTCTTGTATAGAAGATTAATTATAATCTATCTTCATAAGCACAAGCCCATTCGGTGGTGCCGTCGCTCCCTCTGAAGTATGAACTTTTGCATCCAGAATTTCCTTTACCTTTTCCGGAGCATAGAATCCTCTGCCAACGCGGATCAGGACTCCCGCAATAATACGAACCATATTATAGAGGAAACCATTTCCTGTAATACGAAGCACGATTTCATCGTCTTTTTTCTCAATTATCAAATCATACACCGTCCGGACGGTATCCTGCGTATTCGTTCTGATATTACAGAAGCTTACAAAATCATGTTCTCCAACCAAATATTTTGCACCGGCACGCATAGCCTCAACATCCATTGGAAACGATACGAACGTACAATATCTTGTCTTTAACGGATTTGGTACCGCCGCATTGTATATATGATATTCATAAGTCTTTGAAATATTTTCCTGATATCTCGGATGCCAGTCTGCCGGAACTTCATCGGACCTTACTACTACAATATCTTCCGGAAGCCTCTGGTTCAATGCATACGCAAATCTCTCAGGCGGAATGGAAGATTCTGTATCGAATACCGCTACATTTCCCAGTGCATGTACCCCTGAATCAGTCCTGCTTGCCCCGATAATTCTGATTTCTTCCCCGGTAAGTCTTGCTAATGATTTATTCAGTTTTTCTTCAATCGTAACTCCATTTGGCTGGACCTGCCAGCCGCAGTAATTAGTTCCATCATATGCTACGAATATTCTGATTCTTTTCATGATGACCTCCACACAATCTGATACAATTATTTTTTAGTAACAAGATTACATAAATTTGGGACGGAGGTTTTTTAATTCCTCCGTCCCTGTATACATTTTAAAACACCCAAATATGCACCGGCACGCATCTTCCGATCACCACCACCAAAATCACATAAGCAATTACAGTAATATATGCCATTCTGTCTTCTTTATGATATTTTAACGGTTTCATCTTTGTGCGTCCTTCGCCGCCACGGTAACATCTCGCTTCCATCGCCATTGCCAGATCATTGGCTCTTCGGAATGCCGATACGAACAACGGAACCAGAATCGGTATCATACTCTTTGCTTTCTGAATCATATTACCGCTTTCCAGATCAGCTCCTCTTGCGATCTGTGCTTTCATAATCTTATCGGTCTCTTCCAGAAGGATTGGAATAAAGCGGAGTGCAATCGACATGATCATCGCAATCTCATGTACCGGAACATGGATCTTGTTCAGTGGTCCAAGTAACTCTTCGATTCCATCTGTCAGCTCGTTCGGAGTCGTTGTAAATGTCATAAGCGACGAGCCGATGATCAGGTAGATCAGACGGATTGCCATATATACCGCAGTCCTTAATCCCCCTTCTGTAATCGTGAAGATCCACGCGTGAAACAGTACTGCCCCGTCTCTTGTAAGAAACAGATTGAACAACACTGTAATCATCAGAAGCATGAAGACTGGTTTCAATCCCCTTACAATAAAGGAAAACGGAACTCTTGACATTTTAATAATAATGATCAGGAACAATGTTGTCATTACATATCCCGGAATGCTGTTGAATAAAAACAATGAAATCAGATATAACAGCGTCCCCACCAGTTTCACTCTTGGATCTAATCTGTGTAATACACTCTTTGCCGGATAATATTGTCCGATTGTAATATCTCTTATCATATCTTCTTCTCCAGTGCCTGCATAATCTCATCTGCCGCTTCTTCTACAGTCGTTACATTTACCTTGACTGGTAAACCTTTTTCTTTCAGGTCATGCATGACATACGTCACCTGCGGAGCTGCAAGTCCGATTTTTTCCAGTTCCTGATAATGTGCAAATACCTCTTTCGGCGCACCATTATACATTACAGACCCTTTGTTCATCACAATGATCCGGTCTGCATATCTTGCAATATCTTCCATACTATGTGATACCAGAATGACCGTCATATCACTCTGCTTATGCAGGTATGCGATCTGATCCAGAATGTCATCTCTTCCCTTTGGATCAAGTCCCGCCGTCGGCTCGTCAAGAACCAGCACTTTCGGACGCATTGCCAGAACTCCTGCGATCGCTACTCTTCGTTTCTGACCGCCCGAGAGCTCGAACGGAGAAGATTTATAATATTTTTCTTTCAATCCTACCAGTTTCAGTGCTTCCAACGCACGCTTTTCACACTCTTCTTTGCTCAGCCCCTGGTTTTTCGGTCCAAAGCACACATCTGTCAGTACGTCAATCTCGAACAACTGATACTCCGGATACTGGAACACCAGTCCTACCTGATTACGGAGTGCACGCATATCATACCCATTTTGGTAAATGTTCTCTCCATTATAATACAGCGCACCGTCCGTTGCTTTCACAAGTCCGTTCAGATGCTGGATCAGAGTCGATTTCCCAGATCCGGTATGACCGATGATTCCCACAAATTCACCGTGTGGAATCTCCAGGCAAATGTCTTTGAGTGCATGTTTTTCGTATGCAGTCCCGGGACTGTATACATAATTCAAATGTTCTATTTTAATTGCAATGTCTGTCATTTCTTCTCACCATTTCTCACATCAAATGTTCTATTGTTGTAAATGCGTAATTGCTTCTACCAGTTCTTCTTTTCTTAAGATTCCTTTTGGAATATCCAGTCCACGTTTTCGAAGTTCATCTGCCAGGATTGTCACCTGTGGTACATCCAGGCGATAGCTCTTAAGCTCATCCACCCTTGAGAATATCTCTTTCGGAGTTCCCTCCATCACAACTTTGCCGTGATCCATTACAAAGATCTTATCCGCATCTACTACTTCTTCCATATAATGCGTGATCAGAATTACTGTAACATTCTTCTGTTTTCTGAGTTTGTGGACCGTCTTTAAGACTTCTTTTCTTCCAACCGGATCAAGCATCGCCGTTGGCTCATCCATAACGATGCATTTGGGTTCCATTGCTACAACCCCTGCAATTGCAACCCTCTGCTTCTGTCCACCGGAAAGCTTATTCGGAGAATGATGTCTGTACTCGATCATTCCAACTGCTTTCAGGCTTTCTTCTACACGCTGCCAGATCTCATCTGTCGGAACTCCCAGATTTTCCGGACCAAATCCTACATCTTCTTCTACTACAGTACCGATGATCTGATTATCCGGATTCTGAAACACCATTCCTGCCGACTGTCTTACGTCCCAGAGTTCTTCTGGATTACTTGTATTCTTTCCATTCACCCATACGGAACCTTCTGTCGGAACTAAAATTGCGTTTAAATGCTTCGCAAGCGTTGATTTACCGGAACCATTGTGTCCGAGAACTGCTATAAACTGTCCTTCTTTTGCTTCAATATCCACTTCATCAATAGCACGCGATGTTCCAATCACATTGCCTTCTTCATCACGTTTTTCATATTCATATACTAATTTTTCTGTCTGGATCATTTCCATCTTTTATTTTCCTCCGCGTCATATGTGTTGGAAGTTGCTATGATTCTGCTGTTTCGTTTCTTTTTTTTATGTTTTTCTTATGCTTTTTCCGGTTCCGGATACTCTGTTCCCATTGTATCAACGGTTACTTTTTTCATCTTCTGCTCATCAAGCGGTCTGTCACTGTAGTCTGTATCTGTCTCAGCAATCTTATTTACAATATCCATTCCTTCGATGATCTTACCAAATGCAGCATATGCACCGTCCAGATGTGGTGCTGCTTTATGCATGATAAAGAACTGTGAACCTGCTGAATCCGGATGCATAGCTCTTGCCATAGAAAGTACACCTTCTGTATGTGCAAGATTATTTGCGAAACCGTTCTGAGCAAACTCTCCTTTAATTGTGTATCCCGGGCCTCCCATTCCTGTTCCGTCCGGGCATCCTCCCTGGATCATAAATCCATTGATGACACGGTGAAAGATCAGTCCGTCATAATAACCTTTCTTCACCAGTGAAACAAAATTATTAACTGTATTCGGAGCAACTTCCGGGTACAGTTCTGCTTTCATAATATCTCCATTTTCCATCTCAATTGTTACGATTGGATTTGTCATTTTATTTTCCTCTTTTCTTTTTGTTATCTACAGGACCTGCCACTGGCAGCTCCTTATGAACGCATAGCATTACAAAAGCGCCGGCAAAACCGACGCTTCCATTTTAGCGGATAAATCCTTATCCGTAAAGACTTCTATATCATTTTTATGGATTATTCACTTTTTTCAAAATAAAATCCATCAAACTTGTATTTGAATACACGATAAATAAATTTCTCATAATTCATCTTATAAGTTACAATTGCTTTATGATCTGCATCATACTCTGTAAAAGTCCCCTTTAATCCCGAATCTACAAGTACATTATCTTCTGTTTCCTGCGCACTGCTGACATATCCGGAATAAGGTACTTTAAACGAATCTACAAGTTCAAATGTACCTTCATTTTCATCCACCAGATATTTGTAATACTTGGAATTCTTTCCGTCAACCGCAGAACTTACTTTCAGACCTATCGACGACCAGTCATAATCCGGTCTTGTCTCACTGATTCCAATATTATTATCAAACATATACAGATAATACTGCCCGTCCGCAAGGCTTTCATCTGTCTCATATGTGATCGTATGCTGGCCACCCTGTATTGTAAAATCTCCTTTCTTATTCAGCAGAAGACTTACATAAGAAGTATCTTTCCAGAAATCTTTTTCACCGATCATATAAGAAACCACCGGCCCGTCATAGATATTATCTACTTTGATGATTGTTGACGTCTCTCTTGAACTTAAAAGTACTGACCCATTTCCTATATACTGAATCGTGTTGATATGCATCCAGTCCAGTTCATCGGAAGAATTTTTCACACAGGTCTTTTTATATTCGCCAAACAGATCTCCCAGATCCAGTACCTCTGTCACCTCACCGGAATTTACATCCAGTTTCAACACGATGTCTCCCACGCTGTCCTGCGTCGTATCAGTTGCAAGAATCAACATATTTCCATTTTCATCAAACACATAATCATGGTGCAATTTATAATTGCCAAGATCATATACCTTCGTTACCTGCCCAAGACGGTTCACCTGTGCCATCTTCTTTTCGGAAATACTGTAATACATCGAATTCTCGTCAAAGATAAGCCTATGACTTCGGTATCCCAGAAGAGGAACTTCTCCTCTTAAGACTCCGTTATTGTCATAATAATACATAAAATCCATAGAAGTACTGTCATTTCCAAGTACCACATACAGCCCGTCTTCTAACTTGTCCGCACTTTGTTTTACATCCGTATCAAGCTGTACTGCCTCTTCTCCATACAGACTGCCCATCTCATATACGATTTCCTTCGTATCCGTAGAACCGTCTTCATTCGTTATATAGAATGTAATCGTATTCTCCGTATCCGGGATCAGACCGATCACCTGAAATTCATGCTCTTTCTGATACTCTTCATCCTGATATACATTTCTGCTAAAGTCGGCAATATCATCCTCCTTTACATGAATCGTATAAGAAACTTTCACCGCCGAATCTGTCTCAAAATAAACATACAATGACTGTGTATTGGTTCCAAAAGGATTGTATTCGATCAGCATATTACTCAGTGTATACTCCTGAGATTCTTTTTTCTTTTCCAGTTCGTCCGCTATTTTCTGCTGCTCTTCTGCATTGTATGTTTTTTTGATCTTCTCATAGATTTTTTTCTGTTTTTCATTCATTACATTTGCTTCATTATCTGACATTTTCTGTTCTTTTTTTTCATCAGACTCTGAAACCTGTTCTTTCTTCGTTGTGCTCTTCTCTTTCGTGTCTGCATTTGCACACGCTGTCATTCCCATCGCAAGTATCATAGCCAACATTCCTGCAGTCATGATTCGCTTTTTCACTTTTTCTATCCCACTTTCTTATTATTTTTTCACAGTTACAAATATTTTAACAAGAATTTGTGTTAAAAATATGAAATATGGTCATTTTTATTTTAATTATTCATTTTTGCTCTGCACCTCCGTATTTTTCAACTCATATATTACGATTCCACCTTTTTCTTCACAGCCCGTTTTCCACAACTCCATTAGATCCAGTCTGACTTTTTCCCCGTAAGTAGCCACATCGATCCACATACCCTGTTCATTCTTTTCATATCCGACCACAAGAAACCAGTGCCAGATGAAATCTTTGTACTTTTCAACATTCAAATGTCTCAACATCAGATATGGTACCGGAAGTCCCTTATCAATCTGTTCGCATATGATCTTCTCTGCCTCTTCCGCAGTACCTGTCCCGTCGAATTTTTCCATATCAATTTGATAATCCGTTCCATATTTTTCATTCACATCTGAAATATATTTTGCCAGACCTTCAATATACCATTCCGGCTTTTTTACACCCTGAACTCTTGGACGGATGTATGGTTTCATAATCTGACTGAATTTTTTGTATGCCTCTTTATCCATCTGTTCAAGATCGAACGGATATAATTTTTTCATTCCCTTATATTTTGCCAGATAAATACAGCTGTCACATGCCGTTGCAGCTCCACATCCACCAACATTCATAACAATATTCGTGAACCAGTCCTGATTTCCTCCGAATTCTCTATCAATCATAAAATATTCCAGTTCTTTTTTCATATCTGCTCACCTGTCCTGTCTATTTGTCTATATAATAATGCAGCCATCTGCTTCCAACACCTGGTATTACTTTTTCAGACATCTGAAAGAAATTCTAACATACTTTCTCAAGCGTACGCAATGGGCGGGGATTGC
>ERZ857965.3602-NODE-3602-length-11406-cov-2.406925_pt1 | contig 11406 bp, 10 predicted proteins | sample MGYA00519758_ERZ857965 | MGnify/ENA primary metagenome ERZ857965 (study PRJEB31778, sample SAMEA3449381) | human gut metagenome | biome: human gut; feature: human-associated habitat; material: faeces | place: United Kingdom | collected 2010/2012 ...
GGCGTTTTCAGCAATGAGCTTTTCTGCCAGCTCAACTATCCTGCTGCGTTCGCTTGTGCCGAGTACCAACGATACTCCCGGCAGGCTCAGCGCTTCTTCGGGCGCCGTCTGCGCGTAGCAGCCGGTTATTATAAGCTTTGCATCAGGACAGAGCGAATGCGCGCGGGAGGCCATCTGGCGGGATTTTTTATCCCCTGTTGAGGTGACAGTGCAGGTGTTTATAACATAAACATCCGCAATATCATCAAAGTCAACAACCGTGTGGCCGGCGTTTATGAACATTTCGCGCATGGCGTCGGTATCATATTGATTTACTTTGCAGCCAAGCGTGCAGAATGCAACCTTCATGCTTCGCCCTCCATGTGATACATTATTATTGCGGTTATAGCGGGGCCTGCCGTTTCCGTGCGCAGTATCCTGTGTCCAAGTGAAAAGGATTGCGCGCCGAGTGAGGCAAAAAGCTTTGCTTCTTCGCCGTTTATGCCGCCTTCAGGTCCGATTATCACGCCTACGCGCTTTATGTTGCCATCCAATGCATCAAGCACATTCTTTATTGAATGCTCGCTTTCAAGTTCGTATGCGAGCAGCAGCGCATCGAACGCGGCAGGGTCTATCTCCTTAGGCTCTATCAGCCCGCCTACGCGCGGGATAACGCCGCGGCGCGATTGCTTTGATGCTTCCATTGCAACGCGCTGATAACGCTCCAACTTCTTGCCGAAGTCTTTCTTGCTCAGCCTTACAACGCTGCGTTCCATAGCCACGGGAACTACCTCGCTTATGCCAAGCTCAACGCATTTTTGTATTATGGTTTCAAGCTTGCCTGCCTTAGGCAGTCCTTGGAACAGCGTAAGGGAGCATCGCGGTTCTGTAAGCGCAGTGGAGGAGGAGAGTATGTCAAAGTGTACCTCAGCCTTGCTTATTGCGGTTATTCTGGCGTGGTAATCCATACCAATGCCGTCGCACAGCATAACTTCATCCCCGGTCCTAAGCCTTAATACGGAAGAAATATGCTTAACATCCTCCCCGTAAAGCACGGCGGAAGAATCGGTTATATTCTCTTTTTCTACAAAGAAGCGGTTCATGTGCGTTTCTCCGCCAATATGGCGCGCCAGTCTCCGCCGCGGCGTATTTCAAGTATGTTCAGCCCTGCGGCGGTCAATGCGGCGGCAACCTCATCTTCACGAGTGTCTATTATGCCGGAGGTTATGAATTTACCGCCTTCTTCAAGCAGCTTCGCGGCATACGGCGCAAGCGCGATTATTACGGAAGCCACTATGTTTGCAGTAACTATCGGGTAGCGCTTGGCTTCTATTTTTTCACGCAGCGCGCTGTCGGTCAGTACGTCTCCTGTAAGCACGGTATAGCGGTCCTTGCCTATGCCGTTGAGCGCGGCGTTTTCATATGCTATGGTTTCGGCTATCGGGTCTATATCCACGGCTATAGCGTCCTTTGCGCCCAGTATAAGCGCGGCTATGGACAGTATTCCGCTGCCGCAGCCAAGATCAACCACACTGTCGCCTTCTTTAACGAGTTCGTCTATGTATTCAAGGCACATGCGCGTGGTGGGGTGCGAACCCGTGCCGAACGCCATGCCGGGGTCGAGCGACAATACGCGCCTGCCTTGGGCGTCGTATTCATCTTCCCATGATGGCCTTACAAGCAGATGCTTACCGACGGGGAAGGGCTTATATGCTTCCTTCCATGCGTTGAGCCATACGGAATCGTCAACCGTTTGCACTAGCATATTAAGGCTGCCCACGTCAAAGCCGAGAGTCATGCCCTTCAGCTCCGCAAGCGATGCTTTAAGCGCGGCAACGGCAGCGTCCGCCGCGTCATCATCGTCAATATATGCCTTTACGCAGGGTTCGGCCGCGCAAAGCTCGTCCATGTCCGCAAAGTCCCAATATTTTGCGCTTTTCTGCAAAAAGTCGGCTATTTCTTCGCGGCCCTGAACTATTTCAAGCTGCTCCATGCCCAGCATTGAAAAGCGCGCGCATACGGCGTCCAGCCCTGCTTCGGTAGTGAATACGGAAATCTCTTTATACTTCATCAGCTTACTCCATTTCTGTTATCAACTGATATGATATTACATTTTGGCCTTGTTCGCAACCGCATTCGGTTGATTACTCAATGGCTGTATGGTAGAATTTGCTAAATAAAAGCATTGGAGGCAGAAGCTATGGAAATAGATTCCCTTGAAATAAGAAAAGTCGATAAGAATACGGAGTTTGCGGAAAAGCTGCTGGACTTCGTTGAAAACTTTTCGTGGAAAGAAGTAAAAGAACACACCGTAATGATGATAAAAAACTGGAGATTTACGGACTGGGAGACTATGTTTGCCGCAATAGCGGACGGCACAATCGTTGGCATGGCATCGTTTATGAAAACGGACTATTATCCGCTGCCGGAAATATACCCGTGGATATCGACCATATTTGTTTCCGAAGAATACCGCGGGCACAGAATAAGCCAAAGGCTGATAGACTTTGCCAATGATTATGCCAAGGCGTGCGGCTTTGACGTGACGTATATACCTTCCGAGCATGTTGGGCTTTATGAAAAGTTTGGCTATAGCTACGTTAAGGACATTGTAAACTACGGAAACGGAGCGGACAGGCTGTATTTTAAGCAAATATAATAATATAATGCAATAGACAAAATAAAACCTCCGCATGATTTATGATATGCGGAGGTTTTGTGCTTTTGGTTTATTTATTGCCGCCGAAAAGACGGGTGAAGAAATTGCCTACGGAGGCGAAGAAGCTCTTTATGCTTTCGCCTATCTTGCTTACGGTCTGGCCTATTTTTCCGGCGTTATCGACCGTTTTGGCTATGCCTACAAGCTTATCCTTCAGCTCATCTGTATCCAGCTTTTCAAGGCTGCGGCAAAGGGACACGAGCTGGTTCTTCTGCGAATCGTTAAGGGAAACGTTATAGGTTTCGCAAAGCTTATCTATTTCGGCCTTAACTTCTTCGTCGGTCATGGTCTGGGTCTGGTCAAGTATCTCTTTAAGCCCGTTTACAAGCTGCGTAGCCTCCTCGCTGCCTATGTATTCGGCCAGATTGCCCGTGGTTATCAGCTCTTCAACGCCGACTGCCTTGGCGATCTCATTAAGGCTTGAGCCGGTTATGTCCTCATACGCCTTGTATATGCCCGTGAGTGCAGCCGTGCCGGATACGTCAAACGGCGCGGTGACTATCACCTTTGCGTCGGTTATGCCGGCGGTGGTCAGCGCATTGATATACATTTCGGAAGTGCACCAGTTGATATGCTTTGTGGTTATCTGCAATCCGCTGCCGGGCTCGCCAATCACTATATATGTGCAGGAAAGCGCAACCTTACCTATTTTCTTTTCGGGCGCTATGCCTTCAAGATAGGCGCGCTCATCGGCGTTGGGAACGGTTATTTCTATCGCGTCGCCGGGTTCAATGCCAAAGTCCGCATAAACCTTGGTGCGCTCTTCCGCGTCAAGGTCTGCGCCTATGGTAACGCGCGCGTCGCCCTGTTCCATGGCCGTTGCGCCAGCGGGCAGCGTGCAAAGCAGCATGCATACCGCCATAGCTAATGATAATATTTTCTTTTTCATAAACAAGTCCTCCTTTAGGTTCCCGCATGGGAGCTAACGAGTTAGATTATACCACATTTTTTATTGAGACGTATTAACAGGATGTGAAATTTGGCAATGCTAAAGCCCCAATTTTTGCCATAATATGGCGCTTTGACGCATAAAAATGCCCGCCGCGGGCTTTTCGCCTGAGACGGGCATAGTTTTGGTTGTTCAGACAGCTTTACGCCTTCTTGGTATAATGCTTGCGGGTAAGTATGTAGATAGGCAGACCGATAAGGGTCACGGCTATGCTGCCCAGGGAGAGCAGGGTGGCCTTGGTGCCGCTGAGGAACAGCTGACTTACCATAACATACAGACCGCTGACGATGGCCAGTATGGGGATAACGGGGTAAAGGGGAACCTTGTACTTGCGGTCAAGGTTCGGCTGCTTGCGGCGCAGAGTCATTACGCACGCGAAGGTCAGCGTATAGAATATCCAGCAGGAGAACACCGCCAAGTCGGTCAGCATATCAAACTGCTGCGTGATGGAATACAGGCAGCCAAGGAAGCCGACCAGTATGATGGAGTTGGTGGGAACGGAGTTCTTGTTCAGCTTGGCAAAAGCGCCGCTGAAGGGGATGGACTGAGTTTCGCCAAGGTAGTAGGCAACGCGGGAGCCGGAAAGCAGGAAGCCGTTTGCCGCACCTATAACGGAAATTATGATACCAACCTTTACCAGCGTGCCGCCGACAGGCCCGAATATTCTCATGGCAACTTCGGCCGCGGGGGACTGATAGTTCATCAGTTCATCGGCGGGGATGACCCACAGATAAGCCATATTGATTATGAAGTAAACGGCCATTATGATGGACACGCCGCCAACGATAGCGCGGGGCAGGTCACGGCCGGGGTTCTTCATTTCGCCGGCGATAGCGCCAACGTTGGTCCAGCCTTCAAACGCGAACAGAACCGCTATAAGCGTCTGGCCAAGTACTGCGCCGGTGCTCAGCTGCGCGCCGGTGGCGGGATCGTTACCGACCATGGGGGTGAATATGGGGTGTCCGCCTTCGCCGAGTATGAAGCCGAAGATCATCAGCAGTACCAGCGGGATAAGCTTGCAGATGGTGGAAACTATCTGCACGCCGGAAGCGGTCTTATTGCCAAGGGTGTTGATGGCAACAAGAATGATTATAACGGCCATGCCTATGGGCAGCGCGTACTGGGAACCGACATATTCGGCCAGCTCCTGACCAACGCGCACGCCGTAACCGGCAAGGAAGGCAGGGTAGAATATGATTACCTGCATCCAACCGGCAAGAAAGCCGATCTTATCGTTGTAAACTTCGCCAAGATAGGTGACCATGCCGCCGGTCTTGGGGATTAGCACTGCGACCTCGGCAAACGTGAGCGCGCCGAGAATGCTTGCTACGCCGCCGATTATCCATGAGAGCATACCCATACCGGGTGCGCCGCCGGTGGCCTGATAGATGGCGTAAGGCTTAAAGAATACGCCGGCACCTATGACGCAGCCGACAACGATAGACATTGCGGACATTACGCCAAGGTTCTTTTTGAGTCCTTGCTTTTCCATTGTTAATGAAACCCTCTCTGTCTTTTTTACAATCGAAATTGTTATTTTTTGCGCAATTCTATGCGCCTTTAAGAATATAGAACAAAGTTAACAAAATGTCAATGGTATTGTTACTATTATTCGTATAAATGATGATAATATGTCAAAATCATATGCCTCCTTATGTTTATGTATATATGCTTAACACCGTGATATATTCATAATTATATGATATAATTAAAAACTTAAGAAGTGTAAGAAAGGGCGGTAAAGCGGCAATGTATGCAAAGGTAATGGTGGACGTTGCGCACAGCAATGTGGACAGGCTGTTTACATATGAAGTTCCGAATGATCTGGCCGTGACCGCCGGGCAAAGGGTGCTTATACCGTTTGGCGGGAACAACCGCAGCATAGAAGGCTTTGTGCTTGAATTGAGTGAAAATGCGCCCGATAATATCGGCACTATAAAGCGGATAGTTCGCGCCATGGAGCCGTATCCCGCGCTTACGGCTGAGCAGATAGAGCTTGCCAAGTGGATAAGCAAAAGCTACCATTGCCTGCTTGTTGAGGCGCTGCGGCTTATGATACCGGCGCAGCTTAGGGGCGGCAGGGTTAAAGAAAAAACCGAGCGCATAGTGCGCATAAACGCGGACATAGACCCCCATCAGGCGCTTGAATCGCTGAAAAGCAGCAGCGGGGTATCCCGTGCGCCTAAACAGAGCGAGGTGCTGGAGCTTTTATGCCGGATGAATACCGCCGTAAGCGTTGCGGACATCAATGCGTTCATACCAAACGCAACGGCGGCTGTAAACGCATTGATAAAGAAGGGGATACTGACGGACGATGATTATGTTGTCTATCGCGATCCGTTCGCAAGCGTAAATATAGCGCTGAGCAAGCCGCTTGAGCTTACGGCAGATCAGCGCAGCGCGCTTGAAGCAATAAATAAAAGCATAGACGGCCGAGCAGGTACAAGCCTTCTGTTCGGCGTTACGGGCAGCGGAAAGACGGAAGTTTATATGCAGGCCATAAGCCATGCCCTGTCGTTAGGGGGGCAGGCGATAGTGCTTGTGCCGGAAATATCGCTCACGCCGCAGGCAATGCAGCGCTTCCGCAGCCGCTTTGGGGAGCGCGTTGCCGTGCTGCACAGCCGACTGTCCTATGGCGAACGGTATGACGAATGGCGCAGGATACGCCTTGGCATGGTTGATGTTGTAATAGGCGCGCGCAGCGCCGTATTTGCCCCGCTTGAAAGGGTAAAGCTGATTGTAATAGATGAAGAACATGAGCAAAGCTACCATAGCGACCATACCCCGCGTTATGGCGCGGCGGAGGTGGCGCAGAAGCGCGCTGAGCTGAGCGGCGCTGCTGTTGTGCTGGGCAGCGCAACGCCGTCCGTAGGAACGTTCAGGCGGGCGCTCAGCGGGCGGTATTCGCTGATAGAGCTTCCTAACCGCGTGAACAACGCCCCTTTGCCGAAGGTAAAAATAGTGGATATGCGCGCGGAGTTTTTGAAGGGCAACAGCAGCGTGTTCAGCGAGGCGCTGCATGGCGAACTGAAGCGCTGCTTTGACGCGGGAGAGCAGGCAATTTTATTTATGAACCGCCGCGGATATTCAACGTTTGTATCCTGCCGCGGGTGTGGATATACGCTCAAATGTCCCGATTGCGATGTGTCCATGACATATCACAAATACGAAAACGTTATGAAGTGCCATTACTGCGGCCGCACGGCAAGAATACCGGCAAAATGCCCGCAGTGCGGCAAGCCGTATCTTAAATATTTCGGCGTGGGTACGCAGCAGGTGGAGGAGCAGCTTAAGGAGCAGTTCCCAGGCGTTACCGCGCTTAGGATGGATTACGACACTACGCAGGGCAAGGACGCGCATTATAAAATACTTGATAGGTTTATGCGCGGCGAAGCGCAGGCGCTGATAGGCACGCAGATGATAGCCAAGGGGCTGGATATATCCAACGTTACAACGGTTGGCGTAATTGCGGCGGATACAATGCTGCATGTGCCGGATTACAGGAGCGCGGAGCGTACGTTCCAGCTGCTTACGCAGGTGGCGGGCCGCGCGGGCCGCGGGGAGCGGGAGGGCAGCGTTATCGTGCAAAGCTACACGCCTGAGCACGCCGTTATAGAGCTTGCGGCCAATCAGGATTACCGTGGCTTTTATGATTATGAGATAGCATCGCGCCGTGCGGGACTGTTTCCGCCGTTTTCGCTGTTTATAAGAATAGTGTTTACGGGAGAGAACGAGGCCGCTATAGACGACATGAACGAGCGCTTTGCGGCGGAAATGAAGCAGCGCATATATACCGCGCTTGATGCTCAGGGCGCAAGCCGGCAAGAGCTGCTTTTCATGGTGGCGTCGCCCGCGCCGATGAAAAAACGGCAGGGGCTGTTCCGGTACGAAACGCTGATGAAGCTGGTGCGCACAAAGCATACCGCGGCGGTTATAGACGCAATATATACCCTGTGCAACGAACGCCGGCGCAGCGAGATGGGAAACGTGGAGATAAATCCGGTGGATATGTTCTGAGTATTGATTCTTGGGGCTTTTGCGGGTTATAATATTTTGATGCAATTATGGAGGAGAATATATGGCTAAAAGACGAATCATGACCGGCGATGCAGAATGTTTGTACAAGGTTTGCCGTAAGGTGGATAATTTTGACAAGCGTTTGGCCGTTTTGCTTGACGATATGGCGGAAACTATGTACGACGCCGAAGGCGTTGGCCTTGCCGCGCCGCAGGTGGGCATACTTAAGCGCGCCGTGGTTATAGACTGCGGCGACGGCCTTGTGGAACTCATAAACCCGGAAATATTGGAAACAAGCGGTGAGCAGGGCGGATATGAAGGCTGCCTGTCCTTCCCGGGCGAAAGCGGCTATGTTGTCAGGCCCAACCATGTGCGCGTGCGCGCAATGAACCGCTTTGGTGAAGAATGCGAATATGAAGGGGAGGGCCTTTTTGCCCGCGCCATACTGCACGAGACGGATCATCTTAACGGCCTTGTATATAAGCGCCTTGTTACCGAAGCGCCCGAAGGATACGATGAAAACGAGGAAGATGAATGAAAATAGCTTTTTTAGGCACGCCTGATTTTGCGCTGCCTTCGCTGAAAATGCTGCATGAGCGCGGGGACGATGTGGCCGTATTCACACAGCCGGACAAGCCCGTTGGGCGCAAGGCGGTAATGACCCCGCCGCCGGTAAAAAAGGCCGCGTTAGAATACGGCATGAAGGTTTACCAGTTTGATAAGATAAAAAGCGAAGAAGGTGTTGCCGCGCTGAAGGCTGAAGCGCCGGAGCTAATGGTAACGGCAGCCTTTGGGCAGATACTCAGCCGCGAAAATCTTGCCGTGCCTAAGTATGGCTGCATAAATGTGCACGGCAGTCTGCTGCCCAAATACCGCGGAGCCGCGCCGATACAGTGGGCTGTGATAAACGGCGAAAAGATAACCGGCGTTACCACCATGCTTACGGATATTGGGCTGGATACGGGCGACATTTTGCTGAAGAAAGAAACTGAAATAGGTGAAAACGAGACTGCTGGAGAATTGTTCGACCGATTGGCCGAAATAGGCGCGGAGCTGCTGAAGGAAACAATAGAAGTGCTCGAACGCGGCGAGCTGAAGCCGATAAAGCAGAACGAGGCGGAGGCAACCAAGTGCGGCATGATAAAAAAGGAATACGGGCATATAGATTTTTCGCGCGGCAAGGATGCTGTGCATAATTTGGTGCGCGGCATGAATCCGTGGCCTTGCGCGTATGCAATGCTTGAGGGCGAGGCGGTGAAAATATGGAAAACGCGCCATAGCGATGCGGAGCCGAGCCGCGGTGAACCCGGGCTTATATTGCGCGCGGACAGGTTTAACGGCATACTTGTGGACTGCGGTGATGGAGTGATAGAAATACTTGAACTTCAGTTCCCCGGCGCAAAGCGCATGGATGCGGCAAGCGCGGTGCTTGGGCACAAGATGGGCTTTAAGGTGTTTGAGTGAGCACGCGGCGCGTTGCGCTGAATGCGCTTTCAGACATAATCGATAACGGCGCGTATGCCAATCTGTGCCTTAAGCGGGCGGAGCAGGGGCTGAGCGAGCGGGATGCGAAGTGGGTTTCCGCTGCGGTGTACTGTACGCTGGACCATCTTATGATGATAGACAGAATAATCGCTTCCCACGCTAAAGGCAGGCTGGATAAAACCATACGAAACATACTGCGCCTTGGCGTTTGCCAGGCAAAATATATGAACGTGCCGGACAGCGCCGCCTGCAACGAATCCGTGCGCCTTGCCAAGGAAGTGGGCAAGGGCGCGCTTTCAGGTTATGTTAATGGCGTTATGCGCTCCGTTTGCAGGGATACCGAATTGCCGCCGCTTCCAGATGAACTGGTTGATCGGCTGAGCGTTGAATATAGCTGGCCAAAGTGGCTGGCTGATGAGCTTGTTGCCGATTACGGCATAGCCGAAGCCGAAGGTATAATGGCGCAGCAGACGCATGATTTCTGCATACGGGCGCAGTGGCCCTATACCGCGAATGAACTTGCCTGCGCGCTCAATGATAGAGGAATAGGCTTTAGGCGCGGCAAAATAGACCCAAACGCATTTTGCCTTGAAAACGGCTTTAATGTTGAAAAGGAGCCGTTGTTTACAGACGGTAAAATAACCGTGCAGAGTGAAAGCGCAATGCTTGTCTGCCGCGCTATTGAACCTAAGGCGGGGATGAAAATACTGGATGCATGCTGCGCACCCGGAGGGAAAACGGCATACATGGCATCGCTTGCCGAAAACAGATGCAGCATTACGGGCTTTGAACTGCATGAGCATAGGCGGGAACTGACGCTTAATACGCTCAAAAGGCTGAATGTCGAAAACGCCGAAATAGTGCAAAAGGATGCATCGGTATACGATGATGCGTACTGCGGCGCGTTTGACGCGGTACTTGTCGATGCGCCGTGCTCCGGTCTCGGTGTGCGTGGTAAGCCCGATGTTCGCTACGCCAAAACGAGCGGAATGATAGACGCGCTTAGCGAATTGCAGCTGAAAATACTCAATACATGCGCGCACTATGTTAAAATCGGCGGCACGTTTGTGTATTCAACGTGCACCGTGTCCCGGCGCGAAAACATTGGCGTATGGGAGCAGTTTCTTGTCGAAAATTGCAACTATGCTCCGGGCAATATGGAAAATATATTGCCCCATGATATGCGAAGCCGCGCAGAGGGCGGGCGGATACAGCTGCTGCCGCAGCATGACGGAACGGAAGGCTTTTTTATAGCCAAATTTATACGCAGGAGATAATGATGACGGGGCTAGTTTCAATGGACACGGCGGAGCTTGAAGCGCTGCTGAAAGAATGGGGCGAACCGCGCTTCCGCGCGAAGCAGGTTTTTTCATGGCTCAGCCGCGGCGTAAAGCCCGAAAACATGACCAATCTGCCGAAAACGTTAAGGAGCAGGCTGAGCGAGCTTGCGTTTGACGGGGCGGAAATATACGATAAGTTCATATCTCAAAAGGACGGCACCATAAAATATCTGTTTTCATTAAGCGACGGAAACATTGTTGAAGGGGTGCTAATGCGTTACCATTACGGCAACACGCTTTGCATATCAACACAGGTCGGCTGCCGCATGGGCTGCAAATTCTGCGCGTCCGGCCTGAACGGCAAAAAGCGCAATCTTTCCGCCGGTGAGATCCTGGACGAGATCCTGCGGACATTGATCCGCAAAAATGTGGGAATCGAGCTGAACACAGGCGGTTATCACTACGGGCTTGGAGAGCCGAATCCCTGCGTCAATATCATACGCCGTTACCGCGAACTTGGCGGCGAGATCATCACGATTGGGGCTGATGCACATACTCCGGATAAGATCGGTTATGCATTTAACAAAGCAGCTGATGTTCTCCGGGAATGTGGTTTTTCTTATTATACGGTGTTTAAACACCGCCAGCCAGTTTTCCATAAACTTTAGAACTGTTGCTGTTCACTCCGTGCCCGATAACACACTTCTCAGGATATTACCAGTGAACAGTACCATGATTTTTACTTATTATGCTGATATCAATTCATTAAGGAGGAATACTACTATATGTCAACAAAAAGACTCCAGAAAAAGAAAGCTGCCATGCAGGCAAAGAAAGATAAGCAGCTGAAAAAAAATACATCCGCTGCTACTGCTACGAAAAAAATTGTGACTGCAAAGGTTGAACCAAAAAAGATTGAAACTTCCAAGACGGAGGCGGTTAAGATCGAGACGTCTAAGTCCGAACCGATCAAGGTC
>ERZ857965.3604-NODE-3604-length-11402-cov-5.573456_pt1 | contig 11402 bp, 9 predicted proteins | sample MGYA00519758_ERZ857965 | MGnify/ENA primary metagenome ERZ857965 (study PRJEB31778, sample SAMEA3449381) | human gut metagenome | biome: human gut; feature: human-associated habitat; material: faeces | place: United Kingdom | collected 2010/2012 ...
TGTCGGTTTATGGGTGTAGAAATGTCGGTTTATGGGTGTAGAAATGTCGGTTTATTAAGAACAAATATAAATATTTGCTTTATAAAGTTTTTGGTGGTATAATTAAGAAGAAATGAAAAGGAGTTCTTAATGGCTAATGAAGTAGTTAAGCATCACAATGATTTAAACACGGTTATCATGAGAAAATGGACAGCAGAAGAGATGAATTTCTTTTTTGCGATTATTACAAAAGCAAGAGACAAAGGCACTTCTGACCTTATTTTCGATAAACATCAACTGGCAGAATTGGCAAACTATTCTATCGAACACAATAAGCGATTTTACGACACAATGGATAGCCTAGCAAATAACATCTCTCAATTAAGATACATCGAGAAAACAAAGAATTCTATTGAATACATGCCACTTTTTACACGTTTCAAAGTTGAATGGGAAGATGATTTGTCAGACATGCAAGCCCAAGTTTCTGTATCCCCTCTTTTTGAGTATATTTTGAATAAGTTATCAGCAAATTTTACTCAGTATGAGTTGCAAGAGTTTACTTCCATTCGCTCGACTTACGCAAAAACCGCTTATAGACTTCTGAAACAGTGGCGAACGGTTGGACGAAAAGAGTTCAAGATTGATGAATTTAAACTTTTGTTAGATATGCCAAGTAGCTATAAATCAAGCGAAATCGATAGAGCGGTCATCACTCCGATTTTAAAACAGTTGTCTCCCTATTTTGAGGATTTAAAAGTCAAAAAAATCAAGTCAAAAAAGCGTGGAAATCCAGTTTTAGGATATGAATTTACTTGGAAAAAAGAAGTGACTGGAACGTATGATCCAGACAAATTCAATAAACCAAAACCGAAAAAGTCTAATAAAGCAAAATCAAGCAAAAAGACAAGCAAGACAAACGTGCCAGCTTACCACAACCCTAACTACGAAAAGAAACCTCTAACCCCTGAACAAGAGAAAAGAGCTAACGAGTTGAAAGCGAAAGTAGAGAATTTGAGAAAAGACGGTTAAGCCGTCTTTTTTCACGTACAAAAATCTCAAGTATTTTTTGCGTCGATTTTAAAGGGTCTAATAAGCATTTTGAGAACCTTTAGGGTGGGGGCGGTATATTCACCCTCCCAGACCATTTTGTTTCGTTTTTATAGGGAATTGATAAGGAAATGCGGGCTTAAAATCGATCGTGAGAGAATATCTTCAATTTTTTTGCTGAATTCGAAAAAAATTTTATAAACACAAGATGTTGATTTTTTAAAAAATAAAAACGGCAAAACCCTTGTTATATAAGACTTCGTTGATTTTGTATAGACAACATATTGTGGTTTACCCCCTGTTATTTGGGTCAAAAAGAGAGGAAAATAGAGATTTTTTTTGAATGATGATGTATAATGTAAGCATAGCCCAAGCGGTGGCACCATAAACTAGTTTGTCAGTAAGAAAGTAGGTGGTGCCTATGGGAAAAACACCGCTCTCGATGAGCGATTTCTCTGGATTAAAAAGAGAAAGGGAAGTAGACAGATGTCTGCTTACGAAGTGATTATGATCGTGATTGCGATCATAACACTGCTCAAAAATAACAAGGACTAACAGTCCACAAAAAAAACGCCTAGAAAAAAGGCGTTGAAAAAACCATTTGCCACCGCAAAGCAGCTATACAAAGAGAATTGTTGGAGCAATTCTCTTTTTTATTTAACCCTATTTTAACACAGGTGTGGGACAAAGGAAAGAAAAAGCTACGTTTTGTAATCTATTTTAGCGATAATAAAAACTATTCGGTACGTTTTTTAAACCATTCGGTCAATTTTTTAAAAAAACAATGCAGAATAGTTTCAAAAACTGCATAAATTGTTAAAAAACGGTGTTGAGAGGAGCATTTTGACGCGTTTTCAGTCTGATTAGTGGACTATCTATATTTTATTTTTATGTAGATATTAAATTAGGTGTTGTATCATTCTTTTCTAACTAAGATAATAGCCTAGTTATATTATTAAATCGTAAAAAATAGGGCTTCGATTTTTAGCTGCATTTTATAATTGTTTTATTATGTTTTAAAACATTAAAGGTCAGGGTGGTATATTTACCCTGCCAGCACCTTTCGTTTCGATTTTTAACAGTAACTGATATAGAAATGAGAGCTAAAAATCGATTTCAACAAAATATCTGTACAGAAATTGTATAGAACATGCTATAATTGTTATACATAATGTTATGTATAACGTATATAATCGAGGAAAAAGGGGTGGGGAAAATGAGTGTACAAATTAGCATGCGTGTATCAAAAGAACAGAAAGAAAGACTTGTAGAACTATCTAAAAAACAGAATAAAAGTTTGACTCAGTATGTTTTAGATACATGTCTTATAGAAGATGTCGATACAAATATAGACGGTTCTACACGTTCTAGCGCACGTGTAGAAAAGATGCTACAAGATCAAATTGAGCAATTGCGTGAGGATTTTGACCGTGAGCGCGCTCAACTCGTGGATCAAATTGATCAAAAAGACAAGCAGATTGCCGACTTGATCGAAACAAGTAACAATCAACTCCAGCTGATCGGAGCTCTGACAATGAAAAATGAAACATTATTGCTAGAAACTAAAAAAAGTTGGTGGCAAAGGTTATTTTCAAAAAAAGACAGCCGTTAATTAGTAAAACATAGTGAATATATAAATGTATATAATGGACAAAATAAAGCAGTCAATGATATAATGAAATCGGATACATTTCGTTAAAAACTTATTTAGGTTAGAAAGGAAATAATTGCAAATCCTAAATAATATAACTAAAAATTGCAGAAAGGAAGAACGGTCATGAAAAAAAGAAATATATTTTTGTTACTATTTGGATTGATAACTATAACATTTTGTTTAGCTCCAAAAAACGTCCAGGCAACTGAAACAACATATACTGTAAGTGAATATAAAAATTTTTTGCAAACTAACTACCCAGAACACCTTTCAGAATTTGAACAATTATCACAACAACAACAACAAGAGGTCGTTGACAAAATACTAGACCCCGACACTTATCAAGAAAGCAACTTTATCGAAACAGAGCAAAGAGTTCAATTGCGAGCGGCAACAACCACTCGCTCAGTTTGGGGACGAAGAGGAGTATATGTCGGTAATTTTGCTCTACTAGAATACGAAGTAGGTGGGACCTACGCTTCTAATGGTTCAAGAGCAACTAAAATATATAGTTCATATGCCATTATAACTAGAAACTTAAATCCAATGACACAAACAAGTAATATTTCAAAAAGTGCCTGGATACAAAATGGGAATTTTAATCTACAGGCTAAATTTGACTACAAAATTGGGCCACTAAAAGGAGTTTCTATACAAATAGGCGTTATAAATGCTGTTTTCACCTCTAATGGATATGGAACAGTAACACGAAATTACTGGTATGGACAATGAAAAAAATAATTATTTTTATCTTGTTAATCCTCTTAATCTTTTCTATTATTGCAATTTTTACATACAACATGTTTTAAAAAATAAATAAAGAGATATTTTTGATACATGTAATATAATCAAATTGTTGAATAAATAGCTCAAGGATACACTAAATCCCTAGAGGACTGTTGTCTTCTAGGGATTTTTACGCTCTTTTTTGATTAACGAGTATTTTGAGGCTAAATGCCGACTATCCTCGTCGTCCAACTATTCACAAATGAAATATGCTAATACATTTGCCATAATGCTGAAGAAGAGGTCAAATAAGTTACTCACGACTCTCACTTTCTATCCTGCTCGGTAGGTCGTGATCAATTATCTTAGCTCATTTGCTTTCAATTTCTTTAGGGGGATAGTGGACGTTTTTTCTTTTGTATAGATTGGCTAAAATAAATTCATCTGTTTCTTATACGTTTTTCAGAAATTGTATAAATTTCGTTATCACTTCTCTTACCAATAGCAATGACTTCAATAATTTCAATTGCATTGACAGTTTCATGAAAAACAATTCTCAGGCCCAGTTTTTTGTGTTTTAACTTCCTGTAACCTGCTAAATTACCGTGAAGAGCCTCTCCGGCAAGCATTCCTTGATTTTCTAACTTGATAAGTGACTTTTTAACATGAAGACGTTGACTATTATCTAATTTATAAAAATCATCTTGTGCTTCAGGTATCAATTCAACTTTATAACTCAATCCCAACCATCCTCTACATTTTCCAAACCTTCACGCCAATTTGAACCAAGAAATTCATCGACAGTTAAATTTTTTCGTGCTTCAAGTTCAAATGGAATTTTACGATCACGTCTGATTTTATTGAAATATAAATTAATTGCTGTAGTATAGTCAAGTCCAATCTCGTTTAAGACCTCACCGACTTCCTGTTTTAATTCAGAGTCAATACTTAGATTCAATCTTGCTTTTGTAGTTGTAATAGCCATTTAAATCACCTCATCTTTTTGTGTATATTATACACAAAAAAACAGATTTCTTCAAACTATTTTTTTTCTCGTTGATAATTTTTCTGTATAAATTGTCAAAAAATGATGCTGAGATAGTCATTCTGAGCTATTTTCAGATTAAAGTACGGACAATCTACCGCTAAAAATCCTTACAGCGTCAATGGTTTGCGCTGTTTTTTAGTTCATCGAACAACTTTCCGAAAAAGATCAATTTTTCGGAAAGTTGTATGTATGATGGATTCATTTATTTGTTCAATAATTTTAAAGTTTTAGGTAACATTATTGTTGTATAGATAAGAAGTACTAATCCATTTACTATAAATATCAAACCTCCATTAATCCCTTGTTGAAAGAGATACGTAAAAACAATAGTTCCGATAGGCATAATTGAAGTATTTAAAGTAAATAGAGTACTCATAACTCGTCCTAAGAATTTAGTCTCAATAGTACTTTGAAGATATGTCATAACGACAATGTTTAATATAACTAAAGAAAATGTTATTAAGCCAATAAATAGACTTCCGACGGAAGAAATAAGGAATCTTGATTTCGCAACAAAAAAGGTTACTCCTAAACTGATGATAGAGAGATTTAAAAGTAAAAATGGTATTGTAATCCTTCTTGACAGTAATTGATTCTGTCTTTTTGGTTCTGGTAATAGAGACATTGAGACACTGGCTAAAAGCATACCAATTGCAGATACGGTCTCTAGCAAACCAATCGTAGAATTCCCTAGAGATAGTTCTTCTTTTACTATAAAAGGAACTCCTATACTAATCGAAGTATAGAAAAAATTTAGTATAATACTAATCAAAATGATATATTTTATAATTTGATTTTCCTTTAAAAACTGGAGAATTTCTTTGAACTTATGCTGTCTTCCTTTAGATTTTATTGTGGCTTTATTATTTTCTTGTTGTTCATAGTAAAATTTCATATTTAGTAGAACTAATAAAGATAGCAGATTAGCTGCACTCTCTATAAGAATAAAACCTGAAAAATCAAACCACCCATAAAGCATTACGCCAATAGCAGGGGAAATCATAGTTGCAATAGCAATTCCGGTTTGTGTGATAGAACTCAGTCGCTGAATCTTTCTATTATTAACTAGTTCATGGGTAGAGGCTGAAAAGCACGTATCATTAATATTTACAGTAATAGATTGAAGAACAACAAGTGGTATTACAAAGTACAGGATAGTGGATGAAGTAGTTATATGATACAGAAAATAAAATATAAGAAAAATAACTATTCTAAATATAAAATTATGAATTAAAATATTCTTATGCTTATACTTATCAACCATATTTCCTATCGGAATGGCAAATAATAAGCTAACGATCGGATAAATGATCATATTAATTCCAAAACTTATTGCAGACCTTGTTTGATCAAGTAACATCAAACTTAGCGCAAAGTTAAAGGCTTTCCCACTTAAAGAACCGATAAAATTACTAATAGAAGCTTTCGCAATTTGTTTGTTAGAGGCAAAATCACTTATTAATTCTTCCATATTTATTTCCTCCACAAAGTTCACAATTGTCCAGTCTATCAATTTCCTCCCATTCAATTTCAAAAGTATTTATATCAAAAAAACCCTTTCTATTTAAAGTCTGCACATCGCCAATTCCTGTAATTAGTTTAACACATTCCCATGTTTGAATACTTGCCACTATACTAGACAATATTGAAACGGCTCCTGCTGACTTTCTTGTATTAATCATAACTTCAAGATCGGAACTGTCTACATTTTTTAAATATTTTTTATCAAAGCACTTCCAGCAAGCTGATTTATAAGGAATTATCGATGGGCCTATTAACCCTGTGTGACCATTATATCCTCCACCAATTATATGTTTTTTATTGTATTTCATACATAATTCTGATATCCAATTAGAAGTTGTGTTGATATCAGGAAAGTCAGCGCAGTTTATAACAACATCCACTGATTTTATTTGATTGGTTAAATCATATATATCATCTTTATTTTTAATTTTTTTATCAATTTTTTCAATGAGAACATTATTATTGATTAGAAATAATTTTTTTCCCAGGGCATCGATCTTACTACTTCCAATATCATTAACATCATATAAAGTCTGTCTAGTGAGATTATGCTCCTCTACAAAGTCAAAATCACAAATTACTAATTTTCCTATTCCCATCATCGTCAAAAGCTGAGCGATCCAACTACCGAGTCCCCCTACTCCTATGATTAAAACAGCTGATTCTTTTAATTTTTTTTGAAATTCCCAAGAATTTATTATATGGGGATTCAGATCGCCAAAAAAATCAACTTGTCTTTTATAACGGTCAATTTCATGATCAGAAAAATCATATGAGTCACTAGTTTCGTATGCCAATATACCTTCGTTTCTTAATTCTTCAATTGTTTCTAAAAACTCTAGTTTTTGAAACTCAGGATATTTTTTTACTATTTCGTCATATATAACATCCGTTTCATGTTCTGATTGGACAAGATCTAAAAATAACAAGTATTCATCAGATACACTGTATATTTTATGAACCCCACTAGTAGATATGGAAAAATGAATATTGGCATTTTTTTTATCACGCAGTATACTAACACCGTTTTTTATATAGATTTTCATAATTTTCACCTAATATATAAAATAAGAAGATGGGATACCATCTTCTTATTTTGTTTCTTGGAATAATAATATATTCCATTAGCAGCTTCCATTTTTTGTAGTTTCTGAAAGAGCTTTAACTTCGTTAAGTTTTTTCATCGTTAAATTCCCCCTCCTTTTTTGATGATGGTATTATAGCATAAAAAAAATGTCTAATCAATACTTTTTTTAGAATTTTTAGAATTTTTTGAATTTTTTTAAAAAAAAGTTTTTTCAGTCAATTAAGACATTTTGTGTTAAAATGTACATAGGAGGTATACCAATGAATAATACTGATTTAATTATAGATTACGATGTTTTTCTTGATAACTACGACTTTTTCAGGACATCTAGTGATATCCCGATTGATGATTTTTTTAACTCATTAAACAGTTTAATAAACCCTAATTACAATAAAGAAGCAATGCAGCGATTATCTAGATATAAAGAAAAAGTAAAAAATGTAGAGAATGAATTGCTTTCTGAAGATCAAAAAGAAAAATGGGCTTATAATCAATTGACTACTTCTTTAAGACTAATGTTAGCAATTCTGTATGCTGATAAATTGATTATAAAAAAAGATACACATTTAGATAAATTAAAAAATGGAACGGGAAAAGTTCTATTCTATCCACATTACGAATCGTATATGTCTATCCTTCCATTACTAGCCGCTCAAGGGGTCAAATTTACAGTACTTATGGATGAAACAATGACTAATTTTTGGAATGAAGTGCTAAAAAAAGTTTCTTACGGTAAAAACATTAAGTTATATGGTATTCAAAATAAGAAGTCTATGATTAACGTTTTACATGATATCAAACAAGGATATAATTTAATGATGTACCCCGATTTTTCAGTCGGTGAAATTCCAAACTTATATACTACTTTCTTATCAAAACCAGCATATGTCCCTAAAGGTCCTGTTAAAATTGCAAAAAAATTAAAAACCGAATTAATACCTGTTTGTATAAATTATAAAGAAGATGATTTATTACCAACTATATGTCTAGAAGAACCAATCAACTACCATGATACTAATGAAGCTTCACTAAATATGATGAAACACATGGAAAAAATCATTTCTTCTGATTTAAGTAAGTGGTGGTGCTGGGAAATTTATAACGATACAATTTTAAAAAAATAAAACACATTCAAAATATTGGTTAAAAAATTGATATGTACCCAGAATCCTGGACACATGTTATGAACTAAGTGGAACACATGGATGCTATCCTGTACATTACAGGTAGCATCCATTTTGTTTTTCCTTCTGGTGTTTCAGGCCATATTCCTTTTCTATATAGCTCAATACACTCTAACTTATACTCATAACTGTAACGCATGAAAATAGAGCTGTACGCGTTTCGATTAATAATTTAGTGATGATTGATGACAATGGTTTAAATATGTCGTTAGACTATACAGCGAAACAAAAAAAGAAATGATACAAAACGACCGTTGATTGAGCTTAAAACTGTTTCGATTTATGAGCCATTGGAAAGCTCGTATGATGAATATATGTCTAATCGCAAACATTAACTAGAGTAATAGCCTAGTTAATAAGCATTGGAGGGAGTTATAAGCTCTCTCTTTTTTGTCTGCGCTGTTCGCGGACAAATCGCACGCTGGTTCGTGCGACGGGCGAAGACCATTTTTTGCTGATAATTTTAGCGCAGCTGAAATTATTTTGTTAGCAAAAGATGGGCAAGCAAAAATTGCAGTGGGCAATTTTTTCGGTGCGTTGTTCGCGCCGATTTTTTTCGAGTCCACTTTGTGGGCCGAAAAACGCAGTGAATTTTTTGGACCATGATGGGCCAAAAAAGGGGTGCAACCCATGGCCCTCGGCAGAGCGTTTTACCTTTGTACGTTGCGAAGCAATGTCAAAGGTGCAAAAACGTTACTCTTTGCCAAAGAGTAACAGAAACTCCCTGCCATATCCCGACTGTAGATTTCTATTTTTACGTTTATTTTTGTTCGACAATAGCGACGCAGGATAGCATTTGCGCTGCGTCATAGCCCGTTTTCGGGCTACATTGCGCTTTTTTTAAAGCTGATCAATGATTTTATATACTGGTCCACGTTTGTTTTAAAACATGGTCTTATATATAGACCATATTTTAGATAAATCATGGGCTTATATATGTTCCATATTTTATCGTTTTATGGTCTATTATGTATCCCATGATTCTATGAACTTATGGACTTCTATATAGTCCATTTTTTACCTAAATCATGGACAACTATGTAGACCATGCTTTGTATTTTTCATGGACTTATATATAAACCCACAAAATGGACAAATCATGGATCTCTATATCTATCCATTATTTTTACTAACTAGACTATTAGCCTAGTTAAACTTTTTGAGTTCTGCCTTTTTTCTTCTGTTTTATCTTTATTTTTAACAAAAGCTGGCATACTATTAGTAACTCTTAAATTAAAAGGTAGGTTTACAATACGATGGATAAAACAATGACATTATCTTTCAAGACGAATCCAAGGAAAACAAATATCCGACATAACAATCGCGAATTAACAGAAAAAGAATTTAGAAGCGATGCTCACAAACATATCAAACGTGAAAAATCGAAATACAATATCCAGATTTTCAAACGCGATATTAAAGATGTTTATCACGAACTCTTCGATGATGCACTGAACGCTTACAACGCAAAACAAAAGCGCAAAGATCGTAAGATCGATGATTATTATAAACACGTCCAAAAGTCCAAAAATTTGGACCTGCAGAGAGAGTTTATCGTGGCCGTCGGAAACAAAGCTGATTGGGAAAAATTGAGCATTGAAGAAAAGAAGGAGGTAGGGGAAGTCCTGGCGCGTTATGTACGCGATTTTAACGAACGACACGATAATATGACCATTTACAACGCAATCGTCCATCTGGACGAAGCTGGGGCCCCTCACGCCCATTTTAACGTCATTCCAATAGCAAGTGGATATAAAAATGGGCTTTCAGTGCAGCCGTCGTTTAGAAAGGCGCTGGAACAAGAGGGATTTGGGCCATCTGGTAGAGAGCAGTTTAAAGCGTTTCGAAATGCAGAAATTCATCGTCTACATCAGTTTGTACATGAGATCGGTATTGACCGAAAAGCAGGTCAGACGAACGATATCAAGGATATGCGCGAATATAAAGACGCGATGGAATACATTGAAAATCGAAAATCAAGGCAGATCGTTAAAATCCAGCGAGAAGAAAAAGCTCATGAAGAGAAGATGCGCGAGTTAAACGAGCGATTGAGACAGCAAGAAGAAAAATTTCAAAAGCGAGACGAGGCATTTGAAGACCGCAAAAGGCAGCAAGCTAGAGAGATTAAACTGATTAACGATGAGATAATGAGCAAATCTGAAGAACTTGATCTCGAAATGATCAAAGACGAAACGGTCGATGCGATGCTGATGATGCAGCTGATCGCGGATAAGCCACTCGACGATAAGCGCAACTATCGAATTGAAGATAGAGGCTTTGGTAAGGAAAAACAGCGATACGTCATGGTCCCAGAGAAAGATTTCGACGATTTGGCCCGTAGGGCTAATTCTGGCCCGCTGATGCAGTTGTTGAAAGATTTTAAAGATCATATCCTTGGTTTAGGAATTGTGAAGCGTCTGAGGGCCACTATTTCAAAATTAAAAGAAGAAATGGCTGGTTTACTTAGAGAAAATGATAATTTGTCTAAAGAATTAACGGCTGTAATTGAGGATAGAAACAAATACAGATCTCAATTATTTGATCAAGAATATTATCTGACAGATGAAGAACGTAATGAAATTGCTGAGAAGATCATTCAGAGAAAGGATCTTGAACTAGAAGATGGGGATAGAGATAGGGCATTTGAAAGAGATGATCTCGATCTTAGCAGATAGATAATTCGCTAACTGAAATATATCATCTACACCAAAAGCGGACGGCTTTTAGCCGTCTTTCCATTGGCTTTATAATCTAAATTACAGAATTCATCTAGTGTAAATAGCCATCATCTCCCCTCTAGCTTTATACTTCCTTGTAGGCCAGCTGTGTTGCGTTTAAAACAAAAAGTAAGTCGTAAGATCACAAATGTTGGATTGACTGCTAACAAAGAGGGCGCAAGCCCTCTGGGAGCGAAGCGACCGAGAGCCGAAGGGCTCTAAGGCGAAGCCTCAAAAAATCAAACGAAGGTGTAGATTTGGGGTCGAAACGAAGTGAGACCTTATTTATATATATTTTATATATATGTTTAATAATATATTTAACACCTCCGCAAACCTTAAAGTCCCAAGGGTTTTCGAGTTTTATGGGTGTAGAAATGTCGGTTTATGGGTGTAGAAATGTCGGTTTATGGGTGTAGAAATGTCGGTTTAT
>ERZ857965.3606-NODE-3606-length-11401-cov-3.273400_pt1 | contig 11401 bp, 7 predicted proteins | sample MGYA00519758_ERZ857965 | MGnify/ENA primary metagenome ERZ857965 (study PRJEB31778, sample SAMEA3449381) | human gut metagenome | biome: human gut; feature: human-associated habitat; material: faeces | place: United Kingdom | collected 2010/2012 ...
CGAAGGTCACGGTCATTCTGCGCAAAGCCTACGGCGGCGCCTACTGCGTGATGAGCTCGAAGCATCTGCGCGGCGACATCAACTACGCATGGCCGACGGCCGAGATCGCCGTGATGGGCCCCAAGGGCGCAATCGAGGTGCTATTGTCGAAGGAGATCGCCGCGATCGAGGACGAGCAGCAAAAGGCCGAGTTCATCGCCCAAAAGGAAGCCGAGTATCGCGATAAGTTCGCCAATCCGTACGTGGCTGCCCGGTTCGGCTACATCGACGACGTGATCGAGCCGCGCAACACGCGCTATCGGATCGTCCGTGCGCTGGAGTCGCTCGCGAACAAGCGTCTGGCCAACCCGCCCAAAAAGCACAACAACATTCCGTTGTAACGATGAAAGGACTGTTCAGCAGACTGTTCGGGCCGAAGCGCAGCGCATCGGCGGAGAACGAGATCGCAGCGGCCATAGCCGTAGCGCTGCAACTGTACGGAATGGGAAGCGCGCCGAAAAGAGCGGCCGGCACGGTATCGCGTCGCTCAAGGCCCGTATCGGCATGGAACTGCAAAAGCTACGGCATGACGCAGCTGCCGCAAAGAAACCGGCGCTGGTAGGCCGGGGACCGTATCCAATCAATCGAAACGCTCAACGAATAACCGCAACATGAAAGAATACAAACTGAAAATCAACTCGAACGACTATCATGTCGTCGTAAGCGGCCTGTCGAACGGCCGGGCCGACGTCATGGTGAACGGACAGAGCTACTCGGTAGAGATCGCCGATGCCGGAGCGGCTTCCGACGCGGGTAAGTCGGCTTCCGCTCCGGCCGTCACCGCAACGGCGCCTGCTCCCGCCGCTAAGCCGGCCGTCGGAGGCGCGGTCAAAAGCCCGCTGCCGGGCGTCGTGCTCGACATTCAGGTCGCCGTCGGCGACCGCGTCGGCACGGGCCAGCGGCTAATGATCCTCGAAGCGATGAAAATGGAGAACAACATCGACTCCGACCGGGAGGGAACCGTCAAGGAAATCAAAGTCGCGACGGGAGACTCCGTGCTGGAAGGGGACGTGCTGCTGACGATCGAGTAGACGCCGCGGCGGAATATCTTACGATCGGAAATGTCAACGGACCGGCTCCGGCCGGTCCGTTTTTGACTCGATGCCCGTGCATTCCCGGCTTTTCCCTTTCGGCACCTGCCGTAAGAATTCCCGGTCGAGTACGTTTCGGTATGTCCGGCACTTTCTCCCCCGCCTGAACATCCGAATGGTCTGCCGGCCCGGGCAAGCCGGCGGATAACCGTCGGAAGCGGGAAAAACGGCGGGAGCGCGAAAAGCTCCGCCGTCCATATTTTACGCAACAATTTAATACGACCCGAATATGAAAAACATGTTAATCGCACTACTGGCCGTCCTGACGCTGGCCTCGGGCAGCGCCGCAGCCCAGAGCGCAAGAATCGAGATCGTTCCCAAACCGGCCGAAATCGTCGCATTCGAGAATCAGGCCGTTTACAAAGACCCCGTGCTGGTCTGGCTCGACCCGCAAGCGGGACTCGATCGGAATTATGTCGAGCAAACGCTCCGCGAGACCGGATTTTCGCCGATTTTCGTCGATAAGCGAAAGAAAGCCGATTTGGTATTCCGGCTCAATAAGACGCCGCTGAACAACGACGACGAGGCCTATCGGCTGGCCGTGCAGTCGCCCGACAGCAAGAAGCAGATCGTCGCCAAAGCCGACGCGAAAGAGGGCCTTTTGTACGCCTTGCAGACCCTGCGTCAGCTGGCTCAGCAGGAAAACGGCACCGTCGTCGTGCCGAGCTGCGTGATTACCGACGCCCCGGCCTTCCCTTGGCGCGCGTTCATGCTGGACGAAAGCAGGCACTTCCACGGCATGGCGGCCGTCAAGGACCTGCTCGACGAAATGGCCCGCTTGAAGCTGAACACGTTCCACTGGCATCTGGTAGACGATCCGGGATGGCGCATCGAGATCAAGAAGTATCCCCTGCTGACCGAGCGGGGCTCGAAGCGCGACTTCTCACACATGGATATTACGCCCGAAGGCTGGGACAGCCTGCATCCGGAACGCACTTACTATACGCAGGACGAGATCCGCGAAGTAGTGCGCTATGCGGCCGACCGGGGCATCCGGATCATACCTGAGATCGAAGTGCCGGGCCACGCCTCCGCCTCGATTCTGGCCTATCCGTGGATCGGCTCGACGAGCCGCCGCGAAGGCAAGGCCGTGACGGGCGACCTGTACGACGTGACCGATCCGAAGGTCGAGGCGTTCCTGCACGACATTCTCGACGAGGTGATCGGGTTGTTTCCGTCGAAAATCGTACATATCGGCGGCGACGAGGCCAACTACGTTCACTGGAAGAACTCGCCCGAGATCATGGCGTTCATGAAAGAGAACGGTCTGCCTACTTGCACCGACCTGCAGGTGTGGGCGATCAACCGGATGTCGAAATACCTCGCCTCGAAAGGATGCCGGATGATCGGCTGGAACGAGATCACGGGCGAAACCGTGCGCGAGGGCATTCAGGCCAGCCAGTCGGAGCAGCTCGCCCCGGGCACGATCGTCCAGTTCTGGGACGGCGACGTATCGCTGGTAAACAAGGCGATCGCCAAAGGTTACGACGTCGTGAACTCGAACCGATTCTTCACGTACGTCGACTATGCCTATGAAGTCACCCCGTTCGAAAAGGCCTATTCGTTCGACCCGATTCCCGAAGGACTGGCCGAGAAGGACAAAAAGAAAATCCTCGGCCTCGGATGCCAGATGTGGGGAGAGTACACCCCGACCCTCGAGCGGGTCTACTACCAGACCTATCCCCGAATCGCCGCCTTCGCCGAAAGCGGCTGGACCGCTCCGGAGAAAAAGTCGTACCCCGACTTCCGCAAGCGCTTGAAAAAGATCGAGGCGATCTGGAAAGAAAAGGGATATATCAAGACTCAGATAGGGAAATACTGACTTTCAGTCCGCAGGCAGAAACGATCGGCCCCGCAAACGATAGGCGGGGCCGATTTGCTTTCGGTATCTTTCCGCCGCACTTTCGCCGATAAACGGGTAAGAATGCTCCCGACAAGCCGCAAGGTAGTTTCTTCCCGTAATTTTCACGACGGACGAGCGTACTCTGCGACCGTTTCCCGGAACCGTGCGGGCATCGCTGCAACGGTCACATAAAAGCCCTCCCACATAGCGTCGGTCGAAATTTTGTTCGACCATCCGATCGCTCGTCGCACATATTTCGGTAGCAAAGGCTCCAAGCCTATCGCCCAGTGCGGCCAAAACAAAACCCGCCTGACGAAAACGTCAAGCGGGCCGTCCGGCAGAAACCGGCATACCAAAACTCAACAGCCGCAACCGCAGCCACCCTTGTGATCGTGGTCGCAGCCATCGCCGCAACCGTCGCCACAGCCGTCGCCGCAGCAATCGCAGCCGCCCGCGTGATGGTGGCCCATCATCATATCCTCGGGCGTAGCCTCGCGCACCTCGACGACCTGCCCCGTAAACTCGAGCGCCTTGCCGGCCATCGGATGATTGAAGTCCATCGTCACGCTGTCCTCGCCGACCGCCTTCACGACGCCGACCAGCCGGTTGCCCTGATTGTCGCTCATCGGCAACTGGTTGCCCACCTCGAGCAGGCCGTCCTCGATCTTGCCCTCGATCATGAACACCTCCTTGGGCAGTTCGACTACGGCATCCGCCACCACGTCGCCGTATGCTTCGGCCGGCTCGAGACGAAAGGCGAAACCGCCGCCCGGCTCCAATCCCTCCAACTGCTTTTCAAAAGCCGGCAGCAGGAAGCCGGTGCCGTATACGAACCTCAGCGGGCTCTCGGCCGTAACCGTTTCGACGACTTCGCCGTCGACTTTCAACTGGTAGCTCAGAGCCACAAAAGTCTTTTCTCCGATTTTCATATCTGTCAAAATAATAAAGTGTCGTATTCCTAAATCCGGACAATCCGGCGGCAAAGATACGAATTCCCTCCGGAATCCGCCTTCGGGTTCTCCGGATTCGCTTGCAAAAACGCGACCGGAAACGATCCGGACGAAACGCTTGCCGATCGGTCCGACAACAAAGAAACGCCTCGGGAAATCCCCGCATGCCGGGCTCCCAAACCGGACCGAACGCTGCCATCGCGGCTCATCACCTTCTCTCCCGGAGATGAAAACGACGGACTCGATCTTCTCGGTCCGGTCCGGGAAAACGGTTTCTCACGAGCGAACCGAACCCCCACTTCAACACCCTTTACGAAACCGTTCTACTCGACCGATTCCAGAAGGTATTCCCTCCAACAAACAAACCTGCCGGCTACCCCGCTTCCGGAAAGCGAAAGGCCGCCCCCGGGAGCCCCGGCCTACTCGCCCCCGTACAGCGTTCCGCAAGTGCAGCAAAGATTGCGGTCGCCGTATCCGCCATCGATTTTCGTCACGTAAGGGAAAAACTTGTTGGCCCGAATCCACGGTAACGGGAACACGGCCCGCTCTCGGCCATAAGGGTGAGTCCATGTATCGGCGCAAGCCTCCTGCGCCGTATGGGGAGCCATCTTGACCGGATTGTCCTCGGCGTCGGCTTCGCCGTCGCGTATCTGCTCGCACTCGCGCTTGATCGCCACGAGCGACTCGACGAAGCGGTCGAGCTCGGCGAGGCTCTCGCTCTCGGTCGGCTCGATCATCAGCGTCTCGTGGACCGGAAACGACAGCGTCGGGGCATGGAATCCGTAGTCCATCAGCCGGCGGGCGATATCGGCGCACTCGACGCCGTAGAGTTTGCGGAAATCGCGCAGGTCGAGAATCATCTCGTGTCCGACGCGCCCCGTCTCCCCGGTATATACGATACCGAATTCGTCCTTCAGCGCTACGGCCAGATAATTGGCATTCACGATCGCCATCTCGGTCGCGCGGCGCAAACCGCTTTCGCCCAGCATCTTGATATAGCCGTAGGTGATCGGCAGAATCAGCGCGCTGCCGAACGGAGCGGCGGCTACCGCCGTAATGCCGCTGCGTCCGCCCGTCTCGGCCAGACTATGTCCCGGCAGGAACTCGGCCAAATGGGCCGCCACGCAAATGGGCCCGACGCCCGGACCGCCGCCGCCGTGCGGAATCGCGAACGTCTTATGCAGGTTCAGGTGGCAGACGTCGGCCCCTATGTATCCCGGGTTCGTCAGTCCGACCTGAGCGTTCATGTTCGCACCGTCCATATAGACCTGTCCGCCGTTGTCGTGCACGATGTCGACGATCTCACGGATGCGGCTCTCGAACACGCCGTGCGTCGAAGGATAGGTAACCATGATGCAGCAAAGCTCACTGGCGTATTGCGCGGCTTTGGCTTTCAGGTCATCGACGTCGATGTTGCCGCGCTCGTCGCAGGCCACGGTCACCGTCCGCATACCGGCCATCGCGGCCGAGGCGGGATTCGTGCCGTGAGCCGAGGCAGGTATCAGCGCGACGTTCCGATAGCCCTGCCCGCGACTTTGGTAATAGGCTCGGATCACCATCAGGCCCGTATATTCGCCCGACGCGCCCGAATTGGGCTGCAACGACACGGCCGCCATGCCCGTGATCGTCGCCAAGTCCTTCGACAGCGCGTCGATCAGCTCGCGGTAGCCCTCGGCCTGATCGGCCGGAACGAACGGGTGAATATCGGCGAACTCACTCAGGCTCAAAGGCATCATCGCAACGGCGGGCGTCAGCTTCATCGTGCACGAGCCGAGCGAGATCATGCTGTCGACCAGCGAGATGTCGCGCCGCCCGAGCTTCTTGACGTAGCGCATCAGTTCGGTCTCGCTGCGATAGTTGCGGAATACCGGCTCAGTCAGATAGGCCGACGAGCGGCGCACCCCGACCGGAAGACGGTCCTGTTCCCCGATCGTCTTGAGCGCCGGAGCTTTCTTACCCGCCGCCTCGGCGAACACGGCGATCACGGCATTCGCCTCGGCAAGCGTCGAAAGCTCGTCGAACGACAGCCGCACGCGGCCCTCGTCGGGATAAAAGAAGTTCAGCCGGCGGGCGAGCGCGGCCTCGCGCACTTGCGCCGCATCGGCAGCCACCTCGATCGTATCGAAGAAGTTTTTGGTTTTCAGCTCGTAACCCAGTTTTTCGAGCGTATCGGCCACGACGACGGCATGACTGTGGGCATGCAGGGCGATCCGACGGATGCCCTCGGCTCCGTGATAGACGGCGAAGAAGCCGGCCATCGTAGCCAGCAGCGCCTGAGCCGTACAGATATTCGACGTGGCCCGCTCGCGCTTGATGTGCTGCTCGCGCATCTGAAGCGCCATGCGCAACGCTTTGTTGCCGAGCCGATCGACCGAAACGCCGATGATCCGGCCGGGCATATTTCGCTTGAAAGCGTCCTTCGTGGCCAAATAGGCCGCATGAGGGCCGCCGAATCCCATCGGAATGCCGAAACGCTGCGTCGAACCGGTCACGATGTCGGCACCCCACTCGCCCGGCGCCTTCAGCAGCGCAAGGCTCAGCATGTCGGCCACGGCCGTCACCAGCACGCCCCGGCTGTGGGCCGCCGCAGCGAAATCGTCGTAGTCGCGCACCTCGCCGTCGGCCGCCGGATACTGTACGATCGCGCCGAACTCGCTGCCCGTGAACTCGTAGCAGTCGAAGCGGTCGCTGACGATCTCGATGCCGAAAGGCTCGCTGCGGGTCAGCAGCACGTCGAGCGTCTGCGGGAAAATATTCTCATCGACGAACAGCACGTTGCGTCCCTCGCGGACCGCCTCGCGCGAACGGAGCGCGAACATCATCGCCATAGCCTCGGCCGTAGCGGTCGCCTCGTCGAGCAGCGAGCAATTGCTCACCTCCATGCCCGTCATCGAGACGACGGCGGTCTGGAAATTCAGCAGCGCTTCCAGACGCCCCTGCGAGATTTCGGCCTGATAGGGCGTATAGGAGGTATACCAGACGGGGTTCTCGAACACGTTGCGCAGGATGACCGCAGGCGAGGCCGTGCCGTAATACCCCATACCGATCAGGCTGCGGTAAAGCTTGTTCTTACGGCCGATCTCGCGGATATGGGCGGCGAACTCGCATTCGCTCATGCCTTCGCGCGGAAGGGCCAGCGGCTTCTTGAGCCGGATCGTCGAGGGTACGACCTGCCCGATCAGTTCGTCGACCGAGCGGACGCCGATGGCCGACAGCATCTGCGAAAGCGCCCTTTCGTCCGAACCGACGTGGCGACCGGCATATTGATCTTGTGACATAATGCTTTGTATGTTAAAGCCACAAAAATAAACAATTTATCCGAACGCAACCGTTCCGACTTAAAAAATCGTTCATTCCGGAACTTTCGAGTTACGATCCGACACTTCGCTCTAATATTCGAAGCTGCTGCCGCCTATGAACTCGCGCAGAATGGACGTCGGCGGAATCTCTTTTCCGTCGAGCGAGGTGAAATGGTCCAGAAACTTCAGCAGGCGCCTCGCCTCGCCGAACTCGGGCTCCGTGTCGGGGACCTCGCGCAGCAGCGGCCAAACGCAATCTTTCAGGACGGCCAGCTCGTAGAAAAGCGATGAGTTGAACATCACGTCGGCCTGCTCCTGATTCGGGAAGATATGCTTGTCCTCGCCCCGGCGGACGCTCTCCCAGCGGCGCAGCGTAGCGGTCGCGCTGTTGCCGCGCGTACGGTGATCGCGCACGATACGCCGGATCAGCCGGTTGTCGGTCGTGGCGATCCGGTTCAGGTCGTCCATTGCGATCGAGGTCAGGGCCGAGACGTAGACCTTGAACTTCATCGCCGCGTCGATTTGCGGCGTCAGCCTCGGATTCAGGCCGTGAATGCCCTCGATCAAAAGCACCGAGCGCTCGTCCATGCGCAGCGTCCGGTGATTCGGCTCGCTCTTGCCGGTAATGAAGTTATAGCGCGGCATCCCCACCTCGCGGCCCGCGAGCAGGGCGGCCAAATCGTCGTTGAACCGGCCGACGTCGATCGCTTCGAGCGCCTCGTAGTCGTACTCCCCGTCCTCGTCGAGAGGCGTCTTCTCCCGGTCCACGAAATAGTCGTCGAGCGAGACGAGCACCGGACGCATGCCCAGAATGCTGAGCTGGATGCCGAGCCGCTTGGCGAACGTCGTCTTGCCGCTCGACGAAGGGCCCGAAATCAGCACGATGCGCGCTCCTCCGTCCCGATGTCTCTCGTAAATCCGGTCGGCCAGATTGCCCAGCGCCTTCTCATGCAACGCTTCGGCGATCCGGATCAGGTCGCTTCCGCCCCCCTCGAGAATCCGCGCGTTCAGCGAGCCGATGTTCGCCACGCCGATCACGTCGACCCAGCGCGTGTACTCGCTGAACACCTCGAACATCTTGTCCTGCGGGACCAGCTCCTCGAGCTTCGTCGGATCGGTTCGCTGCGGCAGAGCCATGCGGAACCCCTTGTAATAGGGATGCAGGTCGAAGCGGGAAACGTATCCCGTCGAAACGGCCAGCGCGCCGTAAAAGTAGCCCACCAGATCGGCCATGCTGTACACGGTCACATACAGGTGCGGCCGGGTCCGCAGCAGCGCGATCTTGTCGTCGAGCCCCAGCGCCTCGTACATCGCCTCGGCTTCGGCCGAGGTGACCTTCTGCCGCACGATCGGCAAGTCCTGAGCGACGATCGCGCGCATGCGCTCCTTGATCCGGACGATCTGCTCGTCGGAGAGGTCCTCCATACCCTCGATCTCGCAATAGAATCCCTTGGCGACCGAATGCTTGATATGCAGTTTCCGCTCCGGAAACAGGTCGTAGACGGCCTTTTGCAGTACGAAGAACAACGTGCGCTGATAAACGCGCATTCCCTCGAAATGCGTGATGTCTACGTAGCGGATGCTCACCGGCGAGTAGACGGCGAAGTCGAGCTCCTTGAGCCGGTTGTTGACATAGGCGGCCAGAAACGGACGGTCCTCCCGCTCGCCGAGCGACAGAATCTCGGCAATCTGCAACAGCGAAGTTCCCCGGTTGACGAACAGGCTGCGGCCCGTATTCTCGCAAACGATTCTTACGGTATCGTTCATATTCATGGTTTCAGACGGTTTGATTTCGGCGATTCTCGCGGACCGCGATTCGACGGTAAAACGCGAAGCGGCGGCGAAAACGTATGAAAGATACGTTTTTCGGCGCAAACCGCAAAAAAATAGCGCGACGCGGAGGCAAACCGGCTTGCCTTTGTTGTTAAATGTGAATTATTTATTACCTTTGCAACGCTTTTTCGGGCCTCTCGCCCCGGCCGCTCTTCGAGGAAGTTCGGGACCGAGAAACCGGACAAGCACTATAAATAATGTCTAACGCATTAATTGCCAAAACAAACAACATGACGACAAACAACGAAAACCAACCGGAAATGAAAGCCGCCGAGCCGGTGGCGGCCGCTCCCGTCAACCTCGACACGTTCGACTGGGAAGCCTACGAACACGATTCGAACCTGTACGGCGAATCGAAGGAGGAAATCGCAGCCAAGTACGACCAGACGCTGTCGAACGTTCAGGTCGGCGAAGTGGTCGAGGGAACCGTGATCGGGCTCACCAAGCGCGAAGTAGTGGTCAACATCGGCTACAAGTCGGAAGGCATCATTCCGATCAGCGAATTCAGATATAACCCCGAACTGGCCGTAGGCGAGAAGGTCGAAGTATACGTCGAAAGCGCCGAGGACAAGAAGGGGCAGCTCGTGCTCTCGCACAAGAAAGCCCGCCAGCTCCGCTCGTGGGATCGTGTGAACGAGGCGCTCGAGAAGGACGAGGTAATCAAAGGCTACATCAAGTGCCGCACCAAGGGCGGCATGATCGTCGACGTGTTCGGCATCGAGGCGTTCCTGCCCGGCTCGCAGATCGACGTGAAGCCGATCCGCGACTACGACATCTATGTCGACAAGACGATGGAGTTCAAGGTCGTGAAGATCAATCAGGAGTTCCGCAACGTCGTCGTGTCGCACAAGGCGCTGATCGAGGCCGAGCTCGAGGCGCAGAAGAAGGAGATCATGTCGAAGCTCGAAAAGGGCCAGATTCTCGAGGGTACCGTCAAGAACATCACCTCCTACGGCGTGTTCATCGATCTGGGCGGCGTGGACGGCCTGATCCATATCACCGACCTGAGTTGGGGCCGCGTGAACCATCCCGAGGAAATCGTTCATCTGGACGAAAAGCTGAACGTCGTGATCCTCGACTTCGACGATGCGAAAAAACGTATCGCACTGGGTCTGAAGCAGCTCTCCCCGCACCCGTGGGATGCGCTCGACCCGAACCTGAAGGTAGGCGACAAGGTCAAGGGCCGCGTCGTCGTGATGGCCGACTACGGCGCGTTCATCGAGATCGCACCGGGCGTCGAGGGTCTGATCCATGTCTCGGAAATGTCGTGGAGCCAGCATTTGCGTTCGGCTCAGGAGTTCATGAAAGTCGGCGACGAGGTGGAAGCGGTCATCCTGACGCTCGACCGCGAGGACCGCAAGATGTCGCTCGGCATCAAGCAGCTCACGCCCGATCCTTGGGCCGACATCGAGCAGCGCTATGCCGTCGGCTCGCGCCATACGGCGAAAGTGCGTAACTTCACGAACTTCGGCGTATTCGTCGAAATCGAGGAGGGCATCGACGGCCTGATCCACATTTCGGACCTGAGCTGGACCAAGAAGATCAAGCATCCGGCCGAGTTCACGCAGATCGGAGCCGACATCGACGTGGTCGTACTGGAAATCGATAAGGACAACCGCCGCCTGAGCCTCGGCCACAAGCAACTCGAGGACAACCCGTGGAACGCGTTCGAACAGCAGTTCGCCGTCGACAGCGTACACAAGGGCACCGTGTCGGAACTGACCGACAAGGGCGCGATCATCTCGCTGGGCGACAATGTCGAAGGCTTCGCCCCGGCCAAACAACTGGTCAAGGAGGACGGCACGACGGCTAAAGCGGGCGAAACGCTCGACTTCAAGGTGATCGAGTTCTCGAAAGCCACCAAGCGCATCCTCGTTTCGCACACCCGTACGTTCGACGACACGAGGCGTCAGGAGGCTCAGGCCGAACGCGCCGAGCGCCGCAAGGCAGACGACGCAGCCAAGGACTCGGTGAAGAAGATCAACGCTTCGGTCGAAAAGACGACCCTCGGCGACATCTCTTCGCTGGCCGAGCTGAAGGCCAAGATGGAGAGCGCCGAACAGGCCAAGGCTCCGAAAGCGGCCGAGGAAGCCAAAGCCGAGTAATTCTGCTTCTGTCATGACGTTTCGGGTCACCGTACTGGGCAGCAGCTCGGCTATGCCGACCCTCAAACGCAACCCCTCTGCTCATGCACTGAACGTGCATGAGCAGTTTTTTTTGATCGATTGCGGCGAGGGAACGCAGACGCGGCTGTTTCGCTGCGGTATCAGTCCGCTGCGGCTCGGCACCGTCTTTCTGACGCATCTGCACGGCGACCATGTCTACGGACTTTTCGGTCTGATGTCG
>ERZ857965.3609-NODE-3609-length-11398-cov-6.994710_pt1 | contig 11398 bp, 8 predicted proteins | sample MGYA00519758_ERZ857965 | MGnify/ENA primary metagenome ERZ857965 (study PRJEB31778, sample SAMEA3449381) | human gut metagenome | biome: human gut; feature: human-associated habitat; material: faeces | place: United Kingdom | collected 2010/2012 ...
TGGACGCCCACCACAACCTGTGGGGCGACAAGCGCCTGATGCCCACCGAGCTGGCCGCCTCCAAGCGCGAGGGTCGTCCCCTCACCGATAAGTGGACGTTCTCCACCAACGGCGTGTCCATTCAGGGCCGCTACGGTATCCCCTGCGTGGGCTTCGGCCCCGGCGCCGAGTCTCAGGCTCACGCCCCCAACGAGGTGACGTTCAAGCAGGATCTGGTGACCTGCGCCGCCCTGTATGCCGCCGTTCCCGGCCTGTACAAGCCCGAGAACAAGGACGGCTCCGCCACCAGCTTCCGTCAGGAGCTGACCGGCAACGACATCAAATAAGCATTTCTGTGAAACCACTTACTTTTTATAAGGAGAAAAAAGAAAATGAGCAAGACTGTTGAGCTGGCACGTCATCTGTCCACCCTGAACATCAACAATATGTACAAGAACGATTTCTATTGGACTTGGGACAAGACCGATGACGAGATCGACGCCATCTTCACCGTAGCCGACGCCCTCCGCGACCTGCGTGAGCGCAACAAGAGCACCCGCGTGTTCGATTCCGGTCTGGGCATCTCCATCTTCCGCGACAACTCCACCCGTACCCGCTTCTCCTTCGCCTCCGCCTGCAACCTGCTGGGCCTGGAGGTGCAGGATCTGGACGAGAAGAAGTCCCAGATCGCCCACGGCGAGACTGTCCGCGAGACGGCCAACATGGTGTCCTTCATGGCCGATGTCATCGGCATCCGCGACGATATGTTCATCGGCGAGGGTCACAAGTATCAGAAGACCTTCATGGACGCCGTGAAGGAGGGCTACCGCGACGGTATTCTGGAGCAGCAGCCCACGCTGGTCAACCTGCAGTGCGACGTGGATCACCCCACCCAGTGCATGGCCGATATGCTCCATGTCATCCACTACTTCGGCGGCGTGGAGAACCTGAAGGGCAAGAAGGTCGCCATGACCTGGGCCTACTCTCCCTCCTACGGCAAGCCTCTGTCCGTACCTCAGGGCGTCATCGGCCTGTTCACCCGCTTTGGCATGGATGTGACGCTGGCCCATCCCGAGGGCTATGACGTCATGCCCGAGGTGGAGGAGGTCGCCCGCAAGAACTGCGAGAAGTACGGCTCCAAGTTCCACAAGACCAACGACATGAAGGAAGCCTTCAAGGATGCCGACATCGTGTATCCCAAGAGCTGGGCGTCCTACGCCGCCATGGAGGAGCGCACCAAGCTGTACGCCGCCGGCGACAAGGAGGGCATCGACGCGCTGGAGAAGCGCCTGCTGGCCCAGAACGCCGAGCATAAGGACTGGGCCTGCACCGAGGAGATGATGAAGCTCACCAAGGACGGCAAGGCGCTGTACCTGCACTGCCTGCCCGCCGACATCACCGGCCTCAGCTGCGCCGAGGGCGAGGTGGACAACTCCGTGTTCGACCGCTACATCGTGCCCCTGTACAAGCAGGCCTCCTACAAGCCCTACATCATCGCCGCCATGATCTTCATGGCACAGGTGAAGGATCCCGTCAAGGCTCTGATGGAGCTGGACGAGGGCAAGAGCAGCCGCAAGATCTTCTAAAATAAATACACCACCCGCAACAGCGGCGGCATCGCCGCCGCTGTTGTTTTGTATTCACTCACATTACATTTTCATTCAAAACGAGGTATATCACTATGTCTAAGAGGATCGTCATCGCTCTGGGCGGCAACGCACTGGGCAATACCGCCGCCGAGCAGCTCCAGCTCGTCACCGAGACTGCCCGTTCCATCGTGGATCTCATCGCCGCCGGCAACGAGGTGGTGGTGGCCCACGGCAACGGCCCGCAGGTGGGCATGATCAATCTGGGTCTCAGCACCGCCGCCGAGGCCAAGGCCATCAAGGCCGACATGCCCTTCCCCGAGTGCGGCGCCATGTCCGAGGGCTACATCGGCTATCACCTGCAGCAGGCCATCGGCAATGAGCTGATGAGCCGCGGCATGGACAAGCCCGTGGCCACCATCGTCACCCAGACCGTGGTGTCTGAGGATGACCCCGCCTTCCAGAACCCCACCAAGCCCGTGGGCGCTTTCTACGACAAGGAAACGGCCGACCGCATCGCCGCCGAGAAGGGCTACACCATGGTAGAGGACGCCGGCCGCGGCTACCGTCAGGTCGTCCCCTCCCCCAAGCCCTTTGACATCGTGGAGAAGGCCTCCATCAAGGCGCTGGTAGACGCCGGCCATGTGGTCATCGCCGTGGGCGGCGGCGGCATCCCCGTCATCCGCAAGGACGGCAGGCTGTCCGGCACCCCCGCCGTCATCGACAAGGACTTCGGCAGCGAACTGCTGGCCGAGCTGCTGGATGCCGACATGCTCATCATCCTCACCGCTGTGGAGAAGGTGGCCATCAACTTCAACAAGCCTGACCAGAAGGGTCTGGACGACCTGACCCCCGCCGAGGCGTACAGGTATATGGAGGAGAACCAGTTCGCCAAGGGCTCCATGCTGCCCAAGGTGCAGGCCGCCGTGAAGTTCGCCGAGTCCAAGCCCGGCCGCACCGCCCTCATCACCCTGCTGGAGAAGGCCAGGGACGGCATCGAGGGCAAGACGGGTACCCGGGTGCATCAGTAACCCGCTGCCCCCCCTGTCTGCCCCGCGCTGCCGCGCTTTCCCGCCCTCGATGGCCGTCCGCCATCCGATCATGGGCCTTCGCGCAGCGAAGCGCCAGCGGCGCCGCCGCTGGCATCGAGGGCAAGACGGGTACCCGCGTGCATCAGTAACGCTTCTCCCACAGTCGATTTGGCCTTTATGCCAAGCAAAAGTTTTTCTTATAGCACACATTTTTAGTTGAAATCCGAAGCACTTTCCTGTATAATACTGCCATCCTGTCGGATGTGAATGCCGGGGTCGGCCCCCGTTATTCAGGCGTGCGGTAAATTTACCCTTACCTTCAGCCGCATGTCACATATTTAAAGGAGGAAAACAAGAATGAAAAAGTTCCTTGCACTGATCATCGCTCTGGTCATGGCTCTGAGCCTGGTGGCCTGCGGTGAGCAGAAGCAGCCTGACACGCCCGATGTCCCCGATGACGGCGAACAGCAGCAGACTGCTTCCATCAAGGTGGGCTTCATCACCCTGCACGATGAGAACTCCACCTACGACCTCAACTTCATCAACGCTGCCAAGAAGGCCATCGCCGACCTGGGTCTGACCGAGGATAACTACATCCTGAAGACCAATGTCCCCGAGGGTCAGGAGTGCTACGAGACCGCCATGGACATGGTGGACAAGGGCTGCAACATCATCTTCGCCGACAGCTTCGGTCATGAGCCTTACATGATCGACGCCGCCAAGGAGAACCCCAATGTCCAGTTCTGCCACAGCACCGGCACCCGCGCTCACACCGAGGGTCTGGCCAACTACCACAACGCTTTTGCCTCCATCTACGAGGGCCGCTATCTGGCCGGTATCGCTGCCGGTATGAAGCTGAACGAGATGATCGAGGCCGGTAAGTTCACCGCTGAGGAAGCCAAGATTGGCTATGTCGGCGCCTTCACCTACGCCGAGGTGGTCTCCGGCTACACCTCCTTCTTCCTGGGCGCCCGCTCCGTCTGCCCCACCGTCACCATGGAAGTGACCTTCACCGGCAGCTGGTACGATGAGACTCTGGAGAAGACCGGCGCCGAGCTGCTGATCGACCGCGGCTGCAAGCTGATCAGCCAGCACGCCGACTCCTACGGTGCTCCTACCGCCTGCCAGAACGCCGGCGTTCCCAACGTCTCCTACAACGGCTCCACCAAGAATGTCGGTGCCGACACCTACATCATCTCCTCCCGTATCGACTGGGCCCCCTACTATGAGTACGCCATCAAGGCTGTCATGGACGGCACCGAGATCGCTACCGACTGGACCGGCACTCTGGCCACCGGCTCCGTGGTCCTGGAAGAGCTGAACACTGACGTCGCCGCTGCCGGTACCGCCGAGGCCATTGCCGCGGCCACCACCAAGCTGGAGAACGGTGAGCTCCACGTCTTCGACGTGAGCACCTTCACCACCAGAGCCGACGACACCATGAACACTTTCAAGGTCGACTTCCTGAAGGTCGATGCTGACGGTCACATCACCTCCTATCTGGCTGACGTCGATACCGACGAGGCCTATACCGGTGATACCGAGGTCGTTCACGACGGTTACTTCTCCGAGTCCGAGAAGCGCTCCGCTCCTTACTTCGATCTGCAGATCGATGGCATCGAGCTGCTGAACACCGCCATGTAACACCGTCCCGAAAGGACAATATCCCGCACCACGACGAGGTGGGCTGCGAAAGCAGCCCACCTTTTCTCCTTATCCCACAAGGCTTTTGACGAATTCCACAAAGGGAACAAGTTATTCTTGTGTAACCTCACATTCTTTGTATGTACCTTACAATTTTTTTGCTGTTTTTGATTTACAACCTTCGACAGATATGCTAAAATGACGCGTACGGGTTTATACACCCTTATGCATTACCAGGTGTTGCAGCCCTCTGCGACGAAAGAAAGGATGACAGCCTTGGAAAACAAATGCGCGATCAAAATGGAGAACATCACCAAGCGGTTTGGCTCCGTGGTGGCCAACAACGCCATCAACATGGAGCTGCGCGAGGGCGAGATCCTGTCCCTGCTAGGTGAAAACGGCAGCGGCAAGACCACGCTGATGAACATGCTCTCCGGCATCTACTTCCCCGATGAGGGACAGATCTACATCCACGACCAGCCTGTGACCATCGCATCTCCCAAGGATGCCTTCGACCTCGGTATCGGCATGATCCACCAGCACTTCAAGCTGGTCGACCTGTTCACCGCCACGGAGAACATCATTCTGGGTCTGGAGGGCAAGCTGGATCTGGCCAACGCCCGTAAAAAGGTGCAGGAAATCTGCGACCGCTACGGGTTTGACATCGACCCCGACATGAAGATCTACGACATGTCCGTTTCTCAGAAGCAGACCGTCGAGATCGTCAAGGTGCTGTACCGCGGCGCCGACATCCTCATTCTGGATGAGCCCACCGCCGTGCTGACCCCGCAGGAGACGGACAAGCTGTTCGCCGTCATGCGCAACATGAAGGCCGACGGCAAGTCCCTTATCATCATCACCCACAAGCTCCACGAGGTGCTGGACGTGTCCGACCGTGTGGCCGTGCTCCGCAAGGGCGAGTACATCGGCGACGTGCTGACCAAGGACGCCGACCAGCAGTCCCTGACGGACATGATGGTGGGCCGCAGCGTGTCGCTGAACATCGACCGTCCCGAGCCGAAGAACGTGGCCACCCGTCTGAAGCTGGAGGGCCTCACCGTGTTCGACGAGCTGGGCGTCAAGCGTCTGGACAACGTCAGCTTCGAGATCCGCTCCGGAGAGGTACTGGGCGTGGCCGGCGTGGCCGGCTCCGGCCAGCGTGAGCTGCTGGAGTCCATCGCGGGCCTGTACCCCATCGCCTCCGGCTCCGTCACCTACTACGCCCCCGACGGCGGCGCGCCGCAGGAGCTGGTGGGCAAGGATCCCATGGACATCCGCAAGGCCGGCATCGCCATGTCCTTCGTGCCCGAGGATCGTCTGGGCATGGGTCTGGTGGGTTCCATGGGCATGACCGGCAATATGATGCTGCGCTCCTGGCGCAAGGGCCACAGCATCTTCCTGGACCGCAAGAATCCCGAGGCGCTGGCCCAGCGCATCTGGCAGGAGCTGGAGGTCGTCACCCCCAGCACCAGCTTCCCCGTCCGCCGTATGTCCGGCGGCAACGTGCAGAAGGTTCTGGTGGGCCGCGAGATCGCGCAGGAGCCCGCCGTTCTGATGACGGCCTACGCCGTCCGCGGTCTGGATATCAACACCTCTTACACCATTTACAACCTGCTGACGGAGCAGAAAATGAAGGGCGTCGCCGTTGTCTACGTCGGCGAGGATCTGGACGTGCTGCTGGAGCTGTGCGACCGTATCGTGGTGCTCTGCGGCGGTCAGGTGTCCGGCGTTGTGGACGGACGCACCACCAATAAGATGGAAGTGGGCGCACTGATGACCCGCATGGGAGGAGGCAAGGCAGATGAATAAAAAAGGATCGCTCTTTCACATTTCCAAGCGCGATGCGCTGCCTCTGCCCAAGGCACTGGCCATCCGCGTCGGCGTCATCCTGCTGGCGCTGGTGTTCTGCGGCCTCATCACCACCCTGCTGACGAGCCAGAACCCCCTCAGCGTCTACGGCACTATTCTGGACGGCGCCTTCGGCTCTTCCCGCCGTATCGGCGTCACCTTCCGCAACACGGCCGTGCTGCTGGGCATCTCTCTGGCCGTGACCCCCGCCTTCAAGATGCGCTTCTGGAACATCGGCGCCGAGGGGCAGACCCTGATCGGCTGTCTGGCCACCACCACCTGCATGATCCTGCTGGGCGGCAAGGTATCCACCCCCGTGCTGATCCTCATCTCTCTGGTGGCCGCCCTGCTGGCCGGCGCCCTGTGGGGCTTCCTGCCCGCCTTCTTCAAGGCCAAGTGGAACACCAACGAAACGCTCTTCACTCTCATGATGAACTACATCATCATCGGCGTCGTCCGCTGGCTGCAGGGCGGTCCGTGGGAAGGCCGTCCCGGCTCGCAGATCATCCCCCAGTTCGATAGGGCGGCCACGCTGCCGAAGGTCCTGGGCGTTCACTGCGGCTGGATCATCGTGCTGATCCTCGTCGTGTTCATGCACGTTTACATGAACCACACCAAGCACGGCTACGAGATCGCCGTCATCGGCGACTCCATCAACACCGCCCGCTACGCGGGCATGAACGTCGGCCATGTCATGATGCGCACGATGTTCCTCTCCGGCGCGATCTCCGGTCTGGTCGGCTTTATCGTTGCCTCCGGCGCGAACACCACGCTCTACGACGGCGTCGCCGCCGGCGTCGGCTTCACCTCCATCACGGTCGCATGGCTCAGCCAGCTCAATGCCTTCGCGATGATCGTCATTTCCATGATGCTCGCGATCATCTCCAAGGGCGCCGAAACGCTTCAGACCCGTCTGGCCGTGCCCGCCTCGATCTCCGACATCATCACGGGCATCCTGCTCTTCTGTATGCTCGGCTGCGAGTTCTTCATCAACTATCGACTCATCTTCCGCTCGTCGAAGACCGAAAAGGAGGCGGCTAAGGAATGACTTTGCTTATCACCCTCATCATCGCCGCCATCACCTACGGCACCCCGCTGCTGTTCGGTACGCTCGGCGAGATCCTGACGGAAAAGTCCGGCAACCTCAACCTCGGCGTGGAGGGCATCATGTTCATGGGCGGCGCGCTCGGCCTCGGCGGTGTGTACTACTATGAAAAGCTCTCCTCCTCCCCCAACGGCTTCGTCGCCATCCTCGTCGGCATCTTCTTCGCCTTCCTCGCCGGCGCGATCGCCTCGCTGATCTTCAGCTTCCTGACCATCACGCTGCGCGCGAATCAGAACGTCACCGGTCTGGCGCTGTCCATCTTCGGCACGGGCATCGGCCAGTTCATCGGCGAGTATATGCGCGTGAGCGAGAACGGCTACATCTCCGTGAGCAATATGCTCAAGGGCTACTTCCAGAACTCCCCCTTCCCCAAGGGCCTGCAGGACATTCCGGTGGTCGGCGGCATCCTCTTCGGCAACAGCTTCTTCTTCTACCTCGCCGTTGCCTGCGCCGTCGCGCTGTACTGGTACCTCAACAAGACCCGCAGCGGCCTGTACCTGCGCAGCGTGGGCGAGAGCCCCGCGACCGCGGACGCCGCCGGCATCAACGTCACGCGCTATAAGTACCTCGCCACCGTCATCGGCGGCGGCGTGAGCGCCGTCGGCGGCATGGTCTACATCATGACCATCGCGGGCGGTGTGTGGAACCACGAGGGCCTTTCCGGCGTCGGCTGGCTCGCCGTCGCGCTGGTCATCTTCTGCCTGTGGCGTCCGCTGGGCGCGATCTGGGGCAGCGTGCTCTTCGGCGCGCTGATGATCCTCTACCTGCGTCTGGTCATCGCGTTCATTCCCACGCAGCTCTATAAGATCCTGCCCTATGTGGTCACGGTCATCGTACTCATCATTTCGAGTATGCGCAACAACAAGGAAAAGCAGCCGCCCGCTTCTCTGGGCCTGAATTACTTCCGCGAAGAGCGCTGAATTATCAAAAAAGGAAGCGCCTTGCGGCGCTTCCTTTTTCATGAGGAGGAAACCATTATGTCAACTTTACTCATCAAAAATATCCGCACACTCGTCTCCTGCGACAGCGCCGACACCGTATACGAAAACGTCGACCTTTACGCCGAGAACGGCTTCATCAAGGCCATCGGCGCAAGCCTCGACCGCAAGGCCGACAAAACCATCGACGCGAGCCATATGCTCTGCTACCCCGGTCTGGTCAACACGCACCATCACCTCTATCAGGTCTTCTCCCGCAATCTCCCCGAGGTGCAGAACATGGAGCTGTTCGACTGGCTCAAGACGCTCTATGAGATCTGGAAGAACCTCGACGCCGAGGTCATCCGTCTCTCCTCCCTCACCGGCATGGGCGAGCTGATGAAGCACGGCTGCACGACCTGCTTCGACCATCACTACGTCTTCCCGAAGGACACCGGCGACCTGCTCGGCGCACAGTTCGCCGCCGCGGACGAGCTGGGCATCCGTATGTACGCCTCCCGCGGCAGCATGGACCTCTCGGTGAAGGACGGCGGCCTGCCGCCGGACAGCGTGGTGCAGACGGTCGACGAGATCATGAAGGATTCCGAGCGCGTCATCGCGCAGTACCATGACCGCAGCTTCGGCGCAATGCACCGCGTCGCGCTCGCGCCCTGCTCGCCGTTCTCCGTCAGCGCCGACCTGCTGCGTGAAAGCGCCGTCCTCGCCCGTCAGCTCGGTGTGCGTCTGCACACCCACCTGTGCGAGACGAAGGATGAAGAAAACTTCATGCTCGCGCGTGAGGGCGTCCGCCCGCTCGAGTACATGGAGCGTCTCGGCTGGACTGGCGACGACGTTTGGTTCGCCCACGGCATCCACTTCAACGACGAGGAGCTGCGCGTCCTCGCCAAGACCGGCACGGGCGTGTGCCACTGCCCCATTTCCAACATGAAGCTCTCCTCCGGCATCGCCCGCATCCCCGAGATGCTGGAGCTTGGCGTTCCCGTCGGTCTCGGCGTCGACGGCTCCGCCTCCAACGACGGCTCCAGTCTCATGGAGGAACTGCGCGTCGCATTCCTGCTCCACCGCCTGAACTCCAGCAAGGCTGCCCCCAGCGGCTATGACGTGCTGAAGATGGCAACGCGCGGCAGCGCGCGCCTGCTCGGCCGCAGCGACGACATCGGTATGCTCGAGGTCGGCAAGTGCTGCGACCTCTTTATGATCGACTCCCGCCGCCTTGAGCTGGTCGGCTCCTGCTTCGATCCCACCAGCGTCCTCGGCACGGTCGGCGTGCGCGGACCGGTGGACTACACCGTGGTCCAGGGCCGCGTGACCGTCGAGCACGGTCATCTTGTCACGGTGGACGAGGAAAAGCTCGCGCACGACGCGGAAGCGAAGTGCCGCGCGTATCTGAACCGATAATTCACGCAAAAAAGCGACCGTTTCACGGTCGCTTTTTTGCTTTACCGGATGAAGTGCGTCGCGACGCGCTCCTCCTGTTCGGGCAGGCCAAGGGTCTCGCGGCCGAGCGCGATGCTTTTCATCAGGAACGTCATGTTCCGTGCCAGCGTCCGCATGGTCTGCAAGCCCTCGGCGTCCATCGCCGCCTCACCCGCAGCCCTGCCGTAGACGCTGTTCCAATACTGGCTCGAGGCGATGGGCATACCGGAAATGGTGAAGTATTTGTTCAGCTCGTCAAAGGTCGCCGAGCAGCCGCCGCGCCGCGCGCACACCACGCTCGCGCCGACCTTCATGGTCTTGTCAAAGGGCGTGGAGTAAAACAGGCGGTCCAGGCAGGCGATGAGCGTCGCGTTGGCCGAGGCGTAATAGACCGGACTGGCGACGACCAGCCCGTCCGCCGCCTCGAGCTTCGGGGCCAGCTCGTTGACGGCATCGTCGAACACGCACCGTCCCAGCTTCGCGCACGCGCCGCAGGCCGTGCAGCCGCGGATCGCCTGATTCCCGAGCAGCACCGTCTCCGTCTGCACGCCGTTCTGGGCAAAGGCCTTTTCCATCTCGCGCAGCGCGAGCGCGGTATTGCCGTTGGCCCGCGGGCTGCCGTTGAGCAGCAGAACCCGAATTTCTTTCATGTTCTCTTTCTCCTCGTTTGTGTCGGTTCTTTTTCGGTCGGCAAAAGCTGCCTACCATTCCTTTTCAAGCTTTTCCCGCAGCGCCTCGCGCGCCTCGTCGAAGCCCTCGCGCAGCTCGCGGCGGAGCCGTCCCGTCTCGCCGCGCATCTCGGCGACGCGGCTCATGGCCTCCATCAGGTCGCCCTGCGTGTTGAAGAACTCGTCGCTGAAGCGCTCGTGCTTCGGGTATTTTCCGCTGCGGTAGCGGTCGAGCACGACCGCGTAGCGCTCATTGGCCCGCGCGACCGCATCCTCCCACGAAAGATACAGCTCGCGCATGGCGTTCTCGCCCACGCGGCGCATCGCCTCACGATCCGCGCAGAGCGCGGTCAGCTTCGCGCACAGGCTCACGGCGTTCTCCTCGATCAGGAAGCCGTTCCGCCCGTCAGTCACGCCCTCGGCGGCGCAGCTTCCCGCAATGAGCACGCTGGGGCAGCCGCTCGCCGCCGCCTCGCGCACGACAAGGCCGTTCGTGTCAAAGGTCGAGGGGAACAGAAACAGATCCGCGCGGCTATACCACGCGCGCAGCGTCTCGCGGTCGGCAATGGAGCCGGTGAAGAAGCAGCGGTCCGAGAGCCGCAGCGTCTCCACCTCCGCGCGGACCTCCTTCTCGTCGCCGCCCGCGCCGATGAACACCATGCGGAAGTCCTGTCCTTGCTCCCGCAGCGCGCGGAGCGCGTCGAGAATGATGTGCAGGCCCTTATACCACATCAGCCGCCCGACGAAAAGGAACAGCGGCACGCCGTCCGGCAGGTCATAGCCCACTGTCGCAGCGGCGACCGCCGCAGCGCTCACGCGCCCGCGCGGCACGTCCACGCCGTTCTCCATCACAGTGTACGCGCCTTCGTAGCCGAGCGAGCGCAGGTTCTCGCCCGCGCCGCGGCTCACCACCCACACCTCGTCGCAGGCGTTTACGTTCTGCACAAGGGCACGAATGGCGCTCTCCTGCAAAAGCCTGCTCTTCACCGCCTTGGCAATGTCGATGTCGTACTTCGTGTGGTAGGTCAGCACCAGCGGCGCGTCCACCACCTCGCGCAGCGAGCGCGCGAGGATCGCCGAGGCGATGGGGCAATGCGTGTGCAGCAGCTCGACCTTCTCCTCACGCACGCGCAGCGCCGTCTCCGGCGAAAACGGATAGCCCGCGACGTAGCCGACGAGCCGG
>ERZ857965.3620-NODE-3620-length-11366-cov-2.848466_pt1 | contig 11366 bp, 8 predicted proteins | sample MGYA00519758_ERZ857965 | MGnify/ENA primary metagenome ERZ857965 (study PRJEB31778, sample SAMEA3449381) | human gut metagenome | biome: human gut; feature: human-associated habitat; material: faeces | place: United Kingdom | collected 2010/2012 ...
CACGTTCCAATCTTTCCCTGGCGTGCCATCTGCACCTTCAAACACACCAATGGTGTAGACGGTGGTGCCTACGTCCTTCATGTCCTTGCTGTTCTTGATGGCAGCGTCGGCGACATCATAATCAAATGTGCTACTGCTGGTGGGCTTGCCGTCGGTGAACATGATGACGGTCTTTTTTCTTCCGTTACCTGCCACACCATTGCTACTGATAATGTTCTTGGCAAGCTCCATGCCATAATCCGCTCTGGTTGCACCGGCAGGACTGAGGGCGTTGACCGCCTCCTTTAAGCTCACGCTTTTGCTGGCATCCGTCAGTTCTGTGACGATCTGCGAGTAGTTATAGGTAAAGTAACCCTCTTTATGGGTGTCATTGCCAATCCGATTGGACTTATCCCCGGCAAACTTGACCAGTGCGATCTGGCTCTCGGGAGATTTCGCCGCAACGCTGTCGATAAAGCCATTGACGGCAGTTTTCAGTGCGGCAATCTTCTTTTCAACGCTATAGAACTGTTCCTTTTGGGGATCGACTTTTTCCCGCTCGTAGTACCCGTAGTAGTAGTAGCCCCAAGAATTTTCTTTTTCGTTCCACGTTACCGCTTGCCAATTGTTATTCCGCTGAATATAATAGGTATTCTTCTTCTTGAGTTTAGAACTATCGACCTTCTCATAAATCGGATCATCCATCGACCCCGAAACGTCCAGCACCAGGACAATATCCGCAGGACTTGCGGAAGTGGTCACGTTAGTGGCGCCGGTGGCGTATGCTTCCAGGGTGATCTGGTAGCTGCCATTGCCCAGGGACTTGGCGCTCTTGTTGAGCACGATGCCGGTGTTGTCCTGGTCAGCGGCAGCACGCATCATCCGTGCTCTCCGTGCCGGTGCGGCCAGCAGAGGGCCGACCTTGGTGAAGCTGACGATGGGCATGGTCACCGGCTCCCCTTCCGGAGTGATGGCACTGAGGTGCTGCTCCAGGGCGGTCAGCTTGTTGTTTTCTTCCAGCCAGGTGCGGAAGGCGGTCACTTCCTCCTTGGACAGGCCGTTGTAGAGCGCGTTGGCCTCCTCCATGGTCTTGGCGGCCAGGAATTTCTGGTACAGCGCCGCATTCTCATCCGCCTTGTCCGCTTCCGGCTTCTCATACAAGGGGCAGTCCGCTGCGTGGGCTTCGCCCTCAGCGGCGCCGCAGGTACACTGGTTCTCGCCCGATTCCTTGCCGTCCTGTTCTTGGCTGTCCGACTCTTGGTCGTCCTGTTTCGGTTCTGCATCCGGTTTCGGGTCGGCCTCTTTCTGTTCTACCTGTTCTTCCGCCGGAGGGGTTCCTTCTTCGCTGGAAACAGCAGCAGCGCTCGCCCCCTGGTCATCCGAGACAGCCAGCGCAACAGGCAGCGCCATGCTGGCGACCAGCATCAAGCTGACCAGCAGCGCCCACACTTTTTTCATCTTCATCGCTCCGCCTCCTTATGCGTTGGGCCAACCTTGGGCGTCTGTGACAGTGCTGCCATTGTTGGCGGTCTGTACGGCCTGGGCCGCCACGTCAACCGTGGCCGTTGCGTTCTGGTATTCATTGCCCATGGCGGCGTTGAAGGTCACTTTGGTGAACACCGGTTCCGTGACCTGACCGGGCTTGAGGGGTCTGCTGTAATAGCAGTAGCCGTTGTCGCCCATGATCCAATCGGTGGTGTTGTAATCCAACCCCACCAAGCTGGTGTCCGGCGTGCCGTCCCCCTTGAGCTGGATGCTCTTGGTGAGCTTCACCCGTACCCAGGCATCGGAGGAACCAGTGTTCTGGATCTCCGCAATTTTCGTGACGGTCATGCCGGGCATGATGCTGGTCACGTCCTCAAAGGGCTGCGTCTTGTCCTCGTCCGCCCACTCCTGCACGGCGATGCCTACGCCGCCGGTGGTGATGACGTTATGCGCCCTACCTTCTGCGGTAAAGTACGCAAGGGTTCCGGCGGCGCATAGGGCGACCAACATGGCCAAGGCCGACAGAATCAAAACTTTTCGCTTCATGGATCCTTGCTCCTCTCAAATGATCTGTTCCATTCTCCGTTTCTGCGGGATTGATAGCGTTCCATGACCTTCCAGGCCATATGAGAACATCTGACGTGCCGTCAGGTGCTTTCATATGGCCTGTACCCCGAAGGGTACAGGACCACATGGAAAAATGCGAATGCTTTACCATCCACTATGTGGGCGCATCCGTGTACAGCCAGATGCGTCCATATCATCTGGACTGCTGTCAATCCCTTGGTTTGGGCCCAAGGGAGGGTGATTGACAGCGTAGTTCAAGGATGAACTTTGTTAGGGCTTCCACTGGCGGCAGCGCCAGTGAAGCCGAGGGGGCGGATGGCCGTGGTCATACGCAAAAGGCGCCTCGACCATCCAAAATCACCTTACTGCCAGTTGGTAGCAGTACCGCCCCAGGGGTTGTAGTTGGCACCGAACGCTGCGGTCATAGCTTCGGAAGCATTGTCAAAGCCTTCGGCCTGCACGGCAACCGCAAATACGGGATACTTGACCGTGCCTTCCAGAATAGAGAGATCGGCGTCGGGGTGGCGGGGATCGACGTACTTGCCGTCCTTCATATCCACGTTCTTGTCCAGATACACGCCGCTGATGAACTGCGCGGTAGTTTCACCGGCCGCGACAGGCTGGTAGTAGTCCGCAAAGTAGACATTGTAACTGATGCCGTCGTCCATCTTGGTCTCAAAATACTGCCATTTGCCCTTATTCTTCCACTTCCACTCTTTTTCGTAAGTGGTAGCGCCGTTGTTGTTGCCGAAGTTGCCGTGCAGAATGTTCATGCCGGCATTGAAGCTTTCACCGAAGCCATCGTCCAGAGCGGAGGGAACCGCATAGTAAGCACGAATCCAGGCGGCGGATTTGCCGGTATTCTGAATCGTTACGACCTTGTCAATGTAGTTCGCGGCCTTGGGCTGGCCGTTGGAGTATTTTTCTCCCTGAGCGGAGCCGACGATGGGCATGAGAACCTTATCTCCCTCATAAGGAACAAAGCCGGTATGGTCTGCATTGCTCTGCTCCTCGATCAGTTTGATTTTTACGCCGCCGGCGGTAAATGTGTTCGTGGCACTGTCGGTGTCGGTGAAGTAAGCGAGAGATGCGCCTACGATTGCGATTGCCAGCAGTGCTGCGCACAGGCTGATCGCAGTGATTTTCTTCTTCATGTTCTGTTTCTCCTTCATCCGGTTTGTTTATGGTTTCTGCACCTGCGTATGTGCAGAGGGGATACTTAAATTAAGGCTTAGTGGTAGCAGAAATCTTTGCCCAAGCATCGGCGGCAGTAGTAATGCCGTCCTTCTGAACGGCATAGGCCGTGAAGGTCAGCGTGGGGTTGGTGGTGATACCCTTAATATCCTCCTTGGTCAGAGTGTCGCTGACAGTGACCTCGTTCTCCTTGAGGACATTAAAAGAAGTATCCTCAGTTACCGCACCAACCTCGCGATAGTAGACGTCAGTTTGACCTGTAAGAGCATTCCAACCATTCGCAATCTCATAGGTCACTTTCTCATTCCAATTTTCCTTCTCCACTTTCACGAACAGCCAGCAAGCCTCGGAGTTTGCCTTGACGGTTACCTTCGGGTCTTTGGTGATGTTTTTGCCTGGGGTAATCGTATAAGGACCTTTGGTATCCTCCTTCAAGTCGATGTTGATATCGCCATAAGTAAAGGTGTTGACCACCGGATTAGTCTTAGAAATCAACCAGGCAAGGGTGCCGCCCACGGCGCAGCCGATGGCCAGAACCAGCGCCAACAGGATGGCAACGGTCTTATTGCTCACGTTGCGTCTGTTTTTCATTGTATTCGTTCTCCTTTCGTCACTTATCCTTGAGAAATCTCCGTCCAGCAGAAGAATATCTCCGCAAAACGGTTCCCTTTTTCGTTAAAATAGTGTATGATTAGGGAGTAGTACCCTCAGGAAAAGCAGCCCATGCTTTTTCAGCAGTCTCAAAGCCGTCAGCCTGGATGGCGTAAGCGTTGACCGTGATCGTCATGCCTTCAATGTTTTTCAGTTGGTCGTTGTTGATGGTGCTGGGAACCGTGATGAAATCAAACAGTGCGTCCAGTTTTACATCGGCAATAGGAGCGCCAACCGCGTCTTTGTACCAGAACTCATAAGTACGGGTGTTGGCAGTTGTGTTCTTCGTGTTGCCCTTGTAAGTCCACTCGTTCTCACTATAGCCATTGAAAATTTTCATAAGCTTTGCACCGTCCGGAGCAAAGATGGCATCCAGTTCGTTTGCCTTGGTAAAGGTAACGGTCATCTTGATGTAGCTGGATTCGCTGCCTTTGAGAACAGTAACCATGGGATCTTTGATGTAGGTGTGACCGGGCAGTAGCTTGTAGCTGTTCTTCTGCACACGGTCAGCGCCCTCAACCAGGGTGCCGTCAAGATTCACCTTTGCTTCGTCCAGTTTGATCGCCACCCGACCAACGGTGAAGGTGTTCTTGACTTCATCTTGAGAAGTCAAGTAAGCGATCGTTCCTAACACAGACGCGACAACTAGCAATACCGCGCAGAAAGTCAGGAGAAGCGCCTTCCTCTTTGTTTTCATTTTTTGAAAACCTCCTTTGATAGTGATAAATGAATGATCTATAGGGAGCCTTGCGGCATTGCCCTCAAACGAACGGCTGTGCTGCTTGTGCTTTACTGACCTTTTTCCTGGGACGAGCCATTGTTCTGCCGCTTCTTCCCAGGGGTCTTTTTCTCCTCCGCAAAGATGTCCGGAAGGAACAACAACAGCAGCAGCACCGCTCCGACGGAGATGGCCACATACATTCCGGGCGGGTGCTGGATGTAGTTGGCCACATAGCCCAGGTAAGGAATGGAGAAAACCGGCGTGCCCAATACATTCTTATAATGTACCAATCCCCCATCCTCTGTCGCATTGGCGTCCCCTTTGGTGCGGAATCGAATCACGGAGGGATCCTTCTCATCCGGTACAACGGCCACCACACGGTGGGTGGCGATGGTGTCCTCATCCAGCATAAAGGTGATCGGCTGCCCTGCCTGGATGGTATAAGGGTCTACTTTCTTGACATAGATCAGCGCTCCGGTATGATAGGTCGGCTCCATGGAGCCAGACAAGACGCTGAACACCTGTAAACCGATCACCCTTGCCCCCACCAGAAGCACCGCCAAGAGTACAGCCAAGGCGACAAGGATGCCGCTGATGATGTTCCAGGTTTTTTTAATTGATCGGTTCATAGGTCTATTCTCACTTCTTCCCACTGCGGATAGCCGCACTCCCCCTTCTGAGACGTGCTGCGCAGGTGCTTTTTCGTGGAGTTCACCACTCTATCAAAATGCGCCCTCAAAGGCTGGGAAATGCGGGATTTTCAAGACTTACCACAAAAAGGACACAGAAGTTTGACTGCGCAGGTCAATGCCATGCAGTTGCCAGTTTGCTCATATTGTCCCGTTTCAGCTTCATGGAGGAGTGGACATAGCGATCTAGCGTGATCGTTGTGTTGGCGTGTCCCAGAACTTCGGAAAGGGACTTGATCTCAAAGCCCACCTCCACGGCGCGGGTGGCGAAGGTATGCCGGAGGGTGTGGAAATGCACCCCTTCTAAGCCGCACGCTCGGGTGTATTTCCCCAGCCGGTATTGCAGCGTCCGTGGCTCCATAAAACGCTCCGTTCCCGTTAAAACATAAGCAGCTGGGTTTTCCGGATACATCTTCGCACAAAGCGCAGATGCAAACTCTGTCAGTGGGATGGTTCTCACAGAAGTATGACTCTTTGGTGTTCCCGTCACGATTCTCGTGCGTGCGCCGTCCACGTCCATGCGCTCAGTATCACGCAGCCGCTGTAATGTGGCCGTGACGCTGAGCGTTTTTTCTTGGAGGGAGATACACGCCCATTGCAGGGCGCAAAGTTCCCCGATGCGCATACCAGTGAACAGCGTCAGCAGCACGCCAAATCGACAGGCATCCATATCTTCCAGCAGATATTGGATAAACCGATGCTGTTCCTCATGGGAGAGCACCCGCATCTCCTTCCGGCATTCCTTGGGGTAGTTGATCTCAAGGTCGGGGAATATCCCTGGAAATTGGGTTGCCGTGTACTTGAGCACTCCGTGCAGCACCACCAGGATGTCGTGAACCGTTTTGGGCGCCAGATCCTCCTCAAACAGCAGTTCCTTGGTGAAGCTGTCGATCAATCCACTGGTCATCCCCAGAGGAAAACAGCCCCCCAGCCGAAGTTTGATGTACTTTTTCAGCACCGTATCATATTTAATGTACGTTGCCTCCTTCACTTTGGGCTTGCGCAGGCGCAGCCATTCATCGCAGTAGAACGCAAACCGGTGCCGAGAGCCTAGAGCAGGCAGCGCTTTCCCGCTGAGGATCGCCGCTTTGCACTTGGTCACTTTCTCTTTTGCCTCTCGGTATGTCTTACCATAACAAAACCCATACTTGATCTTGCCGGATAACTCATACCCTTTGATATACCTCGCTTCCCACCGGCCATCCTTGCGCTTGAAGATGTTCTCGCCTTTTGCCATGTTTGAAAAAACCTCCTTGTCATCATATTTGCAGCCCGGATTAGACCACACTCCTATTTTACTCGCATTGTGCGCCAACCTTAGACTGCGGATTTGACTGCGCTGGAGCCTTTCACGAGGAGTCATGTGATGCCTAGTTTTTCAAAAGCTTGAAATACTCCCAAAAAATTTGCAAATTCCTCTTTCAAATTATGGATAAACTGTTGATTTAGTGGATATGCCGTGTTATAATATCGTTGTAACAAGAAAGATTAGGGTTCGCAGAGTGGTGAACTCTGCGAAATATTCCATCCTTTGAATCCCCTTGTATCTAATGTATATGAAGATAGAAAAAACGTCTTATCTGACTTTGTACCATTGTCAGTCAAGACGTTTTCTTTTTGTCAATCGACGCAAGGATACCGTATTCTTCACGCCGCACAAGAAAGAGCGAACCAAAATTGGTTCGCTCTTTCTGCACGTTATTATAATGTGTATCATTCCCCGATGGAATCGGTCTTGTAGATGAACTTGGTGCTGCACTCCAGGTCAGCAGGGCAGCCGCCGTAGGACTTGTATTCCTTGGCATAGTCCTGCACCGCCTCCAGGCGATCTACGATGTCGCCCAAGTCGCCGTCAGTGAGGCTGGTCAGCTTCTGGATGCCTTCCTCATCGAACTTGGCCATGCCTTCCGCCAAATCCTTGGAGCCGTCCAGCAGCTCGCCGATGCCGCTGATGAGCTTGTCGGTGCCGTCAGACAGTTCGCCGGTGCCGCTTGCCAGCTTGCCGGTGCCTTCGGTCAGGGTGTCGGTGCCCGCCAGCAGCTTACCGGAGCCGTCCGCCAGCTTCTGGGTGCCAGCTACCAGCTTGCCGCTCTGCTGACTCAGCATGCTCAGGCCGGCGATCATAGCGTTCAGGTTCTGGCCGTTGTTGCCGGAGATCATAGTGTCTACGCCGCTCTGGATGGCCTTTGCGCCAGCCTCCAGCTTTGCTGCGCCTTCCACCAGCTTCACGGAGCCGTCGGCGATCTTACCGGCGTAGGTGTCGATGAGGGTTGCGCCCCCCTTGATGCTGGTGATACCAGACTGTAAGGTGCTTGTGAGTGCCTGCTTCACGCCCTGTTGATACTGGATGCTGCCCTTGATCTCTTTGATGAGCGCGCCATAGGTTTGCAGCGTTGTGGTGTCTTCCGTAGTCTTCTGCAAATCTTCCAGCTGACCCACTGCGGCGTTCAGCAGCTTGATGGATTCATCCAAGTTAGCTGCTGCGGTGTTCAGCCCGTCAGACAGCTTTGCTGCGCCACTGGTGACCTTTGCGGCACCTTCCTGGATGCCAGCTGCGGCTTCGTAGATGCTCTTGCCGTTGGTGTTCTTCAGGTTATCGGACATCTGCTGTGCGCCTTCCTCGATGGCAGCGGCGCCGGTGTAGATGGTCTGGGTCTTGCTGTCGGCGTTGCCCAGGGCGGACTTGATGCTCTTGGCGCCGTCCAGCAGCTGCTGTGCAGAGCTGGGCAGATCCTTGACCTGGGTGGCCAGCTCGTTGGTGCCGTCATCCAAATCCTTTGCGCCGTTGTTCAGGTCTTTGGCACCCTTATCCAAATCCTTTGCGCCCTGGTTCACCTGATCCACGCCATCGGCCAGGTCGCCGCTCTTGTCGTTGAGCTCGCCTACGCCGTCTTCCAGTTTCTTGGTGCCGTCCACCAGCTCTTTGGAGCTGTCGCCCAGCTTTTTCAGGGAGTCCTTCAGGTCGTCAACCGAGTCCACATCGTCCAGATTCAGTTCTTCCAGTGCGCTGTTGGACGCCATGGTGACGGTGGTGAGCAGGGAGAAGTCGGAGACATCCGCTTTGATGGTGACCTTCTGAGGCACATCAATGTCAATCTTCTTGCCGTCGCTGTCGGTCAGATCAGCCAGACCCAAGCTCTCCTCCAGGCCAGGCAGTGCCATGCCCACGACCACGGTCTTGTCGCCGCTGTTGATGACTTTGCCGTTGGTGACTTCCACGTTGGACATCTTATCGTTGTCCACCAGGAGGCCGGAGACCATCAGGAAGGGCTGATAGATGGTCACGTTCTTGCCGTTGACCTTCTTGGTCTTGCCGGTGTTGTTCTTGTAGGTGAATTCCATGGTCAGCTTGCCGGAAGCGCCGTCCAGCTCCTTGGCAGAGACGGTCTTGCCGTTGAGCTTATAGGTGACGGTCACATCCACCGGCAGCTGCTTGTCACTGGTGCCCTGGTAGTAGATGTCGCTGCCCTTGGCGTTCCAAGTCAGCTCATCGCCGCTGCCCTTGGTGAAGTCCTGGTCGCCCTTGACGTTTTTGACGTCCTTTAGGTTGGACTGATCTTTCAAGGTATCGGAACCCTTCTGGTTCTTCAGCCACTCGCTGACGATGACCTTGTTGGCCTTGCCGTTGGCGTCAGCAATGACATAGACGGTTTCTTCCTTGCCAGCGGTGTCGCTGTGCTTCAAAAGCTGCTCTGCCGCAGTGGTCACTGGGTCGGCAGCGGTGGCAGAGCCGTCCGCGCCTTCCGAGCTGGAAGCGCCGGTGCTGCTGCCACAGCCAGTCAGGGTGGTCAGGGTCATACCCACTGCCAAAGCCAGAGATAACATTCTTTTTTTCATCTCAAAGTCCCTCCTTAGACATCCACCGTATTGCGTAAGCCGAGGGTGGTTTTACAGATGAGTTTATCAAGCAGCATATACATACTGGGCATGATAAAGATGACAACAAACATACTGATGATGGCGCCGCGTGCCATGAGCAGGCACAGGGAGCCGATCAAGTCCACATCGGAGTAAAGCCCCACGCCGATGGTGGCGGCGAAGAAGCCCAGAGCGCTGGACATGATGGAGTGGATGGAGGTAGACAAGGCAATCTTGACGGCCTCCTCCTTGGAACAGCCAGCCATACGCTCCTTTTTGTAACGGGTGGTCATCAGGATGGCGTAGTCCACGGTAGCGCCCAACTGGATGGTGCCGATACAGATAGAGGCGATGAAGGGCAGCGTGGTACCGGTGAAGTAGGCCAGAGCCATGTTGATGTAGATGGCCAGCTCGATGACGGCCACCAGGATGATCGGCAGGGAGATGGATTTCAGCACCAGCAGGATGATGACGAAGATGGCCAGGATGGAGACCGCACTGACCACCATGAAGTCGTGGTCGGTGATCTTGATCAGGTCACGAGTACAGGGTGCCTCCCCGATGAGCATCCCCTTTTCGTCGTACTTCTTCAGGATCTGCTCCACCTTGTTGCACTGGGCATTGACCTCATCGGTGGCAACTTCATATTTGGAGCTGAGCATCAGCAGCTGATAGCCGCCGCTCTCCATTTTCTCCCGTGCCGACTGGGGAATCAGCTCGTCGGGCACCAGGTCACCGGTGAGGGAGTCCAGACCCAGAGCGAAGTTGATGCCGTCCACGTTCTGAATCTCTTTCAGCATGGCCTTGACCTCCTTCTGGGACAGGTCATCCCGACAGAGGATCATTTCCACGGAGTTCATATCGAATTTTTTGTTCAGCTCCTGGTTGGCCTGCACGGAGGGCAGGTAATCGGGCAAACTGTTGTCCAGCTTATAGTAGACGTTGTAGTTGGCGTTGCCGTACAGAGCCGGGATCCACAGGACGACCATGATGACGGCGAACAGCTTGTAGTGCTTCATGACGAACTCGCTCAAGCCGTCAGTGGGCAGGTGGACGGTCTTGTGAGCGGTCTTCCAGATGGCCTTATCAAAGACCAAGATCAAGGAAGGCAGCACGGTGACACAGCAGATGACGCCCAGCAGGACGCCCTTGGCCATGACCACGCCCATATCCAGTCCCAAGGTGAAGCTCATGAAGCACAGGGCGATGAAGCCAGCGATGGTGGTCAGGGAAGAACCGGTCACCGAGGTGATGGTGGCGGCGATGGCGTGAGCCATGGCCTCGTTCTTATCTGCTATGCTCTCCCGCTGTTCCTTGTAACTGCCCCATAGGAAGATGGAGTAGTCCATGGTCACGCCCAGCTGGAGGACAGCCACCAGAGACATGGTGATGAAGGAGATCTCTCCTTTGAACACGTTGGTGCCCAGGTTGTAGATGATAGCCATGCCAATGCTCAGCATGAACAGCACTGGGATAACAAAGGAGTCCATGGTCACCGCCAGGACGATGCAGCAGAGCACCACGGCGATGACAACGTAGGGAACCAATTCCTGGTTGACCAGGTTCTTGGTATCCGTGACGATAGCGGACATACTGGACAGGAAGCACTGCTTCCCGGAGATGCTCCGGATCTCCTCGATGGCATCCATGGTCTCGTCCGCCGAAGTGGTGGTGTCGAAGAAGATGGCCATCAAGGTGGCGTCCCCGTCCTTGGAATTGAACACATCCTTGATCTTATCCGGCAGCACATCCACCGGAACGGACAGGTCGGCAACAGAGTCATACCAGATGACCTGTGCCACATGGTCTACGTTTTCAATGTCGGTTTTGAGGTTGGCGACGTCCTTGTACTCCATGCCCTCACAGACAAACAGCGCATAGGCACCTTTCCCAAATTCATCCATCAAGACGTCCTGACCCTGCATGGTGTCGATGTCCTTGGGCAGGTAGTACAGGATGTCGTAGTTGATACGGGTGTTGAAGTATCCGATCGCTGCCGGAATGAGCAGCAGGATACTGACGATGAGAATGGGTATACGCAGTTTGACGATCTTTTCGCCGAATTTCAGCACCGTGATCCCTTCCTTCCATTTTGACCAACGGTCATTTTTCATTGCGTACACAGTTTACTATAGGGCGGGGCAGATTGCAACCGCAAAAATGACCAAAAGTCAGAATTGTTTTCTGTGCCAACTTCACAAAATGACCGAAAGTCATTCTTT
>ERZ857965.3623-NODE-3623-length-11359-cov-3.052371_pt1 | contig 11359 bp, 9 predicted proteins | sample MGYA00519758_ERZ857965 | MGnify/ENA primary metagenome ERZ857965 (study PRJEB31778, sample SAMEA3449381) | human gut metagenome | biome: human gut; feature: human-associated habitat; material: faeces | place: United Kingdom | collected 2010/2012 ...
GGTGTAGGGCACAAAAATGCAGTCGTCGCTGCTGCCCTCCTGATTGGAGGGGTCGTCAATCTTGGCTTCCAGCACGCCCACAATGGTGTACCACTCTCTGCCGATCTTGATGCTCTGGCCAATGGCGTCGCCGCCATAGCCCACCCGGCTGATGTAATCGCCTACCATGCAGACCTTTTTGTTGGCGTCCATGTCCACGTAGTTCAGGGGACGGCCCTGCGCGATGGTGTAGCCTCCCATGTTCAGATACACTTCACTGACGCCTTTGACGGAGGTGCTGCTGTAACTGTCATCGTCCGTACCGACTTTCACCGTTCCGCTCATACTGATGGAGGGCGAAACATCCCCAAGGACATCCGAGTTTTTTTCCACCAGTTCATAGAAGTCCTTGACTTTGACAGAACGGGAGCCGTAGCCCATGATCTGCACGGTCAGGAGGTTGGTGCCCATATCGGCAAACTCGTTCTGGATGCTGGTGGTCATACCGTTGCCCAGACCCACAATGACCATAACAGCCATCACGCCAATGATGATGCCCAGCATGGTAAGGAATGTACGGAATTTATTGCTCCAGATATTCTGGATGGCTTCCCGGAAGGTTTCGTAGATCATACGCTGCCCTCCTGTTTGGTTTCATTCTGTGGTTTTACCGGGTCCGGGATGACCAGGTTGGGCTGGACCACCGCCTCCGGGGCGTGGGCGTCGCCGTCGTAAACGACACGTCCATCCTCCAGCCGGATGATCCGCTGGGCCTGCACCGCAATGGAGTTGTCGTGGGTGATGAGCACCACGGTGTTCCCCTGCCGGTGCAGCTCCTGCAGCATCCCCAGCACCTCGCGGCCGGTGTGGCTGTCCAGCGCGCCGGTGGGCTCGTCGGCCAGAATGACCGCCGGGTTACCCGCCAGAGCACGTGCAATGGAGACACGCTGCTGCTGGCCGCCGGAAAGCTGGTTGGGCTTGTTCTTGAGCTTATCGCCCAGCCCTACCCGCTCAAGAGAGGCGGTCGCGCGGCGCTTGCGCTCAGCCAGGGGGATGCCCGCGTACACCAGCGGCACTTCCACGTTTTCCAGCAGGCTGAGCTTGGGCAGCAGGTTATACTGCTGGAAGATGAAGCCCAGCATCTCGTTGCGGACCTCGGCCAGCTCGTCCTTGTTCATCTTGCCCACATCCCGGCCATTGAGCCGATAGGTGCCCGCCGTGGGCACGTCCAGGCAGCCGATGATGTTCATGCAGGTGGATTTGCCCGAGCCGGACTGGCCGACGATGGCCACGAACTCGCCTTTGTTGATCTTCATGGAAATATGGTCGGCCGCCTTGACCGTCGTGTCACCCATCTGTTAATACTTGCACACGTTGACAAACTCAATGAGTTCACTCATTACTGGCCACCTCCCGGGCCGCCACCGCCAGGAGCACCGCCGGGGCCGCCGCCCATATCACCGCCGTCCATCACCAGTTGTACATCCCCGGCGAGGGTGGTGGTGCTGTAGCTGGAATCATAGGCCACGGTGTCTTCCGCGGTCAGGCCACTGGTGATGGCAATGTAGTCATCATCGCTGACACCGGTCTCCACCTTGACGTAAACGTAGCCGTCCGGAGCGGTCATGCTGTCATCCGCGTTGGCGGCGCTGGGCGAATCCTTGGTTACAAGGACGTAATTGCCGCGGGTGATGGCCGCATTGGGCACCGAGAGAACATTGTCGGCGCTCTCGGTCACGATCTCTGCCGTGGCGTTCATGCCGGGCAGCAGGTCGCCCATCTCGTCGATGCGGATGGTAACGGGGTACGTGGTGGTACCGCCGGTGGTGGTGCCTGCCTTGGAGATGCTGGTAACCACGCCCTCAAAGGTCTGGCCGGAAACGGCATCGGCGGTAATGGTGGCTTTCTGGCCCTCCTTGATGTTGAGGATGTCCAGCTCGTCCACGTTCAGGGTCATTTCCAGGTAGCTCATATCGTAGATGACGCACATGGTATCGGCCGTTGCCGTGCTGGTGCCCACGGTATCACCCACCTTGACATCCTTGGAAATGATCGTGCCGCTGATGGGAGCGGTGATGGTGTAATCGTCCACCTGCTTCTGGGTGTCTTCCACAGAGAGCTCGGCGCTGCGCAGGTTGTCGGAGGCGTTGAGCACCTGCTTGGTCAGGTTATTGCCAGAGAGCTGGAGCAGGGCCGTGTCGGCGCTGACCTGAGCTCCCTCCTTGACGCAGAGAGCGGAGACGGTGCCGCTGTTCTGGGCGGTAACGCTCTGCTCACGCTGGTAGCTGAACCGGGCGGAAGACAGGGCGCTGACGCCGTTGATGGTGGCAGTGGCCGCCTGGGAAGCGGTCAGGTTGCCGGTGTTGCGGACCGCAATGGTCACGGTGCGGACCAGCAGGTTTCCGCTGCTGAGGGTATCCGCACCGGAGACGGACTGCACGCTGCCGGTGATGGCCTCAAAGGTGCTGTCCAGCAGCACCTCCGCACTCTGGCCCACGGCAAAGTTGGCGGCGTCCGCCGCCGGGAACTCCAGCTCCAGCAGCAGGGTGGTGTCGTCCCGGATGGTGGCGACTTCCTGCCCTGCGTTGACCACATCGCCTACCCGCACTTTAAAGGAAGCGACGGTGCCGGCGATGTCGGTGCGGATGTACTGGGCGTCCACAGCGTCATCGTAGCTGCGCTGGGCCTGGCCGAGGTTCAGCTCTGCCTTTTCCACGCCGCTGACGACGTCGGAGCTGTCGATGGTGTAAAGGACTGCGCCCTTTTCCACCACATCGCCCACCTCAAAATCCGCGGTCAGGACATCGCCCTTGACCGTCGCCTTGACAGTGTAGCTGTTGGCGGCGTTCAGCACGCCTGATTCGCTGTACACATTGGTGATGTCCCGGTTCTCGGGCGTCACCTGGGTATACGCGGTCTCCGCGTTGACCGCTTTCTTCTGGCCCTTGGGCATCAGCAGCACAACGAGGATGGCCGCGATGACCAGAACGGCCACCAGCTTCTTCCCATTTTTGTGCAGGAAGGGCTTCAGGCCCTTTTGCGGCATTTCCGCTTCCTGTAGCGCGATTTCCAGTTCTTGCGGGGAGCGTTCCTCCGCTGGCTTTTTTCTAAATAGCATAAACATTGGCCTCCTGGGTTTTTTTCGGGGGGATGGGGCTTCCAAAATGCCCCTCTATATGATACAACGGAATTATAGCAGACTTTTCTTCAGAAATTCCCGAGGATTTTCTTAAATTTGGCTTAAGAATCGTGAACAGTTTATGAAAGCGCGTCAGAAACCGCGCTGACACCCGTTTCCGGCGCTCTCAGGTGATGGGAAACAGCAGCGTGATCGCAAACTGCTCTGTCCCCTGCTCCACCCGGCAGACCGCGTTCATCTTTTCCATCATGGTCTCAATGCTGGTCAGGCCCACCTGGGTGCTTTCCTCCCGGTGCTGGCCGGGCAGCACATGGTTTGCAAAACGCAGGCCCACCCACTTTTCTTCCTTTCGAAAAGTAATGGAGATCTCCCGGCCGGGGTCGGCATACTTGATGGCATTGGACGTGATGTTATCAAAAACGCGGCGGATATACTGCATCTTGACCGTCAGCATCAGGTCCTCACTGCCAAGGTCCAGCGCGCAGGCAAAGCCACGCTGCTGCAATGTATCCACCATCTCAGCCAGCGGTTCCTCGAAAATGCGGGAGAAGTAAGCTGGCGGGTCCAATGTAACGACGGTGTCCCGGGTGACAAGGGCATACTCAAACAGGTTATCGGACAGCTGTTTGAGCTGCCGGGCCTTGGTGTCGATCTTGTTCAGGTAGTCATCCTTCTGGGCGTCGTTCTCATATTTGCGGCTCCGGACGATCTCGGTATACAGCAGCAGCGTGGTCAGCGGAGTGCGCAGGTCGTGGGACATTTCGGTGATGAGGTTCTTCACCTTGGCGGAGGCCTTTGCTTCCTCCTCCTGCTGCTGGCGCAGGGTGACCCGCATGGAGTCCAGGCAGCGGGCCAGCGTCGTCAGCTCATCATCTCCCCGGATGGTGATGGGGTGGTCGAGGTCGCCGCCCTCCATGGCCTGGATCTCCTCACTGAGCTGGATGATATATTTCACAATGCGGCGGCAGGCAAACCAGAACACCACCAGAAACACACCCACGCAGAAAACGATCAGCAATTTACTGAACAGGACCCACCAGTTGAGCACCACATTGCAGAACAGCTGTACCTGGGCCGGGCCATCCGAGAATTGGACAGGATAAAACACCTGCCAGCTCTCACCGGATTCCCGTTCCTCATCCGAGCCATCTCCAAAACTGAACGAAAAGTTTGAACCGGGTTCCCGTTCCTCATCCGGGCCATCTCCAAAACTGAACGAAAAGTTTGAGTAGAGCATCCGATGCCCGCGGTAAATGTTCATCAGCAAAAAGCTCTGCTGCCCCACCCAATCATCAATGGCCCGGGTGTCTTTTGCGGAGATCTCCTGTGCTGTAACATATTTCTGAAATCGTTCCACCTGCCGGACAATGGAGCGCTGCTGAATATCGGAGTGGTTATTGTAGTAACTCAGCCCCGCTCGCGTGGCAAACAGGAGCGCAAAATACAGCAGAATGCACACCAGCGCCGACGCCACCTGCAGGTGGAGCATTTTTGCAACGAGGCTCTGTCTGTTCATACCTGTTCCTCATTCACAAACCGGTACCCCTTGCCCCACACGGTACACACCCGCTTGGGGTTCTGAGGGTCGGCTTCAATTTTTGTCCGCAGGTTGCGGATGTGGACCATGACCGTGCCGTTGGAAGTATAGTAGTAAGGCTCGCCCCACACGGTCTCATAGATCATCTCCACGGAGAAGATGCGCTCCGGGTTCTGCATCAGCATCCGCAGGATTTTATACTCCGTCTCGGTCAGGTCCACTTCCCGCTCTTCTACCCAGACCCGGTTGCAGTCCAGCGCCAGCTGGACGCCATTGGAAATGAGCTTCAGGTTTTCGGGCTGGGCAGCCACCTGCCCTTTGCCCTGATAGACGCAGTACCGCCGCAGCAGAGCCTTGACCCGGGCACTGAGCTCCGCAAAGGAGAACGGCTTTGGCAGGTAATCATCGCCGCCCGCCGTCAGGCCCAGCAACTTGTCCGATTCCTGCGATTTTGCCGTCAGGAACAGGATGGGCACCGTGGACACCTTGCGCAGCTCCTCGCAGACTCGCAGCCCGCTCATGCCGGGCATCATGATGTCCAGGATGACCAGGTCTACTTCCGGGTTGAAGATCTCCAGCGCCCGGGTGCCGTTTTCTGCCTCCAGGATATGGTAGCCCTCCCCGGCCAGCAAAATGCGCACACCGTCCCGGATGTCCGGATCATCTTCCGCAATGAGTATCGTCTGTGCCGCCATGATCTTGTTTCCTCCCATTTTTTACGTTTCCAGCGTTTACCGTTCTCAGTATATCAGCAACGGCCCGGCTTTTCCATTGGATTTTTCTTAGGAAATCTTAATCTTTGCTTTAGATTTTGCCGTCAGACAGCACAAAAGGCCCCCTGCACCACGGCAGAGGGCCTTGATAAAACCGTTATTCCTCGGGAAATTCTTCCCGCGCGACCACCACAGCCCAGGGGTCTTCCGGGCTGCAGTCTTTGCAGGGCAGCACCTCGATGCGTACCCAGACATACTTCCCCGCCACCATTCGGCGGCAGCGGCGGATCACCGAGCGCCGCTCCCGGAACAATGCCGCCTGAAGCAGCTCCAGCTTCGCCTGCGCGCGGAACTGCGCCGCGTCCTCCGGGTGGATGGCTTTTTCGGCCACCAGCTGCTCGCAGTAGCTTTCCAGCTGAAGCGTTTTCTCTTCGGAAACACCCATCAGCCGTTCGTCCCGCTTGACGATGCGGTATTCCCCTGTAACCAGATCCAGGCGGGCCAGCATCAGGGCGTTATCGGCCAGGATCTGAAACGCCTGCAGGGTAATGGCACTCTTTTCGCTCACAAGACCGCCCGTAAAGGCCTTGTAATTCCGGCGGGTCATGTCCCGGCGCAGGTCCCAGTAATTTTCCATGGCAGGCTGCGCAAGCAGCTCCTCGGCCTGTTTCACGGCGATGGGCTTATAAAAATAGTACCCCTGGGTGTAAAGGCAGTCCATGGACTGGAGCATGAACACCTGCTCCTGCGTCTCCACGCCCTCGGCGATGATGGGCAGGTTCAGCCGCCTGGCCATCTCGATGACCGATTCCACGATCTGCCTGCCCTTGCTGCTTTCACTGTCCCGCACGATGAACTGCATATCCAGCTTGATGGCATCCACGCTGGTATTGCGGAGCATATTCAGGGAGGAATAGCCGCTGCCAAAATCATCCATCAGCACGGCAAAGCCCTTGCGGTGGAGGGCCGCGATGGTGTTTTCCACCATTTTCAGGTTTTGGGCCAGCATACTCTCGGTGATCTCCACCAGCAGCAGTTTGGGCTCCAGCTGATATTTCTGCACCAGCTCCCAGAGCACCTGCGCCACATCCAGCGCCGCGATATCCGAAATGGAGACATTGACCGAGATGGGCACCATGTTCTCGTTCCGGGCTTTCCAGCCTTGGAGCATCTGGCAGACCTCTTCCCACAGGTAGAGATCCAGCCGGGTGATGAGGCCCGTCTCTTCCATCAGAGGCACAAACTCCCCGGGCGACACGATGCCCCGGGTGGGGTGGTTCCAACGCACCAGCGCTTCCATCCCCACAATGGCGTGGGTCATGCTGTTGCACTTGGGCTGTAAGTAAAAGCAGAATTCCTTGTTCTGCAGCGCCCGCTCGATCTCAATGAGCAGCTGCTGGCGCTGCTTGAGCTTTTCCCGCATGGAGGGACTGTACTGCTCCCAGTTGCAGCCCGCCTCATCCAGCTTGAAATGCTCCACATCCACGGCCGCCATACACAAGCGCCGTTCCGCGTTTTCCCGCAAAAAATCTTCCAGTTCCTCTAAAAGCGCATCTTTTGATCCCTGCTGTGCCAAGCCCTTTTCTCCGCACGTTTCCAGCTTTGCCATAGTTCGTTTGCTTCCTTCCGGTCAACGTCTGATGGTGTCTGTTTCTTTCTTTGAACAATCATAACACGAAACGCTTTTCGGCGCAACCCCGTTCAAGAAATGGTACTGCATATCCTCACATTTTTGTGCATTTTATGCGCCATTTCAAACACCTTTTGGGAGCGCTCTCCGCTGCCGCCTGTTTTTGGCAAAAAGCACCCCGGAGCCGCAGCATCTCTGCAGCTCCGGAGTGCTTTTCCCGTTTTTGTTATTCGGTGTGGTCGGTCAGCACAAAGGTCAGCTCGGCAGTGGCGGCACATTTGCCGTCCACATAGGCGGACGCCTTGCCGATGCCCACCGGGCCCCGCTGTTCCACCAGCTCACAGTGGAGGGTGAGCACATCCCCCGGCGTGACCTGTTTGCGGAAGCGTGCATTCTTGATGCCACCAAAGAGGGCCAGTTTGCCCGCGTTTTCCGGCAGGCTGAGAGCCGCGACGGCCCCGGTCTGAGCCAGCGCTTCCAGGATGAGGACGCCCGGCATGACAGGCTGGCCTGGGAAGTGGCCGCAGAAAAATTCCTCATTGCGGGAAACACACTTGCGGCCGATGGCCCACTGGCCCGGTTCATAGTCCAGGATGCGGTCCACCAGTGCAAACGGGTAGCGGTGCGGCAGGATGGCCGCGATCTGCTCCGAGGTGAGGCTATTTGCGTTTTCACGCGCGGTGCGAGGTTCCGCCATGGTTCAGCCCTCCCACTTGCGCAGCAGCAGGCAGGCGTTGTGGCCGCCAAAGCCCAGGCTGTTGCTCAACGCGTAGGTCATGGACATTTCCCGGCCCACATTGGGCACATAGTCCAGGTCACACTCCGGGTCCGGCTGCTCATAGTGGATGGTGGGCGGGGCGAACTGGTCCCGCAGGGCCAGCGCCGTGAACACCGCTTCCACACCACCGGCACCGCCCAGCAGGTGGCCCGTCATGCTCTTGGTAGAGACAACCGCCAGCTCCTTGGCGTGCTCGCCGAACACCGCATGGATGGCAGCCGTCTCACAGCTGTCGTTCATGTGGGTGCCCGTGCCGTGGGCGTTGATGTGGTCCACCTGCTCCGGGGCAACGCCGGCGTCGGCCAGCGCCTGCTTCATGCAGCCGATGGCCCCCACGCCGCCGGGAGCCGGGGCGGTAAAGTGGTAGGCGTCACAGTTGGCACCGTAACCCACTACTTCCGCGTAAATTTTGGCACCGCGCGCCTGGGCGTGTTCAAGGCTTTCCAGCACGAGGATGCCGCTGCCCTCGCCCATGACGAAGCCGCCGCGGCGGGCGTCAAAGGGCAGGCTGGCTGCCTCCGGGTCCTGGGCCGTGGAGAGGGCTTTCATGCTGGTAAAACCGCCGATGCCCAGCGGGCTGATGCAGCTCTCGGCACCGCCGCAGACCATGATGGGCTCATAGCCATCCCGGATGCGATGGAAAGCATCGCCCACGGCGTTGGTGCCGCCCGCGCAGGCCGTGACCGGGCAGGTGCACATGCCCTTCAGGCCGAAGCGGATGGCCACCTGGGCCGCCGCCATGTTGGCAATGGACATGGGCACGAAGTAGGGGCTGACCTTCTCCATGCCTTTTTCCTCGCCGCGGGTGTGCTGCTCCTCGATGGTGGGCAGCCCGCCGATGCCGCTGGACAGGATGACGCCGGTGGTTTTGGCGTTGGCTTCGGTATCAAGGCCGCTGTCCTGGATGGCTTCGTTTGCGGCAGCCAGTGCCAGCAGGGTAAAGCGGGCCATCTTGCGCAGCTCTTTTTTGTCCACGATCGCTTCCGGGTCAAAGCCCTTCACCTCAGCCGCCAGTTTGCACTTGAACCCAGCGGTATCGAACTGGGTGATGGGGGCAATGCCGCACTGTCCGGCCTTTGCGGCGGCCCAGCTCTCGGCCACGGTGTTGCCCAGCGGGTTCACAGTGCCCAGACCGGTAACGACCACTCTGCGTTTTTCCATGAAAACGTTCTCCTTTACATTGCCATGCCGCCGTCCACACAGAGCACCTGCCCGGTGAGATAGCTGCTTTGTTCTGCGGCAAAAAATGCCGCGGCGTTTGCCACGTCCTCCGGCTTTCCGGCCCGGCCCGCCGGGATGCTGTGCAGCATTCCGGTGCGGACGGCTTCCGGCAGGGCGGCGGTCATATCGGTCTCGATCAGGCCGGGGGCCACGGCATTCACCGTGATGTTCCGGCCTGCCAGCTCCTTGGCCAGGCTCTTGGTCAGGCCGATGAGCCCCGCCTTGCTGGCGGCGTAGTTGGCCTGACCGGCGTTGCCCCGCAGGGCCACCACGCTGGACAGGTTGATGATGCGGCCCCAGCGCTGGCGCACCATGCGGCGGGCGGCCTCCTTGCAGCAGAGGAATGCGCCCTTGAGGTTTGCGTTCAGCACGGCGTCAAAATCGGCCTCAGACATGCGCAGGAGCAGGCCGTCACGGGTGATGCCTGCGTTGTTCACCAGTACATCCACCCGGCCAAAGGCGTTGACCGCCGCGTCAAACAGCGTTTTGCAGCCCTCAGCGGTGGAAACATCGGCCTGTACGGCCACGGCGTCCACGCCCTCGGCGCGGCAGAGCGCTGCCGTCTGCTCCGCAGGCTCTGCGCCGTGGCAGTAGTTGACCACCACGTTGCAGCCCTGCTTTGCCAGTGCCACACACACCGCCCGGCCAATCCCCCGGCTGCCGCCGGTGACCACCGCCGCGCGGGTCACAGTCTCTTCGCTCATGCTTCGTCCCTCCATGCGGCCAGCGCGGCGTCCAGCTGCTCCGGTGTCTCCACCGAAGCGCACGGCACGCCGGGCAGGGTCTTTTTCACAAAGCCGGACAGGGCACTGCCGGGGCCGACTTCCAGGATGTGGTCCACACCCAGTTCGCCCAGGCGGCGGAGGGTGTCCTCCATATACACGCTGCTCTGCACCTGGCGCACCAGCAGGGCCGGGATGGTGTCCGCGTCGGCCTTTTCGCGGCCCAGACAGTTGAACAGCACCGGGATCTGCATCTCACGGAACCGCTCGGTCTTGAACCGTTCGGCGAGGGCATCTCCGGCGGGGGCCATCAGCCGGGTGTGGAAGGGGCCGCTCACCTTCAGCGGAAGGCAGCGGCGGGCACCGGCGGCTTTGGCCAGCTCCGCAGCTTTGTCCACAGCGGCCTTCTCGCCGCCGATGACCAGCTGGCCGGGGCAGTTGTAGTTGCAGATCTGCACACAGCCCAGCGCCGAAGCCTGTTCGCAGCAGGCGGAAAGCGCAGTGCGGTCCAGGCCCAGCACGGCGGTCATGCCGCAGTCGATGCCCTTGGCCGCATCGGCCATGGCTTTGCCCCGGTAGGCGGCCAGCTCAATGGCCTGCTTGGCGGTGAACACCCCGGCAGCTTCCAGCGCGGAGTATTCGCCCAGCGAAAGCCCGGCAGCGTAAGAGGGCCGCACGCCATGCTCGGCCAGCACGGCGGTGACGCCGCAGGCAAAGGCCACCATGCAGGGCTGGGTGTATTCGGTCTGATTCAGAACGCCGTCCGGGTCCTCAAAGCAGACGCGGTGCAGGTCAAAATCCAGCGCCGCGCTGTCGAAGGCGGCCCGGAAGGCGGGGGAGCTTTCGTAAAATTCTTTGCCCATGCCGGGGTGCTGAGCACCCTGACCGGCATACAGAACAGCAAGTTTCATAGGTTATGCCTCCATTCGGCGGTCAATTCGTCCATCAGTTCCCGGACGGTGTACATCCGGTCCAGTCGGCCCACGTTGGCCCCGCAGAAGAACAGCCCCTCTTCCACATTGCCCTTCACCGCTTCGATGAGGGCGTGGGTGATGCAGTAGGGCACCTTGGCGGGGTCGCAGGTCTTTAAACAGCGGGCGCAGTGCCGGGGCGCAAAGCGTTTGCCCTTGGCCAGCGCCTGCACCAGCGGGGTGTTCAGCGCCCGGCCCGGCATGCCCACCGGGCTGTGGATGATGCGCACATCCTCCGGCTTTGCGGCCAGGAGCACGTCCTTGTAGGTCTGGCTGGCATCGCACTCGTAGGTGGGGATGAACCGGGTGGCCAGCTGCACCCCGGCGGCCCCCAGCTTTGTATAGTGGGCCATGTCGGCCCCGGTGTAGATGCCGCCCGCCACGAATACCGGGATGGCATGGCCGAACTGCGCCTCATAGGGCTGTACCTCGGCCAGCACTTCCGGCAGAATTTCGTCCAGAGACTGGCAGTGGTCTGCCAGCAGGTCGGCCTCGGCAAAGCCCAGATGCCCGCCTGCCTTGCAGCCCTCGATGACCACAAAGTCGGCGGTGCGGGCAAACTCCTTGGCCCAGCGGCGCAGGATGAGCTTCGCGGCCCGCGCGCTGGACACGATGGGCGCAATGGCCACCTCCTGCGTGCCCACAAGGCCGGGCAGCTCCAGCGGCAGG
>ERZ857965.3625-NODE-3625-length-11358-cov-3.503318_pt1 | contig 11358 bp, 9 predicted proteins | sample MGYA00519758_ERZ857965 | MGnify/ENA primary metagenome ERZ857965 (study PRJEB31778, sample SAMEA3449381) | human gut metagenome | biome: human gut; feature: human-associated habitat; material: faeces | place: United Kingdom | collected 2010/2012 ...
ACACCGCTGCATCGGTCAAAATTGTGATCTACACCGTCTCCGCCAAGGAGTGGGTTGTTTGCCGCATTTACGATTGCCTGCACATCACAGAGCAAATCACCGTCGCACACGGCGTACAGATTATTTTTGGGACAAAACAATCCCAGCGACGCCAAAACGATTGTCTGGCTGCCGCTGGGATCATAAGTTTTACACTTTTTTTATTCATGACAATCGAAAGGTGCGCTATCTTGTTTCATAAACGCCCTCCTTGCTGTAGGTAATGAAAACATCACCGTATACAGCGACCGTTTTCGTTGCATTCAGCTGCAACGGATCTGGAATCTCCCTGATTTCTGCGGTCCCATCGACAATTTTCTTCATGCATTCCAGTGCCTGATCGACCACATAATCCGCCAACGGTGCGCCAAAGCCCCGGTAATCATGATGAGAATTGATCACATGGTCATACTGGTCTTTCATCGACACAATTCGTTCCATCGCCTTTGCAGCTTTTTCCACACTGACATATCTTCCCTCTGTATGGTCGCCTGACTGCATCAGCAAAAGATTACGGTTACACGCATCGGCACAGAACAGATACCTGGTTTTCGAATCGATAAAAATCATTTCGCCGGGGGTATGTCCGGGACAGCTATATGCCGTAATGATACGCCCTCCAAGATCGAATGTCTGACCGTCGGATAGCGGAAGCAGCTTCGGTTTTTTCTCCCAACAAAGCATATCTTTCTCTGTGCTGTAAGGATAATATTTATCCTCCCGCTTCCGGATAAAATCTGCATAATTTCTCCGGCTTTCCAGCATTTTTTCAAAGGATACATCCAGAAAATAATTGTCCGCCGGATTGATATACAGCTCGTCAAATGCGCCTGCCCCGCCGATATGATCCATATGTCCATGGGAAGCAATCACAATGTACGGTTTATCGGTAATTTTTCTGATAACGCCTTTCAGATCACCGATTCCACAGCCTGTATCCAGAAGCAGCGCACGCTCTTTTCCTACAAACAGAAAAATGGACGAGCAGTCAAATTCATCGATTTCATAAGTATCTTTTTCAAATTCATAATAAGGATGCCTGTCCGTCATAGTAATCTCCATTCCGCAGGCGCTTTGCGCCGAAGGAATCGCGAGCAGAACTTCCAGTTCTGCTCTGCGATCATAGCTACTTTGTGACGCCTGCGGCACAAATAGCAGTGTGAAAAATAAGCGATCACGCTTATTTTTCCCATTAATCCCCCACACGCCTTAAAATTCCACATAAATAAATCCGGACGGGTCAAAGCCCTTTCCATATTGCCCGACCACGAACACTGCTCCGATCAAAAACAGACAGATCGCCCAGCGCACCGGAAGCGGCATCCTATAAATCCAGACTGCCGGCTCCTGTTTCTTTTTTTCAGAAATCAAATCGATTCCAAGCAGCACTGCAATCCCAGCGACTGCAATGAAAAACTGCGTTTTTTCCAATCCCATCGTGAACAAAAACTGTCTCCAGTACAGAAATCCGTTCCACCTGGTAAACATATTTTTCAGACAGATCACTGCCATCGATACCGATTCGCTGCGGAAAAAGATCCAAAAACACATCACCGTAAAAAAGGTCAGCAGAACCGAAAGCATATGCCGCAGCTTTTCCAGGCCAACTTTTGCTTCCCCGAATACCGCTTGCTTCGCCTTTTTGTAAAAATCCTGCACGACCTGTCCTGCACCATGCAGCAGTCCCCATGCCAAAAACTGCGGCGCGCCGCCATGCCACAGACCGCTGATGAGAAAAACAAGCAGTATATTGCGCTGTCTGACTGCAAGTCCCTTTCTGCCGCCGCCCAGCGGAATATAAATATAATCCCGCAGCCAGCTGCTCAAAGAAATGTGCCATCTGCGCCAGAAATCCGTCAGGTTTCTGGCAAAATAGGGCTGCTTAAAGTTCTGGACCAGCTCAAAGCCAAATAGTCTGCCGACACCGACCGCGATCATCGAATAGCTTGCAAAATCACAGTAAATCTGAACCGCATAAAAGAGCGCCGCCATCAGCATCGTAAAGCTGTTGGCATCCTGATACATGCTGTAAACCTGATTCACGAGAATTTCCGCCCGCTGCGCGACGATCAGCTTCATCCCATAGCCGAGCAGCATCGCAATCAGCCCCTGCATGACCCGGTCGTAATTTAGAAGCTCACGCCGCTTTTTTTTCGTAATTTCTCTAAGCCGTCCCAGAAAATGGTCTCCACGCTCGATCGGTCCGCTCATAATGTTCGGAAAAAAGGAGAGAAATGCCGCAAAGCGCCAGAAGCTTTTTTCCGCAGGATATTTTCCCCTCGAAACGTCTATCAGATAGCCGATCGCTTCCAGCGTATAAAACGAAATTCCGATGGGTGCGACGAGTCCGAACTTCTCTGCAACATCCAAATGAACGATTTGCAGACCTCTTCCATATGTTTTGTTGATGATTTCATTCCAGACCGGCAGATATTTAAACACTGCCAAAAGAATCAGCTGAAAAGAAAGGCACGCTCCGATCAGCAAACGGCGCTTCGTCCTGTCTGCGCCTTTTTCCACTAAAAGGGCACAGCCCCACGTCAGACACACAGAACTCAGCAGCCAGATGCCCGCAAACGGATCTGCCCACTCGAAAAAGAGGATATTGAAAATCAGTAAAACTGCCAGCCGTCCCTTTTTCGGCACGGCATAAAATCCTCCTACTGCTGCCGCCAGAAAAGCGGCGAATGTAAATGATTGAAACGACAAGACTTTTCTCCCGGATATCGGGAAACCCCATTCCCGTATTTGTCCGTCGACCCCTCGGGCAAAGCCGGGTCGTTACGACAGTGCGGAATGGATGCAGGGCGGCTGGCTCAGCACCGCGTGGTTCGATCCATCTAACGAACTGCAGCTCCGTTTTGCGTAACGACTGGCTGTAAATCCGGTTTCTGAAAACTCCATTGCCCTGTTTTCTCCGAAACCGTTTTCTCATTTCCTGTTGAGAGTATTATATCCATTTTTTTCAGAAAGCGTCAATCGTTTCGTCCAAATCCTAAGAAAGACTTAAGCTTTTGAGGGAAGCTGCAAAGCAGCGTTCTTTAACGGTACACGATTTCCCGCTGGATCAGGAAGCTGATAAAGAACAGGAATACGTCCACCAGGATCTTAACTGCCACCTCCGAGCCACCCAGAACGCCATACAGCAGGCTGACCAGTCCGGCGCTTGCCAACATCTGCACGACTGCGAGCACAAAATAGCGCACCGCCGATTTCCACACTGCGCCGCTGCTTTTAAACACGACCCTGTAATTCAGGAAAAAGTTGTAGCCCGCCGACACCACGCGCGCAAGCACGGTCGAAACCACAATATAGCTGACAGCCTCCGGCATTCTTTCTTTCGTCAGGCTGCAAAACAGCGCAAACAGCACCAGATCGATGATGCACGATGACAGGGAAGAAAACAAAAATTTTGCAAATACCAGATAAATCCGGGCTGAATCCAGCAGCGGGTTGAAATGGCTGCCTTTGTTATCGTTTAAGTAAACCGTTTCAATTGGCACTTCGCGGATGCCGACCTTTTGCTCTCCTGCCTCCAGAAGCATGTAGGTTTCAAACTCGAACCGCTCGCCCTTGACGTTCATCAGATGGCGCATAAACGCAGCCGGAATGCCGCGCAGCCCGGTCTGGGTATCCGATACCGCCACGCCGCAAAGGTATTTGAGCACCTGACGTGTGATTTTGTTGCCCCATTCCGATTTTGCCGGGACGTTGTCCTGATCGAAATTCCGGCAGCCTAAAATCAGCTTTTCCGGCTCTTTTTCCATCGCTTCCATACATTTCTGAATGCAGGCGGGCGTATGTTGTCCGTCCGAATCCGCGGTAATCGCTCCGATCGCCTCCGGGTATCTGTTTAAAACTTCATTAAAAGCAGTTTTTAATGCACGCCCTTTCCCCAGGTTCACCGCATGAGTCAAAACAATTGCGCCGAGCTGTTTTGCCTGTTCAAACAGGTTCCGATACTCGTTTCCGCTTCCGTCATCCACCACGACGATTCGCTCGATTCCCGCTTCCTGCAGCGTCTGCAGCAGGCGGATCATTTTTTCATCCGGTTCATAAGCCGGTATAATGACCGGTATCCGTTTTTCCATTGTGTTCTCCATTCCAATGTTTTCCTTGCGTTATTTCTGTGTACCCTTACTCTGATGTTATCCAACGCCGTTTGATTCCTTTTATGGCTGTCCCTGTCGGCTTTCTTCCGCTCTTTCCAGTGTCAATGTCCCATCGTTCATTTGAATTCGATACAACGTTTTCCACGCAAATTCCTCTGTATAAGGCGCAAACAGCTCTTTTAACGCTTCATCCGTTTCATCTGCATATAAGTAGCCCGCATGGGAAGCCTGCACCAGCTCCCACACCTGTCCGGACGTGGTGTCTTCTCCGATTCCGCCAAACAGCACCGACACCGGAGACGCCTCAAACGAAATGTAGGTATTTCTGACCCACTGCACCGCATCCTGCGCATTTTTCAGATACAGCACCCGCATCCCGCTGCCCACGTCCTGTTTGGACATTTTTTCCAGAAATTCTTCCGACGCTTCCGTGATCATGTTCGACCGTGCCTGCAAATCGTCGTCTAAGCGCTGCCGGTAACCGATCATCCCGTCGTAGACAGCGCCCCAGTTTGCGCACAACAATACGGCTGCAGCCAGCGCTGCATAGGGCGAAATTTTCCCCCACAGTCTCGGACTGCGTTCCAGAAAAATACCGAACAGCAGATACAACGTTCCAACTGTAAACGGTGCGCTGTAGCGCTCGATCGACGCGATCATCCCGGTTGCTTCCAGATACTGGGTTTCTGTCGCAAAAATCGTCAGATGACTCACAAGGTTGATTCCGTAAAAAACAATTCCCGTCAGCGGCACATACACAAACAGGAAATTCCGCTCCGTTTTGGTCAGAAGCTTCCTGCGGTACAGCCATGCGATTCCGATCAGAAAAATCACAAACAGGGCAAGCGCTGATACACCAATCCAAGAAAATCCATCCCGATGCAGCGCCCGTGCTGCAAATGCTTCTGCATACGCATGCAACAGCTTCTGTACCGTTCCTTCAAGCAGGATCGGCAGGTTGCCCGACGCCATCGAAACCGCCGCCCCGGTCAGTTTTGCCACCCGCTTCATGAGCAGACAAAACAGCATCCAACTTCCTCCGCTGACGGCTGGAAGTGCTGTGATGCAAAGCAGCTGCCGTATTTCTTTCTTTTTGTCCGCTGCGCCATGCAGCCGCCAGAACCAGACAAAGACGAGGGCGAACGCCGCCCACAAAAATCCAACGGACTTTACGAGCACCAGAACGCCGAGATACAGGGCGATCCGCAGGTTGGAGAAGGCGCGGGAACGGGAAGCTGCATCAGCAATGTCTACGGTAGCGGTGTCTGCGGCGGCAGTGTCTGCACCAGGCACAGCCCGATCTTCGAGACAGCTCATCAGTATCACACCGTAGATCACCGCCATCACCAGGTCGGCGCACATTCCTCCGAGGTAAAACGTCTCTGTCATACTCGGAAACGCTGCCAGGCAGACCGCAAGCACAACGGTCCAGAAAAGCTGCTTCACCGTCCGTCTATCAGTCTGCAGCGCTTCGTCCAGCCTGTTAAGCAGTGGCGTCAGAAAAACAAACACGCCGAAATAGTATCCGGCAAACATCAGCCCCTCAGAAAAGCCGTCCGGCTTTAAATGAACAAACCACCATTTGAGCAGCTGGATTCCCGGCGGGTAATCGCCAAACTCCGAAGCTGCATTTGTATATTTCGCTGCAAAGCCATCCAGCGCATACAATGCCTTGACGTCCGTTGCCCAGAAATTCAAGTCATCCCACCACGTTGCAATTTTATTTCCGGTCAGAAGCACTGCACCGGTCAGCAACACCATGGCAGCAATCGCAGACGGCGCAAAGAACAGCTCCCGCAGCTGTGCAAACAGCTTTTTCTTCTTTTCTCCGGATAAAAACAGAACTCTCAAAACTGCTCCCACCACAATCGCTGTGCTGAAATAATCGATCCAGGACAGCCGCCGGAAAAATGCGAGCACATATAATATTAAAATCAGAATACAGGTTGCCAACGGCAGGACAGCCGTCAGCTGCTTTTCAAATCTGAGCGCCAGCAGGCAGGCGATTATCAAAAAAGCAGCGAGCAAAACAACAGCCATGTTCTTTCTCCTTCTTCTTTCGTGTCTGTTACATCTTAGCATAATACAGGATGGCGGGCAACTGCAGAAGTGCTGCGCAGTGCGCCTTGCGGCATAACGTACATCGCCGTAAAGCGCACCGCAAAATCGGGCGGAAGCTTTCGCTCCCGCCCGGTTTTGGTTTGCTGATTCAAATTTGTCAATGGCTCTGTCCAGATCTATACTTCCGGCTCAATCAGCCCGTAGGTATTGCCTTTTCTTCTGTAAACAACATTTACCTGATCCGTCTCTGCATTGCAGAATACATAAAAGCTGTGTCCTAAAAGCTCCATCTGTACGCAGGCATCCTCCGGATACATCGGTTTGATATCGAACTTCTTGGTTCTGACGATTTTAACCTCTTCCTCCTCTTCTTCATCCGCTTCCAGGTAATCAGGCTGGAAACTTGCAGCCGCCTGCTGCTGTGCGATCAGCTTCGTCTTGTATCTTCTGAGCTGTCTCTCGATAATTTCCTCTACCAGATCGATCGATACATACATATCGCTGCTGGTCTGCTCCGACCGGATAATGTTTCCTTTCATCGGGATGGTCACTTCAATTTTCTGTCTGTCCTTTTCCACACTTAATGTTACATAGATTTCCGTATCCGCTGTAAAATACCGCTCCAGCTTACCAAGTTTTGCTTCTACTGCACTGCGCAGACCGGGTGTAACGTCAATGTTTTTTCCGCTGATAATCATCTTCATAAAATCATCATCCCTTCTGGTCCATAATTAGGATATTGCAAGAGCTTTCTTTCTCTATCCTTATTCAGATTATACCATAAGTCCTCGTCCCAGGCAATATTTTCTGAGCATTTTAAACAATTGTCTTTTTTTTCTGACAATTATATTTCTTTTCAGACTGCCGCCAAAAACCGGATTGCTGTGATAACTTCACAAAACAACTGTTTGTTTTGGACATTCCGTATTCCACAGGATTCGGTTTTTTCGTCTGTGGATAATGTGGATAAAATAGTGTATAACTTAATTTTCTGCATTTTTCGCCTCTTTTCGATGTGGATAACTATGTGCGTTTTCATTTTTGTTATTTCGCACATTTTTGTTCCTTCTTGTGCATTTTAACAAATCCGGCTCCTGAAATTCCATTGCTGCTTTTTATCAATATCAGACAATTTCCGTGTTTTGAAACAATGGGCAGATTTTCGCTTTCTCCCTGTAAAGAGAAACCGCTGTACATTCCTGCACAGCGGTTTCTCTGTTTCTTATTTTATTGATGCCAGGGTCAAAAGGTCTGAGCCCACATGAGCTTGCTCATAGGTGGGTGAAAGACCTTGTGACCCTGGCATCATTTTATTTTGCGTATTTACTGCAGCCGTCTTAGAAAATACGTCTGATCGCCACAGGTGTTCTGTAGCTTGCGTTCGAAATCTTGATACCGGTTGCTTCCGTGCTGGCATGGACGATCTGTCCGTTACCGATATAAATCGCAACATGTCCGGAATAGCAAACCAAATCACCGGGCTGCGCGTTTGCCAGACTTCCTACGTTATAACCGACATAACGGTCGGAAGTGGAGGAATGCGGCAGGGATACGCCGAAATTCTTATAAACGCTCATAACAAAACCGGAGCAGTCCGCACCGTTTGTCAAACTTGTCCCACCGTATACATAGGGATTACCGACAAACTTTACCGCATAGTTTGCAACAGACTGTCCCAAGCCGGAACCAGAAGATGAAACAGTCGCCTGCTGAGAAGCAGTGGATTCGGAAGAAGTACTCTTATCCGTTATCTCGGCATTCTTCCCTTCCTTTGCTTTTTCCTTCGCTTTCATACGCTCTTCCGCTGCCTGCGCGGCTTTCTTTGCGTCTTCTCTTGCCTTTTCTTCTTCGGCAATTCTGGCTTTCTCTTCTTCGATGGATTCTGCGGTCACATACTCCGTTGCAACTACGACATAATCCTCGGAAACCCAGCCGTCACCTTCTTCGATGCTGACTTTGACGAAACCGTTTTCTTCATCCAGAACGGAAAGCTCTTCGTCTCCAGGAACCAGACCAATAACGCTCGCTTCCAGACTCGCTTCGCTTCTGACCTTCAGGGTCTCGGTGTTGACAGTCGCCATCTTCTGGCCGACTTCATCTGCGATCTTTTCCGCCTCGTCTCCGGTCTTGAAATACTCCGCCTTCACATAGCCTTCTACGCTGCCGGATTTTACCTGATACCAGTCGCCGTCCTTTGCAACCAGCGTGCCGACAGAATTGTTATACAGCTTACCGACGATTTCGCCATCCGTGCCGGCGGTGCTGCGGATATTTACATAATCGTTGACCTGCGCGATGATCAGAACGTCCTGTTCCTTTTCACGCTCTTCATCGGAGATCTTCGTCTCAGGCTCTTTTAATACCGGCTCTACCGCTTCGATAATCTCCGTCTCAGCTGTGCTTTCTGCCTCCACTGTAGCCTCTGCCTCTGTCGCAGATTCTGCGACTGTCTGTGTTACAGATGCCTTGGTGTCGCTGGATGCAACCGGCTCTGCCGGCTCTTTTTCTTCTTTTCTCTTTTTAATTTCTTCACGAATCTGCGATACCGAAACACCGTCATTTAATACCAGGCCAACGCCTGCTGCCGGCAGGACTGCTGATATCGCAGACTTTGCGGATACCGTCGCTGTATTTAGTTCTGCAGCAGGCATGTTTCCGGTAACTAATACTGCCATCGCCATAGCCGCTGCTGTCATTTTAATCTTATGATAATGCATGGATTACTCCCGATTCTCAAAATTGTTACATTTGTTACAAAATTATTAAATTCGAAATATACTATAGCACTCCATGTCATTTTTGTCAATTCCTGCAGATCGCAATCTGACGGAAATACTGTGACAAATTTATGAATTTTTTATGACTTCATACAGCCAAAGCATCTTTAGCTGTTCCGGCGACCAGCAGTTTTCCCTTTGGACGCTGTTTTTTTACCGTGTCTGGAAATATTCCTGTACAGAGTTGACCGCATTTGCCCCGTCTGCAACCGCCGTCACGATCTGACGCAGCTTTTTCGTCCGCACGTCCCCGACTGCAAAAATGCCCGGCACGCTCGTGCAGCAGTCCTCTCCCGCACAGATATAGCCTGCCTCGTCCGTTTTTACAAGGCTCTTGAAGCTCTCGGACACCGGCTGAATCCCGACCGCAATAAAGATTCCGTCCGCCGCGACAAAACGCTCTTCTTTTGTCTGTGTATCCAAAAGCTGCACGCCGGTCACGAACGCTTCTCCCGTGATTTCCTCTACAGCTGCGTTCCAGACCAGCTCCACATTCGGCAGGGTAAACAGCTTTTCCTGCAGGCTCTTTGCCGCACGCAGGCTGTCCCTGCGGTGGATCAGGTAAACCTTTTCACAAAGTCCCGCCAGGAAAATCGCATCCTCCACAGCAACATCCCCGCCGCCGATCACTGCCGTCACTTTCTTCTTATAAAAAGCGCCGTCACAGGTCGCACAATAAGAAATACCTCTGCCAGCCAGCCGTTTTTCCCCGGGCACGCCAAGCTTTTTGTGCTCCGCACCGGCTGCAATAATGACCGCCTTTGCCGTAAACTCCCCAGCCGACGTCAGAACCTTTTTGCAGTCCGGCAAATTTTTGATTCCGGTCACATCCGCTTCCACAAATTCCGTACCGAGTCTGTCCGCATGCTCCCGAAATTGCATGCCGAGGTCAAAGCCGTTGATACCGGGAAGCCCCAGATAGTTATCCACCTCACAGGTATTTAACACCTGACCGCCGCTCATGGGATTTTTTTCAAGCACGAGCGTGGAATATCCCGCCCGTTTTCCATATATTGCCGCCCCGAGCCCCGCAGGACCGGAACCGATAATGATTAAATCGTACATAATTCCTCCATTCTGCAGACAACGCTTGCACTATTGGAATCGTTACTGTTTCCTGTGCGCCGACTGCCTCTTCAAAAGTATACGCAAAATCCGGCATTTTCACAAGTGACAACGCAAGAAATCTGTGCTACGCTGATCCTAGTATTACAGTTTCCTCGTGCCATGGAAGCTACGTGTAAACTGTAACATCACAGTAGTGCCAGGTGTCAGAAAACGCCTGCGGAATGGAGATTTTCTATGTACTCTGATCTTACCCCTATTTTTCCGGCGGAAAGCTCCTCCCGCCCCATCGCGCTGATCACCGGCGCGTCCCGCGGTATCGGAAAAGCAATCGCCGAAACCTTTGCGCAGGCAGGCTATGACCTGATTTTAACCTGCCGCCAGAACCGGGAAAAGCTGGAAACGCTCTGTAAAAGCCTTTCCGAAGCTTATTCAATCCAGGCAGCCGCTTTTATCGGCGACCTCGGCGACTATGAAACGGTAAGGGAACTTTTTGCCCCGATCCGCCGTCTCAATCTTTTGGTCAACAATGCCGGAATTTCCCATATCGGACTTTTAACAGACATGTCCCCTGACCAATGGCGCAGAGTTATGTCAACCAATCTGGACGCCTGCTTTTATACCTGTAAGCTCGCCGTTCCACTCATGCTGCACCGCCACTCCGGGCGGATTTTAAATATCTCCTCCGTCTGGGGCAATGTCGGCGCTTCCATGGAAACCGCCTACTCCGCCTCCAAAGGCGCAGTCAACAGTCTGACCCGCGCACTGGCAAAGGAGCTTGCGCCCAGCAATATTGCGGTAAACGCCATTGCCTGCGGCGTCATCGACACCGACATGAACCGCTGTTTTTCTGAAGAGGAACTGCAGGCACTGATCGAAGAGATCCCCGCAGACCGCTTGGGACAGCCTGAGGAAGTCGGACTGCTTGCGTTAAAGCTTGCAGAATCGCCCCTTTACTTAACCGGGCAGATTATCACAATGGACGGCGGATTTTTATAATCCGCCGTCCATTCTATTACTTTCTCCCCATTCCCTTCGGGAAGTTTACCTGATTCTTTTGTTCCTGCATCCGCTGTCTCTTGTTCATAATCCGTTTTAAGAAATAGATGATATAGGCAGTCTGAAGGTAATTAATCTCCATATTCCAGCCGATTCCCCCAAAGAAAAGGACTTCTGAAATCCCATACAGGACGATCAGCACCATCGGAATATAGATGCCCCATTTGCCAAAGTAGTTCGAATGCCAGCCAACGACACCCATAAAGACCTGATTGACGAACATAACCAAAATAACCATGGCGTTG
>ERZ857965.3651-NODE-3651-length-11282-cov-4.778124_pt1 | contig 11282 bp, 9 predicted proteins | sample MGYA00519758_ERZ857965 | MGnify/ENA primary metagenome ERZ857965 (study PRJEB31778, sample SAMEA3449381) | human gut metagenome | biome: human gut; feature: human-associated habitat; material: faeces | place: United Kingdom | collected 2010/2012 ...
CGGGCCGGGCATGCCCGGCCCCTACGGGGTGGCGGAAGGGTGCGCGGGTGCTGGCCTGGAACGGGCAGGCGGAGGGGTCAAGACCCCTCCCTACGATGTGGAAGGTTAGAGGGTGGTTATGGGAAAGTGCGCGGGCCGGGCATGCCCGGCCCCTACGGAGGGGTGGTGGAGGGAGCGGTATATTTTCAACATTCGGCACACGTGAATGTGGAAAACACTTGCAATTTCTACCTTATTATAATAGTATAGAGGCAACATACTTGAAACGAGGTCCTGTCATGATCCTGGCATTGAATATCGGCAACTCCAATATTACGTTTGGCGGGTATACGCCGGACGGCAAGCTGGTGTTTTCGTCGCGGCTGTTTGCGGACACGGCGCTGAGCAGTGATGAGCTCCTGTACAAAATAGTAAACATGCTGGCGCTGTACGGGGCGGAGCCGCAGCAAATCACGGCGGTCATCTTTTCCAGCGTGGTGCCGGCGCTGACGCCGCGGCTGCGCGAGGCCCTGCGCAAGATGTGCGAGTGCCAGATCATGGAGGTCGGCCCCGGGCTGAAAAGCGGGGTGCGCATCCGCATGGACAACCCGGCCCAGCTGGGCGGCGAGCTGCTGTGTGCCATCGTGGGCGCGCTGCAGCGGTGCACGCCGCCCTGCGTGGTGGTGAACTTTGATACCGCCACTACCCTGCTGGCTGTGGACAGCACCGGCGCACTGGTGGGTGGCAGCATCCTGCCTGGGCCGCAGTGCTCGCTGTCGGCGCTGGTGCGCAACACGGCGCAGCTGCCCCAGGTGGAGCTGGAGGCCCGCCCGCGGCGTCTGCTGGGGGCCAACACGGCGGACTGTCTGCACAGCGGCATTGTGTACGGCACGGCGGCCATGCTGGACGGCATGGTCGCGCAGATCCGCGCAGCGCTGGGCGCACCCGACGCGCCGGTGGTCGCAACCGGCACGCTGCCCGACAGTGTGCGCACGGCGTGTGCGACGGATATTGTGTACCGCGAGACGCTGGTGCTGGAAGGGCTGTATTGGATCTGGAAGAAGAATACGCGGAAGTGACGTTGGTTACCGGTATATAAGGTAAGAGGGCGTCGTGGGCAAGGCGGCGCGGAGCGGTCAAGGCCGCTCCCTACGGGCCGGGGCTGTAACGTCTGCCGACGTAAAGTTGCGGGCCGGGCATGCCCGGCCCCTACGGGGTGGTGGATGGTTGGCGGGTGCTGGCCGGGAGGTGCGGGCGGCATATAGGCCGCTCCCTGCGGGCAGACGTATTGTACTATCCGCATTCCGGACAAACATCATTCTATATCCAAAGAGGTGCTGCCCGCACCTCTTTCTTTTTTTGTGGTGTCGTGTTATACTATACTATGTATAGTTATGTACAAAATTTACAGAGAAAGGTATTTATTCATCACCTATGCAGCATTTGAAAAACTTTAACTGGAAGAAATTTCTCTTGCAGGGGGTGCTCCCCTGCCTGCTGGCGGTGGCGGTGGGGTTCATCTCCCGCTATCAGCTGGAGCTGTCCGACGGCGTGACCGAGAGCTTTTTGCAGCTTCAATGGCCGCTCTACGCGCCGCTCAACGCGCTGACCGCCTTTTGCCTGACGCTGATTTTGTTTGCGCTGCTCGGCAAGTGGAGCCGCGCAACGGGCATTTCGGGCGCGGTGTTCACCCTCATTGCGCTCATCAACTACTACACCCGCGACCTGCACGGCTCGGCGCTGATGCCCCAGGACATTTTGAACCTCGGCACCGCCGCCGAGGTCATGGGCAGCTACACCCTGAAAATCACGCAGGACGTTGTGAAGATCGTGCTGCTCTACCTGCCGATTCTGGCGATTGTGTTCGTGCAGGCACAGCTGGTCAAGGGTGCGCCTAAGCGCGCCGGCTGGAAGGCCCGCGGCGTGCGGGCGGCGGGCAGCGCACTGGGCGTGTTTCTGGTCATGTTCTTCGGCTACTTCGGCCCCGTGACCATCAAGCCCAAGACGACCTACGGCTGGGCGTGGCAGAACACCTACTACACCTACGGCTATCTGGCCGGGACGATTGAGGCCACCAGCCTGATGGCCGACCCTGTCATTGAGCCGGAGAACTACAACGACGCCGCGGCGGTGAACACCGCCCGCAAGGCCGACGACTACACCGCCCCTGCCAGCCCCGAGAGCGCCGAGGACTACCCCGACATTGTGCTGATCCTGTCCGAGAGCTTCTACGACTTTGACCTTGTCACCGACCTGCAGGCCGACACCGACATCATGCCGGTCACCAAGAACCTGCCCAACTCGGTCTACGGCCACACGATCAGCCCCCATGTGGGCGGCGGCACAAACTCCACCGAGTACGAGATGCTGACCTCCAACTCGCTGATCCTGATGCCCAGCATTACGCCGTTCAACTGGCTGAACCTGTACAACGCCAACAGCGTTGTCAGCTACCTCAAGGGTCTGGGCTACTCCACGATGGCCGCCCACCCCTACACGAACTCCAACTACCGCCGCGACTCCGCCTGGCTGGCGCTGGGCTTTGACGAGACTCATTTCCAGAGCGATTTTACCACGCAGGAGACCTACGGGGACCGCCCGTACCAGACCGACTCGGCCACCTACCGCGACTGGGAAACGATGTACGAGGCCATGCCGGAGGACAAGCCGCGATTCAGCTTCCTGGTCTCCATCCAGAGCCACGGCGACTACGATATGAACGATGCGTCGCTGGATATTGTCCACGCCGCCACCGACTACGGCGACTACGATGCGCTGATGGACGAGTACCTGAGCTGCATCAAAATGACCGACGCCGCCGTGCAGGAGCTGTGCGATTACTTTACCGCGCAGTACGAAAAGACGGGCCGTAAAGTCATTGTGGCCATGGCCGGTGACCACGCGCCCAGCTTTGTGGGCCATGTGGCCGACCCCAGCTTTGCCGAAACCGACAACGAGCTGCAAATTTTGGAGCGCAGCACGCCGTTTTTCATCTGGGCCAACTACCCGCTGGAGCACACGGCAGCCGCCACCAGCACCACCGACCCGCTGAACCGCATGGACATGGTCATGCTGACCCCCACCCTGCTGCAGCAGGCGGGTCTGCCCCTGAGCGACTACTACGAGTACCTGCTGGAAATGAAGCACAACACCCCCGTTGTGACCGCCGCCAACGACTACATGAAGGTGGACGGCAGCACAGCCGAATACGGTGCAGACCCCGCGCTGGACGAGTGGGCCAAGGGGTATCTGATGCTGGAATACAACAATATCGGCGCGCACGCCAAGCGCGACCAGAGCATTTTTGACCCCGCCGAATAAAGAGGAGGCATCCCTATGACAGGTCTGAAACGAACCCCGCGCAGCCGCGGCGGCTTTACGCTGGTGGAGCTGATCGTGGTATTGGTGATTCTGGGCGTGCTGGCGGCCTTTGCCGTCCCGGCGCTGACCGGGTACATTGACAGCGCCAAGGAAAAGCAGGCCGTCAGTGAGACGCAGGCGTGTGTGATGACGGCGACCCGGCAGGGTGCGCAGAACTACGCCCTGGTGCAGAACGCATCGATAACGGAAAAAAGCGATGGTGCAGATGCCCTGACAAACTGGGCAGGCACATTGACAAACGAGGTTTCCACCGTGACCGGCGGAGATGTAGCACTTACCGAGGGCAGCGGGCAGTATCTGCTGCATGTAAACAACCCGCCTGCGGGCAATATTGCCACGACCACGATTGCGGCAGATGCCGGGGTCAAGGGCACCGTGCAGGGGATGACCTGCAACGCCAGCGGGCAGGTTTTGTACTTAGTGTATACCAGCGCCGATGGGATACAGGTCGTATACACGAACGCGGGAACCACCGCGAGTGTAAATATCGGCAGTGATGAGGCTGTTGTTGTGCCGACGCCGAAGAAAAATGACCCCTCCGGCGGGGGTGAAACCGGCGGGGGCAGCACCGGGGGCGGCATTTCCGGCGGCGGCGGTACGACTGGCGGCACTGTTACAGCAGATAAACATCACTTCATTATCCACTTGCAGGATGTCAGCACTGCGGAATCTAAGCCTTTTGCAAAAAGAAAATATCACATTGTAAGTGGCGAAAACTCCTTTGATGTGGACTCTGATGCAAACGGTGATATTCTGTTGGAAATTTCTCGTCAGGATAAACCTCGTGAAAAAACTGTTATCGGGGATAAGGAGACTACTATCACCGAAGTTGAAGTTCCTAATGACTACCAAGCCATTCCCAGCAGTACAAAAATCTATGTCAGTGTTTTCAATGAGGGGGACGACTATCGTCTCGATTCCATACAGCCTAACAGAAATGACAATACATTTGATATCGATATGACTAAAAGGCAGCTTACCATTATGCGCTTTCCCGTTGCCAAATTGAAGCTGTGCGTCACTGGCCCTGATGGAAAAGCGCTGTCCGGTGCTATCTTTACTATTAAGAAGGACTCAACCCTTGTTGGCGAATTCACCAGTGATAGTAACGGAGAATGCTTCATTCCTATCAAACTGCATGATAAAGATAACATCGGGTATTCTGATGCTTTCCTAACTGCCAGCGACGTAAATAGCCAAACTTATGTTATAACGGAAACTCCTCCTGCCGGATATAAGGGAAGCTTCACATGTTCTTTTAATTTATATTATAAGCCATATCCCTCTAATCCGACTTCCCATCATACAACCTGGTTCTATATTAATGCTTTTGACGACAATAGTGGAGAAGGGGGTAGTCATAGTCTGGTAAATACTGTTGGTGAGCAGGATACTTTTCATGTCACAAACAGCAAACTCTAACTCTGCACTGTCTATATCCGTAAAATTGATAACGCCGGAAATCCTGTATCCAACGCCAATCTAAAAGCTGACAATACCGGCAGCTTCGTTACGCCAGAGCATAAACTACAGGATACAACCAAAATATAGCAGACTGTCGAAAAACGCTTGTAGGGGCGAGCATTGCTCGCCCGTGCCCGTTTGCCTTGCAAAAAACCGTCCCGGAAAAAGCGTTGCTGCGGCAAGTTGGCGGGCGACCACTGGCCGCCGCGGACGTTAGCGACAACAATAAAGCTTCCGGGTTGCCACTGTAGGGGGCGGCGTCCTCGACGCCCCGCGGACGGGCAGTGCCCGCCCCTACAAACGTAAAACGGGTACATCATGCAAAAACTCAAAGACATCATCCAAAAATACTATGAGGGTCTGGCCTACCTGTTTTTCGGCGGGGTCGCAACGCTGCTGAACCTGGTCGTCTTTGCGGGCTTCCAGGCGGCGTTCGGTACAGACTTTGCCGCGGGCATCGGCAATATTCTGGACAACTGCATCTGCATCCTCTTTGCCTATTGGACAAATCGCACATTCGTGTTCAAAAGCGCGAACAAGGGCAAGGCGGCCTGGGCGGAGTTCGGGCAGTTTGTCTCCTGCCGCATCGCCACGATGGTCATGGATCAGGTCATCATCTGGCTGGGCGTCAGCCTGCTGGGACCGCATGTCGCGTTTGCCGCGGCCAACGGCAAGCTGTGGGCCATGGGCGTCAAGCTGTTCAGCCAGGTCATCGTTATCGTGTCCAACTACGTTTTCAGCAAATTGTTTATCTTTAAAAAGAAGTAACGCATCATCCGGAAGGAGCATACCATGCTTATTTTTAAAGTGGCAAAATTTGTGCTCAAGCACCCGCTGCTGACCCATGGAGCCAGGCAGCTCGTGCACAAAAAACTACGTCCCCAAAAGGAGGCATCCCCTATGAAACAGAAAGTTCGCGGTCACGCATTCCGTCTGGTGGGGCTGATCCTGGGCATCATCGGTGCCACGGTCAGCATCACCTCCATCGTTTTCGCTGCCCTGGGCCTGCATCAGGCACGCCTGTGCAAGCATTGTGAGAAAGGGGAAAATTTCCGATGAAATACACGAAGGAAGAAATGCTGAGCAAGGTCGACCACACCCTGCTCAAGCCTGAGGCAACCTGGCCCCAGATCCGGACCCTCTGCGATGAGGCCATCGCCAACCACTGCGCATCGGTCTGCATCAACACCTGCTACGTCAAGCAGGCCGTCGAGTATATGGCGGGCCGCGTGCCGGTCTGCTGTGTCGTCGGCTTCCCCCTCGGCGCTATGGACACCAAAAGCAAGGCATTTGAGGCTAAAACTGCCATCGAGAACGGCGCGTCCGAGGTTGATATGGTCATCAACATCGGCTGGCTGAAGAACAAGCAGTACGACGACGTCCGCAATGACATTGCTGCCGTCAAGGCTGCTGTGGGCGACAAGGTGCTGAAGGTCATCATCGAGACCTGCCTGCTGACCGACGACGAGAAGATCAAGATGTGCGACATCGTGCCCGAGGCCGGTGCCGACTTCATCAAGACATCTACCGGCTTCTCCACCGGCGGTGCGACCTTCCACGACATTGAGCTGTTCGCAAAGCACGTTGCGGGTCGCTGCAAGATCAAGGCTGCGGGCGGCATCTCCACCGTCGAGGACATCGAGAAGTTCCTCGACCTCGGCGCAGACCGCCTCGGCACCTCCCGTGCCGTCAAGCTGCTGACCTCCGGCGAGGCCGGCAGCGGGTATTAAGGGGATGCGGTGTTCCTTCTTTGCAAAGAAGGAACCGAAGAAATTCTAAACCAATAAATGCGGGAGACTGCTTTTCGTCAGCAGTCTCCCGCATTTTGTTTTGTGCAGCGGTAGGGGACGGCGTCCCCGACGTCCCGTCAGTTGGCAGTTGCTCTCCGGGCAGGGTGTAGGGCGGCCAGCCCTCTGGCCGCCGCAAAGGGCGTATTGCCTTGTGGTGTGCATCTATTTTTAAATGGGTGTGTGGGGGGGGGAAAAAACATGACCGCGCCAACAAACTGGAAGTTGTCACTGCGATTTCTCATTAAATAATGCGGTTACTTACTTCGATACTATTTCAACAGTCGGCAGCTTGCTCGCCAATCCGATTTCATTCTCTTCCGCAACTCTATAATTAGTAACCTCTATTGAGTACATATAATCCGAAATATCTGGATTTTCCTCATCAGCCGGAAGTTCAACTTCAAATGTCTTGAACTCAAACACATAAGGTGTTCCTTCAACAAGTTCTCCCGTCAAATCTTCCTGAAACCAAAGTAAAAATGGTCTGTCCTGAAAGAAGTGAACTACGGCAATCGTTTTGCCCGGAGCCACATAGTAATCCGTCAAGAGTTGCTCAACGGTAGCTGTAAAAGCCCCCGAAAACTGTGCAAAGCACTTTTTGTTTTCGGTCATTTGTTGCTTTCCATCATTATACCCATCCTCGTAGCCAGCGGTATAACCTTCTTCGTAGTTCGTATCATGTGTATCTGAACTTTGATTATTATTTCCACAACCAACCAATGAAAGTACCAGCACAAGACAAAGAACTATTGCAATAATCTTTTTCATACTGTTTCCTCCATCAACTTCCGATTTATTGAACTAGGTTAAGTATATCATACTCTCCTGTAAAAGTACACCCCGCGCCCCGGTCATACCCCGCCCCCTGCGTCGCATACCTTTATAAACCATAAAAGGGGGCGTACCTATGCAAGATTCACCCATCGTACTTACCACCCTCGCCGGGCTGTCCACGGGGGTGGGCGGGCTGCTGGCTGTGCTCTGCCCGCCGACGGAGCGACTGCTGGCGGCCAGCGCGGGCTTTGCGGGCGGGGTCATGCTCACGGCGTCACTGGCCGACCTGATGCCGGAGGCGCTGGTGTTTTACGGGGGCTACCTGCCGCCGCTGGCCTGCGGCGGAGCGGTTGTGTCGCTGCTGGCGCTCGGGATGCTGACCGCGGGTCTGCTGGGGCGGCTCCTGCCAGAGGAAGCTGCACTGGCCGCCCGCTTTGGCAAAAGTGGAGACCCGGCTCGCGCCGCGGCCATGCGCACGGCACTTGTCACGGGGCTGGCGCTGCTGCTGCATAATTTCCCGGAGGGCGTGCTGACCTTCTTCGCAGGCACGGCGGATCCGTCGCTCGGTCTGCGCACCGCCGCGGCCATCGCCCTGCACAATATCCCGGAAGGACTTGCTGTGGCCGTGCCGTTTGCTTACGCAACGCGCCGCCGCACCGCGGGTGTGCTGGCCGCGCTCGTCTCCGGCCTGGCCGAGCCGCTCGGGGCGGTGCTGGCGTGGCTGTTCCTGCGTCGGCTCTTCACGCCGGGCTTTCTGAACGGCAGCGTTGTGCTGGCGGCGGGCGTCATGGTCTGGGTGGCACTGGCCCAGCTGCTGCCCGGCGCCCTGCACCCCGCCCACTGCACCGCGGGCATTTTGGGCGCCGCCGTCGGCTGCCTTCTCATGCTGTTAGGCATTGCGGCGCTGCCGTAAATGTGCTATACTATATCTGTATATTTGTGCAAGAAAGGAGCAAGCCACATGTTGAAAAAAATCGCGGCGCTGCTCCTTGTGCCCGTGCTGCTGGCGGGGTGCAGTGCGGCAGGGGATGTCGAGACCCTGCTGCGCGCGCCGCAGCTCTCCGGCGAGAGCGCGGCCCTGCAAAAGGCGCTGAACAACTACCTGGGCGGCAGCGCAACCTTAAAGTATCCCGCCAGCGGCGATTTCCTTTCGCCGTTTGCGTTCGGTGACTGGGATGGCGACGGCACAGACGAGGCCGCCGTCCTCTACACCACCGACACGACCAGCTCCAACGTCTGGTTGGCCGTGCTCGAGCCGACGGGGGAGAGCAGCTGGCGCGTCAGCCGCGTGGTGGAGGGCCTGACCAGTGAGGTGCAGAGCTTTTCCGCCGCGCACCTCAGAGACACGTCGAGCCAGCAGCTGCTGGCAGGGTATGTCTCGCCCCAGGGCGACCAATATCTGGTTGTCTATCAATATGACGGTGATACGTTATCTACGGTCATCAGCAAGAGCTATACCGACATGATCGTCGCGGACTTCACCGGCAAGGGCGACACGCAGGACCTGGTTCTGGCTCTGCCGCCGGACACTGAGCTGGGCGGCGTGACGCTGCAGCTGCTGACCGCCAACGACGGCGAGTTCCGCTCGACCCAGACGCTGAACCTGGGCGAGGGCGTCTACAGCAGCTGTGCGGCCCTGCACGCGGGCACCGGCAGCGACGACGGCATGTACCTGGTCATGGATGCCTGGACCGGCACAAGCAGTCTGGTATCGGACATCATCCTGTATGACGGAGCAACGGGCTTTTTGCAGCCCTACCGCCCCAGCGGCATGAGCGACATCCAGCGCAGCACGCTGCGCTACCACCGCGAACTGCTGAGCCGCGACCTTGACGACAACGGCACGGTGGACATCCCTGTGGAGATCGACGACGGCGGCACGCTGCAAACGCCGATGGACAAGCGGCTGAGCTTTCTGCTCTGGAAGGATTACACCTCGATGGCGGGCGGCAACAGCAAGTTTGGCGTCTACGACAGCGAGTATAACATTTTTATGGAGCTGCCCGAGTCGATGCACGGCAACATCCTGATCCGCTCCAACCAGAGCGGCACGGGTTGGCTGATTTGCAACGCCGATGGCACGACGGTCTACTGCGAGATGCGCGTCGTTGACCCCGCGGACAACGCGGCCACCGGCGTCGGCAACTATCTGCGCATTGCAAACATTGGCAGCCAGCAGCTGCAAGCCCGCGTTGTAACGTCGTATTATGGATTGAGCCTGGATTTCATCAGCCAGAATACGGTGCTGCTGGGATCAAATTGATACAGAAAGGGAAATCGGGTTTATGAAACGAGTTTTGGTAGTCGAAGACGAAGCCAGCATCCGCGAAATGGTAGCTCTGAACCTGAAAATGGCCGGCTGGGAGGTCGTCGAGGCCCCCAGTGCCGAGCGCGCGCTGGAACTGATGCACAGCGGGGAACGCTGCGACGCGGCACTTTTGGATATTATGCTGCCGGGGATGGACGGCTTGAGCCTCTGCGAGACGATCCGCCGCGGTGACAGCGACATCGGCATTATCATCGTGTCGGCCAAGGGGCAGGAGAGCGACAAGATCCGCGGCCTGTCCATCGGCGCAGACGATTACATTACGAAGCCGTTTTCGGTGTCGGAGCTGATCGCGCGTCTGGAGGCGCTGACCCGCCGCATCCACCGCGGCAGCGGTACCGCCGCCAGGCCCGCCGAGGAGCCGGAGCAGCTGGTCAGCGGCCCGTTTGTGCTGGACGAAAAGAGCCGCATTCTGTACAAGTCCGGCAAGCCCATCGACCTGACGCAGGTCGAGTTCCAAATTATGGAGCTGTTCTTCCGCAATCCGGGTACCGCGCTGGTGCGTGAAAAAATCCTGGAAGGTGTCTGGGGCAAAAATTATTTCGGCGATGTGAAGATCGTTGACGTGAACATCCGCCGCCTGCGCATGAAGATCGAGGACGAGCCCAGCAGCCCGCAGCATATCCTCACGGTTTGGGGGTATGGGTATAGGTGGAATGCGTAAACCGGAAACAGCAGCCCGTAGGGACCGGGCATGCCCGGCCCTCCACCTTGCCATTACCGCCCATTTATCTTTTGCATCGTAGGGAGGGGGCTTGACCCCTCCGCGGGGCGTCGAGGCCGCCGCCCCCTACATCCTTCGCCGCAAACCTTCCACCAACCGTAGGGGAGGGATTCATCCCTCCCGCGCCGCTTCCGTCATCTCTCACCCCGCCCTCTCACCACCTACCAAAATCCCACAGGAAAGGAGCTCACCGCCATGCAATCCACCAGCATTATCCGCCGCTGGATACGCGGCAGCCTGCTGATCACGGTGCTGGTGCTCGTGCTGGCGGAGGGACTGTTCCTGTACTACAGCTACAACGACCTCTACGGCGGTGTCGAGCGCGCGGTGGAAAATCGTTTTTCCACCGTCGTGGGCCGCCTGCAGGCCACGGGCACGGCGGGGGACACCGCAACCACCGCCGAAAGCCGCGCCAATGTCCTGCGGCGCGTCGTCGAGCAGTTCGACGAGAAGGACAAGTTTGAATTTATGCTGCTGGACGCACAGGGCGTCATCCTGGCGACCAGCAGCGGCACCATGAACCGCGACCTGACAAACGGCACCGACTATGGCCGTGCGCTGACGTCCGCCAACGGGATCGGGTCGGCTATCTTCACGACACCCCAGGGCGAGAGGGTCATGGCCGTTACGATGCTTGTGCCCTACGCGGCGGGCAGCATCGCCGCATTGCGGATGGTCACAAGCCTGACTCTCATTGACGGCCAGTGGTGGCGCACCGTCGCTATCTGCGTTGGTCTCGGCGTGCTGGTGCTGGCCTTTACGGTGTGGAGCGGCTTGTTTTTTGTACGATCCATCGTCCGTCCGCTCGGTGAAGTCGAGGCTACCGCCACCAAAATTGCGAAGG
>ERZ857965.3655-NODE-3655-length-11272-cov-2.968173_pt1 | contig 11272 bp, 13 predicted proteins | sample MGYA00519758_ERZ857965 | MGnify/ENA primary metagenome ERZ857965 (study PRJEB31778, sample SAMEA3449381) | human gut metagenome | biome: human gut; feature: human-associated habitat; material: faeces | place: United Kingdom | collected 2010/2012 ...
GACGTTTGTTGCACAGATCTGCAACCTTTTTATCCAGATGTATCTGGTGAAGAGATTTCTGTTTAAGCCTGTCAATGAAATGCTTCAGAAGAGAAGAGCAATGGCAGATGCCGAAATCCAGGATGCTACAAAGGCGAAGGAAGAAGCTCTTGCCATGAAGACAGAGTATGAACAGAATATGCAGCAGGCCAAGGCAAAGGCCAGCGATATTGTCACAGAGGCACAGAGGACAGCTTCCCTCCAGAGTGAGGAGATCCTGAAGAGTGCAGCCCAGGAAGCCCGTGCTATGAAAGAGAAGGCTGAGAGCGACATTGCACAGGAGAAACGCAAAGCTGTCAATGAAGTGAAAAATGAGATTGGCGGTATGGCAATGGAGATTGCCGGCAAGGTGATCGAGCGTGAGATCAAAGAAGAGGATCACGCGAAACTGATCGATGAGTTTATTTCGAATGTAGGTGAGGCATCATGACGCAGATTGCCAGATTATATGGCAGCAGCATGTATGATCTTGCTGCTGAAGAACAGCTTACCGACACTGTGCTGGAGCAGATGCAGACAATCCGGCAGCTTTTCCGGGAGAATCCCGATTATGTGAAATTGTTGTCAGAGCCTTCTATCCCGAAGGAAGAGAGGACAAAACTTCTTGATACTGCATTTGGAACAGAAGCAGAACGGTATCTGGTGAATTTTTTGAAACTGCTGTGTGAGCGCGGAATCCTGGGAGAGTATTCCGGATGCTGTGAGGAATTTACACGGCGGTACAATGTGGACCATAACATTGCCACTGCAGTGGTGACCAGCGCGGTTGCACTGACAGATGAGCAGATGGCAGCGCTTAAGGACAAGCTGGAGAAGATAAGCGGTAAGACCGTTACTCTGACCCAGAAGACAGATCCGACGGTGCTTGCAGGTCTTAAAGTGGAGCTGGAGGGCAAGCAGCTGGACGGTACTGTAAAGAGTCGTCTGGATGGTCTTTCCAGGAAATTAAACGAGCTTATAGTATAAGGATGGATAGAGAAAATGCAGCTTAAACCTGAAGAAATTTCAAAAGTCATCCGCAGTCAGATCAAATATTACGATAACGCTATCAAACAGAATGAGACCGGTACGGTTCTTATGGTTGGTGATGGTATTGCAAGAGCCAGCGGTCTTATCAACTGTATGGCAGGAGAGCTTCTTGAGTTTAAGGACGGAAGCTTCGGAATGGCACAGAACCTGGAAGAGAACAGTGTTTCTATCGTTTTATTTGGTGATGATTCCGGTATTGGCGAAGGTCAGACCGTAAAGCGCACCGGAAAGGTGGTATCTGTTCCGGTTGGCGAGGCTATGATCGGGCGAGTTGTAAATGCCCTTGGACAGCCTATTGACGGTGCAGGACCTGTAGTGACAAGTGAATACAGGGCGATTGAGAGCCCGGCACCAGGTATCTGCGAGAGACAGGGCGTTAACCAGCCTCTGCAGACAGGAATCAAGGCCATCGACTCCATGATTCCGATCGGAAGAGGACAGAGAGAGTTGATCATCGGTGACAGACAGACTGGTAAGACAGCCATCGCCATCGATACTATTTTAAACCAGAAGGGTGAAGACGTGATCTGTATCTACGTTGCTATTGGACAGAAGAAATCCACGGTAGCACAGCTGGTACAGAATCTGGAAGACAAGGGCGCAATGGATTACACCATCGTGGTATCCGCAACAGCGTCTGACGTAGCACCTTTGCAGTATATCGCACCGTACGCAGGATGCGCCATCGGAGAATATTTCATGTATCAGGGCAAGGACGTTCTGATCGTATACGATGACCTGTCCAAGCACGCGGTCGCTTACAGAGCCATGTCCCTGCTGCTTCGCAGACCGCCTGGTCGTGAAGCATACCCGGGAGACGTTTTCTATCTCCACTCCAGACTGCTGGAGAGAGCGGCCAAGCTTTCCGATGAACTGGGCGGCGGATCCATTACCGCATTGCCGATCATCGAAACCCAGGCAGGAGACGTATCGGCTTATATCCCGACCAACGTAATTTCCATTACGGACGGTCAGATCTATCTGGAAACAGAACTCTTCTTCACTGGACAGAGACCTGCCGTTAACGCAGGTATTTCCGTATCCCGTGTAGGAGGTAACGCACAGATCAAGGCAATGAAAAAAGTAGCCAGCTCCGTTAAGCTGGAACTGGCGCAGTACAGAGAACTGGCAAGCTTCTCACAGTTCGGTTCCGACGTGGATGCGGATACCAAGGCGCGGCTGGATCACGGCCAGGTGCTGATGGAGATCCTCAAGCAGCCGCAGTATCAGCCGATCCCGGTAGAAAAGCAGGTCATGATCATTTACGCTGCCGTAAATCATGTGCTGGACGATATCGAAGTGGAACAGGTCAAGGATTTCGAACACAAGCTGTTTGAATTTATGGACACCCAGTATCCACAGGTAGGAAAAGCCATTCGCAGCGAAGGCGTGATCAGCGATGCTACAGATGCACAGCTGAAGGAAGCCTTGGAACTTTGCAAGAAGGAGTTCCTGAGCACGAATGTATAGCTTTTCAAATGAGAAAAACACAAGGGAGGTGTGAGAGTGGCCGCAGGAAATATACGTGATATAAAACGCCGGATCAAGAGCGTCACCAGTACCGAGCACATCACTAACGCGATGAAACTGGTATCTGCCGGCAAGCTTCGGAAGGCGAAGGCGATCTTCGAAAAGACAAACGAAAACTCACACTATATCACTCATACAATAAGCGAAATCTTTAATAACAGCAAGGATATCCCGGAAGAGTATCTGGAAGGGACCCGGGAGATCAAAAAAACCTGTTATATCGTTGTAACCAGCAGCAGAGGACTTTGCGGCGGGTTCAACAGCAGCATCCTCAAGGAAGCGCAGTCCATGATCGACATGAGCGGAAGCGAATCGGTGATCCTGGCCATCGGAATGAAGGCCAAGGAATACTTTGAAAAGCGCGGCTATGAGATCTTCAGTCACTACCTGGCTCCACCGGAGAATATTTCGTTCTTGGAAGCCAGAGAAATGGCGCTGCCTTTACTGGATCTGTATACGAAGGGTGAGATCGACGAGATCCAGCTCGTTTATACATCCTTTATCAGTTCCATGGAACAGCAGGTGCGGACGGCGAGACTTCTTCCGTTTGACGTAGAACACGATCCGGAAGTGATCCGCAACGCCAAGACGGTGGAATATGAACCATCGGTAGAGGCTGTGTTCAACTACCTGGTTCCGAAGTATGTAGAGATGATGCTGTATGCGGCAGTAGTAGAATCGGCGACCTGTGAGCATGCCGCCAGACGGATGGCGATGGAAAACGCCACCGACAGCGCCAGAGAAATGCTGGATGTGCTGTCCCTCACCTACAACAGGGCAAGGCAGTCTGCGATCACAGATGAAATCATAGAAATCGTAGCCGGTTCCGAGGCACAAAATTAGGAGGCGAAAATGAACAAGGGAAAAATACATCAGATTATAGGACCTGTAATCGATATCAAGTTCAATGAGGACGAGATGCCTGAGTTGCTGAATGCCGTGAATATAGAATTCCAGGGAAGGACCATCGTGACAGAAGTCGCTCAGCATAAGGGTGACGATGTAGCGAGATGTATCGCTCTTTCCTCGACCGACGGACTCAGAAGAGGCATGGAAGCCGTGGATACGGGGGCACCGATCCAGGTACCTGTCGGCAAGGAAGTACTGGGAAGAATGTTCAACGTAATCGGTGAAACCATCGATGAAAAGGGAGAAGTCGACACAGATCTGGTAGCATCCATTCACAGAGAGGCTCCGTCTTTCGAAGAACAGGATACTTCCGCACAGATCTTTGAAACAGGTATCAAAGTAATCGACCTGATCGCGCCGTACACCAGGGGCGGTAAGGTTGGTCTGTTCGGCGGTGCCGGCGTAGGAAAAACCGTACTGATCCAGGAGCTGATCAGTAATATCGCGAGAGAACACGGCGGTATTTCCGTATTCGCAGGCGTAGGCGAACGTACAAGAGAAGGTAACGACCTGTACTACGAAATGATCGAGTCGGGCGTAATCAAAAATACGGCCATGGTATTCGGACAGATGAATGAACCGCCTGGTGCCAGAATGCGTGTTGCGCTGACCGGGCTGACGATGGCAGAATATTTCCGTGATAAAGAAAATCAGGATGTGCTGCTGTTCATCGACAATATTTTCCGTTTCACTCAGGCAGGTTCTGAAGTATCCGCACTGCTGGGACGTGTACCGTCCGCAGTAGGATATCAGCCGACCCTGGCAACAGAAATGGGTGCACTGCAGGAAAGAATCACATCCACGAAGAAGGGATCCATCACTTCCGTTCAGGCGGTATACGTACCGGCCGACGACCTGACTGACCCTGCTCCGGCGACGACGTTCGCCCACTTGGATGCGACGACCGTACTTTCCAGATCCATCACAGAGCTGGGTATCTATCCGGCAGTAGATCCGCTGGAATCCACTTCCAGAATCATGGATCCGCTGATCCTGGGCAAGGAGCACTACGAAACGGCCAGAGGCGTGCAGGAAGTGCTGCAGCGCTACAAGGAACTGCAGGACATCATCGCCATCTTAGGTATGGATGAACTGGCTGATTCCGACAAGCTGATCGTAAACAGAGCCAGAAAGATCCAGAGATTCCTGTCTCAGCCGTTCAGTGTAGCGGAACAGTTCACCGGCATGGAAGGTAAATACCTGCCGCTGAAGGAAACCGTTCGCGGCTTCCGCGAGATCCTGGAAGGCAAGCACGACGAAATTCCTGAGCAGATGTTCCTCTTCGCAGGCGGTATCGATGAAGTTGTCGAGAAGTACGAGAAGAGCAAGAAATAGGAGAAGGAGGGATCTGGTATGGCAAGTAGCGTAAGACTGGAAATAATTACTCCTTCAAAAAAGTTTTATCAGGGTGATGTAGAACTCGTGATCGTCCGTACTCTGGAAGGTGACGAGGGATTTATGAAAGGTCACGCCTGGGCGTGCAAGCTTCTGGACATCGGTGAAATGTGGATCCAGGAGAAGGGCGCTGCAAAGAATTCCTATAAGGTGGCTGCCATCGCTGGCGGTTTTATCGACGTCAAGGATACGATCATCATCTATACTGACGCGGTAGAATGGGCCGAGGATATCGATATGGAGCGTGTCAACGCCGAAAAATCTCGTGCTGAAGAATGGCTGCGGGATCATGAAGCAGACGGTACACCGGACGAGATCCTTCGTGCCAGAACATCCATCGCAAAAGCAGAACTGCGAGCAGATGTTGCCGGTGGCGGAAGACGTAGAAAACACTAAAGGAGCGCCCCGGGGTGCGTCAATGACGCCCTGTCGGGCGACAAATAAAGGAGCGCATTATGGGTGAAAATACGAGAACAGCGCTGATCGGGATAATCGTGGAAGACGCCGGATCAGTGGAAGAACTGAACCAGCTTCTGCACCAGTACCGTGATTACATCATCGGACGGATGGGGATCCCTCATCCTCAGAAATCCATTTCCATCATCAGCATCGCGATGGAAGCGGATCAGGACACGGTGAGTGCACTTTCTGGAAAGCTGGGCGCACTCAAAGGAGTCAGCACAAAAACGATTTATTCGAAGAATTAAAGAGTATAAAAAAGCTGCCGCTTGCGGCGGCTTTTTTGTATGGAAAGGCACGTTTGAGGTGCCTTCCGGATTTGATTGCATAGGAGCGGAATATTAGGTAGAATGGTGGAAGGGAAGGAAGTGTGAAAAATGAGCTTTTATATGCAGGCAGGAAATCAACCAACAAAAATCCGATGCGACTGTGCCGAGCGTTTTGGCGTAACCATAAATTCCTACAAGCAGTTCGAGGAACTAAAAGCATTTTTTGAAGGACAGGCAGAGAAGGGAATCTTCCGAGATATTCCGGTGCAGCAGCCGTATTATATTGGAAAAGGTGCATCACATGAAATAAAGTGGTATGCTAACAAATGGTACAAATGCTGTCTTTGCGGGACATTATGGGAATTCAAATATCCCAATTTCCCAGCAGCAGGTGCAGTGCGAAAATTTGTAGATGGGCAATATCCCGGTCCGGAAACAGATGCCTATGAGGAGCATCTGAAAGATAAAGCGTTGGACACGAAACTCCGGTTCGATGTAAAGTATATCGAGCATAATGACAAGCCGGACGATTTCGTTTATATTTTCGATGAGCCGTACAGCCTGCTTACCACTTTTCTTCACAGCGATGTGACGCCTTTGGAAGACTCTATAAAAAGAGCTTTTGATACGGTGATTTCAGGGGCCAGCGATTACGAAGAAATCGCTGGGAATGTTTGTTATGCAAAGATTGGTGCCGGGATGACGCAGTTAACCACCAGAGCAGCCGATGGCTCCATACAAAACCAGTGTCAAGTCAGCACCAGTATATTGCGACAGCTGATCGAAGACTGGTGTGATGAAGTCCACAAGAATACCCGGCATTAAGTCATTTCAGTCAGTTTAGCCTTGTTGGCCACTTAAAACTGACTGAAATAGTTTTTCGTTCCAAGGAAGTATGGCGGACAAATTTTGCATAACGAGATATGAAAGCGGAGACAGAAATGAAGATCACATTCAGAACTGGAAATATTGTATATAATGAGTTGAAAATTGATTTTGAAAAACCCCTTGCTGCGCAAGAAGATTGTTTGTTAGAGGATTTATTACAAGTGGAGTTTAGCAAAGGGTATTCATTAGATGTGGGCTGGTATCCGGAATTTGACCTAAGCGGAAATTTTAAAATCCAAATCATCCAAAATGGTGATTGGGAGAATCCCGTATATTGCGTTAAATGTGAAGATCCAGAGGAATTGGAACAAGGCTTACGGGATGCAGAAGACTGGATTCTTGATGGGTTGCAAACTTGTGAAAAGGGAAAATATGAATAGTAAAATGAATAGAACTGGAGATATAACATTATTGGATATTGAGCAGACTATACGAACCTATGCGGAAAAGACAGACAACAAAGGTGCAATGAAAGCCTGCAATGATATTATTGAAGACTTGGATTTAAATGCGAATGAATTTTTAGAGAAATACACAGGAATTTTAAATCAGTTGAATATCTGGTTTGACGAGGAACGAGATCGAACTGAAGAAACTTCAGCAGAATTGGAATACTGGATCGATTATAACAATCAAATCGTCGATGTCTTAAAACTAATTGATCCTAGATTTGAGTTTGCAGAATTTGTGGAATCATTCTTGAGTAAATAAGAGTGGTTGTTCCATACTCATACAATCGATGTGGAGTTTTTAGAACGATAATCATAATAGAAAGAGAGCATTATAATGCTGGATAAATTACGATCACAAATTGAAAAAACTAACTATTGGGATGCCAGAGTTGTGAAATTAGAGTGCAACTATTTTTGCGACGAAGTTGTACTTGCATTTGAAGATAGCGGTTATGACATCCAATTTTCCTTTTCAAAATGTTATAAAATTGAGATGTCACACGATCCGGTGTACGCGAAAAATAAGCCGTATAAAGACCTCACATCGGCTGAAATTCCATATTTTATACAGGATATAGAAGTCAAATTGATCTCTTGTGAAGATAAACAGCTAAAACAATTTGAACTTAATTTATGGCCCATGAATTTATGCGTTGTTTGCGACGAATTTCATATCAAGAAAATCCCGTCTACTACTTCTTTGCAGAATAAAGAATGATTCCGACATTGGCTGCCATGAGTGCCACAAACCCTAGAAGAATGCTTACGGATGCGGAATGCCCGAGCTTACAAACGGAAAACAGGAACAATAAAATCACTAGGACGATGTTGGCAAGACAGCATTTAAGAGTTGCGTTCATTTCGGTCACCTCATTTTCGTGAATCGAGACTGTGTGTTTAGTGCAGCATACCAAGATACCCCCGGCAACTAAAATGTTTTTCAGGAAAGTCACGAGAAATATCCTTTTTTCTCCTGCAAAGTTTTCGCAGGGGATTTTTTGGATCGTTCAAGTTTCTGATGAGTGTTTGGTTACGCTATAATATCTCGATTCGGGAAAAAGCTAGGTGCTGGGATAGTGGGACTATCCTGACATGGATAAAAGTCGCGGGTTAGGGTATTATGAGGTGATTGAAGCAGGGATGATTATCCTGGATGAAATGTGCCCATGTGATTGCGATAGTTTTCAGGTCTCGGGTAGCGTCTGCGGAGGGCAAAATAACATTTCAAGCTTCTATAATAAAATTCGTGGTATTTTTTCTGGACAGAATATCCTAACCTGATAATCACCAGCATTACAGGATATTTTACAACAGTCCAAACACGATCCTTCCTGTCTGATACACCACAGTGCCCATCCCCCACGCAACTGCCGTCTGAAACAATGCAGTATAAACGGCGTACCGCCATTTGCCGCAGGTCTTGCGGATGGCAGTGAGAGAGGCAATGCATGGTGCGTAGAGCAGACAGAATACGAGAAAGCTGCAGGAGGAGGCCGGGGTGAAAATATCGCACAAAAGCCTCGGAACGGAGCCGCCAGCCGTAGTTTGCGCCAGGATGGAAAACGTGCCGGCGACGGACTCCTTTGCAGAAAGTCCGGTGAGGACAGCCGAAACCGCTCGCCAGTCGTCAAACCCCAGAGGTGCGAAAAGCGGTGAGAGAAATCGCCCAAGACAGGCCAGCATGCTTTCGCGACTGTTGGACGTCATGGCCAGAGCCGGCGTGAAATTTTGCAGGATCCAGATGACAGCGGATGCGATCAGGATCACAGTAAATGCCTTGCGGACGAAACCGAGGCTGTTTTGCATCACGTCCCGAAAAATAGTTTTTGCCCGGGGTATCTGGTAGGGCGCCATGTGCCAGGTCGCGAGCGGCAGACTGGTACGAAAGCGGGTACGGCTCAAAAGCAGTGCGTAGCAGACTGCCAGCAGGATACCGGTCAGATAGATCAGCAGCATGGCGAGGACACGATGGCTTGAAAAAAATACTTGCGTCAGGATCAGGTAGATCGGCAGTTTTGCGCTGCAGGACAGAAACGGGATCATGGCAATGGTCAGCTTTTGATCACGGTGAGAGGAAAGTATTCCGGCGGCTAGGATCCCGGGGACGCTGCAGCCGAAGCCGGTGACCAGAGGCAGGATGGCTTTGCCGCTAAGGCCGATCTGATTCATGGGGCGGTCCAGGATCCGTGCCGCCCGATCCATATAGCCACTGTGTTCCAGCAGGGACAGGAAGAAAAACAGAGTCGCAATAGTCGGTAGAAACGAGAGAATGCTGCCGACGCCGGCGCAGATCCCATGGATGATCAGCTCGTGGATCCAGAAGGGTATCCCGCTGCTCGCCAGCTTTAGGCTCAGCAGGTCGGTGAGCCGACGGAGCAGGCATGCCAGAGGTTTAGTCAAATAAGTTTCGGAAATCTCAAAGGTGAAGTAAAAAATCCCTCCAAGTATGATCAGAAACACAGGGATCGCCAAATAGCGATTCAAAAAGAGACGATCCGCCAATACGGTCTTGCTGCAAAGGATCCGCCGAGGGTTTCTTTGTGTGTGCTTTTTCTTACAAAGCTTCGGTTTCATGGCGTGTTTCTCCTTCTGCCATTCCAGAAATAAAGTTCGTTTTGTATACTTGCAAGTACACTCTGCGCACTTTTCAGTTTACCTTTCCTCCATTGAACGGTATAATGATTACATATGAGTATATGCATTGCGAGCGCAAAGCTGCCGCATTTTGATAAAGGAGCGTATTGGAATGGAACAACAGGAAAGAACTTTTCGGATCGGACCGATCCGCCCGCCCAGTGAAGCGAACAGCCTGCTTCTGCAGGTGACAAACGGATGCACATGGAATAAGTGCAAATTCTGCCAGCTGTATCGTCATACGAAATTCAAGGCTTACAGTGCGGACAGCATCAAGGCCGACATAGATAACATCGCATATCAGGCGGATATCATCCGCAGATATCAGACGCCACTGGGTGCGTGGGATATCGACGGACTAAATCAGGAATTGGGACAGATACCGTCAGAAGAAGAACGACAGTGTTTTTACATGGTGGCCAACTGGCTGGTAGGCGGCGGAGAAAATGTATTTTTGCAGGACGGCAACACGACAGCCCTCAGCAGCGGGAGGCTTTCAGATGTGTTGATCTACCTGAAGCAGGCATTCCCCGACATCAAGAGGATCACATCATATGGACGTGCAGAAAACCTGTCGCGGGTCAGCGCAGAAGAATATGCAGAGCTGAAGGAAGCCGGGCTGGATCGTATCCATTCCGGTTTTGAAACCGGTTCAGATGCGGTTTTGCAGAAGATCAACAAGGGCGTCACGCAGCAGCAGGAGATCACGGCTGGAAAGAATATCAAAGCCGGAGGCATCGAACTTTCGGTTTATTTTATGCCGGGCGTTGGCGGTAAAGAACTGACAAAAGAAAACGCGGAAGGTACGTCTCATGTCATCAATGAGATCGGGCCGGATTTTCTCAGGATCCGGACGGCAGCGGTCAAACCGGGGACAGGACTGTATGAGGATTACCAGAACGGTCAGCTGACCCTTTGCAGCGACGAAGAAAAGCTGCTGGAAATCAGGACCGTCATAGAACGAGCGTCGGAAATCGACACCCGGGTGGTCAGCGATCATATCATAAATCTTTTGCAGGGAGTCGAAGGGCATATCGTGCTGGACAGGCAGAAAATGCTGGACATGATCGATGGATACCTGAACAAGCCGGAGTACGAGAAACGGCTGTATCAGGCAGCACGCCGGATGGCACTGGTCAACGGACCTGGGGATATGAAATATCTGGACCAGAGCCGTGTCGATCAAATCGAAAGTCTGATCCGTGCGATCCCGGATCCTTATGAATGGGAAGAAAAAATGAACGCGCTGATCGGGCGCTATATTTAAGGCGGACGCGGTGATTTTGCGCGTCTGAAACAAGGAGTATGAATGAGCTACAGAGTGAAACTCAATGTTTTCGAGGGACCGTTCGATCTGCTCGTCTACCTCATTGAACATGCGGAGATGAGTATTTACGACATTCAGATCTCGGAAATCGTAAAACAATATATGGAGCATGTGAAAGCCATGCAGATCACTGATGTCAACGTGTCATCGGAGTTTATGGTGCTGGCGGCCGCTTTGCTGGAGATCAAATCCAAGATGCTGCTGCCGCGGGCAGTGCCGGAAGAAGGAAGTGCTGAAGTCGCCGAAGATCCACGGACGCAGCTGGTTGCAAAGCTTTTGGAGTATAAAAAATTCAAGCGGATCTCCGAAATGCTGGAGGCTTGCGAAGAACATACTGCTAA
>ERZ857965.3656-NODE-3656-length-11270-cov-2.663486_pt1 | contig 11270 bp, 11 predicted proteins | sample MGYA00519758_ERZ857965 | MGnify/ENA primary metagenome ERZ857965 (study PRJEB31778, sample SAMEA3449381) | human gut metagenome | biome: human gut; feature: human-associated habitat; material: faeces | place: United Kingdom | collected 2010/2012 ...
AACAGCTGTTTCTAAAGTAGCTTTCAACCAAGCAGTAGATTCTGTTCGTGCAGGTGGCCGCGTGGTCGCAGTTGGTCTTCCTTCTGAAATGATGGACCTCAGCATTGTGAAAACTGTATTAGATGGTATCCAAGTCATTGGTTCTCTTGTAGGAACTCGTAAAGACTTGGAAGAAGCTTTCCAATTTGGGGCAGAAGGCTTGGTAGTCCCTGTCGTTCAAAAACGTCCAGTGGAAGATGCTGTCAAAGTCTTTGACGAAATGGAAGCTGGAACCATTCAAGGACGTATGGTACTTGACTTTACAAACTAAACAACTGAACCTACAGGACTAGCCCAGTTGGGCTAGTCTTTTTGAGTGCTCTCAATCACTCTATTTTACAATTTATTATATATTTATTTTTTATTTTTGCGGATATAGATCGATTGTTGGAATATTTTTATTGAAATTCAAATCCTATGAAACTTACATATCATTGATTTCTTCTGCCATCATCAACTAATAAACAAGAGCCATTCAATAGCATTTAATTTTTATTTACCGATAATTTAATATAATAAATTAATATTTTTACATCGAGATTTTGATAGAAAAATTGACTTAAGTGTGGAAACGATTTATAATAAAGTAGCTTAAAGTTTTCTTAAACTGAAAGTCAAACAAATTTTATAAGGAGGAATGTCAATAATGAGTATTGGTATCATTATTGCTAGCCACGGTGAATTTGCTGCTGGGATCCACCAATCCGGCTCGATGATCTTTGGGGATCAAGAGAAAGTTCAAGTGGTTACGTTCATGCCAAGTGAAGGCCCGGATGATCTCTATGCTAAATTCAATGCAGCTGTTGCCGCATTTGATGCAGAAGATGAAGTCTTGGTTTTGGCTGACCTTTGGAGTGGTTCTCCATTTAACCAAGCAAGTCGCGTCATGGGAGAAAATCCAGATCGTAAATTTGCGATCATTACAGGATTAAACCTTCCGATGTTGATTCAAGCTTATACAGAACGTTTGATGGATGCAAATGCCGGCGTTGATAAAGTCGCTGCAAACATCATTAAGGAAGCAAAAGACGGTGTCAAAGCTCTTCCAGAAGAATTGAATCCTGTTGAAGAAGCTAGTACAGCCACTGCTGCTCCTGTAGCCCAAGCTGCTATTCCAGAAGGAACGGTCATCGGAGATGGAAAACTCAAGATTAACCTTGCCCGCTTAGATACACGTCTTCTTCATGGACAAGTCGCAACTGCTTGGACACCTGATTCAAAAGCCGATCGGATCATTGTTGCTTCAGATTCTGTTGCCAAAGATGAACTCCGTAAGGAATTGATCAAACAAGCGGCACCAAATGGTGTGAAAGCAAACGTTGTCCCAATTCAAAAATTGATCGACGTTGCAAAAGATCCACGTTTTGGAAATACCCATGCTTTGATCTTATTTGAAACACCCCAAGATGCTCTTCGCGCCATCGAAGGTGGTGTTCCGATTAAAACCTTGAACGTTGGTTCAAGGGCCCACTCAACTGGTAAACCCATGGTGAACAATGTGTTGTCAATGGATAAAGATGACGTGGCTACATTTGAAAAAATGCGTGATCTTGGAGTAGAATTTGACGTCCGTAAAGTGCCAAATGACTCTAAGAAAGATTTGTTTGACTTAATTAACAAAGCTAACGTTCAATAATCGATTACTTACGAAAGGATTTTAAACATGTCTATTATTTCTATGGTATTAGTGGTCGTTGTTGCCTTCTTAGCAGGTCTTGAAGGTATCCTTGACCAATTCCAATTCCACCAACCACTTGTTGCTTGTACCTTAATCGGTTTGGTAACAGGTAATTTGACTGCTGGCATTATGCTTGGTGGTTCACTTCAATTTATTGCACTTGGCTGGGCAAACATTGGTGCCGCAGTTGCACCCGATGCTGCCCTTGCATCTGTCGCTGCTGCCATCATCATGGTACTTGGGGGAGACTTCAGTACAAAAGGAATCGCTGTCGCTCAAGGTGTCGCTATTCCACTTGCAGTTGCTGGTCTTTTCTTGACCATGATCGTCCGTACCCTTTCCGTTGGTTTGGTTCACACTGCCGACGCTGCTGCTAGAAAAGGGGATATCAAAGGTGTAGAACGCGCTCACTTTGTGGCCCTTCTTCTTCAAGGTCTTCGTATCGCCATTCCTGCAGCCCTCTTGTTGATGATTCCTGCTGAAACTGTCAAAACTGCTCTTGAACAAATGCCAAAATGGCTCTCTGATGGAATGCAAATCGGTGGTGGTATGGTTGTAGCCGTTGGTTATGCCATGGTTATCAACATGATGTCTAGTCGCGAAGTTTGGCCATTCTTCTTCCTTGGTTTTGCTTTGGCTGCCCTCAAAGAATTGACCTTGATTAGCTTGGGTATCATCGGCCTCTGTCTTGCCGTTATGTACCTTGCACTTGAAGCTAGTGGTTCAAATGGTTCTTCAAATGATGGAGGATCAGGTGATCCCCTCGGTGAAATTCTGGAAGACTTTTAATTAGGAGGAAAGAAAATGGCTGATTCAAAAATTAAATTAACAAAAGCAGATCGTTTCAAAGCTTTCTTGCGCTCATACTTTCTTTTAGCTTCATTCAACTATGAACGTATGCAAAATGGTGGTGTGGCTTACACCCTTATTCCTGCAATCAAAAAACTTTATCAAACAAAAGAAGACCGTGTAGCTGCTCTTAAACGTCACTTGGAATTCTTCAATACACAACCTTTCATGGCTAACCCAATCTTTGGGGTTACACTTGCCTTGGAAGAAGAACGTGCTAACGGGGCGGACATCGATGATGCCGCTATCTCAGGGGTTAAGGTTGGTATGATGGGGCCTCTTGCAGGTGCCGGTGACCCTCTCTTCTGGTTTACCCTTCGCCCAATCTTCCTTTCATTAGGAGCAGGTTTGGCTGTTTCAGGTAACATCTTGGGACCTATCGTCTTCTTCGTACTTTGGAATGCTATGGTCGCTGCCGTTAAATGGTACACTCAAGAGTTCGGTTATAGAGCTGGTGCTGCGATTACAGACGACGTATCTGGTAACCTTCTTCAACAAGTAACTCGTGGCGCATCAATGATGGGGATGTTCGTTATCGGTTCTCTTATCCAACGTTGGGTAAGTATCACCTTCACACCAGTTGTCTCTACTGTTAAACAACAAGAAGGTGCTTATATCGATTGGGATAAACTTCCAAAAGGTATTGCCGGTGTTAAAGAAGCCTTCCATCAACAAGCTGCCGGTCGCTCTCTTGACGTTAACAAAGTGACAACCTTGCAAGATAACTTGAACCAATTGATTCCTGGTCTTGCTGCCCTTGGTTTGACTTTCCTCTGCATGTACCTTCTTAAGGGAAAAGTTTCTCCAATCGTTATCATCTTGGGTATCTTTGTCCTAGCTATTGTGCTCCACATTATTGGTCTACTCTAATCGGAGCAAGGTATGGTTAAATCGCTCAATACGAAAATGGCTCACACAACTAAGGGAACTTGGTTTCGTGAAGGACCTATTTACGGAAATATCATGGTCGGAGATAAGGCCTTCGAATTTTACAATGATACGAAGTTGCAAGACTACGTTCAAATTCCTTGGGATGAAATCACTTATGTGATTGCCGATGTCTACTTCGGTGGTAAATTCATCCCACGCTTTGAAATCCGCACTAAGCAAAATGGACGTTTCCGTTTTGCCAGTCGAAAAAGCCGAATAACTTTGAAAGAAATTCAAAAAAGAATTCCTCGAGAAAGTTTAAGAAAAGCACCTAGCTTTATCGCTGTCCTCAAACAAGGCTTTAAAAATCTTTTCCGACTCATTGTCAAGAAGAAATAATCTCCGAATATTATAAAAAGATTGTCTAATCTAATGATTGGGCAATCTTTTTATAATATTTTGCTCATTTTTGAAAGAGTTTGACTTCTTTTGAAATTTTATCTCACTAGCTATTGACATTTTCTTGAAAGCGTTTTAGAATATAATCGTTCTTGATTTCTTATGTTTAAAAAGATTGAGAGACGCTTTTTTTAGCGTCTTGATAAAAATCGGAGATAGTCTTTTTAAGCCTAGGAAAAAATAATTTATAAGGAGGAGAACACGAATGGGTATCGGTATTATTATTGCCAGCCATGGTAAGTTCGCTGAAGGGATCCACCAATCAGGCTCTATGATTTTTGGAGACCAAGAGAAAGTTCAAGTCGTAACTTTCATGCCAAGTGAAGGTCCTGATGACTTGTACGCTCACTTCAACGACGCCATTGCACAATTCGATGCTGATGATGAAATTCTTGTTTTGGCTGACCTTTGGTCTGGTTCACCATTTAACCAAGCTAGCCGAATTGCTGGAGAAAATCCAGATCGCAAGATTGCTATCATCACAGGACTTAACTTGCCAATGCTAATCCAAGCATACACTGAACGTATGATGGATGCTAACGCTACTGCAGAGCAAGTTGCTGCTAATATCATCAAGGAAGCTAAGGGTGGTATCAAGGCACTTCCAGAGGAGCTTAATCCAGCTGAGGAAACAACAGCAGCTCCTGTAGAAGCTGCTGCACCTCAAGGAGCTATCCCAGAAGGGACAGTTATCGGAGATGGTAAACTCAAGATTAACTTGGCACGTTTGGACACACGTCTCTTGCATGGTCAGGTAGCAACTAACTGGACACCTGCTTCTAAAGCAGACCGTATCATTGTTGCTTCAGATGACGTTGCTAAAGATGAGCTTCGTAAAGAATTGATCAAACAAGCAGCACCAAATGGGGTTAAAGCAAACGTTGTTCCAATTCAAAAATTGATTGATGCTTCTAAGGACCCTCGCTTTGGTAACACACACGCGCTTATCTTGTTCGAAACTGTTCAAGACGCACTTCGTGCTATCGAAGGTGGCGTGCCAATCAAAGAACTTAACGTTGGTTCTATGGCTCACTCAACTGGTAAAACAATGGTTAACAACGTTTTGTCTATGGACAAAGACGATGTTGCTTGCTTCGAAAAATTGCGTGACCTTGGCGTTGAATTCGACGTCCGTAAGGTACCAAATGATTCTAAGAAAGATTTGTTCGACCTTATCAAAAAAGCTAACGTTCAATAACCTTCATTCGGATAAATTAGTTGATACTCTCAGCTAATCACAACTCAATAGAAAAGGAATTATTACCATGTCAGATATGTCAATTATTTCTGCAATTTTGGTCGTAGTTGTTGCCTTCCTTGCTGGTCTTGAAGGTATCCTTGACCAATTCCAATTCCACCAACCACTTGTTGCATGTACCCTCATCGGTGCTGCCACAGGTAACCTCACTGCAGGTATCATGCTTGGTGGTTCTCTTCAAATGATTACCCTTGCTTGGGCAAACATCGGTGCTGCCGTAGCTCCTGACGTTGCCCTTGCATCTGTTGCCGCTGCCATCATTTTGGTTAAAGGTGGTAAATTTACAGCTGAAGGTATCGGTGTTGCGATTGCAATAGCTATCCTGCTTGCAGTTGCAGGTCTCTTCCTAACTATGCCTGTTCGTACAGCATCTATTGCCTTTGTTCATGCTGCAGATAAAGCTGCAGAACACGGAAACATCGCTGGTGTTGAACGTGCATACTACCTCTCTCTCCTTCTTCAAGGTTTGCGTATCGCTGTGCCAGCTGCCCTTCTTCTTGCTATCCCAGCAGAATCTGTTCAACATGCCCTTGGATTGATGCCTGACTGGCTCAACCACGGTATGGTTGTCGGTGGTGGTATGGTCGTAGCCGTTGGTTACGCCATGGTTATCAACATGATGGCAACTCGTGAAGTTTGGCCATTCTTCGCCATCGGTTTTGCTTTTGCTGCTATTAGCCAATTGACACTTATCGCTCTTGGTGCTATCGGTGTCGCTATTGCCTTCATCTACCTCAACCTTTCTAAACAAGGTGGCGGAAATGGTGGCGGAACTTCAACTGGTTCAGGCGACCCAATCGGCGATATCTTGGAAGACTACTAGGAAGGGGTGCTCTCATGGCTGAAAAAATTCAATTATCTCAAGCGGATCGTAAAAAGGTTTGGTGGCGCTCACAATTCTTGCAAGGTTCATGGAACTATGAACGTATGCAAAACTTGGGTTGGGCTTACTCACTCATTCCTGCTATCAAAAAACTCTACACTAACAAAGAAGACCAAGCCGCAGCTCTTAAACGTCACTTGGAATTCTTCAATACCCACCCTTACGTAGCTGCTCCTATCATGGGTGTTACCTTGGCTCTTGAAGAAGAAAAAGCTAACGGTACTGACATCGAAGATGCTGCTATCCAAGGGGTTAAAATCGGTATGATGGGACCTCTTGCCGGTATCGGTGACCCTGTTTTCTGGTTCACAGTTCGTCCTATCCTTGGTGCCCTTGGTGCATCATTGGCACAAGCTGGTAACATTGCTGGTCCACTTATCTTCTTCATTGGTTGGAACCTTATCCGCATGGCCTTCTTGTGGTACACTCAAGAACTTGGTTACAAAGCAGGTTCAGAAATCACTAAAGACATGTCTGGTGGTATCTTGAAAGATATTACTAAAGGGGCATCAATCCTTGGTATGTTCATCTTGGCTGTCCTTGTTGAACGTTGGGTATCTATCGTCTTCACTGTAAACCTTCCAGGTAAAGTTTTGTCTAAAGGTGCCTATATCGAATGGCCTAAAGGCAATGTTAGCGGTGACCAACTTAAGACTATCCTCGGCCAAGTTAATGACAAACTTAGCTTCGATAAGATTCAAGTTGATACCCTCCAAAAACAATTGGATTCATTGATTCCAGGTTTGATGGGACTTCTCCTTACTTTTGCATGTATGTGGTTGCTTAAGAAGAAAGTTTCACCAATCACAATCATCATCGGACTCTTTGTAGTTGGTATTGTTGCAAGCTTCTTCGGAATCATGTAAAAAGAGTAAGAGTTTAGCAAAGCTGAACTCTTTTCTTATGCTATAATAAAAGTACTACAATCAAAAAGCGAGATAGATATGGCACAATCACTAAACAAAACAGTTGAATTGCATACAACAGGCGTTTCCTACATGGCTATCGGGGGGAAAGTCGGCAAATTTCTAATCGGAGATGTGGCTCTTGAATTCTACCCAGATGTCAATGTCGAGCAATACATTCAAATTCCATGGACTAGCATCACACAAATCGGTGCAAATGTCTCAGGAAAGAGAATTAGCCGCCACTTTGAAGTGTTAACAGACAAGAGCAAATTCCTCTTTGCTTCTAAAGATTCTGGGAAGATTCTAAAAATTGCTAGGGAACACCTTGGCAATGAAAAAGTCGTCAAGCTACCAACTCTCATTCAAACTATTGGGGCTCGACTCAAAGGTTTATTTGCCAAAAAATCATAATTTTTGTATAATGTAAAGGACGGATAAGTAATAGCTAGACCTTTCCAGAAAGCCTGCGGTTGCTGCGAGCAGGTAGGGTTGACCTACGAAATTCTACCGTTTCTAATAATTAAAAACATAAACAAGTGCACTCCTGTGAAGTTGGATGGAACCGTGGCCTATGTCACTCCAACACTTTCACTGGAGTGTTTTACTTTTTGGAGGAACTTATGTTAGATGTAAAACGTATTCGTAACGACTTCGATGCCCTTGCCGAAAAATTGGCTACACGTGGTGTCGCTGCTGAAACTTTAAATGAACTCAAAGAGCTTGATGTTAAACGTCGTGAACTTCTTATCAAATCTGAAGAACTCAAAGCTCAACGTAATATCGCTTCAGATGATATTGCTCAAGCTAAGCGTAACAAAGAAGATGCTTCCAAACAAATCGCAGCAATGCAAAAAGTCTCTGCAGAAATTAAGGAGATTGATGCAGAACTTGCTGCTATCGATGAGAAGCTTAATGCCATCGTTGTGACACTTCCAAACACACCAAATGACTCTGTTCCAGTAGGTGCTGACGAAGACGAGAACGTAGAAGTTCGTCGTTGGGGAACACCTCGTGACTTTGATTTTGAAGTTAAAGCACACTGGGATCTTGGGGAAGACCTTGGTATCCTAGATTGGGAACGTGGTGCTAAAGTCACTGGTTCTCGCTTCCTCTTCTACAAAGGACTTGGAGCAAAATTGGAACGTGCGATCTACAACTTCATGTTGGATGAGCACGCTAAAGAAGGTTACACTGAGATGATCACACCTTACATGGTTAACCACGACTCAATGTTCGGTACTGGTCAATATCCAAAATTCAAGGAAGATACTTTCGAGCTTGACGGTACTGACTATGTCCTTATCCCAACAGCCGAAGTTCCTTTGACAAACTACTACCGTGGTGAAATCCTTGATGGTAAAGAATTGCCAATCTACTTCACAGCTATGAGCCCTTCATTCCGTTCAGAAGCTGGTTCAGCTGGTCGTGATACACGTGGTTTGATTCGTCTTCACCAATTCCACAAGGTTGAAATGGTCAAATTCTCAAAACCTGAAGACTCTTATGATGAATTGGAAAAAATGGTAGTTAATGCTGAAAACATCCTTCAAAAACTTAACTTGCCATACCGTGTCATCACTTTGTGTACTGGCGACATGGGATTCTCAGCTGCGAAAACTTACGACTTGGAAGTTTGGATTCCAGCACAAAATACTTACCGCGAAATTTCTTCATGTTCAAACACAGAAGATTTCCAAGCCCGTCGTGCACAAATCCGTTACCGTGACGAAGCCGATGGTAAAGTAAAACTTCTTCACACTCTTAACGGTTCAGGACTTGCTGTTGGACGCACAGTAGCCGCTATCCTTGAAAACTACCAAAACGAAGATGGTTCAGTAACTATCCCTGAAGTTCTTCGTCCTTACATGGGTGGTGCTGAAGTGATTTCACCAAAATAAATAAGAGAAATCTCCAGAAAAAACTGGAGATTTTTTTAGTTTTGATTAGCTTCCTCGTAGTATGGTTTCAACTTATAGAATCCATCAGCGAGTTCTTCTACCAACTCTTCCATTGTTTCACTAGCAGTCACAGGGACATCATATTTGACCAACACCTTACGAACACGACCATCTCTAACTGCTTCTTTAAGCATCTGACGATTCTCTTCAGCTCCTTCCACACGATGACTAACACCATTTTCCTGGGCAAAATAGTATAGAGAGGGTGCAATCGGTAAGTCTAGGACCTTATGTTGCTTAGCTAAAGTAGTATCTGATTTTTTACGTTCGACAAAGCTAACTTCTACTGAAATCCCCCATTTTTCAGACTGACCATAAAGTCGAATCGCCATAGCAACATCGTCTAAACTATCCTCAGGGGCCCTGTAATAGCACCAAAAGTGCGGACGACATATTTGTGCTTGATTGGCCCAATTACTGACACGATCCATCTTAAAGGGTGCCAAACGCTCCTCTAGAAGTTTTGCTAAAGTCTGCATCTCCTTACGAGCTACTTGACCAAGTGCCTTGAGGTCTTCCATCTCTTCCTTATGTGGACCGGCTTTTTCAGGTTTGATATACTTAACTCCCTGTTTTGACAAATAAGCTTGAACATTTTCTAACATCGTTTTCTCCTTACAATACCAAAAGACCAACCCGTAAAGATTCTATTCTGGTTGGTCTCTTTTTTATTTACGTTTACGAGCAATCAAATGAATTGGTGTTCCCTCAAAACCAAAGGCTTGACGAATTTGATTTTCCAAGAAACGCATGTATGAGAAGTGCATAAGCTCTTCTTCATTGACAAAGATAACAAATGTTGGTGGTTTAACCGAAACTTGTGTGCCGTAGAAAATCTTAAGGCGTTTCCCTTTGTCAGTTGGTGTTGGGTTGATGGCGATGGCATCCATGATAACATCATTCAAGACAGCCGATGAAATACGACGGTTTTGACTCTCACTGATGCGTTTAATCATCTCTGGCAACTTGTTAAGACGTTGTTTCGTCTCAGCCGATACAAAGATAATTGGTGCATAGCTCAAAAATTGGAACTGATCACGGATATCTGCTTCCCAGTTGGCAACGGTGTGGTTGTCCTTCTTAATCGTATCCCATTTGTTAACTACGATGATAATCCCTTTACCAGCTTCATGGGCAAAACCAGCAATACGCTTGTCATACTCACGGATACCTTCTTCGGCATTGATAACCATAAGGACGATATCAGAACGGTCAATGGCACGCATTGAACGCATGACAGAGTATTTTTCTGTGTTTTCATAAACCTTACCAGATTTACGCATACCAGCGGTGTCAATCATAGTATACTCTTGACCTTCACTGTCCACAAAGTTTGTGTCAATGGCATCACGAGTCGTACCAGCAATAGGACTCGCAATCACTCGGTCCTCGCCTAAAATGGCGTTAATCAAACTTGATTTTCCGACGTTTGGACGCCCAATCAAACTGAAACGGATGATATCTGGATTTTCTTCTTCAACTTCTGTTGGGAGGTTTTCAACGATAGCATCGAGAACATCCCCTGTACCGATACCGTGAACAGATGAAACTGGATAAGGATCACCAAGACCTAGAGAATAAAAATCATAGATATCTGCACGCATCTCAGGGTTATCCACTTTATTTACCGCCAAGATAACTGGCTTGTTTGTCTTATAGAGAATACGGGCAACGTACTCATCCGCATCTGTCACGCCTTCCTTACCTGAAACGACAAAGACAATAACGTCAGCTTCAGTCATGGCAATGTCAGCTTGGTGCTTAATTTGTTCCATAAATGGTGCATCAACATCATCAATACCACCTGTATCAATTAAGCTAAACTGACGGTTAAGCCATTCAGCAGAGGTATAAATACGGTCACGTGTTACCCCTTCAACGTCTTCGACGATAGAGATACGTTCACCCGCAATTCGGTTAAATAGGGTCGACTTCCCAACATTTGGGCGACCCACGATAGCAACTGTAGGTAATGTCATATATTTAAGTCCCTGATTAAATTAGGGATTCCTTTCTTCATTTAGCAATCTAACTTCCAACAAGGAAAGCAAACACGCTTGTTCTTTATCATTATTAGAATCACCTTAACGGCGATTAACACCTCTCAAGTGAACCTCTTTAGCTAGAAAACGAATGCGTTCCATCACACGTTTGGCCTGCCAAGTCTCGTCTCCCTGACGTCCATTTGATAGCTTAGCTTCTAAGTCTGCAAAACTATAGTTGGATGTGAAGAAGGTCGGTAGCTCCTCAATCATGCGATACTGGAGAATGACTTGCAAAACATCGTCCCTAATCCAAGAAGAGAATTGCTCTGCACCAATATCATCTAAAACTAGAACTTCTGCTTCTTTGACAGCATCAATTTGTT
>ERZ857965.3657-NODE-3657-length-11270-cov-2.263576_pt1 | contig 11270 bp, 7 predicted proteins | sample MGYA00519758_ERZ857965 | MGnify/ENA primary metagenome ERZ857965 (study PRJEB31778, sample SAMEA3449381) | human gut metagenome | biome: human gut; feature: human-associated habitat; material: faeces | place: United Kingdom | collected 2010/2012 ...
AAATCACTGTCATCTAATTCTGAAAGCTTTATAATATCGTTAATCAGTGACTGCAGACGCTCCGCACTCTTATGGATCTCATTTGCAAAATGCGCGGTATCCTCCCCGCCCGTCATTCCGCTTGCGATCAGTTCCGCATATCCGGAGATCGCAGTCAACGGCGTCTTTAATTCATGGGAAACGTTGGCCGTAAACTCCTGACGCATCTGCGCATGATTTAAAATATCCATATGCTGCTTTTTGATCATGGAAATAAACGGGCGCATTTCCTCGTAAACTTCCGTTTCATCCACCAGGATAATATTGTCCGCCATTTTTTCGATCGGCGCCATGAGTCTTCGCGTCAGACGGTAAGAGTAAAATACACACATCAGAAATACCATCAGGCCGACCGCTAAGATCAGCCCTGACATCGTAGACACCAGATGATAAATACTTCCACTCTCTTTCGCAACACGCACAACGCTCCCATCTTCTTTTCTAAGTGCATAATAAAAGGTATGCTTTGACGACGTAGCTGAGACACGGATTGATTTTCCCTCGCCATTTTTTATGGCCTCCGCAATTTCCGGGCGTTCCTTATGGTTCTCCATGGAAGAAGCATCTTCCATACTGTCATACAGGACCGTGCCATCCGTATCCACGCAGGTGATGCGCAGCCCGTCATTTTCCAGTGAATATGTGATATCCTTCGAAAGTTCATTCGGACTGATCACCGAGACAACATGTGCACTTGCCTTTAAATCATCAAATATCTGTTCCTCCAGAATCTGATAAAAAAGAAACATAGAACAAACGGCAGTCACCACAATGGCGATTGCCGCAATCAACATAAAACCGGTATTAATTCTTTTTTTCATTCGATCATGTACCCCACATTCCGCACGGTCTTGATACAGCTTCCTGCTGCCCCAAGTTTCTGTCGCAGTGTTTTGATATGCATATCAACGGTACGGCTCTCTCCTTCGTACTCAAATCCCCATACCTGATCCATAATCTTGTCTCTTGATAAAACAATTCCCTGATTGAGCATCAGGTACTTTAACAATTCAAATTCTTTAAATGTCAGCTCACACAGCTGCCCTGCAACCGTAACGGCATGTTTGTCCATATCCATAAGGATATCTTCATGTATCAGCTGTGAATCTTCATTCATGCGGCTTGTTCTTCGAAGCAGTGCTTTCACACGGGAGATCAGCTCCATGACTCCAAACGGCTTTGTGATATAATCATCTGCTCCAAGATCAAGTCCCTTTACCTTATCAAGCTCACTTGTCTTTGCCGTTACCATAATGACCGGGACATCCGCGGTCGCCTTGTCTGCCCGGATCCTTGTTAAAATATCCAGTCCGTCTTCCCCCGGAAGCATGATATCTAAAAGGATCAGGGATGGGATATTTTTTTCCAGACGCTTAAAAAATGATGCGCTGCCCTCAAATTCTTCCACTTCATAACCGCTGTTTTTGAGCGCATAACGTTCAATTTCACGAATATTAATATCGTCTTCCACTATATAGATCGTTGCCATATTTTTCCTCAATCCCCATTTTTGCGCCCTTAAATCTGATATATCTTCTCGAACTCGTTTAACTGTTTTGTAAACTCTGCGCTCTCCTCTGCATCCAGCTGCTCGGTAAAACTGTGTTCCTCTAACTGGGTATCCTCTAACTGCATCATATATACCGCGATATTCGAACAATGGTCTGCAACACGCTCATAGTTCATTGCAAGATCTGACAATACAAGACCAAGCTCAATGGTACATTTCCCTTTTCTAAGACGCTTCATATGGTTTTTCTTTACTGTCTTGTTTAACTCATCAATGACTTCTTCTAACGGTTCTACCGTACGCGCAAGTGCCTCATCACCATCCACAAATGCGTTCGTGGTACGCTCTAAGATATCACGGAGTGCTGTGCTGTATACCTTCATTTCTTCCTTTGCTTTCTTGGAAAATACAGCGCCCTCTTTATACATCTGCTGTGCATTTTCCACCACGTTGATGGAATGGTCGGAAATTCTCTCAAAATCTGTCAGGCAGTGAAGCAAGGATGTCACTTTCAGACTGTCTTTGTAAGATAAATTCTGGCTGCTTAACTTCGTTAAGTATGCACTGAGTTTATCATCATAGGTATCTACAATATTTTCTTTTGCAATGACATCCTCGATCTTTTCTTCGGAGTACTCATCCAATACGGTCATTGCCTCTAAAAATCCTTCGTGTGTGATCTTCGCCATCTGGTTTGCCAGAGAGTGACACTGCTCAATGGCAAATGCAGGACTGCTTAAGAAGCGATCGTCTAAGATCACAAATACATCCTCTTTCTGATTCTGCTCCTCTTCTGTTTTCGGGATCGTCAAGTAAGCCAGCTTCTCTAATCCCTTTGTAAACGGCAGTAAAACAAGAGTCGCGAACACATTAAATATGGTATGGATCATTGCGATTCCCGCTGCTCCAACGACCTCATTGGTAAACTCAAATCCGATCAGCGCATTGCCTGTATAAAACAATACCAAAAACAAAATCGTACCGATTACATTGAAATAAAGATGTACAAATGCCGTTCTCTTTGCACCTCTGTTTGCCCCGATTGCTGAAATCATTGCCGTCACACAGGTACCGATATTCTGTCCCATGATGATTGGGATCACAGAGCCATAGGTAAATGCTCCTGTTACAGACAGTGCCTGTAAAATTCCGACCGATGCAGAGGAACTCTGGATGATCGCAGTAAGTACAGCTCCTGCCAATACACCAAGGAACGGATTGTGGAACATCGTTAAGATATTCGTAAATTCCGGCACATCTGCAAGCGGTTCTACCGCCCCGCTCATGCTCTCCATACCGTACATCAATACTGCAAATCCAAGTAAGATCTCACCGATATCTTTTTTCTTGTCGCTCTTTTTCGACATACAAAGTATGATACCGATCATTGCAAGGATCGGTGAGAAGGAGGATGGTTTTAACATCTGGATAAAAAAGTTATCCCCCTGCAGTCCACTTAAGCTCAAAAGCCATGACGTTACCGTTGTTCCGATATTTGCACCCATAATGATGCCGACAGCCTGTGACAGCTTCATAATACCGGAGTTCACAAAACCAACCACCATAACCGTCGTCGCCGATGACGACTGGATCACTGCGGTTACACCTGCACCAAGCAACACTGCCTTGATCGGGTTTGATGTCAGAGTCTCTAATATCTTCTCTAATTTACCTCCTGACATCTTCTCCAGTCCGGCACCCATTACATTCATTCCGTACAGGAACAGTGCCAATCCGCCAATGAGGGTCAGTACTCCAAAAATATCCATCTCAATCTCCTTTTGTATGCCGCTTTTCTTATTCTTTACGTTTTTTTGACATATAATTTATTTATACAGCATTTTTCGTCATTTTGCAATTAGCATAAAAAGGAGTATGTAAATTCGACGTCAACTTTATGTAAAATCTATGTAAAATCTCAAAGAAACCATTTATTTTTGTCTATTTTTAATTTTCATGCTGTCCGGTAATGGAATAGATCACCCACTCCGCAATATTGGTCGCATGGTCTCCGATACGCTCAAAATATTTTGCAACCATCAGCATATCCGTTGCCTGCTCCCCATTTTTTACATTCTCATTGATCTTTTTAATGAGCTGCTGTTTGAACTGGTTGAACAGATCATCCACCACATCATCTTCTTTGATGACCCAGTGTGCCATATCCATGTCTTTCTGCACGAATGCATCCACACTCTTGATGACCATGTCAGTTGTTTCTTTTGCCATTTCCTTGATCAGGTCAAGATTGATCGGATCCCCGGTTTCATAAGCAGCGTCCGCCATCAGTATCGTCATTTCCGAAATATCGGATGCATGATCCCCGATACGCTCCATATCCGTGATCATTTTCAATGCTGCTGAGATCAGGCGGAGATCTTTTGCCACCGGCTGCTGCTGCAATAATAATTTCATGCAGAGGCTTTCAATATCGCGTTCCTGATGGTCGATCTCCTCATCAAAGCTGATCGCTTTCTGCGCTTTCTCCACATCCTGTCTGACCAGTGCCGAACATGCCATCTCGATCGCCTGCTCGATCAGGCTTCCCATCTCAATCAATTCATCGTTCAATACCTGAAGCTGTCTGTCAAATCTGTTACGCATAGCTTAACCAAACCTCCCTGTGATATAGTCTTCCGTTCTTTTATCTGACGGTATTGAAAACAGTTTTTCTGTATTGTTGCATTCCACACTTCTCCGAGAAGGAAAAACGCCGTATTGGCAGACATGCGCACTGCCTGCTGCATATTATATGTAACTATGGCAATAGTATAATCTTTTTTCAGCTCCATCGCAAGCTCTTCAGTCTTTGATATGAAGACCGAAAAGAGAGCCGATGTCCGCTCGTCCTACGTTTTAGGCAAAATTTCCTCATCTCATTGTAAATACCGGATGTACGGCATATCATCTTTTCTTCATTTTCACAACATTACATTTTACCGCTGTGATATCATTGTATAAAAAACATGTAAAATCGACTAGCGCTTCATTGTTAAATCAAAGTAAAATTTATAAGATTAAAACCGCGCTCCCTTACAGGCAGGTTCATGACGGCCCGAAATCAAAGCAGTTTCTGAAGAAGCAGTTCCAGCCTTCCAGCCGCCTCTTTCGTATCTTCCGGCGACCCGAAAGTAGAGAAACGGAAATATCCCTCGCCGCACGCTCCAAACCCTTCTCCGGGCGTTCCCACTACCTGGATTTCATTAAGCAGGTAATCAAAAAACTCCCAGCTTCCCATTCCATTCGGGCATTTCATCCAAATATAAGGAGCGTTTTTCCCTCCGCAGTACCAGATGCCGAGCCGATCCAGTACTTCCGTCAGACATCTTCCATTCTTTTTATAGATTTGAATCCCCTCCCGAATCTGCCGCTGTCCTTCTTCCGTAAATACAGCCGAAGCTCCTTTTTGGATAAGATAAGATACACCGTTTGTTTTCGTCGTCCGGTTTCTTACCCACATCTGGTTCAGACTCATTCCGCCGCGAAACAGTTCTTTTGGAATGACTGTATATCCGCAGCGTGTTCCTGTAAAGCCCGCGGTCTTAGACAAAGAGCAAATTTCAATGGCACAGGTTCTCGCTTCCGGGATTTCAAAAATACTGTGGGGGATGTCATCTTCTTCAATAAATGCCTCATATGCGGCATCAAACAGGATGATGGCATTCATTTTGTTGGCATAATCCACCCATGCCTGTAATGCCTCCCGGTCAAATACAGCGCCGGTTGGATTATTCGGAGAGCAGATGTAGATCACGTCTGCCGCAATGTCCGGATCCGGCACAGGAACAAATCCGTTCTCTTCTCCCGCCGGAATATGGATAATCGTGTTTCCGGCAATCACGTTCGCATCCACATAAGCAGGATAAGCCGGTTCCATGATCAGCACTGTCTTTTCTTTTCCGAACAAATCCAAAATATCTCCCAGCTCATCACTTGCCCCGCTGGAGACAAAGACTTCCTCATGGCTTAATTTTACTCCTCTTTTTTGATAGTATGCCGCAATGGTTGTCCGAAGTTCCGTATCTCCGCATTCCGGCATATATCCATGAAAGGTTGTTTTATGAGCCTGATCTTCTACTGCCTCATGAAGTTTTTGGATAACGGCATCGCAAAGCGGCAGAGAAACGTCGCCAATTCCCATTCTATAGAGATGCGCTCCCGGATGTGCTTCCAGATAAGCTTTTGTTTTCTGGGCGATATTATAAAACAAATAAGATTCTTTTAAATTTTGATAATTCATATTTGGTATCATTCTGCAGTTCTCCTTTTTTTGTTTTTATGCGTAAAGAGGCGAAACACCTATGGTAATTTCTTCCAGCACGTCCAGAAGTACCTTTACGGTATCCAAAGAGGTAAACATCGTTACGTTGTTTTCGATGGCTGTCCTTCTGATCGCCAGTCCGTCTTCATAATGAACGCCGGATAAAATGGCTCTTGTGTTAATGACATAGCTTACATAGCCGGATCTTATCGCTTCCAGAATTTCGGTGCTGTTTTCACTAAGCTTTCTGCGGATACGAGTGCGAATCCCATGCGCTTTCAGAACCTCTCCGGTTCCGACTGTTGCCTCTATATTGAATCCCATTTCATAAAACCGTCGAATAAGAGGCAGCGCCTCTTCTTTATCTTCATCAGCCAGAGTTACCATGACCGTTCCGTAGTTCTGCATTTTCACACCGGAAGCGATTAAGGCTTTATACATGGCTCGAGGAAATTTTCGATCGTATCCTATGGCTTCTCCTGTTGATTTCATCTCAGGGGACAGATACGCATCCATTCCCTTTAACTTAGCAAAAGAAAACGCGGGCGCTTTTACATACCAGAAACTCTTTTCTTCCGGATAACATGTGTCGATGCCCTGCTCTTTCAGGCTGATGCCAAGAATCACTCTTGTCGCAATATCCGCCAGAGAATAACCTGTGGCTTTTGATAAAAACGGAACGGTTCTGGATGAGCGTGGATTTACTTCTATAATATACACGTTTTCCTCCTGATCCACAATAAACTGAATATTAAACAATCCTCTGATTCCGATTCCAAGACCTAATCTTCTTGTATAATCCAGAATCACTTCTTTTACATGGTCTGAAATGCTGTAACTCGGATACACACTGATGGAATCGCCGGAATGTACGCCGGTTCTCTCCACCAGTTCCATGATGCCGGGCACAAATACATCCTGACCGTCGCAGATTCCGTCGATCTCCACTTCTTTTCCTCTGATATAATGATCCACTAATACCGGTTTTTCTTCATTGATCTCCACCGCCGTTTTCAGATATTGCCGCAGTTGTTCTTCTTTTGCCACGATCTGCATGGCTCTTCCGCCTAATACAAAGCTCGGACGTACCAGCACAGGATAGCCTATTGCAGCTGCCGCCTTTACACCATCTTCAATATTCGTTACAGCCTGACCTTTGGGCTGCGGAATAGAAAGCGCGGCCAAAAGCTTCTCAAAGGACTCCCTGTTCTCTGCCTTTTCGATCGCCTCGCAGTCTGTTCCGATGATCGTTACGCCTCTGGATTCCAGAGGCTCTGCCAGATTCACGGCAGTCTGCCCTCCCAGCGAGGCGATTACGCCATCCGGCCGCTCCAGTTCAATTACGTTCATCACGTCTTCGACACAGAGAGGTTCAAAATACAGCTTATCGGAAGTCGTATAATCCGTAGAAACTGTTTCCGGATTATTGTTGATCACAATGGCCTCATATCCGGCATTGCGTATTGTTTTTACGGCATGAACTGTCGAATAATCAAACTCTACGCCCTGACCGATTCGGATAGGACCTGATCCAAGCACCAGAATTTTTTTTCTGTCCTCTGCTATCGATTCGTTTTCTTCTTCGTAAGTAGAATAAAAATAAGGGACATAACTGTCAAATTCAGAAGCGCAGGTGTCGATCATTTTATAAACCGGGAACAGATGCATTTCTTTTCTAATGCGAAAGACAGTATCTTCGTCTGTATTCCAGAGCCATGCCACAGCGCGATCGGAAAATCCTCCTCTTTTTGCCTCATGCAGGACGTCCCTGTTCCATGGATTTGCTTTTAACATATTTTCCATTTCTATGATTTTCTTCATTTTTTCCAGGAAAAAGCCGTCAATCTTTGTTTCAAAAGCAATTTGCTGAACATTGCAGCCAAGTCTTAATAATTGTGCAACGGCAAAGATCCTGTCGTCCGTTCCTGCTTTTATATAGGAAAGAAGCTCTTCCCTTGTCTTTTCATCGAATTTCTCCATATATAGATGAAATACTCCCGTTTCCAGGGAACGGATCGCCTTTAACAGACTTTCTTCAAATGTTCGTCCAATGCTCATCACCTCTCCGGTCGCTTTCATCTGCGTGCCTAACTTTTGATTGGCATCTGCAAACTTATCAAACGGAAAACGAGGCATTTTCGTTACTACATAATCTAAGGCAGGCTCAAAGGAAGCAGGGGTGTTTACAAGGGGGATCTCGTCCAGAGTCATACCTACGCTGATTTTTGCAGACACTCTGGCAATGGGATATCCGCTTGCTTTTGACGCCAGTGCAGAAGAACGGGAAACACGTGGGTTCACTTCGATAACGTAGTACCGGAAAGAATGAGGATCCAGTGCGAACTGTACATTGCATCCCCCTTCCACCCTAAGAGCCCGGATCAGCCTTAGCGCACTGTCTCGCAGCATCTGGTATTCCTTATTCGTCAAGGTTTGGGATGGGCAGACTACGATCGAATCTCCTGTATGGATTCCTACCGGATCCAGATTTTCCATGTTGCACACCGTAATTGCCGTATCATTAGAATCACGAATGACTTCATATTCAATTTCTTTAAAACCTTTAATGCTTTTTTCAACCAATACCTGATGAACCGGCGACAAGGCAAGCGCATTATGAATAAGCCCCAGAAATTCCTGTTCATCGTCTGCAAACCCTCCCCCGGTTCCGCCCAGAGTAAAAGCCGGACGCAGAACTACCGGATAACCGATGGTCTTTGCCGCCTGAAGGGCTTCTTCTGCTGTATTGGCGACAAGGGACGGCAGTACCGGTTCTCCTAATTTTTCGCACAATTCTTTAAACAGTTCTCTGTCTTCTGCCTGCCGGATGCTTTCACTTCCAGTTCCAGGCAGTTCTGTCTGACATTCTTTCAAAACTCCTTTTTTCTCGAGCTGCATTGCAAGATTCAGTCCTGTCTGCCCTCCGATTCCGGGTACTATGGCGTCCGGACGCTCATGGCGGACGATTTTTGCCATATATTCCAATGTAAGAGGCTCCATATAAACTTTATCTGCAATGGCAGGGTCTGTCATTATAGTCGCCGGATTGGAATTGCACAGGATTACTTCATACCCCTCTTCTTTCAGCGCAAGACATGCCTGTGTTCCCGCATAATCAAATTCCGCTGCCTGTCCGATTACAATAGGACCAGAACCAATAACCAGTATTTTCTTTATATCAGTTCGCTTTGCCATGTTTGTTTTCCTCCATCATCTGTATAAATTGATCAAACAAATACCCGCTGTCCTGAGGTCCGGGAGCGCTTTCCGGATGATACTGGACGCTGAAAACATGATCTTTTCTGCAGGCAATTCCTTCTACTGTATGATCCAGCAGATTGATATGGGTCATCTCCAGATCGGTATTTTTCAGACTGGCATAATCTACAGCATAAGAATGATTCTGGGACGTGATTTCTATTTTCCCGGTTTTTAAGTTTTTTACCGGATGGTTTCCTCCCCGGTGTCCGAATTTCAACTTATAAGTCCCCGCGCCATAGGCAAGCCCGATCATCTGATGTCCAAGGCATATTCCAAATAATGGAAAGTTTCCTCTTATTTTCCGTACCAGTTCCAGAACCGGCTTTACATCCTTCGGATTGCCCGGTCCATTAGACAAAAAGACGCCGTCCGGGTTTTGTTTTTGAATTTCTTCATAAGAAGTGTTCCATGGATATACCATGACGCTGCAGCCTCTTGCATTTAAACTTCGTATAATATTTTCTTTTATTCCGCAATCAATGGCCGCCACAAGATAATTTTCCTGTTTGGCGGCACAGTATCTTATTTCTTTAGAACTGACCTTTTCTACGGCATCTTTCGGAATCTCAAATCCTGCCAGTTTTTTCAATCCTTCTTCCGGCGATGTCTGCGCATCTGTAAGCAGCGCCTTACAACTTCCGAAATCCCGGATCTTTCTTACCAGTTTTCTCGTATCAATGCCGTAAATACCGGGAATATGATACTGTTTCATCACCTCGTCCAGCGTGGCGGCGCTGCGGAAATTGGAAGGAATATCATTATAATCTCTCACGGCAAGCCCGCCGATGGAAGGTTGTTTTGTCTCAAAGTCTTCTTTTGCAATCCCGTAATTTCCGATCAACGGATATGCCATAACAACGGTCTGATATGTGTAGGATGGATCAGAAAGGATCTCCTGATACCCAACCGGCGCCGTATTAAATACTATTTCCGTTATTTTCTCTTCCTGACTGCCAAACCCATAGCCATAAAATTGACTTCCGTCTTCCAGAAGAAGCTTCTTATTCCATTTTTCCATTTGTTTCACCTCTCGGATAATTTTTGTTCAAATCGGTCCTTTCGGACATCTGTGGGAATTTCAGTCGCGTATTTCCCGCTAAAACAAGCGTCACAATATGAATGCGTTCCTGTCAGTTCATGAAGGCATTCCAACGGAAGATAGCCAAGTGAATCCGCCCCGATGAGCGTGGCGACCTCTTTTTCTCCATGGTGGGATGCAATAAGATTTTCTTCCGAATCGATGTCTGTACCATAATAACACGGATGCAGAAACGGAGGTGCAGAGATTCTTAGATGGATCTCTTTTGCGCCTGCCTCTCTTAAAAGACTTACAAGCTGTCTGCTTGTAGTTCCTCTTACAATGGAATCATCAATTAAAACTACTCGTTTTCCCTGAATAACCGATGGGATCGGACTCAACTTCATCCGCACCAGATCGATCCGTTCTTTTTGACCGGGAGATATAAAAGTTCTTCCAATGTATTTGTTCTTGACAAGTCCGATTCCATAAGGAATTCCTGAAACTTCAGAAAATCCAAGCGCCGCGTCCAGACCGCTGTCCGGAACGCCGATTACAATATCCGCCTTGACCGGTTTTGTCTGTGCTAATAGTTTCCCAGCCTGAATTCTTGCTGCTGATACAGAGATCTTATCAATGACAGAGTCCGGTCTTGCAAAATAAATATATTCAAATATACAGGTCTTCTGTTTCTGCGTGCCGCAGTGTTCCCGGCGCGACTCGACGCCTTCTTCGCTAAATACCAGGATCTCTCCCGGAAGAAGATCCCTGATCAGTTCCGCGCCTACAGATGTCAGGGCGCAGCTTTCCGAGGCAATCACATAGGAGCCGTCCGGCATTTTCCCGTAACAAAGGGGACGGAATCCATACGGATCTCTCACTGCGATCATTTTAGCAGAAGACATTAATATAAGAGAATATGCTCCTTCCAAAGAAGTCATGGCGCGGCTTACCGCCTCCTCGATACTAGGCGCAGTAAGCCTTTCTCTTGTAATCATATACGCAATCGTTTCTGTATCGCTGGTTGTATGGAAAATTGCTCCTGATAATTCCAATTTATCACGAAGCTCTAACGCATTGCTTAAATTTCCATTATGTGCCAGCGCCATTTTCCCTTTCTGATGGTTCACCTCTATAGGCTGACAATTCTTTCGATTATTTCTTCCTGTCGTTCCGTACCG
>ERZ857965.3660-NODE-3660-length-11268-cov-4.497815_pt1 | contig 11268 bp, 8 predicted proteins | sample MGYA00519758_ERZ857965 | MGnify/ENA primary metagenome ERZ857965 (study PRJEB31778, sample SAMEA3449381) | human gut metagenome | biome: human gut; feature: human-associated habitat; material: faeces | place: United Kingdom | collected 2010/2012 ...
ATCACCGCCATCCAGATGGACCTCAAGAACGACGGCCTCAAGCACGAGATCGTCAAGGAAGCGTTCCGCATGACGCGCGAGGCCCGCTTCCAGATCCTCGATGAGATCATGCTCAAGGCGATCGCCGAGCCGCGCAAGGAGCTGGCCGACTCCGCCCCGAAGATGATCCAGATGAAGATCAACCCCGACAAGATCCGCGAGGTCATCGGCTCGGGCGGCAAGGTCATCCAGAAGATCTGCGCCGACACCGGCTGCAAGATCGACATCGAGGACGACGGCTCCATCTTCATCGCGTCCGAGGACATCGAGGCCTGCCGCGCCGCGCGCAAGACCATCGAGAACATCGTCTTCGAGCCGGAAGTCGGCGAGCTCTACTACGGCAAGGTCTCCAACATCCGCAGCGACTTCGGCGCATGGGTCGAGCTGGCTCCGGGCAAGGACGGCCTCGTCAAGATCAAGGATCTCGAGTTCAAGCGCACCGAAAAGGTCGAGGATGTGCTCAAGATTGGCGACATGACCTGGGTCAAGGTCATGAATGTCGACGATCGCGGCCGCATCGACCTGTCCCGCAAGGACGCGATGCGTGAAAAGGGCCTGATGTAATTTCGGCACAACTGTGTGGGCGGGGTGCGCATACACCCCGCCCACTTTTCCACGGGGGGACAGCACATTATGTACGAAAAACAGACGCTGCCGAACGGCGTGCGCATCGTCTACGAGCACATGCCGCACGTGCGCTCGGCGGCCATCGGCGTGTGGGTCGGCGTTGGGTCACGGTATGAGTCGCCGTGCGAGGCCGGCAGCGCGCACTTTATCGAGCATATGCTCTTCAAGGGGACGGCACAGCACTCCGCCTCCGAGCTGGCAGAACGCATGGACGCCATCGGCGGCCAGGTGAATGCCTACACCACGCGCGAGGGCACGTGCTACTATGCGCGCGTGCTCGACGAGCACCTCGACCGCGCGGGCGACCTGCTCGCCGAGATGCTCTTCACATCGAACTTTTCCGAGACGGACGCAGATAACGAACGCGGCGTCATCCGCGAGGAGATGGACATGTACGCCGACACGCCGGAGGATCTGGTCACGGAGCGGCTCATCGGCGCCGCCTTCCCCGGCGCGCTGGGGCGGCCGGTGCTCGGACGCCCGGCCACGATCGACCGGCTGACGGGTGCGCGCCTGCGCTCGTTTCAGATCGCGCACTATATCGCGCCGCGCATCGTTATCGCCGTGTCCGGCAGCTTCACGGATGAGAACATCGCGCGCCTCGCCGCGCACTTTTCGTGGCTGCCCGTCCGGCCGGATCTGACCATGCGGTCCGGCAGCTACACCCCAGCCTTCACGCTCAAGCGCAAGGCCATCGAGCAAAACCAGATCAGCATCGGCTTTCCCGGCCTGCCGACGGGGGTGGAGGAGCGCTTCACCATGGCGCTGCTCTCGTCCATCCTCGGCGGGAACATGTCCTCGCGCCTGTTTCAGACCGTGCGCGAGAAAAACGGTCTGTGCTACGCCATCTACACCTACACGGCGAGCTTTCTCGACTGCGGCATGTTCGGCATCTCCGCCGCCGTCGGCCGCGAGACGGAGCAGCGCGCGCTCGCGCTCATCCGCGACGAGCTCGAGCGCTTCCGCACCGACGGCGTCACGCAGTCGGAGCTCGACCGCGCGCGCGAACAGGTGCACGCGAGCGTGCTCATGGCGGAGGAATCCACCGCCTCGCGCATGAACAAGCTCGGCTATTCCGAGCTGTACCTCGGCCGGGTGCTCCCGGCGGACGAGGTGCTCGCGCGCTACGACGCCGTCACGCGCGAAGACATCCTCGGCCTCGCGCGCGAGACGCTGGACTTTGACTGCGTGTCGTTCTCGGCCGTCGGCCGCCTGCGGCCGCAGGAGGAATACGCGCAGCAGCTCAGGGGATAACAAAAAACGCCGCGGAGGCCTCCGCGGCGTTTTTCTGTTTCAGTCGTCCGACTCACCGGCCATGACCGTGTGCCGGATGCGGCGGATACCACACCCGCGCCGCTTGCGCAAGGGGGCGGATTCTGCCGCCATGTATCGCAAAACGGAACCCCGGCGGCTTCAAGAAGAAGCCGCCGGGGGCGTTTTGCTTTTTCAGGCGTTTTGGATCAGCAGCTCCGCGATCTGCACGCAGTTGGTGGCCGCGCCCTTGCGCACCTGGTCGCCGCAGCACCAGAGGCACAGGCCGTTGGGGTCGGTCAGGTCGGGGCGGATGCGGCCGACGAACAAGAGATCCTGATCCGACGTGTCGAGCGGCATGGGATACTGCAGCGCGTCGAGATCATCCACAAGGCGGCAGCCGGGGGCGGCGGCGATGGCCGCGCGCGCCTCGTCAACGGAGATGTGGTGCACGAAGTGCACGGCGGCGGAGATGGAGTGGCTGCGCACGACGGGCACGCGCACGCAGGTGCACGAGACGTTCATGTCCGGCAGGTGCAGGATTTTGCGGCCCTCGTTCTGGAGCTTCATCTCCTCGGAGGTGTAGCCGTCGCACTGCTCGCCGCCGATCTGCGGGATGACGTTGTAGGCGATCTGGTGCGCGAACACCTTCGGCGCGTAGCTCTTGCCGGCACGCAGGGCGTCGACCTCGTTTTGCAGCTCGATCGGGCCGCCCGCGCCCGCGCCGGATACGGCCTGATACGTCGACACGACCATGTCGCGGATGGGTGAGAGCTTGCGCAGCGCGTTAATGGCGGTCAGCGTGATGATGGTCGAGCAGTTGGGGTTCGAGATGATGCCGTGGTGCAGCTTCACGTCTCCGGCGTTGATCTCCGGCACGACGAGCGGCACGTTTGGGTCCAGGCGAAAGGCCGAGGAGTTATCCACGAACACGGCGCCGGAGCGCACGATCGCAGGGGCGAAGCGCTCGGCAATGTCGTTTTCCGCCGCGCCGAGGACGATGTCCATGCCGGAGAAGGCGGCGTCCGTCGCCTCCTCGAGGGCGATATTCTGTCCCTGCCACGACACGACCTTGCCGGCCGAGCGGGCGCTTGCGAGCAGGTGCAGCTCCCCGACGGGGAACTTGCGCTCGGCGAGGATCTTCATCATTTCCTGCCCGACGGCGCCGCTGGCGCCGAGAATGGCTACGCGATACTGCTTCATATTTGAAAACTTCCTTTCTTATTTCACAAAGCTGTTGTACAGGACCTGGATGGCGGGTGCGAAATCCTTCGTGTCCACGCCGACGATGATGTTGAGCTCATCCGGCCCCTGCGAGATCATGCGGATGTTGATGTCGTGCTCGCCGAGCGCGGCGAAGATGCGGCCCGACGTGCCGGGGCGGAAGGCCATCTTCCGGCCGACGGCCGCGACGATGGAGATGTTCTCCGTCACGTGCAGATTGTCCGGGTGCAGCTGCTTTTCCAGTTCGCCGAGGATGGAGTACAGGCAGGGGGCGACCTTTTCGCTCGAGACGACGAGCGACAGGCAGTCGATGCCGCTGGGGGCGTACTCGATGCTCACGCCGTGGCGCTCGAACACTTCGAACACCTGCCGGAACGTGCCCACGCTCGAGGACATACCGGACTTGGCGATCGTGATGATGGAGTAGTTTTTCTTGCCCGCGATGCCGGTGATGAGCCGACCGTCGTCCACGTCGTCGAACGACTCCATGATGAGTGTGCCGGGGTGGTCGGGGTCGTTGGTGTTGCGGATGTTGAGCGGGATATTCTTCTCGCGCACTGGGAAGACCGTGCCCTCGTGCAGCACCTGCGCGCCGACGAAGCTCAGCTCACGCAGCTCGTTATAGGTGATGCGCTCGATGGGCAGCGGGTCGGGCACGATGCGCGGGTCGGCCATAAGGATGCCGGACACGTCCGTCCAGTTTTCGTACACGTCGGCATCGAGCGCCGCGGCCGCGAGCGCGCCGGTGATGTCGCTGCCGCCGCGGGAAAAGGTGCGGATCTTGCGGTCGGGCGTCACGCCGTAAAAGCCGGGGATGACAACGCTGCGCCCGTCGGCCAGCCGCCGGAGCGCGGCGTAGGACGCCTCCTTGTCGATCGAGCCGTCAAACTGAAAGCGCACCCACAGCTCCGCGTCCAGAAACGAGTAGCCGAGGTAGTCCGCCATGAGCAGGGCGGAGAAATATTCGCCGCGCGACACGAGCTCCTCTTCCGAGATGCCGGCGCGCATCTGCCGGCGCAGCACGTCGAGCTCGGCCTCGATATCGACGTTCAGGCCGCATTCGTCGCGGATGGCGATGTAGCGATCGCAGATCATCTGAAAGACGGCGTCGCAGTTCACGCCGTACTGCAGGTGCGCGTAGCACAGGTACAGCAGGTCTGTGAGCTTGTGGTCGTCCGCGCTGCGCTTGCCGGCGGCGGACACGACGATCACCTTCCGCGCGGGGTCGGCGCGCACGATGTCGCGCACTTTTTCAAACTGCTTGGCGTCCGCCATCGACGAGCCGCCGAATTTTGCAACCTTCAGCATGGGGCCCTCCTTATTGCAGCGCGGCAAAGAAGCTCTCGCTGTCCTGCACCAGCGCCTGCGCCATGAGTGCGTGCATCCGGCTCACGGGCACGGGCTGCGTGATGACGGCGCCGTCCCAGTCGCCCTCGGCGAGAGCGGCCAGCTCCGGCAGCGCGGCGCGCGTGCGCACGTAGTAGCGGTGCTGCACACCGGAATTGTCCGGTACGGCTGGAACGAACGAGTCGGTGTAAAACGCATGCACGCCGCGGCGGATATCCACGAGATCCTGCACGACGTTGTAGGCCGTCGGGTAGCGGCCCGCGCCCTGACCGAAGAAGCTCTGCACGCCCATGCGGTCCCCGTCCATACTGATGAGGTTGAAGTTTGCGGGCACGGCCGCCTCGAGCGCGTCATGGCCCAGTAGCGTCGGCTCGACGTAGGCGCGGATGCTGCCGCTTTTTTGCTCGGCCGCTGCGATCAGCTTGCACGTGCAGCCATGCGCCTGAAAGCGGGCGATGTCCGCCTTGCGCACATTGCGGATGCCGAACACCGGCACGTCCGCCTCGCGCAGCGACACGCCGAAGGCCACATTGGCGGACAGGATCAGCTTGCGCTGAATGTCCAGCCCGTCGATGTCGGCCGAGGGGTCGGCCTCGGCGTAGCCGAGCACCTGCGCCTGCGCGAGCACGTCGGCAAAGTCCACGTCGCTGCCGTGCATCGCGTCCATGATGTAGTTGGTCGTGCCGTTGAGGATGCCCCAGACGCGGGAGATGTGGTTGGCGCGCGCGGCCTTTTCGAGGTTCGTCAGCCACGGGATGCCGCCGCCGACCGCTGCCGTGCACCGCAGCGCTGCGCCGTGCTCTTTGGCGAGCGCGGTGAGTTCGTCGTAGTACCGGCACATGAGGTATTTGTTCGAGGACACCACGTTCTTCCCGGCGCGCAGCGCGGCCGCCACGTATTCATACGCCGGGTGCAGGCCGCCCATGACCTCCACAACGGTGTCCACCGCCGGGTCGTCGAGAATGTCCTGCATCTCGTAGGTGGTTCGGGCCGTCAGCTCGCCGAGATCGCGCCGGCACAGCACCCACGCCGCGCGGATATCGTCCCGGCCAGCGAGCATATCGTAAACGCCCCTGCCGACAACGCCAAAGCCCAGAAGTCCGATGTTCATGATGTTCCCTCACTTTGTTTTGATGAAAATTGCCCGCGACGAGCGGACAGGTGTTTTTCGAGCGAGAACAATATACCACGTATGCCCCTGGATTGCAAGGGCGCGCGGGCACATTTTCCCGAAACCGGCAAAAAACCGGCAGAAGCGCACTTCTGCCGGTTGCCTTTGTGCAGTTTTACGGCCCGGCGTCCGGCTGCGTCAGCCAGAGCAGCGCGCCGAGGAGGAAAAACAGCGCTGCCGTGGCGGCACGGCCGCCGTAAAGGCGCGGCAGCATCACGCCGGCCGTGGGCAGCGCGACGCTGACGACCAGAAACGCCAGCCACAGGCCGAACAGCGCCCAGACGAGCGGGTGCACCCAGGGCGCGCCGCGCCGCGGCCGCAGGCGCGTGACCATGCACAGCGCCTGCAGCAGTGTCCACGCCAGCGCGCACAGCAGCAGCGGCTCGGTTATGAGCATGGCTGCCAACGGCGTCATGTCCCCGTGCTGGTACTGCCGGAGGCAGACCGCGTGCAGGTACGCCCACAGCCCGGCCAGCACGAGCGTGACGGCCCCCATGATGCACAGCCTGCGCAGCGCCGCCCGGCGGGCATCGGCGGACGGCGCCCCGTCCAGCAGCTCCGTGAGCTCGACACCAAGCGCGTCCGCGAGCCGCTGCAGCGTCTCTACGTCCGGGCGAGAGCGGCCGGTTTCGTAATTCGATATGGTCTGCCGCGTCGTGTGCACGGTCTGCGCCAGATCGTCCTGCGTCAGACGCCGGCGCGTGCGGGCGCGGCGGATGTTGGCTCCAATGTCGCGCATGGCGTTCACCTCGCCCAAAGCATACCATGCGCGGCGGCGATTTGTCACGCAAAGGTTCTTTGCGCAATGAAAAAACCGGCGGGTTCGTGTCCCGCCGGTTGCCTTTGTGCAGTTTTACTGTCCGCGGTTTTGCAGCGCGGTCAGGTAGGGGTTGAAGCGGCGCTCGGTCTCGAGCGTGGAGCAATCCATGTGGCCGGGGTAGACCTCGTAATCGCCGGGCAGAGCCGCGATCTTGGCCAGCGACTGCAGCTCGACCTCCATGCTGCCGCCGGCGAAATCCGTGCGGCCGCACGAACCGGCGAAGAGCGTGTCGCCGGTGAAGAGCGCGTCGCCGCAGATGAGCGTCACGCCGCCGGGCGTGTGGCCGGGCGTCTCCATGACGCGGAAGGTCAGATTGCCGACCTTGACCTCGTCGCCCTCCTTATAAAAGATCGTGCCCTCGGGCGGGGTGAACGTGTAGCTGTCGAAGGCGACGGCCGTGCCCGCGTCGAGCGCGTTCATGTACACGGGCGCGCCGGTCTCCTCGTGCACGGCGTAGACGGCGCCGGTGTGGTCGTAGTGGCCGTGCGTGAGCAGGATGGCGCGGCAGGTGAGGTGGTTGTCCTCGAGGTAGTAGAGGATGGTGTTGGACTCGTCGCCGGGGTCGATGACGGCGCACTCGAGCGTGGTCTCGTCCGTGACGATGTAGCAGTTGGTCATGAGGTGCCCGACGGGCAGACATTTGATGAGCATGGGGTGGCCTCCTTTATAATTGATCGGTATCGAGCAGGATGGTGACTGGGCCGTCGTTGACGGACGCGACCTGCATGTCCGCGCCGAACACGCCCGTGCGCACGGTAAAGCCGCGGGCCTCACAGCCCGCGATCACGCGCTCATAGAGCGGCACGGCGGTCTCCGGTCGGGCGGCGGCCGTGAAGCCGGGGCGGCGGGAGCGGCAGTCGGCAAAGAGGGTGAACTGGCTCACGATGAGCAGCTCTGCCCCGGCGTCGGCGGGGCTGACGTTCATTTTGCCATTGGCGTCCTCAAACACGCGCAGGCCGCAGATGCGGTCGACGATGCGGTCGGCCTCCGCCGCCGTATCGGACACGTGCACGCCCAGCAGGACAAGGAAGCCCCGGCCGATGCGGCTGTATTCGGCGCCGTCGATCGTGACGGACGCCTCGGTAACGCGGGTGACGACGGCTCTCATGCTTTGCCCTCCTGTTTGGCCTTCTTTTCCTGTTCCGCCTGCAGCTCGGCGGTGTGTGCGGCGGCTTTTGCGGGGTCGGACGCGCCGCTGCGCGAGATGCGGATGACGCCGCGGATGGCGCTCAGGCGGCTGATGATCGTGCGCAGCTCAGCCAGGTCGTGCACCTCGACGGTGATCGTGATGGTCGAGCGGCCGCTGTCCACGTCGCGCGCGGTGAGCGTGCGCACCTTGGCGTTGAGCGTGTTGAGCGCCGTGGCCACGTCCATGACGAGGCCCGAGCGCTGCGCACTGAGCATCATGAGCGTCGTGCTGTAGGCATCGGTGGTGCGCTCGGCCCAGCTCACGCGGATCCAGCGGCCGGCGGTCTCCGGATTGTCGCGGCTGGCGAGATAGTTTTCGCAGTCCGTGCGGTGGATGGACACGCCCGCGCCGCGCGTGATGAAGCCGATGATGCTGTCGCCGGGCACCGGCGTGCAGCAGCGGGAGAATTTGATGAGGCAGTTGTCCAGCCCCTCGACGAGGATGCCGTGTACGGCGTGGCGCGGACGCTTGTTGCGGCGCTCGGCCGCCTCGTTGATGCGGTCGATGGCGTTTTTCTGGTTGGCCTTCTGGTTGCGCAGGATCTCGTCGCGGATGCGGTTGACGGTGCGCGTGGCGGTCACGCCGCCGTAGCCGATGGCGGCGTACAGATCGTCGAGCGAGGTGAAGGCCAGCCGCTTGAGGATCAGCGGCAGGATCTCGTCGCCCATGATGTCGGCCGGGGCGATGCCGTTGGCGCGCAGCTCGCGCTCAAACTGCTCCTTGCCGTGGACGATGTTCTCCTCGCGGCGCTCTTTTTTGAACCACTGCTTGATCTTCGTGCGCGCGGCGCCGCTCTTGGCGAGGTTCAGCCAGTCGCGGCTCGGGCCGGGCGCGTTTTTCGACGTGCGGATGTCGACAATGTCGCCGTTTTGCAGCACGTAGTCGAAGTTCACGATGCGGCCGTTGACCGTCGCACCGACCATGCTGTTGCCGATCGCGGAGTGGATGCTGTAGGCAAAGTCGATCGGCGTCGCGCCGGCAGGCAGATTGATGACATCGCCCTTCGGCGAGAACACGAACACCTCGTCGGCGAACATATCCACCTTCAGGTTGTGGAAAAAGTCCTGCGCGTCGGACTCCTGCTGCGTCTCGAGCAGGCGGCGGATCCAGGCGAACTTCTCCTCGTCGCCGGGCTTCGTGCCCTCGCCGCTGCCGGTCTTGTATTTCCAGTGTGCCGCAACGCCGTACTCCGCCGTCATGTGCATCTCCCAGGTGCGGATCTGCACCTCGAACGGGATGCCCTCCGAGCCGATGACCGTCGTGTGCACACTCTGGTACATGTTCGGTTTCGGCGTGCTGATGTAGTCCTTGAAGCGGCCGGGCAGCGGCTTATACATATCGTGGATGATGCCGAGCACGTTGTAGCAGTCGGGGATCGTGTCCACGATGACGCGAAACGCGCACAGGTCGAAAATGCCGTTGATGTCGAGCTTTTGCGCGTACATTTTGCGGTAGATGCTGTAGATGTGCTTGATGCGGCTCGAGATCGTCGCGTGCACGCCGTCTGCCTCCAGACGCTCACGGATCTGCGTGCGCATCTCGCCCATGAATTTTTCGAGCGTCGGCATGCGCTGATCGAGCGCGTCCGTGATGGCCTTGTAGCCCGTGGGGTCGAGATACAGCAGCGAGAGGTCTTCGAGCTCCCACTTGACCTTCTGCATGCCGAGGCGGTGCGCGATGGGGGCGTATATCTCCATCGTCTCGAGGGACTTGATGCGCTGCTTTTCCTCGCTCTGGTAGGCCATCGTGCGCATGTTGTGCAGGCGGTCGGCCATCTTGATGAGGATGACGCGGATGTCCTTGGCCATGGCCAGGAGCATCTTGCGCATGTTCTCCATCTGCTGCTCTTCGACGCTCGTGTACTGCACGCGCGTGAGCTTCGTGACGCCCTCGACGATGTCGGCCACCGAGGTGCCGAAGCTGCGCGCAATGTCCTCGTGCGTGAGCGAGGTGTCCTCAATCGTGTCGTGCAGCAGCGCGGCGATGATCGAGTCCTCGTCGAGCCCCATCTCCGCCGTGATGATGGCGGCGGCGATGCAGTGCGACACGTAGGGCGAGCCGTCGCGGCGCTTCTGGCCGGAGTGGGCCCGGTCGGCGCACTCGAAGGCCGCGCGCACGCGGCCAAGATCGGCCGGGATGCCGGCGGCGGTGATCTTCTGTTCCAGCTCCTGATAGTGGGCCTCAAGGTCGTAGGGCTTCGGGGCCACGTTTTCGGCGCGGGTCGCTTCAGACATAGGGACAGCTCCTTTCCCGAACGGAATGGGGATTTCTTGAAAGTGTTTCATAGCAGGCTCTGGCGGCGCTCGCGCAGGGTCTGCAGCAGCTTCGATGCGCCAAGGTCCACCTTGCCGCTCGTCGGCAGGGGGCGCAGGCGCAGCGTTTCGCCGTCAAAGTCCACGGCGGCGAGACCCATCTCGGCCATGACGCGCAGGCACACGCAGAACTTCTCCGGCCGCATGGGCGCGCGCGCGGGCAGCTCCTCGAGCGGGAAGGCCACCGGCGCGTTCAGCCACCGCCACGCCACGGCGAAGTCCGCGCGCAGGGGATAGAGATCCACCGTGTCCCACGCGGGGATGCACTGATTTTTCAGCAGCGCGCGGCACAGGGGCAGCGGGTCACTCGGGCGCACGTCGGTCACGAGCAGCTGCACGCTGCGGCGGCCGCGGAATTCGTTGATCTGCGGCGTGAAGGCCACGTCCACCCACTGGCCGATGCGCACGCCCAGCTGCGCCGGGGTGCACGAGAAGAAGATGCCGGCATAATTATACCCGCCCTTGGCAAAATGCAGCCGCAGGTGGCGGCCGCCGCCGATGGGCACGGCGTTGACGAGCCGTGCGCCCGTGATGCACAGCAGGGGCTTGGGGTTGCCGTTGCCGCACGGCTCGAGCGCGTCGAGCGACTCGATGCACGGCATGGTCAGCAGGTGCGGATCGTTCACGCGCAGGTCGCACGTGAGCTCCGGCAGGTCGTTGGCCGGGTTCTGGCGGTAATACTCGCCGAGCGCGCGGCGGAAGCGGTCGATGTTCTCGCGCCGGATCGTCAGCCCGGCTGCCAGCGCGTGGCCGCCGAAGCCCTCGAGATACTCCGAACAGGCGCTCAGGGCATTGTACAGGTTGAAGCCGCCGAAGCTGCGGCACGAGCCCTTGCCGCGCTCGCCGTCGCAGCAGATCATGATCGTCGGCAGGTGGAACTCCTCGCTCAGGCGCGAGGCGGCGATGCCGATCACGCCCTGGTGCCACGAGTCGCTCGCAAGCACGAGCGGCATCCGCGGCGGGTAGCGGCACGCGATGGCCGAGGCCTCCTCCCAGATCTGCTGTTCGAGCGCCTGCCGCTCGCGGTTTTTGGCGCACAGCTCCGCGGCCAGCACACGCGCGCGGCGCAGATCTGTCTCTTCCAGCAGACGCACCGCGAGGCCCGGCTCGCCGAGCCGGCCGGCAGCGTTGATGCGCGGCGCGAGCGTGAAGCCGATGGTCGTGGCCGTGACGGGGCGGCCCTCCGCGCCGCACTCGTGCAGCAGCGCGCGGATGCCCGGCCGGGGGCGGGCGTTGATCTGCGCCAGCCCCTGCGCCACGAGATAGCGGTTCTCGCCCGTGAGGGGCA
>ERZ857965.3664-NODE-3664-length-11265-cov-2.785638_pt1 | contig 11265 bp, 8 predicted proteins | sample MGYA00519758_ERZ857965 | MGnify/ENA primary metagenome ERZ857965 (study PRJEB31778, sample SAMEA3449381) | human gut metagenome | biome: human gut; feature: human-associated habitat; material: faeces | place: United Kingdom | collected 2010/2012 ...
TAAAAACTTTCCATCGGAGAATTATCATAAGGACATCCTGCTTTGCTCATGCTCTGTTGAATCCCTTTTTCCTCACAAAATTCTGTGAAGGCTCTGGAGGTATACTGTGAACCCTGATCACTATGCAGAATAATTTTTCCTTTTACAGGATTTCTGTCAAGGGCAATCTGTAATGTCTGGATAGCCAATTCCGCATCAATTCTTTTGCTATTCAGGGTTGCTAGTACCGATTTATCATACAGATCTATAATACTGCAGTTATATCTTTTTGCACCATCCGATAGATTAAAATAAGTAAAATCTGTACACCATTTTTCGTTTGGTCTAATTGCTGTGAAGTCCTGCTTTAACAGGTTATTAAATTTTTTATAACAGTCTCCTTTACGGTACCGAGATTTTTGGGGTATCACAACAGATCTGAGCTTTAATTCCCTCATATATTTGAGTACAGTTGTCCTGCTCAGACTGATTCCCCTTCTTCTTAAAAATATAACCATCATCCGATATCCGGGACGTCCGTCATATTCATAGTAAATACTTAATATTTGTTGTTTTTTCTTTTCTTTGTCTGCCAGATAACCTGCCTTTCTGTTCTTTTTGTAATTATAGTAGGAATTCGGATAAATATGGAATCGGGCAAGAAGCCATCTTACTCCGAACTCATTGTGGTATTGGTCAATAAATCGGTATTGCTCTAATCGATTTCCTTTGCGAATAATGCGGCTGCTTTTTTTAGGAAACGAACTTCTTTTTCTGCTTCTTCCAATTTTTTTGCGGAGTCTGCGGTTTTCTTCATAAATGTCTTTTGTGTCTTTTGCTTCTGGATTTTTTTCGTATTCTTCTTCAAACTGTCTGCTCCAGCTCCGGACAGTTCCTTCTCCTAGGTTATACTCTTTATTGACGCTTGCGATGGTTCGTCCTTCTTCTAATACCAGCCGGACCATCTTCTTTTTAAATTCAGGCTCATAACGTTTGCTCGTGTTTGCCATTTTAATCACCTTCACTTTCATTTTGATTATATCATTTATTCCAGTGTTGGTGTTACAACTTTATTATACCATCTTAATGTTAGAAGAAGAAAATCCGGGATGTTTTGATATGCCGGATAAAACTTTTATTGACTTATATATGAAATCAGGTTTGTATATTACCGAGATTGTGAAACGGCTGTATCAGAGTGATACGATGAAAAAACAATTTCCAGATAATAAAGAACGGTTAAAACATATCTTCGAAAAGCAGGTGTATGGACTTGCTCCTACAGAAATTATATATAAGATAGCGACAAGTTATATACTAGGGTTTGATGAGGATACGAAAAATATGAAACATAATTTCCGTCAATTAGATGCTTTACCATACGCAAAAGACGGCACCTTGCAACAGGCACTGGATGAGTTATATCCGGAATAGAAGCAGAGACAAAACAGCACTTATGTAAATGTTTTTTGACGGCTGACGATCTAAGGAAATATATGTAAAAAGAAGGAACTATCGATTTATAGCTCCTTCTTTTTTTAGGAATACTTTTGTGCGACAGCTCTGTCATATCTACAAATACGGCCGCATGGATTGCTGCAATTTTTCTTCGGTATCAATAATTTCTTGTGTAAGATGTTTTACTTTATCATCCGCTGCCGGATACTGGTTTAAGTAGCGGTACAGGGATTTGATTCCCATGTTGCAGCCATCGGTAATCAAGCTGGCGATGCCGCAGTCCGGGTTTTCGCCCATGGTTTTGAAATTACTTTTCATTTTTGCCATTGCTTTTGCCATCGGGGCGGGTTCTTTGCCCTCGTCATGGTAATTGATTAGCATTTTGTGAGTGTCGTCGCCGAGACGGCAGTGAATGTCGTGGCTGTCTTTGAGGACGCCACGCAGACCATCGTTTTGCACATGGTCCATAACATCATCAATTGAGGAAATGCCCATTTTGATGCCGGCATTGCATTCCCGTAATAATTTAACCGAATCATCTTCCATAAAAATACCTCCTTTGCGGTTGCTTTTCGTTAGTGTTTGCTGCAAAGGAGAAAATTATTCAAAGAGATTAGCCAAAAAATTGCCACACATTTGCCTATAATTTTCTATATAAGTATAGTAGTATAATTGTATTAGACTGTATGAGAAGAGGGTATCGATTGAAAAGAAGAAAAAAAGAGTCGGTTTTACTGTTTGCAGCGCTCTTTATTACTGGGATGCTCATTTATGCCGGCTTGGCAAATTGGGAGCGGACACCGCATCTGTATGAGTATGACAAAAAAAGTCTGGCGAAAGAAATAAAAGCAGCAGATGCGAACCGTCAGGCGTCAAAGGAAGAGGATGCAGAAGCCAAGACAAGAAAAGAGCCGAAAAAGCAGTGGAAACGTCAGGAGAAAAAAGATAATTCCATAAAAAAACAAAATACATCAAAGGCAGATAAAAAGCAAACGGATGGAACGGGGGATGAGTCTGTTCCCGGGGGAAAAGACGGCGGAAGTGGTGTGCCGGATTTGCCGGATCAACAGGTGACAGAAAGTGATGGAGGACAGCAGCCGGAAGAAACGGTAGATGATGCCAAGGCGACACAAACGCCGAAACCTTCCACAGAGCCGGATGATAATCCGAAAAATACGGAGAAGCCTGAGGAGACAGACCGCATTATTTCCCTTTCCTGCGAGTGGAGTGAAAAGGATAATCTTCTTTATGGTAAAGATATTTCCATGGATGGTATGAAGGTGACTGCCAAATATGAGTCCGGGAAAACGAGCCGGCTGGCTAAAGGAGCTTATGTGGTTCGCGGGTTGAACAATAACTCTGTTGGAAAGCATAACATGACAATTTCAAGCGGTGGAGCAGAGTGCCGGATTTCTTATACAATTAACAATTATACGAAATCTCTGACCTATTCATGGCCGACAAAAGATGAGTGTTATACAGAAGAAGATTTTTCGGATGGAGCACTTACCGTTCAGGTTTTGATGGCAGATGGAACGAAACAGGAAATCACCAAATATGAAATTACCGGATATAATGAAAATTTATTTGACAAGCAGCAGACTTTCACGATTACATATAAAGATAAAGTAATTGACAAAACATTTACTGCTACCGGAACCTGTACATTTCATATGAGAAGTATGAGGATTCGCTGCTATTATTATCGTGATGAGTCGCTTACCGATTTGGCAGGAAGTTATTCGTATGCGGGAAATTATGATTATTACTCAGATGAGAGAGTAAGTTTAAATGCTTTCCGAAAGGATGATTTGCAGGATAAAGATACGATGTATAATAGTAAAAAATATGTTCTCAAATCAGTGGAGATGGAAGAGGCAGATGCAAGCGGTGTTTATGCAAAAAAAGCCACACCGTATCTTGTAAAAGAGCGATTCTTTTATGGAATTCGAATGACCAAAATATATGTGTTGTCTAATTAGCACACGTATTTTTGATAGAAAGAAAGAGAGGATGGATTTGTAAAAATGAAGAGAAAAAGAAATCAGTTATTTGTTACTGCATTGACGGTGGCAATGGCAGTTAGTCTGCTTTCACCGGCGGAGCTGGCTGCAGCAGCAAAAAAAGTGAAGTTTAATGTAAAAAAATTGTCACTTACCGTAGGAAAAAAGAAGACACTAAAGATTAAAAATGCAAAGAAAAAAGCGAAATGGTCGATTAAATCGGGCAAGGATAAAATTAAATTGCAAAAGAAAAAGAAAGCAAGTGTTGTTGTCGCTGCAAAAAAAGCAGGATCAGCAAAAGTACAGGCAAAGGTTGGTAAAAAGAAGTATGTATGCAAGGTTGTTGTAAAAGCAAAAACAGTTAAGAATGGTACATCAGCAGGCACTAAGACAACAAATAAGCCTGCAGATACAAAAAATGCCACGAACAATCCTTCGAACGGACAAAATAATGCAGCTACACAGCCAACAAACAATCCTTCGAAAGACAACCCATCAAAGGATAATCCTGCGAATCCGACAGCTACACCGACAGCTACACCGGCGGCTGATCCGGATGCGCCAAAGAAAAATGAACAGGATGTGAAAAAATTACAGGCATTGATTCAGACTTTGAATCAAAAGGGCGCCGATATTTCGGCTAATTTAGATGATGAATCCGTTTATCATTGGAATAAAGAAGGACGTCTGACGGAAATCTACTGGGGCGAAAAGGAAATTATCGGTGCGGAAATGGCGGACTTTAATGAGTTTACAGCACTCGAAATTCTGGATATCAATAATAATAATATTTCCGGGACCTTTTATGTCGGAGATTTGGCAAATTTGAAGGAATTAAAATGTTACGGAAATAAGATTGATAAGTTGGTTTTGGACACAAATAAAAATTTACAGGAGCTTGACTGCCATAATAATCAGATTTCGAATACGATACGCTTAAATGACAGCAAGAATCTGGAACGCCTTTATTGTTCGAATAACAAAATAACAGAACTTGATGTGTCCGGCTGTGATAAACTGCAGGATGTGGACTGCAGTAACAATCTTATGAGCAGCTTGAATGTTTCTGATTTGCCTTCATTAGAGAGTTTGAATTGCAGCCGCAATATGTTAAAAGATGACAACTTAATTTTGACAGGAAGTATCGGACTTATTAATTTGGATTGCTCATTAAACGGTACGAATTATGATTTTATTAATTTGAACTTAGCGGGTTTTACAAAACTGGAATCCCTGAACTGTTCCGAGCAGCCGGAAGATGGCGGTACTTCGGCAGATGATACGATGGAATTTGACATTTCGGCATGTACCGGTCTGAAGACTTTGAATTGCTCATATTGTCCGATTGAAACATTGAATGTTTCAAATTTGTCAAATCTTGAAACAATTGATGCTTCCGGATGTAATTTATCCGAAATCACTTTGGACGGAGCGGTAAAACTTTCATCATTGAATATTAACTGCAACGAAATTACGGATTTGCATATTCCTGAGACAAATGAAATCAAAACACTTGATTGCAGTGAAAGTTTAGGAATTGAAACAATTAATTTTGCAGTATTAACAAAGTTAGAGTCATTGGATGTATCGGATTCTTATGTGCCGGAGCTTGATTTTTCGATTTGTCCGGATTTACAGCTGTTAAATGCAATGAATACAGGTTTTGGTAATCCTGATGCTACAACAGATAATGAAGATTTACCAAATATTGATATTGATTTGAAGTCAAATGCTAAATTGAAAGACATTGATATGTCAATGGTTAATGTAAATGTACTTACTTTGCCGGAAAATGACATCGTTGCAAATCTTTCCGCTTCAAACAGTGCGGTTACGCAGATTGTGAATCTTGAGAAACAGTTAGGGCTGGAAACATTAAATATTGCCGGCACAGGAATTTATGCGTTGGATTTATCAGCGAATACAAACTTGAAACAGGTCAGTTGTACAGAGAGCCAGAAGACCGGAATTACCGGAGTGGATGAGAGTATAATTTATATTGTTCCCGATGATTCCGACGATGGCGAAGACGGCAATGAAGATGGAAACGATGGAGAAGATGGCAATGAAGATGGAGACGTTGAATTAGAATAAGGGGTAAATATGGACGCAAAGGAAATTCAAGAAAAAATTGATATTCTTCAAAAGGAAGTTTCGACTGTTATCAAGGGAAAAGATGAGGTCATTCGAAAGGTGATAATGGCGATTTTAGCTTCCGGTCATGTGTTATTGGAAGATGTTCCGGGGCTTGGAAAAACAACGCTTGCGAAAGCATTTTCCAAAGCACTTGGATTTGCAAACAAACGAATTCAGTTTACACCGGATACGATGCCGAGTGATATTGTAGGAATGTCAATTTATAATGAGCAGACAAATGCTTTTGAATATGTTGAGGGAGCAGCGGTGAATTGCAATCTTCTATTGGGAGATGAGATTAACCGTACTTCGTCAAAAACACAGTCTGCATTGTTAGAGGCAATGGCAGAGGGGTGTGTCACAGTGGATGGTGTGACACACCAGCTCCTTGAGCCATTTGTTGTTATGGCAACGCAGAATCCGGTTACCAGCGGCGGAACACAGGCACTGCCTGATTCGCAGTTAGATCGATTTATGATTTGTTTGTCTATGGGATATCCGGATGCTGAGAGTCAGCTGGCTATTTTAAAAAATGTGTCTGACAGAGATTTAATAGAAAAGGTGCAGTCGGTTATGACGATTGAAGATGTAAAGCAGGCGAAATCTTATGTGAAAAATATGCAGGTAAATGATGAAATTCTTCGGTATATCATCTGCTTATGTGAGAAAACGAGAGAACATGAGCATGTGGAACTTGGCATTAGCCCGCGTGGCGTTGGGGCACTTGCAGAGATGGCAAAATCATTTGCACTGTGTGAGGGAAGAACGTATGTTGTACCGGATGATGTCCTTGCGATTTTTCCGGATGTATGTGCGCACCGTTTAATTTTAAATACAAAGGCACGCAGGGAAAATGTGACGGCATATGAGATTTTGGAAGAAATTGCACAGCAGGTTGAAAAGCCGAAACTGCTGAGAAAATAGCAAAAACAAAGATGGCAGACAACAAGGAAAGGAAGAGATTATGAGAGCAAAAATCGGGTACATAGCAATTCTTGTCCTAATGGGCTTTCTCTACTTATGGACCAATGTGGCCGTGACATTTTATCTGTTCTTTGGACTTTTGTTGTTTGCCATTTTGTCTTTTTTGCTTAATTGGTATGCAGCGAGACATTTGACAATGCATTTGCAGGTGAAGCAAGATTTGAATCAGGTAAGCACGATATTGATTTGTGTAAAAAATACAGGAATTATTCCCTGCTTCCGGGTGTCAATGAAAGGAACGATTGCAAACTGCCTGACAGATTCTTCCTTTTGTTTTAATCAGGAGTTATCAGTAGCACCGAAGCAGGAAAAAAAGGTGGAATTTGCTGTTGAAAGCTTCTATTGTGGAAGAATTGAAGTGGAAACAGAGGAATTTATTGTTCGAGATTTTTTTGGTATCTTTGGGTGCTTCGTAAAAAATCACGAAGTGTTGGTTTATTATGTGTATCCGGATGGGGCGGATGAAGGTGAATATCATTTCGAAGAAATGACACCGGCAGCGCAGAATATGGAAAATCGTTATCTGCGCAGGAAAGGTAATGATATCACAGAAATACTCGATTTAAGAGACTATCAAAAGGGTGACAGCATTAAGACGATTCATTGGAAATTATCGAAAAAAATGGGGCATAAGATTGTCCGCGAATTGGATACGCCGGCAAATCAGGAAACAATAGTTTTGTTTGCACTATCGGATAGAAATATAGATAAGCCTTGGTATCGGGATTCGTTAGTGAAAATGATTAGTCAGGTGTCAAAGAATTTATTGGAAAATGATCAATTTTTTGATAGTGTAGTTTTTGAAAAAAAAGGGTTGTCTCATATGACATTTAGTGTAGAAGAGGGCTGCACAAGAGAACGATATGAGAGAACAATTTTAGATGGAAATATAAGTTTTATGCAGTCGTTTGTGGATGATTATCTGATGCATCACAATGTATTGCATAAATATTCACATATAATTTTGATTACGGATGACGAAATAACGGACTGGTGCATGGAAAATGCCAATGTCAGACAGATTATGGTTTCGGCATCTTAATTGGAAAGAGGAAAGAAAGTGGAGAATCAAGGATTTCGACTGGTAGAAGAGAAAAAACAGAAAAAAAGTTATTTTGCCCTGATTTTATCGATATTTACCGTGGCGGGCATTCTTTTTTGTGTGCAGCAAATGTTTGTGGATACAAAATGGTGGTTTGTTTCGATGTTTGTGTCCATTATTTGTAGTGCCTTTATATTTTCCACAAAAAGCACAAAAATTGTGTTGGTTTATTTTGTGTTGGGAATTCTTTTGCTTTTTACGTTTCGCACGATATGGATTTCCGGCGCACTGGACTTTGTGAATCAGGTGATTGCCGGATTTAATGCTGTGACAGGGGAATCGGCTTCTTACTTTGTTGTACCGAATTATGCGAACAGAGAACTTGCGATGGTGATATTCTTTTGTCTTACGGGATGGTTTTTATCCGGATATTTGACAATTGCAATCAAAGGAAAACACTGGGTTCCTGTCCTTGTTTTCTGGGCAGCACTTGTTTCTTTGGCTGTATTTTTTGAAATGCCGTCTGCATGGTGTGTTGGTGCAATGGCTTTTTTGTCATTAGCGGGGATATATGCCCACTCGCATACGAAAGTAGATGAAGAAAAAAATTATTTGGCAGCATTTTGCAAAATGGTTGTTATAGTGGCTGTTTTTATCTGTTTTACATGGAACCGGCAGCTTTATCACAAAAATGAAATCATAGCAGATTTGAAGGAAAATATAACAGAGGAAGCGAATGCGATACGATATGGGGAAAAAGATTTGCCGGAGGGAAAAATTAAAGAGGGAATTGCCTCGAGCGAGGAAAAACGTCTGACTGTCTTTGCAAGCGAAAAGGGCAAGTATTATTTGAAGGGATATGTAGGAAGTGAATATCATGAAAACCGGTGGGAACCACTGGAAGGAAAAGAATACGGGGAAAAATACGAGGGAATATTTAATCGGTACCGGGCGGATGGATTTCATCCACTTGCTCAGTTGTACAGTTACTGTGAGGCGGCAGGACGCCAGCAAAACGGATTGAAAAAAGAGGAGAAAGAAGGAACGATTATAGTTGAAAATACAGGGGCTTATGAGAGGTATCAGTATTTGCCTTACGGTGTGGATTTTTCGAGTATTCAGTCGTTGGATACCCTTTACCGGGATTTGAATTTGCAAAAAAAATTCTGGAGCAATCGTGAAGATGAAAAAAATACATACAAAATTTGCATGATAGATGAAGATTCTCTTTTGAAAACGGCGGGAGTTGACTGGCAGAAACAGACGATTACAGACGAAAAGGTGCGCGCTTATGCGGATATGGAAATGGATTATCGAAAGTTTGTAAAAAAACGTTATCTTGCCCTTTCAAAAAAGGCCAAAGAAGAGGTTGCACCGTATGTTCCTCAAAAGAAAGATAATTTGGTTTCGTATATTGAAAAAATTAGAAGCTCTTTAAAAAATGCGGGAAAAGAGAAAGGTGACTGGGATGCCCTGCAGTATGCTTCTCTTGGTACGCTTGCATTTCGTGCGGTGAATATCCCGGCGAGATATGTGGAGGGATATGAGGCAGTTACTTCCGATGAAAAAGATGCTAATGGAAATTACCGTGCGGACGTGACCGGGCAAAATGCGCATGCATGGGTGGAAATTTACTGTGATGGTGTGGGGTGGCTTCCCGTGGATGTGACACCGGGACATTATGATAAGATTACGGTGAAAGCAAAACAGCAGAAGAAAATAGAAAAACAGCAGACCTCAATTTCGCAGAAGGTTACGAAAAAGAAAGAAAAACCAAAACAAAATGAGGCACCGAACAAATACTTATCGTGGCAGCAAATCATTTTATGGATCGTAATTTGCATTTTTGCTGTAAGTTTTCTTTTCGCAGGAGTGCTTGCAATTCGCAGAAAGGCTATAGTCTACAAGCGTAGAAAAACACTTATGCAGGCAGATACGGCAGCGAATTACCGATTTATTATTTCATATTTGACCACGTTATTTGCCTATTTAAAACTTTCCGAAGAAGATTTGCCACGGGAGATACGAGAGGGCATGGAACGTTTTTGGTTTGATGAGAACGGCGAAATAACGGAGAAAGAGTTATCACAATTAAGAGAATATGGAAATGAAATTCAGAATACGATGTGGCAGGAATCTTCCTGCATTAAAAAATTAGTTCTTCGCTTCTGGCATTGTTTTGAATTTCCGTTCTGATAAGAAAACCGAGGGATTAAATCTTCCCTCGGTTTTTTAGAAATGTTTCCGCACACTGTGCGTAGCAGGCAGCCCCAATCGGGCACACGTCCTCATTAAACAGAGCCTTTGGATGGTGCACCGGGTAATCGCCGCGCTCATCCTCAAAGCCGGCAGACAAATACATATACGTACTTGGAATTTTGTTTGCAATCGAGGCAAAATCTTCCGAAGCAGGTGCGGTGATATCCGGATAACCGTTAAGGGACGGAATTGCAAGCTCTTTCATGGCAGAGACAAATTCTTCTGTCAAATCCGGATTGCATATAAGTGGTGGAACGGCGGAAAGCACAGTATATTCAATACTTCCGTTATATACCGCAGCGGTTCGTTCACTGACTTCGCGGATTCGTTTTACAAGGATTTCCCTTGCGGCTTCGTTATTGGTGCGCAGTGTTCCCTGTAAAATTGCATTTTCCGGAATAATATTGGCAACTTCACCGGCACAAAACCGGCCGATTGTGAGAACACAGGAATCGGCAGGATTACTTTCTCTGGCAATTAGTTCCTGCAGGGCAAGATAAATGTGGACACCAATGTTAATCGGGTCAACGCCCTGATGCGGGCAGGCACCGTGGGAACCTTTTCCGTGGATGGTAATTTGAAAGCCATCCACCGAGTTCATCATGGTATTTTTGCTATTGTACATAAAAGTGCCAACCGGACTTCTGCCGGTCGTTACATGGAAAGCAAGCGCGGCATCCGGCTTTGGATTTTCTAAAATGCCGTGTTCAATCATGTTGTCAGCCCCTTCAAAAGTTTCCTCTGCCGGCTGGAACATAAACTTCACGCGTCCGCATAAATGAAATTCATTTTCCTTTAGCATCTTAGCCGCACTAAGGAGCATGGCGGCGTGAAAATCATGTCCGCAGGCGTGCATTTTTCCCGTTTTACATGAAAAACTTTCTCCGCTTTCTTCTGTCAGAGGAAGCGCATCCATATCTGCACGAAGCAGAAGAACCGGCTCACCTTGTCCAATCAAAGCCGTCACGCCTTCCCCGCATCTTTCCGGATTAAGACCATATTCCGTAAGCCGCTTCATCACAAACTCCACCGTATTTTCAAGATGCAGCCCTGTCTCTGCATGTTCATGCAGATAGCGGCGGTTCGCAATCGTTTCCTTTTTTAATTCCAACGCACGTTTATAGTAATTCATCTAATCCCTCCATTTATAAAGTATATTTTATCATAATATGCTTATTTATAGCAAAAATATAATAATTCTAAAATTATAAAATAGGAGGTTTAATTACATTAGATAAATTAATCATAAAATCATCTTCATTGAGCCTGAATCTTACTAACCTCATAAAACTATCTGTATATTTTTATTTTTCATACTTTTCCAGGAAATTAATTACAAAAAAAAGAATGACTATTTAGGAGGGCACTGAAAAACTTAATGTTTTTCAAGTGCGGTTATCCACA
>ERZ857965.3666-NODE-3666-length-11255-cov-4.594464_pt1 | contig 11255 bp, 7 predicted proteins | sample MGYA00519758_ERZ857965 | MGnify/ENA primary metagenome ERZ857965 (study PRJEB31778, sample SAMEA3449381) | human gut metagenome | biome: human gut; feature: human-associated habitat; material: faeces | place: United Kingdom | collected 2010/2012 ...
CTTTGGCACAAAGACTGCTTTTATGAGGAGCCATCCCATGAGCCTTGAAACGAAACGCATCAAAGAACTGTTCGGCTATGCGCGGACGCTGACGAAAGAACAGGGCGTCGGCGTCATGGCCGGGCGGGCCGTCGGCTTTTTTAAGCGGCGGTTCTTCGGCAAAAAAGCGCGGTATCTGCCGTCGAAGCAAACGCTGGAGGCCCAGCGTGCCGACGCAGCCGCCCGCGCCGACAGCTGGCCGACCATCAGCATCCTGACGCCGCTGTACAACACGCCGCCGCAGTTTTTGCAGCAATTTTTGGACAGCGTGCAGGCCCAGACCGCGCCAAACTGGCAGCTGGTTCTGGTGGACGCCAGCGACGGTGCCCACCCCGACGTGGGCGAGACCGTCCGCACCCGCGCCGCGCAGGACAAGCGCATCGTCTACGCCAAAATCGAGAACAAGGGCATTGCCGCCAATACGAACGAGGCCGCAAAGCTCGCAGCGGGTGAGTATCTGGCCCTTGCCGACCACGACGACATGCTCGCGCCTCATGCCGTCTATTGCATGAGCAAAGCGCTGGCCGAGAGCGGCGCGGCGTTTGCCTACAGCGACGAGGCCCTGTTTGAGAAAACGCCCGAGCACCCGCGCGTCGGCCACTTCAAGCCCGACTATGCGCCCGAGTACCTGATGGCCGTCAACTACATCTGCCATCTGGCCGTGTTCAAAAAATCGCTGTTCGACGCCGTCGGCGGTGAGCGCCCGGCCTGTGACGGCGCGCAGGATCACGACTTATTCCTGCGTCTCATCGACGAAATGCAGCGCCGTGACCCCGCAGCCAAGCCGCTGCACATCCCGCAGGTGCTGTATTACTGGCGCGTGCACGCGGCGTCCACCAGCGGCGGCACGGCGGCCAAGCCCTATGTGGAAAAGGCTGCGCAAAAGGCCGTGGCCGACCATCTGGCCGCCACAGGGCGGCAGGGCAGGGTGGAGCCGGGCAAATTCCCGGGCACCTGCCATGTGGTGTGGGACATTCCCGAGCCGCAGCCGCTCGTGTCAATTTTGATTCCCAACAAGGACCACACCGACGATTTGGAAAAATGCCTGCACAGCATCTACGCCAAAACGACCTACGAGAATTTCGAGGTCATCGTCATTGAGAACAATTCCACCGACCCGGCCACAGCGGCCTACTACAAAAAACTGCCGGAGCGGTATGACCGCGCGCGGGTCGTGACTTACAAGGGCGGCTTCAACTTCAGCCGCATCAACAATTTTGGCCACAGGTACGCGGCGGGCAAGTACCTGCTGCTGCTCAACAATGACGTCGAGGTTATCAACGGCGACTGGCTCACCCAGATGGTGGGCGAGTGCAGCCAGCCCGGCGTCGGCCTCTGCGGGGCAATGCTCTACTATCCCGACGACACGATCCAGCACGCCGGCATCATCACGGGGCTGGGCGGCTACGCCGGGCACAGCCACAAGTACCACAAGCGCGGCGGCAGCGGGTATATGTTCCGGCTGGCCACGGTGCAGGATTTCTCCGCCGTGACAGCGGCCTGCCTGCTGGTGCGCACCGCCGTTTACGACGAGCTGCACGGCCTGGATGAGGAGTTCACGGTTGCCTACAACGATGTGGACTTCTGCCTGCGTGTGCGCGACGCGGGCTGGCGCATTGTCTGGACGCCCTACGCCGAGCTCTACCACTACGAAAGCAAGTCCCGCGGCTCCGACGAGAACGATCCCGCCAAAAAAGCTCGCTTTGACGCCGAGCATGAACGTCTCTACGCCGTGCACGGACGGGAGAATATTTTGCACGACCCCTATTACAGCCCGTCGCTGTCGCTGGATTATGAGGATTTCCGCGAGAGCGGGGATTTGCGGAATCTGAAATGAGTTGATTGCCTTCCCCCGTGGGGGAAGGTGCCCGAGGCCCCGACCGAGGGCTGATGAGGGGCGGGTTTGCCCTATTGCCCGTCAGTGGGAAATTCCCGGTAAGTTTGCCCCTCATCCGTCAGCGGGCGGGGCCGCTGACAGCTTCCCCCTCTGGGGAAGCCATACTGACAAAAAATGCACGCCGTAAATTTCACGGCGTGCGTTTTTATTATTCTTTTTTATCCGGCGGGAACTCACCCTGCTTTTCGGCTTCCAGGCGGCTCAGGCGGGCTTCGAGCTCGGAGATGCGCTGGTTGACAATATCCGGCAGATCCTGCTGGTCCAGATCGTCCGCCGGGCAGCACTTGATATTGCCGACGCGGACGATCTCCGCGGGTACACCGACGGCAGTGGCGTTGGCGGGCAGGTTCTTCAGCACAACGCTGCCCGCGCCGACGCGGACGTTATCACCGATGTAGACCGGGCCCAGCACCTTCGCGCCTGCGCCGATCAGCACATTGTCGCCCAGCGTCGGATGGCGCTTGCCGGTGTCCTTGCCGGTACCGCCCAGGGTGACGCCGTGGTAGATCGTGCAGTTGTCGCCGATCTCCGTCGTCTCACCAAAGACGATGCCCATACCGTGGTCGATAAAGAGCTTGCGCCCGATCTTGGCGCCGGGGTGGATCTCGATGCCGGTCAGGTGGCGCGCCAGCTGGCTGACAAAACGGGCCAGGAAGAAACACCGGTGGTTGTACAGAAAATGTGCGATCTTGTGCGTGACCAGCACATGAAAGCCGGGGTACAGGATGATGACCTCCGCCACATTGCGCGCGGCGGGGTCCTTATCGCGGATATTTTTTGCATCTTCCCAAAGGCCCATAGTTCGTTCCTCTTCCTATTTACCATACTTATTATAAATATACCACAAAGCCGGACAAAGTGCAATGCTGTACGCGCCGCGCGCGGATTTTTGCGGATTTTGTCAAATCCTCCAAAAGTCAGCGCAAAAATCTATAAAATCCTTACTTTTGCAAAAAGCCCGTTTGCATTGACACCGCCGTCCCTGCATGGTACAATAAGTAAAACGTAGGTAAAGCCATAGGAAGGAGTGTGCCGGAATGATGCGTTTTATTTCTGTCTTTAAAAATCACGGCGCAGTGTTCTTTCCCGTCGCTGCTTTGTGTGTGACTTTTTGACTTTTCCCTTTTTGGGAAAAGTTTTTTTTTGCAAAAATATCCCTGCGGGATGTTTTTGCATGGGGCTTTGTAGGGGCGAGCATTGCTCGCCCGCAGGCCGTTTGCCTCATGCGCGGCTTTCCCGCAGAAGCTCAACCACGCAAAGTTGACGGGCGAACAATGTTCGCCCCTACACTCTCAGCTATGACAAAGTTTCCTATTTTTAAGGAGGTTCCCACCATGCTGATCCGCAACGCAAAGGACAGCGCGGGCAAGGCCATTGAGGTCTGGCTGCGCGACGGAAAAATTGCCGCTGTCGGTCTGGGGCTGCTCGTCCCGGAAGGGGAGGAGGTGCTCGACGCGAAGGGCCGCACGGTCCTGCCCGCCTTCATCGACACCCACTGCCACTGGCGCACCCCCGGCTTTGAGTACAAGGAGGACATCTCCACCGGCTCCGCCGCGGCTGCCGCGGGCGGGTACACCTTCGTCAACCTGATGCCCAACACGAAGCCGGTCTGCTCCAGTGCCGAGATCGCCCACGCCGTCGAGGCCGAGGCCGCCCGCGTCGGCCTGTGCGACGCAAACCAGACCGTCTCCATCACGAAGGATTTCGACGGCAAAACGCTGGATCATCTGCTGACCCTGCCCGAGGACATCAAGTTCATCACCGAGGACGGCAACGGCGTCATGAACAACGCCGTCATGGCCCGTGCGTTCGCGATTGCCACCGAGCGCGGCCTGACCATCATGTCCCACGCCGAGGACCGCGAGATCAGCCCCTGGGACTACCGCCTGGCCGAGAACATCGAGACCGTGCGCAACTGCCATCTGGCCGAGTACTACGGCACCCGGCTGCACATGTGCCACGTCTCCACCAGGGAATCCGTCGATGCCGTCCGCATGAGCCGGATGCGCGGTGCGCGGGTCAGCTGCGAGGTCACGCCGCACCACCTGTGGTTTGACGACAGCCGCCTGACCTACCGCGTCAACCCGCCCATCCGCAAGGCGGACGACGTGACCGCGCTGATCGACGCCATCAAGGACGGCACCGTGACCTGCATCGGCACCGACCACGCCCCCCACACCGCCGAGGAGAAGGAGAAGGGCGCTGCCGGTATGGTGGGTCTGGAAACGGCCTTCGGCGTCTGCTACACCAAGCTCTGCCGTGAGCAGCGTCTGCCGCTGGAAATGCTCAGCTTCCTGATGAGCGCCGGTCCCGCCGCCGTGCTGGGCCTGGCCGACCGCAAGGGCATGCTGGAGCCGGGCTACGACGCCGACATCGTGCTGGTGGACCTTGACCACATGTACGAGGTCCACGCCGACGAGCTGCACAGCAAGAGCAAGAACTGCCCCTACGACGGCGCACTGCTGTACGGAAAAGTGGTAACCACGATCAAAGGCGGGAAGGTTACGTTCCAGATTGAAGAATAACATCCCTTCACGCACAAAACACCCGTAGGGGCGCATTCTATATGCGCCCGTGCAGGCTGCCGCTGGCACAGTCCCGCGGGCGGATATGGAATCCGCCCCTACGATTCCCAACATTATATAATAGAGCCGCAATTTATATACATCAAACGGAGGAATCAGCATGCTTACCAACATGGACAAGCTCTACGAGAGCGTCGCAGCAAACGGCCCGGTCTGCGTGGGCCTGGACACCGAGATCAGCTACCTGCCCACCACCGACACCGCCAAGACGGCGGGGGAGAACGTCGTCGCGTTCAACCGTGCGCTGATCGACGCCACCAAGGGCGTCGCGGGCTGCTACAAGGTACAGATCGCCTATTATGAGTCCCTGGGCCTGGACGGCATGCGCGCCTACGCCGAAACGCTGAAGCTGGCCCGCGCCACCGGCCTGCCCGTCATTGCCGACATCAAGCGCGGCGACATTGCCAAGACCGCCGAAATGTACGCCAAGGCGCACTTTACCGGTGATTTCGAGGCCGACATCATCACGCTGGCCCCCTACATGGGCCTTGACTCCATCAGCCCGTATCTGCCGTACTGCGCCGAGCAGGGCAAGGGCGTGTTCGTGCTCTGCCGCACCTCCAACCCCGGCGCGAAGGACTTTGAGTACAAAAAGCTCGACGATGGCCGCCATGTGTACGACCTCGTCGGCGACAGCCTGACCGCCCTTGGCAAGGACTACATGGGCGAGCACGGCTATTCCAGCATCGGTCTGGTCATCGGCGGCACCCACACCGAGGAGGCCACCGCCATCCGCGCGGCCTACAAGGACACCTTCTTCCTGATCCCCGGCTACGGCGCACAGGGCGGCAAGGCGGCGGACATCGCGCAGTACCTGACCAAGGGCAACGGCGGCGTTGTCAACTCCAGCCGCGGCATCCTGCTGGCTTACAAGAAGCAGCCCGGCGTTGCCTTTGACGAGGCTGCCTACAACGAGTGCGTGCGTATGCGGGAGGATATTCAGGGTGAATGCAACAAGCTGTAATCTGACGGTCCTGCGTCAGGAAACCGTCGCAGAGGATATTATGCGCCTTACGGTCCAGTGGCAGGACCGCAGCCGCGAGCCCCACGCCGGGCAGTTTTACATGCTGCGCGCTTGGGCCGCGGACGCCACGCCGATTCTTTCCCGCCCCATCAGCGTTGACGACTTTGACAACCAGACCGGCGCACTGACCTTCCTGTATCAGGTCAAGGGTGAGGGCACCCACAAGCTGGCCGCGCTGAAAAAGGACGACACGCTGACCGTGACCGGCCCCTGCGGCAACGGCTTTGACACTGCCGCGCTGGCCGGGCAGTACAAGCGCATTGCCGTGGTCGGCGGCGGCATCGGCACTGCGCCGCTGCTGCTGCTCTGCAAGGAGCTCTGCCGCGCGGGCGTGCGCCCCGACCTGTTCGTGGGCTTCCGCGACACGACCTACGGCATGGACCGCTTTGTGCCCTGGTGCCGCGACATCTACGCCGCAACCGACTCCGGCAAGGAGGGACACCACGGCCTGGTCACAGACCTGCTGGACGTGAGCAAGTACGACATTGTGCTGACCTGCGGCCCCATGGTCATGATGCGCGGCGTGGCTAAGCTCTGCGCCGCCGCTGGCGTGCCCTGCCTGGCCAGCCTTGAAAAGAAGATGGCCTGCGGTCTGGGCGCGTGCCTGGGCTGCACCTGCCATACGAAAATCGGCCCGGTCACCGTCTGCAAGGACGGCCCGGTCTTTAACGCACAGGAGGTGTTTGACTGATGGCAGACCTGCATGTTGATTTTCTCGGCAAGCGGCTGGCCGGGCCGGTCATCGCGGCCAGCGGCACCTTCGGCTTCGGCCCCGAGTACGCGGGTATTGAGGATCTGCGCGTGCTGGGCGGCATCTCCGGCAAGGGGCTGACCCTGAACGGCCAGCCCGGCAACGAGGGTGAGCGCCTCTACGAGACGCCGTCGGGCCTGATGAACTCCATCGGCCTGCAGAACCCCGGTGTGCAGCACTTTATCGACCACGAGCTGCCTGCCATGCGACGGTGCGGCACCACCGTCTGGGCGAACCTCGGCGGCCACACGATTGAAGAAAACGTCGAGGGCGTGCAGATGCTCTGCGCCGCGGGCGTGGATTTTATTGAGCTGAACATCAGCTGCCCCAACGTCAAGCAGGGCGGTCTCGCGTTCGGCATCCGCGCGGCAGACGCCGGCGAGGTCGTCAGCGCGGTGCGCAAGGTCTGCACCGTGCCGCTCATCGTTAAATTGAGCCCGCAGGCCGAAAGCATCCCCGAGATGTGCAAGGCCGTTGAGGCTGCCGGCGCGGACGCCATCAGCCTGTGCAACACCTTCCAGGCGTGCGCGATCGATCTGGAAAAGCGCCGTCCCGTGTTCAACAACACGTTTGCGGGCCTGTCCGGCCCGGCGGTGCGTCCCATTGCCCTGCGCATGGTCTGGCAGGCCGTGGGGGCCGTCAGCATCCCCGTCGTGGGACTGGGCGGCATTCTGACGGGTAAGGACGCCTTGGAGTTCATCATGGCCGGTGCAGCGGCGGTACAGGTCGGCACCGCGAACTTCCTGGACCCGAAGGCCTGCACCCGCATCACGAACGAGATCGGCCAGTGGATGGACGTCCACGGCGTCAAGACGCTGGATGAGGTCAGAGGGTGCGCACGGTAAATCACCGGCTGCCTTCCCCTCAGGGGGAAGGTGCCCGAGGCCCCGCCCGAGGGCGGATGAGGGGAGAGTCCCCGCAACCGCCCGTTCACGGGCTATAACGGCAAGCCCGGCCCTCATCAGTCGGCGGGCGGGCCGCCGACAGCTTCCCCTCAGGGGGGGGAAGCCGCCCCACCATATACGTTTTGCTTGCATTTTTATACAAAATATGCTACTATAAGTTGAATAACATACAGGAGGAACAAATTATGGCACGCGAAGCACTTGAAGTTTTAAAGGAATGTGAAGCATTTTTAGAGGGGCACTTCCTGCTTTCCTCCGGGCGCCACTCCGGCGCTTACTGCCAGATGGCATTTCTGCAGCAGTACCCCGACAAGGCCGCCGAGGTCATGGCCCCGGTTGCCGAGAAGCTCAAAGAGCTGAACATTGACGTCGTGGTCGGCCCTGCCATGGGCGGCATCGTCTACGCCTACGAGCTGGGCCGCCAGATGGGCAAGCGCGCCATCTTCACCGAGCGCGTCGACAACGTCATGACCCTCAAGCGCTTCAGGATCAACCCGGGTGAGCGCTGCATCATCGCCGAGGACGTCGTCACCACCGGTGTTTCCAGCCTCGAGACCAAGCGCGTCATCGAGGAAAACGGCGGCATCTGCGTGGGCATTGCCTGCGTCGTGGACCGCACCCGCGCCGAGGCCCCGTCCCCGATCCCCATCGTCGCCAGCGCCCTCAAGCTCGACCTGCCCAACTACGCCCCCGAGGAATGCCCCATCTGCAAGGAGGGCAAGCTCCCGCTGGTGCACCTGGGCAGCCGCAAAATGAAGGAAGCTGCGAAGCAAACCCTGTAAAAGATAGGAGATAGGAGATGGGTACAGTTTGCCTTTTCTCCTCTCTCCTCACTCCATATCTTAAATGTAAAGTGAGAGGCTACCAACTATGCAGGCATATCTGATATTGGCCAATGGCCGGGTGTTCCGCGGCGTCAGCGTAGGCTGCCCCGGTACCACCATCGGTGAGGTCGTCTTTGCAACCGGTATGGTCGGCTTTGAGGAAACCCTGACCGACCCCAGCTACTACGGCCAGATCATCACCCAGACCTATCCGCTCATCGGCAACTACGGCATGAACAGTGAGGATGTCGAGAGCACGAAGATTTGGGCCAGGGGCTACATTGTGCGCGAGGCGTGCAAGACCCCGTCCAACTTCCGCAGTGAGGAAACGCTGGATGCCTTCCTGAAAAAGAACGGCATCATCGGCATTGAGGGCATCGACACCCGCAGCCTGACCCGCACCCTGCGGGAGAGCGGCGTTATGAACGGCGCGATCACCACCGAGTTCGACCCCGACGCCGAGCCCGAGAAGAAAGCCGCGCTGCTGCCCGAGATCGCCGCCTACGCCGTTGTCGACGCCGTCAAGACCGTCACCTGCCGCGAGGCCGTGACCTATGAGCCGACGGTTGCCGGTGCATGGGGTGACACGCCGCTGCACGTGGCGCTGCTCGACCTGGGCTGCAAGAACAACATTGTGCGCTGCCTGCAGAAGCGCGGCTGCCGCGTGACCGTGCTGCCCGGCACGACCACCGCCGCCGAGCTGGCCGCCCTAAACCCCGACGGCCTCATGCTCTCCAACGGCCCCGGCGACCCGGCAGAGAACGTGGAAATCATCGCAAACATCCGTGAAATGCTGAGCACCGGCATCCCGACCTTCGGCATCTGCCTGGGCCACCAGCTGACCGCCCTGGCCGCCGGTGCCAAGACCTGCAAGCTGAAATACGGCCACCGCGGCGCTAACCAGCCCGTCACCAGCCCGGCCAAGCAGCGCACCTTTATCACCAGCCCGGCCAAGCAGCGCACCTTTATCACCAGCCAGAACCACGGCTACGCCGTTATGGCGGACACCCTGCCCGAATCCGTCGGCCAGATGAGCTACTTCAACGCCAACGACGGCACCTGTGAGGGCGTCGACTACTTGAAATGGAACTGCTTCACCGTGCAGTTCCACCCCGAGGCCAACGGCGGCCCCAAGGACACCGAATTTCTGTTTGACCAGTTCGTCAGCCGTATGCTGGCCGCGAAAGGAGTAATCAACAATGCCTAAAGACCCGCGTATCAAAAAGGTACTGGTCATCGGCTCCGGCCCCATCATCATCGGTCAGGCGGCAGAGTTTGACTACTCCGGCACGCAGGCCTGCCGTGCGCTGAAATCCGAGGGCGTCGAGACCGTCCTCGTCAACTCCAACCCCGCCACCATCATGACCGACCCCGACATTGCCGATCATGTTTACATTGAGCCGCTGACCGCCGAGGTCATCGAGCGCATCATCGAGAAGGAGAAGCCCGACGCCATCCTGCCGAACCTGGGCGGCCAGATGGGCCTGAACCTGTCGATGGAGCTGGCCCGCAACGGATTTTTGGACCGCAGCGGCGTCCGCCTGCTGGCCTGCAAGCCCGACACGATTGACCGCGCCGAGGACCGCCAGCTGTTCAAGGACACGATGGAGAAGCTGCACCAGCCCATCATCCCTTCTAAGGTTGTGGAAGATCTGGACGACGCGCTGGACTTTGCCGAGGTCATCGGCTACCCCGTCATCGTCCGCCCCGCCTTCACGATGGGCGGAACCGGCGGCGGCATCTGCGAGGACCGCGAGAAGCTGCACGAAATTGCCACGAACGGTCTGCGCCTGTCCCCGATCCATCAGATCCTCGTTGAGAAGTGCATTTCCGGCTGGAAGGAAATCGAGTACGAGGTCATGCGTGACTCCAAGGGCAACGTCATCACGGTCTGCAACATGGAGAACCTTGACCCCGTCGGCATCCACACCGGCGACTCCATCGTCGTCGCGCCCAGCCAGACCCTGTCCGATAAAGAGTACCAGATGCTCCGCACCGCCGCGCTGGACATCATCACCGAGCTGGGCATCGAGGGCGGCTGCAACTGCCAGTTTGCCCTGAAGCCCGACAGCTTTGAGTACGCGGTCATTGAGGTCAACCCCCGTGTGTCCCGCTCCTCCGCGCTGGCCTCCAAGGCGACGGGCTACCCGATTGCCAAGGTCGCGACCAAGATCGCGCTCGGCTACACGCTGGACGAGATCACGAACGATGTCACGGGCGAGACCTGCGCCTGCTTTGAGCCGGCCCTCGACTATGTCGTCGTCAAATACCCGAAGTGGCCGTTCGACAAGTTCGTCTACGCCGACAAGTCTCTGGGCACCCAGATGATGGCCACCGGCGAGGTCATGGCCATCGGCAACAACTTTGAGCACGCCATGATGAAGGCCGTTTCCTCCACCGAGCTCGGCCTGGACACGATGACGCTGCCCGATTTCGAGAAGCTGACGACGGAAGAAGTCATCAAGCACCTGCATGTGCAGGACTCCGAGCGCGCGTTCTGCGTCTACGAGGCTCTCAAGCGCGGCGTGGCGCACGACGTCATTTACGACATCACCAAGATCGACTGGTGGTTCCTTGACAAGCTGCAGCATCTGGCCGACATTGAGATGGGCCTGAAAAACGGCGAGCTGACGACGGAAAAGTACCTGAATGCCAAGAGGTTCGGTTTTCTCGACAAAACGATCAAGCGTCTGGCGGGCGTGGACACCCTGCCCGAGGCCCCGAAGGCCGCGTTCAAGATGGTCGATACCTGCGCCGCAGAATTTGCCGCCAAGACGCCGTATTTCTACTCCACCTACGACGAGGACAACGAAGCGAAGCCGTTCATTGCCGAGCGCAGCGACCCCGACAAGAAGAAGGTCCTTGTTTTCGGCTCCGGCCCCATCCGCATCGGTCAGGGCATTGAGTTTGACTATTGCTCGGTCCACGCGGTCTGGACGCTGAAGCAGCACGGCTGCGAGGCCATCCTTGTCAACAACAATCCCGAGACGGTCTCCACCGACTTTGACACCGGCGACCGCCTGTACTTTGACCCGCTGAACCCCGAGAGCGTCGACCACATCATCGAGACCGAAAAACCGGACGGCTGCCTTGTGCAGTTCGGCGGCCAGACCGCCATCAAGCTGGCCAAGCACATGGACGACATCGGCCTGCCGATTTTGGGCACGCCCGCCGACGCCATCGACGAGGCCGAGGACCGCGAGCGCTTCGACGAGCTGCTGGAGCGCTGC
>ERZ857965.3667-NODE-3667-length-11249-cov-3.927014_pt1 | contig 11249 bp, 9 predicted proteins | sample MGYA00519758_ERZ857965 | MGnify/ENA primary metagenome ERZ857965 (study PRJEB31778, sample SAMEA3449381) | human gut metagenome | biome: human gut; feature: human-associated habitat; material: faeces | place: United Kingdom | collected 2010/2012 ...
AAATAAAAAAGTACAAATGCTCCGCCGCCGCCCTGACCTGCCATATACGGGAACTTCCATACGTTGCCTATACCTATGGCGCAGCCTGCGGATAAAAGAATAAATCCAAGTCTGGATTTAAGGGTTTCTCTTTCCATTTGGTGATTTCCTCCAGAAAATATAATATGTAAACTCGATTATATCATCATGCAGGCGGCATTTCCAAGAGTTCGGGCTGTTGTTGAAATTTTGCAAAAAGCAAGACTATTGGGGGTGGCAGTGTCGGAAAGCGATTGAAGAATTCTTGAATAATACAGCAAAACGGAGTGGAATAGGTCTGCTCCGTTTTGCATAATACATTACTTGAATTCTTTTGTGCTTATAGCATAGACTTCTTTCATATCATTTATTTTCAGCAGCTTATCTTTGGTTGCCGTAATTGCAAAGCCGTGGATTTTTAGCCCGTTTTTTTCGACATAGTCTATAGCCGGGTCAAGCGCATTTGTCAGATCTTCTATTGATGACATTACGGACGCTGAACGTTTGTTATCTCTCATATATCTAAGCATACTTAGAAAATGCTGTTTTGCAAAGTCCTCATCCGCAAGCTCATCTTTATTGTCAAGTCCTGTAAACAGGTTCGGATATTCGTCCAAACCGGCTTCCTCACGACCAAACCACGGGTTGCATACAAATCCAAGGTAAGGCAGGCCCAAACTCATTTCATCCTCATAATAATCACTTTTCGGAATAAATACGCCGCACCATACATTGCCAAGGCTTTTGTCATTTATAAAGCGGATAAAGTCTTTATAGTCCATAATCCTGTCAAGGGTCACATATGCCAGATAAGTATCGTTGTCTCTGAGCGAACTGAGCATAAGGTCTGCTGACTCCTTATCCATTGAAATGTATTGTGAGGAACTACGTTCATCCTCCGTGAGACTATCGTAAAGCTCTTTGAGTGAAGTAACCTTTTTTCCATCAGTCTGCCACCACCCGAAGTCGCAGGATTGTGGCGGGGTCAGTGTATTCGTGTCGTAAAGCACCAATTTATTTCTTGTAATTTTGCCGGAAACATTAGTGAGATTTCCGGTCCATGAAATTGTCTGCTTTATCTGTATGTCGTAGCTGCCGTAGCCGTTTTTTTCAACCGCTACATCATTTCTGAAATATCCCGGAAGTGCAAGCTCTGAAAAAACGCTGAAATCTGTGCTTATCTGATTAAAACTGTCGGAATAAACAAGAGCCTCATGTGAGATTACTTCCTTTGCAGGATTGTAATAAAAGCAGGAAACGATATTCGGCAGTGCAAAGACTATGAAGAGGATAACGACCACCGCTGCGGCAGCGGAGATGACTCCCGCCTTTACAAATTTTCTGTTTATACTTTTGTTTGTTTTTTCAGTGAAGTCCGCTTCTCCGAAATTTGTATCGTCAGCCAGCTCAAAAGCTGCTGTTTCGTCTTTTTCAAACAGGTATTCCGCTATAGCTTCCTGCCTTTCGATATCGTATTCTATCTGCTTCTGCTGCTGCTCCGGCAGCTCGTTTTTTTTATATAACTCTATAAGCTCGCTATATTTCATAACCGTCCTCCTTGAGATATTTTTTCAGTTCCTGTTTTGCTCTGTGGCTCAGTACTCTGGCATTGTCATAGGACAGTCCCAGAAATTTTGCTGCCGATTTGAGTGTGAAACCGCTGAAATACTGCAATTGCAGTATTTCGCGTCTGCGCAGTTCAAGTCTTGACAGGGCTTTGAATACAGCCTTTGACCGTTCCTCTGAAATTAAATGCTCGGCAGCGTCAGAAACGGAGTCGCTGAGGCTGTGCAGGTTGTTGTCATAGCTTTCTCTGTTTCTTTTTTTCAGCTCGTTCAGACACAGGTTTCTTGCTACCGTGTAAAGCCATGCCCTCATATTTGTATGTTCGGAGCTTAAAGCCAGTATTGCCTTGCAGAAGCTCTCCTGCATCAGATCCTCTGCCAGCTGTGCGTCTTTGCAGAGGGAATAAAGATACAGGTAGATTTCCCTTGCATACGCATTGTAAAGCTCGGATAGTATTCTGTTGTCCAAGGTATCTCCTTCCCTTTCGCAGACTATAGCCTGTTATTTTGTATACATAAGTATAACAAAATTACGGCCTAAAGGTTACACATATTTTTCTGAAAATTATTTGCTAGTGCAAACCGGCTTCAGATGGTATACTTTCTTTGTAGCGAAATTTGTCGAAATTCTGTCACCTTATTTGAAGGACAGGTGTCATATATAAAGGGAGATAAAGCAGGAGGATAATTTATGCGAAATAAAGATAAACGAAACGGACTCAAAATTGCAGCAGTAATATTCTATATAATCTATATACTTGCGGCGATGTTTGCAGCGGTATCAGTTACAATGGTTAATGCATTGCCTGGTAAATACATATGCGCAGGCTGCGGCGCTATAGTTGTGCTCAGCGTGATTACGGGAATACTTTCTCTGGGCAGAAAAAGAAAAAAGGGCGTGAGGATAACCGGTCTTGTGCTGAGCATCCTGTTTGTGGCCGCATATGTGACAGGCGGCATATATATGCTTCAGGCAGGCAGCTTTTTTAATCAGATAAGCGATAACGGCAAGGATCTGTCGGAATACTGTGTTGTAGTTAACGCGGACAGCACAATGGAAAAACCGGAGGATTTGCAGGGCAAAGATGTATATATAACCAGCGAACTGGACAGTGAGTATCTTGATGCTCAGGAGCTGCTTACAGATGAAATGAAAGAGCCGGGAGTAAGCTTTAACTACGAGTACAGCACCGATACGGACAAGCTTATGGGCGGACTTGCCGACAAGTCCTATGAGGCGATATTCTTATCAAAGGGAATAATGGATGTTTACAGTGAAAGTCACACAGGCTTTGAGGACAGCACCAGAATAATATACAGCGTGTATGTGGAAAAAGAAACGGCTTCACAGGCGAAGGCTGTGGATGTTACAAAGGAGACTTTTAATATTTACATAACAGGACTTGATACTACGGGTACCATTGATGTGCTGTCAAGATCAGATGTGAATATGCTGGTGACAGTTAATCCTAAGACAAAGAAAATACTGCTGACCTCGATTCCGAGAGACTATTATGTGAAGCTTCATACATATCAGCAGATGGACAAGCTGACACATACAGGTATATACAGCGCTGATGAAACTGTAGCTACGGCAGAGGATTTTCTGGGCTGCGATATCAATTACTACTATAAATGCAATTTCACCACCGTTACAAATCTGGTCGATGCCATAGGCGGAGTTGATGTGAACTCCGATTTTACCTTTGTGACTCACGGCAGACAGAATGAGGGCTTTTATTTCACAGCCGGACAAAACCATCTTAACGGCGCTTCGGCTCTTGCCTTTGCACGAGAGAGAAAATCATTTTCCGACGGTGACAGACAGCGTATCAGAAATCAGCAGATAGTGCTTGCGGCGGTGCTTGACAAGGTTACCTCAAGCTCAACGCTGCTTACTAAGTACAGCTCCATACTGAGTAGCCTTTCCAGCTATATTGAAACAAATATGAGTGATACAGATATTAAAGCGATTGTGAAGATGCAGCTTGATGATATGGCTAAGTGGGATATTAAAAAGATAAGCCTTGACGGAGAGGGCAGTTCGCAGCCGTGCTACTCTGCAGGCAATGCCTATGCTTCTGTAATTATGCCGGACGAAAGCAGTATCGAAAAGGCTAAGGAGGAAATTGCGAGAATATTTGCGGGGATAGAATAGGGAAGGAATATCTGTGCAGGGATATAATAATTTTTGCAGCGCTTTTAAAGAGAGCGCTGCAGGCTCACCAAAGACCATATTAAAGACGGCTTATCAGGCAGAAATGATACATAACGAACAGGTATGGTTAAAGGCTCTTTCTGCAAGGAATAATGTGGCGTACGCATATAACCATAAGATTGCAATTGAAATTGTAAATCAGTGCAAGAATGAGTTTTACGATATGTTCAGAGAGCTCAAAGAAGAAATTGAAAAATGAAGATAATATTAAAGGCATATACATTTACTTTGTAGTATATGCCTTTTTACTGAAAATTATATATACTGTTAACCTTCTGCCTGCTCTGCTCTGTCATAGAATACGCTCTTGCTTGCAGTTGCAAGAGGAATACCATAGCATACTCTTACGGTTTCAGACATAAATCCAGATCTGACAGCAGCCTTTCCGGCCGAGAATAAAACGCGGTTGTCTATTCTGTTGTCTGCGGCAACCGATACGGCTGAACCTACAGCTATGCCAAGGTCTGTAATATTAAATGCGCAGTTTGCGCCAGCCTTGACCATTTCAGCGCAGTTTTCAAAACCGCAGTAGCTGCAGCCCTCAAGACCGATAGGTGAATTTTTAGCCCCTATCAGAAGTATGCAGTGTGATGCATCTATATTGGCTGCGTCCCTTATGAAAAACTCCTGTTCAGGCTCTTTGCCTATTTCTCTCATCGCCTCTGTCAGCCTGTCCTTGTCGGCTCCGTCAAGAATTAAAACCTCGACATTATCCTCGCCGCAGCCCTTAGGCGCAGTTTTTGCCGCCGCAGCCATAAGCTTTGCTACTGTAATGGCAGCTTCTTTTTCCACATCTGTACCAAGATATATCATAACCTCGTCTCCTTTACATATAAATTCTTCAGACAAATTATATCTCAATCCTTTGATAATAACAAATAATATTATATAATTATAACAAAGCGAGCGGAGGTATATATGGACAGCAGCAGAATTTATGTAACCGGCTTTATAGGAAGCCGCAGGAAACAGCTGGCGCAGGAGCTGGCAAAACAGTATGATTATGAATATATTGATATTGATAAGCTGATAGAAGCATCTGACGGCAGAAGCATCAGAAAAATATGTATGATGGACGGAGAGCACGGCTACAGAAACAAAGAATATGAAGTGCTTAAGAGTCTTGAGGACAGGTCGGAATTTGTTGCCGTCTGCAGTGACGGCATTGCGCTTGATGATATGTGCGCCGATATTCTGAAACAGGGCAGAGTATACATAGCAGATGAGGACCTCAGCACAGAAAAGCTTTGGGAGCAGGCTCTTTCAGACAGAGAAATACCGTATGCTTTTCTTATGGACAGGGATTATGACAGGTTTTGCAGCCTGTACGATATACGAAAGCATATATATCAGGACATCAGGGAGGGAAATCAAATGAAAGAACCGGTATTGATAATAATGGCGGCCGGAATGGGTTCAAGATACGGCGGCCTCAAACAGATGGACAAAATAACGGAGCAGGGAGAGATTATTCTTGATTTTTCCCTGTATGACGCATATATGGCAGGCTTCAAAAAAGCCGTTATAGTTATCAAAGAGGAAATGCAGGAGGACTTCGAACAGCTGATTAAAGGCAGAGCAGACAAGTATATGGAGATTGAATACGCTTATCAGAGCCTTGAAGATATCCCAAAGGGATTTGAAATTCCTGCGGATAGAGTAAAGCCATGGGGAACAGGCCACGCTGTGCTTGCGGCAAGAAACATAGTTGACGGACCGTTTGCAGTAATCAATGCTGATGACTTTTACGGTGCAGGGGCATTCCTTGCCATCTATGAATTTCTGGAGCAGGCGGAAGATGATTATTGTATGGTGGCATACAAGGTCGAAAACACCCTTTCTGAAAGCGGCTATGTTTCAAGAGGTGTCTGTGAGGTTGACAGCAGGGGATATCTTGCGGATATCAATGAGAGAACAAAGATAATGTGGCGCGGAGAGGATATAGTGTATGAGGAGGGAGAGCGCCTTGTTTATGTTGACAAGGGAACCCCTGTATCTATGAACTTCTGGGGATTTACTGCAGATTTTATGAAGCAGCTGGAAAACAGATTTCCTGAGTTTCTGAAACAGACTTTAGAAAGCAACCCGCAAAAGGGTGAATACTTCCTGCCGGGCGTGGTGGATGAAGTCATATCAGAGGGCATTGCAAAAGTAAAGGTTTTGAGCTCTGCTGACAAATGGTACGGTGTGACATACAAAGAGGATAAGGAGAGCGTTACGGCTGCGCTGCAGTCAATGAAGGACAAAGGGATTTATCCTGATAAACTGTGGAAATAGAGACAGGATGCATATGTTTGCTTGCATAATAAAGTATTAAACTTTTACCCGCATAACCCTTGACACCCCCATTACTTTTTTAGTAAAATGAGTAGTAATCGAATATTGGCTGTGATGGAACCAGTAAGCCTGTGTAATATCCTTACAGAGAGATGCTCATGCGCTGAGAGAGCACCGGTGAAGCAGGTCTGAATATCACTCCGGAGCCTGTTGTACTAATGAGAGACATATTTTCAAATATGTAACTAGGGTGGTACCGCGGTTTTGTAAAATCGTCCCTAATTCACTTTTGTGAGTTGGGGATTTTTTATATCCCCAAACAACTAAAACAGAAAGGGTAATGAAACAAATGTTTAAAAACTTATCAGAAAAACCTATAGCCGAGGTTCAGAAAGAACAGGTAGCTAAATGGAAAGAAGAAGATCTTCTTGGCAAATGTATATCAACAAGAGAGGGTATGCCGGCATTTAACTTCTATGAAGGTCCGCCTACGGCCAACGGCAAACCGGGCATACATCACGTAATGGCAAGAACCCTCAAGGACTCCGTAAACCGTTACAAGACAATGCAGGGCTATCAGGTGCACCGTAAGGCAGGCTGGGATACTCACGGACTGCCGGTTGAAATCGAAGTCGAAAAGCAGCTCAAAATGTCCGGCAAGCAGGATATCGAAAAATACGGCATCAAAGAATTCAACGAAAAGTGCAGGGAGTCCGTATTCACATACACAGACATGTGGGAGCAGATGAGTGACCGTATGGCATATATGGCCGATATGGAGAACCCGTATATCACACTGGACAACAACTACATCGAGACAGGCTGGTGGATTATCAAGGAATTCTTCAAGGCAGGCCTCGTATATGAAGGTCACAAGATACTTCCGTTCTGCCCAAGATGCGGAACAGGACTTGCATCACACGAGGTAGCGCAGGGATACAAGGAAGTCAAGACAACAACTATCACAGCAAAATTCAAGAGAAAAGACGCAGACGAATACTTCCTTGCATGGACAACCACTCCTTGGACACTGGCTGCAAACGTGGCGCTTACAGTAGGACCTGACTACGATTACCTCAAGGTTAAGATGACCGCAGGCGATGAAGAGGGCAGCGTATTTTATGTAGGCAAGAGCCTTGCAGATAAGGTTCTCGGCGAGGGCAACTATGAAGTCATCGAAGAAATGAAAGGCAGCGACCTTGAATATATAGAATACGAACAGCTTATGCCGTTTGTAAAGGCTGACAAAAAAGCATTCTTCGTTACATGTATGGACTATGTAACAACAGAAGACGGTACAGGTATCGTTCATACCGCTCCGGCGTTCGGTGAAGACGACTATCAGTGCGGCAGAAAATACAATCTTCCTGTAATAAACCCTGTAAATGAGCAGGGACTCTATACTGCAACTCCATGGGAGGGCAGATTTGTAATGGAAGACGGCCTTGATGTTGAAATCATCAAATGGCTGGCAGCCGAAAACAAAATCTTCGCAAAAGCAAAGGTTGAGCACAACTATCCTCACTGCTGGAGATGCGGTACACCGCTTATCTACTATGCAAAGCCAAGCTGGTATATCGAAATGAGCAGGCTCAAGGATCAGCTGGTTGAGGCTAACAACAAAGTCAACTGGTATCCTGATTATGTCGGCGAGAAGAGATTCGGCAACTGGATTGCAGATGTAAAAGACTGGGCAATCTCAAGAAACAGATACTGGGGAACTCCTATTCCTATCTGGAGATGTGAATGCGGACACCTTGAGTGCATAGGCTCAAGGGCAGAGCTGGTTGAAAAATCAATAGAAGACATAGATGAGAGCATAGAGCTTCACAGACCGTATGTTGATGACGTTCATATCAAATGCCCTCACTGCGGCAAGAAAATGACAAGAATACCTGAGGTTATGGACTGCTGGTTTGACTCAGGCGCTATGCCGTTTGCACAGCAGCACTATCCGTTTGAGAACTCCGAGAACTTTGATACAGAGCTGTTCCCGGCAGACTTCATCTGCGAGGGTATAGACCAGACAAGAGGCTGGTTCTACTCGCTGCTTGCAATTTCAGTATTCATCAAGGGACAGGCTCCGTACAGAAACGTACTGGTAAACGACCTTATCCTCGACAAGAACGGCAAGAAGATGAGCAAGCACGTGGGCAACACTGTAAATCCGTTTGAAATGCTTGATAAATACGGTGCAGACGCTACCAGATGGTATCTGCTTCACACTTCCCCTGCATGGTCACCGACCAAGTTTGACGAGGACGGCCTTATAGAAATCACAAGCAAATTCTTCGGAACACTGCGAAACGTATACAACTTCTTCGTACTTTACTCAAATCAGGACAATATAGATATCGGCAAGGTATTTGTTGACTACAGAAAACGTCCTGAGCTTGACAGATGGATACTCTCCAAGTACAACAGACTCATTGATGATGTTACAGAGGAAATGAACAGATATGACCATATGAAGACCGTAAGAAAGATACAGAACTTCGTGGTTGAAGACCTGTCCAACTGGTACATCAGAAGAGCAAGAAGAAGATTCTGGGCAGAAGAACTGACAGAGGACAAGAAGAGCGTATACGCTACAACCTATGAAATTCTCGTAGGCGTTGCACAGCTTATGGCTCCGTTCGCACCGTTTATCTCAGACGAGATTTATACAGACCTTACAGGCGCCGAATCGGTTCACCTGAGCTTCTTCCCTAAATCAGATGCAGATCTTATCGACGAAAAGGTAGAGGAAAGAATGGACCTTGTAAGAGATATGGTTGCGCTGGGCAGAGGTATCCGTGAAAAAGAAAGAATTAAAGTAAGACAGCCGCTTAACGAAATCCTTGTGGACGGCAAGTATGAAGCCCTCATAGAGGACCTTGTACCTCTTATTATGGAGGAACTCAATGTCAAGGACGTTAAGTTTGAAAAACAGCTGGATAAATATATGAATTACTCACTGAAACCTAACTTCAAGGTTGCAGGACCTGTTCTGGGCAAAAATATCAAGGCTTTCGGAGCAGCCCTTGCAGCGGCGGATGCGGCAGCAGTAGTGGCAGAGCTTGAAGCAGGCGGTAAATATGTCCTCAAGGTCGGCGATGACGATATGAAGATCGAAAAGGACTTCGTGGATGTAAGAATTGACGCCAAGGAAGGCTTTGCGGTTGCAATGGAAAACAACCTGTTTGTAATCCTCGACACAAATCTTGATGCAGACCTTATAGACGAGGGCTTCGCAAGAGAGCTTATCTCCAAGGTTCAGCAGCTTAGAAAACAAAAGGGTCTTGAAATGATGGACAACATCAGCATCACAATAGCGGCAGATGATGAAATTTCAGCAGCTGTTAAGAAGCACAAAGACTACATTATGAAAGAAACCCTTGCGCTTAAATTAGAAGAAAACGATGCGCCTGAGGAATTTGACCTTAACGGACACAAGACAGGAATAGCAGTAGAAAAAATGTAATACACAAAAAATATGCCGGAGAGAAAAAGACTTCTCTCCGGTTTTACTCTGTCTTAAACAGAAGCTTAATCCTGCTCAGTAATCGGAAGCACCAGTCTTGAGCAGTAAAGCTCTGGGTCTATTTCGCGGCCTGTATAAGGGGCTACTATACCAAGTACGCGGGGATAGCCCGCAGGTTTCAGATTTCTCTCCCTTGCCTCTCTGCCGAGAGCAAGCCATGCAGTATCCACATCTTTGTAGCTGCCAAGGTAAAGCACCGAAAGTGCCCTGCATGCAGGAAAAACCACAGCCTCAGTAGGAGCTTTCTCAGGTACTACCGGAATACACACATGGAATGTAAACGGTTCTGTAGTCAGAGTGCCCTCAAGGTAGTCAGTGCGTTCACTTACAGCAAACAGCGGCTCTCTGCCAAGAGCATATCCCTTGTCTACACATTCGTGATAAAAACCGTACATTGCATCATATTTCTGTGAAACAGTAAGTCCCTTTTGGGTGCTTACGCAGCATACACATTCCGGCAGGTCAATAATATCGGCAGACAGATTGTCCCAATGGCCTGAGCGTATACGCATTTCCTCGACGCTTCTTTGTAGCATCGAAAGCTTTTGCTCCAGAGGCGCCAGCATACTTTCCGTTTTGCCGCCGCTTTTAAAATATTCAAGGATTTCCTCCTTGCCAAGACCCATATATTTAAGATTTTCTATTACCATAATGTGTGAAACATTATGATTGTCATAATACCTGCGGCCGCTGGCAGGATCTATATATGCCGGAGTCAGAAGCCCGCTCTCCTCCATTCGCAGGATTGTGCTCCGCGAAAGGCTGCAGGCTTTCGCAACCTGCGCTATTCGAAAAAGTTCTTTTTTTTCGCTGCTCATGATTTTCACCCTTTCATATGAAATTAACTGTAAAAAAGGTTGATTCGTTCATAGTTGAACGATGTAAGATATATATAGATTATATGAAATAACCTACCTGTGTCAATGATAAATTTACCGGCAAAAGGTAGAGAAAACTATGAAGATATTATGAAAGGATGTACAAATGATGATTTTCCGAAAGAGGCTTTTATGTGTGACTATATGCTTGTGTATGATTTTCGGAATGATGCCTGCCACAGCGCAGGCAGAGGCAGGAGAATCTGCAGACGTTTCCGGACCGACTGTTGAGGCATATAAGATTGGGGAAACCTCCTTTAACGTCAAGGGTGTGGACGGAGCCAGAGAATACTGGACGACATTTTTGGATAGGGGTTATGATACTGCAGTTTCTGTGGACGGCAGGAAAACCCGCAATCGGCCTGGCAGGCTTATTGCCTCGGGACTGAGCCTTGATGTGACTTTGGACAGAGAGAGCAATAACTATATCAAAGTGCAGTATACTCTGAGCAATACGGGCTCAAAGGTTCATAAAGTCAAGGTGGGAAGCCATGCTGACGTAATGATTGACAATAACGACAGGGCGCCTGTTTGTGCAACAGAGGATTACGGCAAGACACTGTCAATGACCGGATCACCCAGAAACAACTATGCTTTCAAACTGATTGCCCCTACCTGTGATACTCTTTGGTACGGACACTATACCAAATGTTTCAATGAATGTTTTACGGATATGAAGAATCGCGGACCGAAAAACGTCTACAGTAAGGACAGCGGAGTTTCCCATAGTTAAAGATACCACACCAAATATGATGAACCCACGCTTATAC
>ERZ857965.3668-NODE-3668-length-11249-cov-3.735037_pt1 | contig 11249 bp, 8 predicted proteins | sample MGYA00519758_ERZ857965 | MGnify/ENA primary metagenome ERZ857965 (study PRJEB31778, sample SAMEA3449381) | human gut metagenome | biome: human gut; feature: human-associated habitat; material: faeces | place: United Kingdom | collected 2010/2012 ...
TATTTGCGGCAACCCGGAACGCGCTCAAATGCGAACACATCAAAGCGGCTATGTAAACAACAATAGAGATAACTGCAAACAATACGGCAGACCAACCGTAGCCTGTGACATTCTCCGCCTGTGAGAAGTCCGGGGAAACCTCCAGTATGTCGTGAATAATACACCATATATACCAAAAAGGTACAAGAGCCAACAGTGCACTCATTACAGACAGTACCCAAGATAGATAGGTTAAAATCTTATGCCCTCCGGCATAGCCCATCAGTCTTGATAGATTTGACTGTTTTTTCATTGATAAAACCTCCTTGAAAATTTTTTATGATACGAGAACAAAATGAACGTCCTCCAATATCCTCATTTCAGTTAGTGTTGCCCTTGTGAAGTTAGCAGTAACTAACCTGTGTATAAAAATTATAGGGCAGATTGCCCTAACGAATTTATTCATTTTTATTGCCCCATAATTTTCATCCACCCGGCGGTATAGAAATCTCTCATTTCTTTCAAATAGTGCTTTGCTTCTTCAAGAGGCATTTCATGTATAATCAGCTCAAAAAATGTATTAAACATTCCTGTAATCAAGATATGCTCCAACCGTTCATCAATGGGGGGCGCAGGTCTGCCTAACTTTTCAAGAACTGCTAAATAATCATGTGTTCCTTTTGTTTCTATTTCCACCATTTCATCAATCAGTTTTGAAAAACGTGTTCCTTCCGAACAGCAAAGTATGAGTTTAAATTCATTCAAGTGTTCATAGGCATATAAGAGCATTTCATACATACACTCCCCGGAAGTAGAGGAAAGATTATCGGGTTGTTCTTTCGGCGGGATTTCAGCAAATTCTTTTTGAGCTTTGCAAAATCGTTCCAGTAAAAAATTATAGTGTTCGCCTACCAATGCTTCAAACAAGTCCTCTTTGCTGTCGTAGTAGCCATAGAACGCACCTGTTGTCACACCCGCCGTTTTGACAATATTTCGCAAGGAAGCAGACTTATAGCCCTTCTCAAGAAATTCCTGCATTGCTGCCAAAAGAATTAAGTGTAATGTTGTCTGTTCCGCTTCGCTCATGCGTTCTCCACCCTTTCTATAACGCCGTTATGTATCACTGTTATATGATACGGCAAGTCAAGGAATTTGTCAATAGTTCAAAATAATTTGCAGATTTATTTTATGGCATTGGCATTTCCGGTGTATCCTCCGTAGTAGGGGGTAAGGAAAGTTTTTTCTTAAATTTTTCTAAAATCTTCGGCAAAATCGACTTGTCTGGTGTAGTAGGTAGTGAAAGAAAAATTATCACAAAGCGGGTAGAAAAACCGCTTGCAAACGTCTTGTTAGCGAAAGGAGGCTACTCATGGAAAACAGGAAACGAAACGTGCAAATCATTATTCGGGTAACAGAAGAAGAACGGTCATTGATTGAAGAAAAAATGCGGCAGATACCGACACTCAATCTCTCCGCCTATGCTCGGAAAATACTCATTGACGGGTACATTATCACGCTTGATTTGCAAGAGGTCAAAGGGCATACGGCGCAGCTTCAGAAAATCGGTGTGAACATCAATCAGATTGCAAAGCGTATTAACGAAACCGGACGAATTTACGCAGACGATATGAACGAGATAAAACGCGCCATGGAAGAAGTCTGGCGACTGGAACGGCGATTGCTTCTGCAATTCAAAGGATTGACAAAATGAGGGTTTGGGAAACCTCCCAACAAGCAAAATGCTCCGGCGGCAGTCGGGCATTTTACGAGAACGGCTATCCGTTCTCTATGCTTGCTATTCAGTTTTATCTTTAGAAAGGACGGGAAAGGAATGGAACGGAAACGCAAAATCAAGGACGGGCATATCGTGGTGGAAAATCCGCTGTTTCAAGAATTGCCAACGCATGAAGTAACGATAAAATCCGGCAGGACGCTGTATCGCTTTACAGGCAGCTATGACGGGGAAAGGAGCCTGCCCCACAAGGTTTTACGCCTTATGGAGCAGGAAAAGGACAAAAAAGATGTTGATTAAAAATGCCGGAGCCGATAAAATAGGGGTAAGCAATCCTGTATTGGCAGACTGCCCGCCGATGAAAGGAGCAGAAACTATTGTTAAGGCAGTCTGACAAAATTACCGCCCTCTATTGCCGCTTATCGCGCGACGACGAATTACAGGGCGACAGCAACAGCATTGTTAATCAAAAGGCGATTTTAAGTAAATACGCGAAAGAAAATCATTTCTCAAATACTGCGTTTTTCGTGGACGACGGGTACTCTGGAACGAATTTCAACCGTCCGAGTTGGAGCGAGCTTTTGGAAAAAATCGAAAACGGTGAAGTGTCAACCTTGATAGTCAAGGATATGTCGCGGCTTGGTCGTGATTATCTGAAAGTGGGATTTTATACCGAAGTCCTGTTTGTGGAAAAGGGTGTGCGGTTTATCGCTATCAATAACGGCATAGACAGCGCAAACCAACAGGACAGCGACTTTACCCCCTTTTTGAACATCATCAACGAGTGGTACGCAAAAGATACAAGCAAGAAAATCCGCGCTGTGATGAAGTCAAAAGGAGAAGCAGGAGAACACCTCTGCACAAACCCGCCCTATGGCTACATAAAAGACCCAGACAACAAGAAACGGTGGATTGTGGACGGAGAAGCCGCCGAAGTAGTCAAGCGGATATTCGCCCTTTGTCTGGACGGTTATGGACCGTCGCAGATTGCCCGTATTCTAAAAGAGGACAAATTCATAACGCCGACAATCCATTTTCAGCGGACAGGCAGAGCAACGAGAAATGCGCCGCCGGACAATCCCTATAACTGGACGGGCGATACCATAGCCGACATTTTGGAGCGTCCAGAATATCAAGGGCATACGGTAAACTTCAAGACCTATAAGCAGTCCTATAAGAGTAAGAAAACCTGTTACAATCCAGAGGAAAAATGGCTTGTGTTTGAGAATACCCACGAGGCAATTATCGACGCTGACACATGGAAACGGGTGCAGGAATTACGGAAAAACAAACGACGGCCGACGAGGACAGGAAAGACAAATATGTTTTCCGGCATTGTGCGCTGTGCCGATTGCGGCGAAAAGCTGTATTACTGCACAAGCAAGAACTTTGAAGCAAGACAAGACCATTTTATTTGCTCTACTTCAAGGCTCAAGGGGAAAGAGATTTGCTCTACGCATTTTATCCGCGCCGTTGTCTTGGAACAGGGCGTACTCGCCCACATGAGATTGACGATTGCCTGTGTCGCTAACCACGAAGAACAATTCCGTAAAGCTATGGGTGCGAAGCAGAAAGCCGAAGCGAAAAAGGAACTGGCGGCGAAGCGGCGGCAACTGACGCAAGCGGAACGACGGATAGAAGAACTTGACCGATTATTCAAGCGTATTTACGAGGACAACGCCAACGGAAAATTATCTGACAGCAGATTTCAAATGCTCTCTGATGATTACGAACAGGAGCAGGAAGAACTGCGGGAAAAGCTGTTGCGATTGAACGAAGAAATTAGCGAACAGGAAGAACAAACAGAGAACATTGACAGGTTCATCAGCAAAGTACAGAAATATCTTGACTTGGACGAGTTGACACCCTCTGTCTTAAACGACATGGTAAAGGCGGTGTACGTTCACGCACCGGATAAATCAAAGGGGCATAGGGAACAGCAAATTGACATTTCCTATGACCTTGTGGGAATACTCCCCGCGTCTTTACTGAATGACCTGCAAAACGGAGAAACGGCATAGCCCGCAAGCTACGCCGTTTCCCGGAAACATTTCTAATACTGTCTTATGAGTGCTGCCCTAAAGGTGCTTTTTTTATGTTACTTTTCTATTTTAACAGTTTCTCTGACTTCTGTTTTCTTTGGCATAACAGAGTCGTACATTTCGTCTTTTTTCATATTTTCAAAAGCGACTGCAAGCATAAGTTTAATACGGTTAAGCTGATTAACTTCACTTGCACCCGGGTCATAGTCAACCGCAACGATATTGGCTTGCGGGTACTGTCTGCGAAGTTCCTTAATCATACCCTTACCTGTAACGTGGTTAGGCAAGCAAGCAAACGGCTGAACACAAGCGATATTCGGAACACCCGAATTTATAAGCTCAATCATTTCGCCTGTCAGGAACCAACCCTCACCTGTGCAGTGACCAAGCTGTAAAACGTGCTTTGCACCCTCGGCAATATCCGCAATATGTTTCGGTGAACGCATACGGAACTTAGGATTGTTATTCATAACCTTTGCCATATGCTTTCTGAAACTTTCAATACCCCAAATTGCAAGATTGCAAAGTGCGGCGGTTGAACGCTTAGAACCAAGATTATCACGTTTGAAGTTATTGTTATACAAACAATAAAGCATAAAGTCCGCAAGTCCCGGCATAACTGCCTCACCGCCCTCCGACTCAATAACATCAATAATATTGTTATTTGCGTCAGGGTGGAACTTAACAAGAATTTCACCTACCACACCGACTTTTGGCTTTTTGACTGTTTCATCAATTTCGATTGCGTCAAAGTCTGCGATTATTTCATCAATAACCTTTTTAAGTTTAAGCTGTTTACGGTTATTATTAATAATATCGCTGTACAAACGCTTTTGCCACTTTTCGTGTACCGCATTTGTTTCGCCCTCGTTTACCTCGTAAGGACGGATACGAAGTGTAACGGCAAGCAATAAGTCGCCCCAAGTACAAGCCTTTAAAAGACCGTCAACAAGTTTTGGAGTAATCTTAAATCCGGGATTGCCCTCAAGTCCCGACACGTTAAGCGAAATTACGGGAACATTCGGATAGCCTGCCTCTTTAAGCGCCTTACGAAGAAAGGCGATATAGTTAGTCGCACGACAGCCGCCGCCTGTTTGTGTAATCATAACGGAAGTGTTGTTCGGGTCACATTTGCCGCTTGTAAACGCATTGACAAGCTGACCTGTTACCATAATTGACGGATAACAAGCGTCGTTATTAACGCTCTTTAAACCGGCCTCAACGTCCTCTGCCGTTGCGTGTTCAAGCACAAGTGCATTGTAACCGTTTGCACGCATAACCGCCTCGAAAAGTCCGAAGTGGGTAGGACTCATTTGAGGGAAGATTATAGTATGCTTTTTGCGTTCTTCCTCTGTAAACTTAACTCTGTTAATTGTGTAATCATCAATTTTATGCGGAATAAAGTCGTTATCGTCACGTTCCTTGACTGCCGCTTTAAGCGAACGAACTCTTATTCTTGCAGTACCGAGATTTGAAACCTCATCTATTTTCAATGTTGTATAAATCTTTTCGTGTGAATGCAAAATTTCCTGTACTTGGTCGGTCGTAACTGCGTCAAGACCGCAGCCGAACGAATTAAGCTGAATTAGCTCAAGACGCGGATTTTTGATAACCTGTGCCGCTGATTCGTAAAGTCTTGTATGGTATGCCCATTGGTCAACAACTCTGATATCACGTTCAAGATGACCGAGATGTGCAACACTGTCCTCTGTAAGAACGGCAAAGCCGAGTGATGTAATCATATCCGGAATACCGTGATTGATTTCAGGGTCGATATGATACGGTCTGCCGGCAAGTACGATAGCACGTTCATCGTGTTCGTCAAGCCACTTCAAAACTTCTTCACCCTTATTTCTGATGTCTTGCTTGTAATGCTGAAGTTCGGCAAAAGCCTTTTCAGAAGCGTTGTCAATTTCTGTTTTTGTAAAGCCGTAATCGTGCAACGCTTTCATCATTTGACGTTTAAACGACGGCTTGTCGGCAAGATTGATAAACGGATACAAGAAGTTAATATCGCTTTGACGCACAACGTCCATATTGTTGTAGATAACCTCCGGATAAGATGTTACCATAGGACAGTTGAAGTGATTGCCTGCGTCCGAATATTCTATCTGCTCATACGGAATACAAGGGTAAAAAATCGTTTTTATGCCCTTGTCGATAAGGTCTTGAATATGACCGTGTACAAGTTTTGCAGGGTAGCAAGCACTTTCACTCGGTATCGAGTCGATACCTTTTTCGTAAAGGTCGTGCGTACTTCTGCCGGAAATTCTTACGGAGAAACCAAGCTCAGTAAAGAATGTAAACCATAGCGGATAGTTTTCATATATATTAAGTACACGCGGTATACCGATAACACCGTTTGGTGCATTCTCTGCCTTTAACGGCTTGTATGCAAATGCACGTTTGTATTTATAATCATAAAGATTAGGCATTTGCTTTTTGGCTTTTTCAAGTCCGGCACCGCGTTCACAACGGTTACCGGATACAAACTGACTTCCGTCAGAAAATTTTGTTATTGTAAGCTGACAGTGGTTGTTACACTTTTGACAACGTGTAAGTGAAGTATCGAATGTGAACGAATCAAGTTCGTCAACACGAAGAATATCACATTCACCGCCGTTCCAACGTTCTTTTGCAATAAGCGCCGAGCCGAACGCACCCATAATGCCTGCAATATCGGGACGGACAACATTTTTGCCTGTCAAAAGTTCAAAACAACGAAGTATAGCATTGTTGTTGAAAGTACCGCCTTGAACAACGATATTAGTACCCATTTGTTCGGGATCACGAAGTTTTATAACCTTGTAAAGTGCGTTTCTGACAACGGAATAGGAAAGACCTGCACTGATGTCACCGACAGTCGCACCCTCTTTTTGTGCTTGTTTAACACGCGAATTCATAAACACCGTACAACGCGTACCAAGGTCAACGGGATTGTCTGCCACAAGTGCCTCTTGTGAGAATGATATTGTATCAAGTCCCAAACTTTCCGCAAATGTCTGAATGAATGAACCACAGCCCGATGAACAGGCCTCATTAAGCATAATACTGTCGATTACGCCGTTTCTGATTTTCATACATTTCATATCCTGACCGCCGATGTCGATGATAAAATCAACACCCGGTGAAAAATAATTTGCGGCTTTGTAGTGGGCGATAGTTTCGATTTCGCCTTCTTCAATTCTGAAAGCAGTCTTTAACAAAAGTTCGCCGTAACCTGTTGTACAGGCGTTTGCGATATAAGCCGATTTCGGCAATTTTGAATACAATTCACGAAGTATTTTTATACCGCAGGTAATAGGACTGCCTTCGTTTTTGCCGTAATAATCATAAAGAATATCGCCGTCCTCGTTAATAAGTGCGGCTTTGATAGTCGTTGAACCGACGTCAAGACCAAGAAATACAGGACCGTTTGCGGTTGAAATATCCTTACGTCTTGCAACGTCTTTGCTGTGTCTGTCGAAAAATTCCTTGCGTTCTTCCTCTGTTTCAAACAGCTTGCGCATACGCGTGATTTCTGCGTCAACCGATTTTGCGTTTGCAAGCTGTGAAATAAGTGTGTCTATGTCGGAAGTCTTGTCTTCGTACATAAGTGCCGCACCGATTGCCACGAACAGCTGTGCGTTTTCAGGAGTTTTGAAAGACTTCGCATTGTCCTTTAAAGTTTCCTCAAACTGACGTCTTAGCTGAGGTAAGAAGTGCAAAGGACCTCCAAGAAATACGATATTGCCCTTTATAGGTCTGCCTTGTGCAAGACCACTGATTGTCTGAGTTACAACGGCTTGAAGAATTGACGCGGCAATATCTTCACGTGCCGCACCCTCGTTTAAAAGCGGCTGAACGTCCGATTTTGCGAAAACACCGCAACGAGCGGCGATAGGGTAAATAATAGTGTGATTTTCGGCAAGTGCATTAAGACCGTCTGCATCTGTTTTTAAAAGTATAGACATTTGGTCAATAAAAGAACCTGTACCGCCGGCACAAGTGCCGTTCATTCTTTGCTCAAGTCCGCCCGAAAGATAAAGGATTTTTGCATCCTCACCGCCAAGTTCGATAACAACATCTGTTTCAGGCATAAATGTTTTTATAGCTGTTTTGTTTGCTATAACCTCCTGTACGAAAGGCAAATCAAGCATTTTTGAAAGCAAAAGACCGCCAGAACCTGTTATAACAACAGTGAACTGTTCGTTTTTGACAACCTCCTTGACTTCTGCAAAAAGGCCTTTAACGGTGCTTTTTATATCTGAAAAATGACGTCTGTATTCTGCAAATAAAGTATTATTGTTTTCATCAAGCACAACAACTTTAACTGTTGTTGAGCCTACATCAATACCCATATGTAGTCTACTCATCAATGTAACCCCCTCACATATTGTAGAGTATAAAATTATTCTTCATATTATTATATATTTTATAACACGAATAGTCAAGCATAAAAAAGGGTAAGAATACAGCTATTTTTGGCATAAAATTTGTACAAAAAAACACAGACTGTATTTGTTTTACAGTCTGTGTATATTTTACATAGTTTGTCTGCCCTCAAGAGCCTTTATAAGAGTAATCTTATCGGCATATTCGAGGTCACTTCCTATCGGAATACCGTGTGCGATACGAGTAACTTTTACGTCAAACGGAGCAAGAAGTTTAGATATATAGACTGCTGTTGCTGTGCCGTTTACGGTTGGGTTGGTAGCCATAATGACTTCCTTAACCGTACTGTCGCTGAGACGGAGTAAAAGCTCATTAATCTTTATGTCATCGGGGGTTATACCGTCCATAGGGGACAATGACCCGTGAAGTACATGGTAAAGACCGTTAAATTCGTTTGTCGCCTCGATTGCCGAAACATCTTCGGGACTTTCGACAACACATATAACGGAATTATCGCGTTTCGGTGATGAACATATTTTACACGGTGATGTATCGGTCAGATTTTGACATACAGGGCAAAGCGTAATTTTTTCTTTCGCCTCTGTGATTATGTTAGACATTGAAACTGCGTCCTCTTTTGACATATGTTCAAGAATGTGAAAAGCAATTCTTTCTGCACTTTTTCTGCCGATACCGGGAAGTTGTTCAAATTTTTCGATTAAATTTTCAATGACTGTTGCGTGCATATTAGAATAAGCCCGGAATATTAATTCCGCCTGTAACGGCACTCATACCTTCAGCCATCATATCGTCAGCCTTTTTGACTGCATCGTTGACTGCGACCATAACAAGGTCCTCAAGTGTTTCAATATCTTCAGGATCAACAGCGTCAGGACTGATTTTAAGTGAAAGAATTTCTTTCTTGCCGTTAGCGGTAGCTGTAACTGCACCGCCGCCAGCTGTACCTTCAACAACCTTATCTTCAAGTTCTTCCTGAACCTTTTCCATTTCAGCCTGCATTTTTTGAGCTTGCTTGATAACGTTGCTCATATTCTTATTAGCGTTCATTCCTGAACCTGCAAAACCTTTGTATTTTCCCATTGTAATTTACCTCTTTCTTAGTTTTTAAAATTAATTATTATCATCCTCAGGGGATAATTCTTTGCCTTCCAAAAATTCTTCGGGAGCATTGTCATCATCTTCGCTATTGTTATCGTCAAGAGATGACTGTGAGAAGTTATCCTTAGAGGAATCATATTCCGTAAATTCGCTTTCGTCTACATTTTCGACGATTTCACCGAAATTCGCTACAAGATTGTCAAGGGGATCGTCGGATACTTTTGTCGGTTCATTTACTTCACCGTTGCCGCCGGGCAAGTTCCAAAAATCAACGAGTTCTTCTTGTATGTCGTTTTCGTATGCAACCTTTACCGCAAAGTCTGTACCGGACGCACGTTTAAAAATAACCTGCATTTTATCCTTGTACGCTGCCGCTATATTGTAAGCACCTTTCTCTTTGGGATTGAACAAAAGTATAATACCGTCTGAATCAATGGTTATATTTCTGTTCATCAAAGCGGCTTTTAAGTAACCTGCCGAGTTGCACATCGTTCGCGATATGTTGTCCCAATTCTTTGCAACCTTGACAATAGGATTGTCGGAGGTGAGTTCTTCTTTCGGAATTGGGTTATATAATCTGACCGAAGTTTTCTTCTTCTCGGTTACTTCTTTTTTTTTAACCGTTTCGGTCGGCTGCACCGTTACACCGTTTTTTACCTTTTCCTCAAGATTTGAAATTCTTTCGGATAGGGAAGAAGTATCGGTAACGGCACCGTTTTTAACTTTGCTTTCCAATGACGCAAGCCTGTCCATAACCGCTGACGGTGAATCGTCATATTCGGGTCTGGCAAGTTTGATAAGTGCCAACTCATATACTATACGAGGTGACTTCATCCATTTAGTATCGGCTTGTGCGTCGGACAGTACCGATGTTGCGTGAGAAATCTTCTCAAAAGACATTTTGTCTGATAACGCTTTTAATTTTACCATATCTTCTGCATTGTAGTCAAGCATTGCTGAAGAATCTTCTGTAATTTTACAAATAAGCATATCGCGAAAATTCTTTATAAGTGAGTCGATAAACACTCTTAAATCTTTACCGTCTGACATAATATTGTCAATTACGGAAATTATTTTATTTACATCGCCTTTTTCAATGGCGTCTGTAATCTGAAATATTGATTCGGCAGTTGAAATGCCGAGAGTAGCCGTTATATTTTCGGCGGTAATCGAATTACCGCAGGCAGAAACGACTCTTTCAAGTATGCTCAGTCCGTCACGCATTGAACCGTCCGCAAGACGTCCCAAAAGCTCATATGCGTCCTCCGATATGTTAAGCTTGTCACCGTGTGCGATTTCTTTCATACGAAGTATAATATCTGACGGCTTTATGCGTTTAAAATCAAATCTTTGACATCTTGATAAAATCGTTTGAGGTACTTTGTGAGCCTCAGTCGTTGCAAGAATAAATATAACGTGCTCAGGAGGTTCTTCAAGTGTTTTCAAAAGGGCATTAAACGCACCGGTTGAAAGCATATGCACCTCGTCTATGATGTAAACCGTGTATTTTGCGTTTGTGGAAACATAACGCACATCGTCACGAATTTCACGGATATTGTCGACACCGTTGTTGGAAGCCGCATCAATCTCGATTACGTTCATAGAACGCTGTTCATTGACCGCACGACACATGGCACATTCATTGCATGGGCTGCCATTCACAGGGTGTTCACAATTCACTGCCTTTGCAAAAATCTTGGCAATGGACGTCTTACCGGTTCCTCTTGTACCGCAAAACAGATAGGCATGTCCGATACGATTCATCTCTATTTGATTTTTCAATGTTGTAACGATATGATCCTGTCCTCTGACTTCGTCAAAATTCGATGGACGCCACTTACGATACAATGCCTGATAAGCCATACTCTCCCGCCTCTACCTGAAATTCTCTATATTCAGGACTCCCTTATAAATCCTGATGTGGAACTCAGAGTCTGCTTTGCAGACATAGTTCTTAATCTGAATTCCTGTGTTCCTTACAGTTCATTGCCGAAACTAATACC
>ERZ857965.3669-NODE-3669-length-11243-cov-2.635770_pt1 | contig 11243 bp, 9 predicted proteins | sample MGYA00519758_ERZ857965 | MGnify/ENA primary metagenome ERZ857965 (study PRJEB31778, sample SAMEA3449381) | human gut metagenome | biome: human gut; feature: human-associated habitat; material: faeces | place: United Kingdom | collected 2010/2012 ...
GAGAAGTAAGAATAGGTGAAGTGAAACATAAGGATGATAAACAAATGACTTATTATTCTACAGATGAGCAAATGAAAAGATTAGGTAGAGTTTTGCTTGGTCCTATGGGAGCAGGTAAAGATTATTATATGACTAATATGGCCAAAGATATTATAAAAGTAGGCAGAGGTCTTATAGTATTAGATTATATTGATAAATGCCAACTAGCAGATAATATAAAAGCTATAACTCCAATTGATAGACTAATAGAAATAAATTGTGCTAACCCTAAACAATTACAGTCTTTTGCTTATGATGAGTACAAATATAGTGATAGTGATAGAGAAGTAGATAAAATAGATATATGCAGAAAGCTCAACAATATAATATGTTGCTTGATACTATCAATGATGTTAATAGCACTTTAACTCCGAGGATGTTAAGATATTTAAATGCAGCTGCAACAATAGTTTTTAGAGTGAATCAATATTCTAGTTTTAAAGATATAATTGATGTGCTTAAAAATCCAACTAAAAGGGATAATATCATATCTTTATTGCCAGCAAGTGCAAAGGAGCTATTACAGGATGAAATAGATGACTTAGAAGAATTATCTAAAAGAGATAAAAAAGGAAATATTGAAAATGCAGATAGTAAAATAGATGGAATACTCGATAGAATAAGTAAATTAAAAAGTTCTAGTATATACACTAAGTTATCTTATATAAGTGAAAGTACTAATAATGTAGATTTTATAAAAGCTATAAATGAAGGTAAAGTTATATTAATCAAGATACCAGCTAAAAGATTTTCTAAGACTATGAGAAGTTTATTAGCTACATTCTTTTTACAAAAGGTTTGGATAGCTAAAGAGCAAGGTGCTACTGAAACTCAAACAGAATTATTTATCAATGAACTGAAGGAACGCGATCTTAAATACAGAGACATCAGAACGCTTCAGGATGGGGATGATCTGGTGGAAGTAGGATTTAATCTGGACAGTACCCGGATACAGATCATGATTTTTTTTGATGCATCGGAAGAGTCGGTGGCCCTCAGATGTTTTGAGGTGACCCGCGTGACAGAAGAGCAGTACCCGAATGCACTGCTGAGCTGCAATGAATTGAATAACAAGATGCGCTGGGTCAAATTCTGCATTGGACAGGAAATGAATGTCCATGCAGAGGCAGATGCCTTGGTTGATGAGACTACCGCTGCAAAGGTAACGATGGAACTGATGATGCGGATGGCATCTATCGTAGATGAGGCGTACCCGATGATCAACAAGGCTATCTGGTCCTAGGACATCGTTATTTACGAAACGGCGCGGTGAGCCGCGCGGCAGCCCGCCGCTTTACGCCATAGGCAAGCGGCGGGTATGAAAAGAGAAGCCTGATACAGTGATGACAGATGAGGAGGAACATGATGCAAACAGAATTATTAACATTGATATTTGAAGAAGCAAAAAAGCAGTGTGAGTCAAAAAACGATTCTGTCGGTCTGGGGGCTATGTACAGTGCAATCATTTCAGTAGGAAGAGACAGCCATGTACTTGAGGGGAAAACCTATGATATTCAGGAGTATGAAGCGCTTCGGAGAGCTGTTGCCAGGGATGAACCAGAAGGAACAGTGATGCCGCCTGTGAAATCTGAAGACAGTCTGACAGGGCAGGAGAAGCAACTCTGTGCATTCCGTATCTGGCTGAACATGAGCACACGCTCTGCAGTGGATGCGTATCAGTATCTCCGCAAGCAGGTAAAGACGGCTCGGGAGACTGGGCACCCGGAGAAGATGACTGCGGGAACGGAACGGCCGATTAAGGCAATGACAGAGACAGAGCATCCGGTTAAGGCAGCTGCAGAGACGGAGCATCTGGTTAAGGCAGCTGCAGAGAAAGAGCATTCCGTGAAAAAACCGACGATGGAACAGCTGGCAGCAAAGACGGTTCAAATCCGCGAACAGTTGATGCAGAAGGTCATTGGGCAGGACAATATTATCGCAGAATTTGCCAATGGTTATTTTGAGGGAGAATTGTCCGCCTTTACGGAGAAGAACCGCTGCAGACCGAAAGCCATTTTCCTGTTTGCGGGAAGTCCCGGAGTCGGAAAGACTTATCTGGCGACAGAAGCGGCAAAGGCTCTGGAGCTGCCTGTGAAACGCTTTGATATGAGCAGTTATGCCGACGATGTTTCGGCTTCTGAATTAACGGGTGCCGGAGCAAATTTCAAGTCACCGAAACCCGGCGCATTAACCGGTTTTGTGCATGACCATCCATCTTCAATGTTGATTTTTGATGAGATTGAGAAAGCACATCCGAAAGTTATCAATCTGTTTCTGCAGGTGTTGGATGCCGGTACACTGTATGATAATAAATATGAAGCCAATATCGCTTTTGGTGAAACCGTGATCATTTTCACAACCAATGCCGGCAAATCCCTGTATCAGGATACGACAAAACACAACTATTCGGATGTACCGAAAAAGGTGATTCTGGATGCTCTGGAGAAAGAGTGTCATCCGGTTACCGGAAGACCGGTTTTTCCGCAGGCAATCTGTTCCAGATTGGCCACAGGAAATGTTTTACTGTTTAATCATCTTACGGCCCATCAGCTTTCGACGATTGCAGCGAGAAAGCTGATGGAGCAGCAGGCGTCTCTTTATCAGGAGGCTTCCATTTTGTCGGAAGATGCTGAATCACTGGCCACAACCCTTCTCTTTTCACTGGGCGGACATTGTGATGCAAGAAATATGACTGCAGCGGCCAAACGCTTTTTCTCTGCAGAGTTATTTGAACTTTATCGTCTGGCAGGAACTGACAGAAAAGCAATGGCAGCAGGCGGCATTCAGAAAATCCGATGGCAGCTGGATATTGACCGGGCTGAACCGATCATTCGGCAGTTATATCATGTGCCGGAGGACAATACTTTCCTGTTTTTCGGCAGTGAAGAAGCGCGGATGCAGGCACAGCAGATGCAGGAAAAGGGCAGGATGCTGTATGCATCGAATCTGGATGAAGTGAAACAGATTCTTCAGGAGCATGAACTGAGTTTTGCAGCCATTGACTATTTCCATGGATGTTCAGAGAAAATGTCTTATCTGAATGCGGGAGATGTGCATTCAGAGGGCAGAAAATGCTGGGAGGTTTTGCAGCAGTATGAACCGGAACTGCCGGTTTTTATCTGGGAAACAGATAATTATCAATATAATCGTGAAGAAGTACTCTCATTTCTGGGGAAAGGAGCCGAGGATATTTTACATATCTCATTTTCGGACAGGAATGCCTGTAAAGCAACGCTTGACCAGCTTCAGGTGCAGCTGTGGCAGCAGAAGGCATTGGATACCCTTGCATTCAGGCATCAGGTATTGAATTATGAAACAGCCCAGTCCTTAAGTGAAGACGGCACCATTGGCATCATCAAGGTTTTTGATCCGCATCTGGCGACGGCGGTAGAGGCGGACGATCAGAAAGACGTTTTATCGGCAGAAGAAAAACCGGATATTCACTGGTCGGATATTGTGGTGTCGGAGGATGTAAAATCAGAATTGCAGTATTTTCAGTCCTATCTGAAAGATGCCAAAAGCTTTCTGAAGAAAGGTGCCGCAGCACCAAAGGGTATTTTGCTCTACGGACCTCCGGGAACCGGAAAGACTTCTCTGGCCAAGGTGATAGCGGCGGAATCCGATGTAACCTTCCTGACAGCTTCGGCTGATCAGTTTATCAGCAAATGGGTTGGGGAGGGACCGCAGGCCGTGCACAGAATAATTTCGATTGCAAGAAAATATGCGCCGGCGATTTTGTTTATCGATGAAATTGATGCCATTGGCCGCAGAAGAACGGAGGAAGCTTTTCATGACGGCAGACAGGAAATCCTGAATGCACTGTTGACGGAGATGGATGGCTTCAAAACATCAGTTAAAAAGCCGGTGCTTGTGATGGCCGCCACCAATCTTGGCGGCAATAACGGCAGTACAGGCGCATTGGATCCGGCGCTGGTTCGGCGGTTTGACCGGAGTATCTGCATTGATCTGCCGGACAGAGCGGGCAGGATTCAGCTGTTGAAGATGCTTCGCAATAAGCATCAGATACTCAGGATCAGTGATGATATGCTGCAGAATCTGGCAGAACGTTCGATCGGCATGAGTCCGGCATTGCTTGAGGGTGCAGTGAATGCAGCCATCCGTGAAGCCATTCGCAGCGGCACAGAAGTGTCAGACAGCATGATGGATGAGGCTTTTGAAAAGTATAATCATGGCGAAGAAAAGCATTGGAATCGTGCTGATCTTATTAAAACAGCCCGTCATGAAGCGGGGCATGCCGTTGTGTGCAATTATTTCGGAGAAGAACCGTCTTACCTGACAGTGGCGGCCCGGGACAACCACGGCGGATACATGATGTACAGTGCAGCCGAAGGTAAGGGCGTTTATACAAAGAAAGAACTGCTTCGTCAGATTGCTGTTTCTTTGGGCGGCCGGGCAGCAGAACTGGTTTATTACGGCGAAGAAGAGGGACTGTCCACAGGCCCATCATCCGATCTTGAGACAGCAACCGCCATTGCACGAAAAATGATCTGCAATTATGGCATGTACAATGAAATTGCCGCCGGAATCGTCATGCAGAATGAAGTGTCTGAGACGGTTTCACAGAGCATTGAACAAAAGGTCAATGCCATTATTCAGGAACAGCTTAATTTGTCGGTTGCGATTATCAAAGAAAATGCAGATAAGATGGCACAACTGGTGGATACGTTGATGGAAAAGACACACCTGAATAAACAGGAGATACAGGAAGTGCTGAATGATTAGGAGGTGTAGGATATGAATTTTCAGTCTTGACAAGAAAAACTAACCATTGGGGAATAGGTATTGCATAAAATCCATCGTACAATGTATGTACGGTGGATTTTTCACGTGGTGAATAATAAAAGAAACTTTCAGTATGCGTTTTATGTTGATGGACAATCCGGCAAAGCAGCTGGGATACAGTTCTATTGAGGAGATGTGCAGGTGGGGGAAGCAGAAGAAAGGAGAAATGCTGGTTATGACAGAACAAAAATAGTGATGCAAATTATCAAAAGTAATGTGAGGAGGAAAGTGTGATGAAAAAATGGAAAAAGTATGGGGCCTTTATGTTTGCAATGGTGATGTGTCTGAGTCTTGCTGCCTGCGGAAGTTCTGACAGTATAGCGGCATCATCGGAGGAAACGGAAAATGCAGAGGGTGACAGTGAGGAATTGGTGACAGACGCAGCGTCCCTCGATGGCATGTGGAGCATTAATGGCGGCACAAAGCTGTATTTTGACAGTGGGGGCGGATATTATATCTATCGTTCCTATTACGGGGTCGGCGGACGCGGTGAAATGTCGGAGTCCCCGGAAGATGGCAAGCCGATGATGACATTCAACGGTTTCATGTATGATTTTGTCTTGCGTAGTGACGGTGTGCTGATGCCGAATCAGAATGGTGACGGAGATGGACTTAACATTCACCGCAATACTTTCAAACGGGATGATACGGCAAAACTTGCAGAATGGGAGGCAAACAACTGGGACGGCATGTGGCAGAATGCAGTGGGTGAAACCATTGTTATTGACACGGCGAACATGATATATACAGCTTCTTCACCGGATTATTCCATGAATGGAACCCTTGGTGACGAGGGTGAGGGAATGGGGCTTTATCTTTACGACAATGAAGACCGTGCTTATCTCTGTGCAAGTGAAGACGGCAACAGTTTTACTTTGTCCGGTCAGTATCCTGGCCGATACAGCGATGATGGACATTTTGATGGTGTCTTCTACAGAGACGGTGACATTGCGGCTTATACAGACCTTGAAAAAGCAAAATTCTACTATGGCAATGGTTCTGATACATGGCTGTGGTACAATGATGGCGTAAATGAGTACTTTTTGGGGGATGAGTATAAGATTGGCGATGATGGACTTGCCTATTATGAAGCGGATAATAAGGTCTATCCTGGAGGATGGATTCCTGATGAACCCTATGACCCTTCCGTTGATTGGGGTGAAAATGCGCAGGAAGAAACTAGCATTAATTTAGAAAATGATTTCAGCCATTTTGAGGGTATCTGGTATTATGACGGTGACCTTTCAGCGGAAACGTATATCGTTATGGATGCTTCCGGAAACTGGAGTTATTATCAGCGTGCGCCAGGTGCTGAGCCGGCGGAGATGGATTGTGGTACATTAACACAGGATGCAGATGCAGCGAATATTTATTATGCAGAGTCTACGATGTATGATGGTGTGTCACATCAGGTCTTTGCAGAGGACGGAGATGTTTTCCTTTGGGATGAAGAAGGAAATTACTATCTGATGGAATAGGGAAGTTGAGAAAATGATAAAGAATAGATGGTGGGGCTGAGAAAGGAGATAAGTACATGACGTTTGGTATGGCAGCAGTACTGTTGATTCTGATTATTGCGGGAATTATTTTGGCAGTGCGGGGACTGCAGCAGAGAAAAATCCTTTGTATAATTATCATTGTACTGTTGTCTGTGTTTGGGTTGGCCCTGGCAGTTTACATGGGACTGACGATGCTTTTTGTGGATGCGGTGCGGAGCCAGCCGCCTGTGTAGCGGTGCAGAACGGCGGGAATAGAAAATATAGGGGAATTTTTGCAAATTTGCACCAGTGATAAGGCATTTAACAAAGAAACGGAATAATCCGGGTTATTCTATCGGTCATGATGATATGAGTACCCCGGATTTTTTTACAAGAATTTGAGGAAATATTAAGTTGATGACAGATAATAAACAAAGAATCTTTTTTATTCATCGGATGAAAGTCCGAAAAGGATGGAAAGATTCTTTTTTGTTTTTATACGAAATTTGTGAGGAAAATTCCAATCACCAGCAGATATAAATGATAGAACGTCAAAAGTCGTGATTATGTGTTTTAATCTATGAAAGGTGAAGCGGTATGTCGAAGTATAGAAAAAATGAAGAAGCAATTATCAGACGAGTGAAGCAGCTGAAAGGGCCGTGCCCGGATTTTTATATTATCGGGCATTCGACTTCGGCGATGGAGCGACTTGGATTAAAAATTGCCGAGGTGATTGACCGGCAGGAAATGCTTCCTTTTAAAGGATTAGTGCGGACTTTTACCATCAAAATGCCTTATTATGAGGACTGGCAGGGCGCCGGTGCTTTCATTCAGCATCTCTGCGACAGCTACAGTATTGCCAGAGACTGTTATGATACTTACATTGGCACCATTGTGGTTGAGCTGGCAGAAGAATGGGGGAGAAGCGGCTATAATTCGTCTCTGAGAGTGTTTCTTGAGTATATTGCTGAACATTCAGATATCTGTTTTATACTGCTTGTTCCGGCTGGTCAGAATCAGGAAAAGGATGATGCCTTATTTGCTGAGTTTGTTCGATATGGGGTGTGGATGAGAGTCTATTCCCAGACGCCATCTGTTGAACAGTGTGTAAAACATTTTGTGACGATGGCAGAAAAGGAAAGCTGGCGTGTTCAGGCAGAAGCTGAGCAACTGTTGGCAGAAAAGCTAAAAGAGAGAAGCGAATCAGAGACAGAAAATATCATCGTTGTCGAGCAGCTTTTCAGGCAGATTTATTTTGAACAGTGCATGCAAAATGGCAGGAGCAAAGTCATCAGAGCCAGGGATATCGGCCTGATGCCGGGAATTCAGAAAAGAGAAGCTGCCAGAACCATTGGTTTTGCGGTGGAACAGTGATGCCGCAGCAGGAAAAGGATGGGGCGTAGTTCCGGACAGACGATAGAGGACAGAAGCAGGTTCAGGACAGAGAACAGAAGTCGATGCAGGGTAAAAGAACAGGCTAAAAAATAGGGAGGAATACAGTTGTTTGAAGATGGTCTTAGATATCAGGATGCCAGAATGGCATCAGAAGATGAAATGAAGCGTGATTTATATGGGTTCACGGCGGATACCCAAGGGCGGTCCGATTCTTTTCAGGGAATCGGACATGGCCTATGTTGATCCGAGTGAGGTGCACAGTCTTATTGTGGGAGATACAGGCTCCATGAAGACACTGCGTTTTGTCCTCCCGTTGATTTATTCCTGTGCAAAGGCAGGAGAATCCATGGTGATTGTAGACCCGAAGGGGGAGCTGGTTAGAAAAACAAAAGGCTTTTTGTCGGAAGCCGGATATGCTATGCCTATCATTGATCTGCGCAGACCTCAGGATTCACCGGACAAGTGGAATCCTATGGGATGTGCGGAAAAATCCTTTGCCCAGGGAAAATCCGGTGAGCAGAAGGCGATTCTGGAATTAAATGACCTGATGGAAACGTTATTTAATTCCAGATCAAAATCAGACAAGGACAGATATTGGAATGAGAGTGCGGGTCAGCTGGCTCTTGGCTTATGTTGCCTCATGCAAAAAATAGGCGAAAATCTGAATATGAAGAACCTCCTGAAATGGCGTTACGAAAGAATGGAAAACGGCGATTTGGATACGATATATCAGGAACTGCCAAAGACTGGCGAAATTTATCAGAATCTGGCAGGCTATATGGAATTGACGGCCTCCAATACCCGTTCCTGTATTTTATCAACCTTTGACCAGCTGGTGCGTCTTTTCAAGGCCTCACCGGCATTAACAGATATGTTATCCGAGTCTACATTTGAACTGAGTCAGATAGGACTTCGAAAAACGGCTGTTTTTCTTATTGTACCGGATGAGAAGACAACTTTTCATTTCCTGGCCACGTTATTTGTTACCCAGTGCTATCAGGCATTGCTGGAAACCGCGTCAGACTATCAGGACATATTGCCGCGTCGGGTGAACTTTATACTTGAGGAATTCTGTAATATGCCGGTTCTGCCGGATCTGATTTCCATGCTGACTGCGGCAAGAAGCCGGAATATCCGGTTCCATCTCGTCATCCAGTCCTATTCTCAGATGATAGAGAAATATGGCCTGAATGCCAGTCAGACCGTATTGGATAACTGCGGCAATCTGATTTATCTTCATTCAAGAGAAATGTCGTTTCTAAAGTACATTTCGGAACTGGCAGGCTGCAATGAATATCATCGGCCGTTGCTCTCCCCGTCTCGGCTGTTGCATTTGAAGAAAAACGAAACCGTTATTTTTCATGACAGGTGTTATCCCATGGTTGTGCGGGATATTCCGCTGATATTTGAATATCCGGTTAGCTCTGAACAGTTACGATTTTTTTTAGGAAAGGCGGTTGAAAAATAGGGAAAATAAGATATAATTTCATCTTTGACACTTTATGAGCAGAAAAAACGTTGTAAAGCCTTTAAATACAGGCCTTGCAGCGGTTTTGTTTTTCGCATCGATATTGTGCTATTTTTTTTGCTGTGCTATTTTTTTGTATTTTTGGTGGTTTTTATTATGCTCCTCATAGTGGATTTTGAAATAAATTCCAGGTCCGTATGAATACCAGCAATTTTATGCAGGCTGTCTGTTACATCCGTTCTTTTATAAGAAGGAATATATCCGTCATCCTTTGATATGCGTGTCATCTGCATGCTGCGTAATGTTTTCAGTATCTCCTCACAGGTATATTTGTTTTCAAGCTTTTTTTCCAGCAGTCGATATACAAGCAGACTGATATAACATGTCAGAAAGTGGGCTTTGATATGGTCTTCTCGTCGGACATAAACGGGTCTTGCTTCAAATTCCGTTTTCATAATCCTGAAATTTTCCTCAATCTCCCATCGTTGCTGGTTGATCTTGCTGATCTCATCAACATCACCTTCCAGATCGGTTATAACCGCATAAAAGCCATCATACTGCGCTTCTTCGGCAACACGTTCTTCATCCAGACTGTACACATACTTTTCAGCTATTTCTCCATCATCGGTAACAGACGTCTTTTTTACGAATCGGGCCGGGTCATTCTGATTCCTTGTTTTCCGTTTGGAATCAGGTGCATCTATCATTTTCTGCGCCCGTTCCAGATGACAAATGACAATTTCATATTTGAATATTTGAATCATGTCTGCAATCAACTCGATGAATAAAGTACGCCAGTGCTTCGAGGTGTGCGGTAATTTCCAAGAGCCGAAATGGTGAGGAGGTCCGGTTGACCGGAGCAGGGATACCTGCTTCGGGAGGTCGTCGGGGTTCAGTGATGAATCCCGGGGAGACGGAAACCGTCAAGGAAAACGCATATCGCAGAGATGTTCGCACTTAATTGCACGGAACTTCCGGGTGCAGCAATAGACGCCTGCGGTGCAGGAATAAGCCTAAGGGGTATCAGTGTGGCAGCTGGTATGACAGAGGTAAAGCCAATAATGCACTCTGCTTTGACGGTGGAGAAATCTACATATAACGGAAGTAGCCGGTGAAAGTAGCCGTATGGCAGAAATAGTTGAGGAAAAATCTGAATGGACGGTGAAATTTGCAGGTAGCCATTCCTGTGCAGGCTTGGGCGAAAGCCGGGGTAAGAAGTGAGGGGTCGCTCCCCGAAGCTCAGACTTATCTTCCTGGTGGCAGAATATAGGTGAAGGGCATGGATGTACGGCGAAGGCCGGATTGCAGATATGATTCAGATATTCAAAAAAGAGCTTCAGTCTTATAGGATATGTGATGACTGGAGCTTTTCTTTTTTTGAAAGACATTGCATTTATAAAATTTACACGATGTGGACTAATTGCAAAAATATGCCACCGTGGTAACAGCCGTCAAAAAGAGATGTGTTATGATAGCAGCATCAGGCATTATCAGAGAAAGTTAAAGAGGATATCCGGTAAAAAGACTTATTCAGAAATTAACAGTAATTTAATTACCGATGTAGTTTATGGAAGATGAAAGGGGTGTAATGTTGATTAGCACATCTATTAGAATCAATGATAATATGTCATCTGATGAGAAAAAGCGTGCGATACAATCAATCGTTAAATTAGTAGACATTGCTATTCTGAACAACGAGGATAGCTGTAAATTCGGAGTAACATTCGAAAGAAGATTTTTCATCCGATGGATAAAAGTCCGAAGAGGAAGAGAAAGGTTCTTTTTTGTTTTTATACGAAATTTATGAGGAAAATTCCATCTGACAACAGATAATATACGTAAAGAAAGACAAATAACCTGCTATTAGTATGTATGGTATACTGAAGCTAGTATATTTTAACGCAATAACGCATGAAAAGTATGGAGATAGTGTCAAATGATTTATGAAAAAACAGAGTCAAAGAAAAAGGCTCAAATGTGTTACAATAGACTCGGAGGTGAGAATTATGCGAGCAACAGCAGTATCTCTCATCGGAGGAAAATGGAAACTGCTGACTTTG